>Ga0208048_1001778_pt1 | contig 10888 bp, 10 predicted proteins | sample Malawi_45m_30L_FD_184163 | JGI IMG/M metagenome (GOLD analysis project Ga0208048, IMG submission 184163) | Freshwater microbial communities from Lake Malawi, Central Region, Malawi to study Microbial Dark Matter (Phase II) - Malawi_45m_30L... | ecosystem: Environmental > Aquatic > Freshwater >... | reverse complement strand
CCTCAGTGGTATCAAAAGAATATTCGGGGCGCAGGCCTGGATCGGCTTATTTCGTAATCTTCTTAAGTTTTTCGCCATCGCCACGGTCGTCGGTGTCGTTCTCTGGACGCGTCGAGGAGAGATTATCGCGATGTCGCGAGATTCGTTCGAGATGATGATCGCTTCTGGGGCGTCCCTCGCTCTCATCACGTTTACGTTAGTCAGCGCTGCGGTGGCGATCATCGCCATGCTTGATGTTCCGTACCAGCGTTGGAGCTATTTGCGGCGTATGCGTATGACGCTTCAGGAAGTTCGTGACGAGATGAAGGATATTGAGGGTCGTCCTGAGGTCAAAAGACAGATACGACGAAAGCAGCGGGAGTTCAGTCGTGGTCGAATGCTGGAAAAGGTCAAGGATGCGGATGTCGTGATCGTTAACCCATCTGAGTTTGCGGTAGCGATCGAGTATGACGAGTTGCGAAATCCGGTACCGACCGTCTTGGCGAAAGGTCGCGGTGAGATGGCAAGGTCGATCAAGGAGCGTGCGACGTTTGCGGGTGTCCCGATCGTGTCATCTCCGCTGCTCGCACGAGCAATTTACTTTACCACGGAAGTCGAGGAGTCGATTCCTGAGGGGCTTTATCGGGCAGTGGCGGCAGTACTCGCATACGTCTACCGACTCAGTGCTGTGACGCCAGACCTCGAAACCCCTGCCGTACCCAAGCCAGTGCTGGCGCCTGAGTTCATGTTTGATGAGTTCGGTAAAAATGCGAAAGAGCAACCGGTATGATGCATTTAGATAAGGCTGAGGCAGCACTTCGCAGTGTGCGGCGCGGCGATCCGCCGATCGTCCTCATTTGTTCTATTTCTATCGACGTACTCTCCGGCTGTTCTCGAGACTTTGTACGAACCTTGCGCAGCGAAGGTGCGCGAATCGAGTTTTATTCACCCGGGATTACGGATTGCCTGCTTCAAGCGACCAATAAACTCTTGGAGAGCATGCCTGTCGATGCGATTCGTACAAGTACGGAAAGTTTTCCTCCACACCTGTTAATCATCGATGACGCAGAACGCCTGTCTGTAGGTGAAACGGCGGCCTTGCGACGCCTAGTCCAAGGGCTGCGCGGTAGTGCATTTCGGGTTTTACTGCTTGCTTGCCGGAGTCGGTCTGAGGTGGAGCGTTTACCGTTCGCCGATCTGAATGATCTCATGGTGATCTGGAACGCTGACAGTGTCGAAAGCGAATCGCCTGTCGTCGCACCGCTAAAGATCGAGCAGCCTTCGACCACCTCCACACCGGAAACACAATCGCCGGTCGTGGTCGAGGAGGCTGCACCGATTCCAGATGTACTCGCTGATCTGGCTCGCGAGCGCGCTGAGACCCGCGGTTTCGATACGTCATTTTCTTATCGATGGATGGCTGCGCCGCTTAAAGTGACTGTACTCGCGATCGTCGTCCTTCTGTTAGGTTACGGGATTACGACGGGACTACAGGGTTCCAAGGATACCGAGGCGGTCGTCTACGACTGCGGATCGCACCCCGATCGTGCGTCGATTGATGTGCTTCTAGCACGGATCGGTCGTTCTACCCCGACGCGAGTGACCACTGAGTCCGGGCGGTTTCGCCTGCAAATAGGTCCTTTCTCTGGTCAGGCGGCGGCAGAGGTTGTACGAGAGCAGGTTTGGGTACTCGGTGCGTGTCGAATTAATCCGGTTGCCGTTCGTGCGGTAGACTCGCTCGCACAAAAGACCGGAGGTTGAAGCTATGACGAAAAAATCGAAAGGTTCGGATAGATCAGAGTCTAAGAGTACGCCCGATCGGCCTGAAGTCATCCTCAAATCGGAGGATGCGATCGTACAGCGATTTAACGAGGCGACTCACTCCGTGGTTTCTGATGGTGCGATCGACCGTGCTTCCGAGAGCCCTCCGTTGCAATCGTCGTTACATCCGACCTCAGCATCGCCTAAAGATGAAATCGCTTCCGCCCTGACACAGGCTGCGCCGACATTAGACAACCTCGAGATCGCCGTTGCCAAAGCCGACGCGCTTGTTCAATCCCTTGAGCGACGACAGTCGGAAATCGAAGATGCTCACAGTAAGGCTAAAGAGATATTGGATGAAGTCAATCGTATCGCCGAGGCGCTGACAATGTCCGACGTTCTGCGAGAACGAATCAATGCGACGGTGGCACGAACAAAGCGATTACGCGGTAACGATGGTAACCCACTCGGCTGATTGGTGACCGTCGTGACCACAGAGGAAACGAAAATGAGTGATGAAAAAGATCCTAAAGAGGGTGACGCTGCCAAAACTGCAAGTCCGCTCGAGTCACTGACTTCGCTGGTACTCGATGCCGCGGATGCGGCTAATGACAGTGCCCAGTCGACGCATGAGGCGATCACTAGACTGTCACATGTAGTCGACGCCAACATCGACACGAACCGTACGCTTCGCAACGCCCCTGCCATTTTTGGTGCTGTGATCCTAAGTATCGGTATTGCTGTAGCTGTTGTCATCGCGATGGTTTTTTCTAAACTTGACGATAGAGCGGTAACGCTAAATCAGGCCACTATCGCTCAGAGTGAGAGTTTGGAAAAAATGGAAAAGACTCTGAAAGCGCTTGCGACTCTCGAAGCCGATTTGAAGAAGTATGAAAAAGTTGCGGAAGATACTACGCAGCGCGCTATCGTCACGCTTCGCGAGCAGGTGAAAGCGGATCGCCTCGCGATTCAGGAGCTGGAGGTTCGTCGCTTGAATGAAATACTTGCGAGTTTTCGAGGTACTGTGGCAGGCGTACCACCCTCCGGAGCATCACGTCAAAGCGCTGAGAGTTTAACGACGACAATAGCGCGTATTGACGGACGACTCACTGCCATCGAAAAATCTATCGCAGAGCGAAGCTCTGGCGACTCGGGCGGCAAGCGACCAGTCGCTGTTTTGTCGGATGCACAAACCAAAGATATCAAGGCGACCGCTGCAGAGGTGGTCCGACTCAAGCAAGAGATAGCGAGCTTGCGGGAGTTGATTGAGGGCCGGAGTAGCGAATTGCAGTCCGGAGTTCCGACGATCCGGAAATAGCGAGCCGAAACGCGAGCGGAGTCTTAAAGCGGAATTGCTTGGCAACCGGCATCGCAAAGGTCAGCGGCACCTCGAACGAGCCCGAGCTCCGCTCGTCCTTCGGGCGAGATGCTGGTCACCCGTGCGATCGGCCACCGACTCGCCAGCGCAGTGACCGAGGTCGGGACCAAAAGTACCGAGTGCCCCTGCTCGAGCCCGGAGTACTTGCCACTCATCAGCCAGATCTTGTTGCGATCTAAAGAGACGCTGAGCCACGGTGTCTCGCATCCAAGCGGCTCGACCATCGTCTTTGCTGTGGCGTCAACCTGTTCGAGGATTTGAGTCATCCACACCGTACTTGAGGTCGAGGGATGACGAGCCCGAAAATGTAGTCCCTGGTGTAGATTAATGACCCGGCTCGAGATCGTGCGACTACTGCGAGAGGGATCCTCAACGAGCGTCATCGTCACGAATAGCTTCCGCGGTGCGACGATCCAGTCTTCCGCGTCGCGTTGAGGCGTCGTGATACCTTGATAGTCGATTCGAACTCGTAGGACATCATTGCCCTCGAAGACGCTTCGACCGTCGACCTGTCGAAGACGGACTTTACTGGCGAGCTTGGTCAGTACCGAAGGGATGAGATCCTCGAGACGAGCGCGATCGTTGACGGACCAAGCTGGATGAGGCTCACCGGCGAAGAATTCTAGATTGACAATGCGCTGCAGTGCGTGCGAAGCGTCACAGGTACCGCGGGTTGATCCGGGCGGCGTACAACGATGATAGGAAGATGCTCCCCATCGGGTCATTCGCACAGCGTCGGCGATACGGCCATCCTTACTGAGCGTGGATTCGAGCTGCCAAGGCGGAGCTTGCGACTCGAGGCAGCGCTGCAAAAGGTCGGCATCCTGCTGCAGAGCGGCATCGGCGTACAGTTCGCTTCGCGGTGCGGCTGACACGACTGCCCCAACGAGGCTTATCGCCATCGTGCTAAATGTGACGGCGAGAACACGTCCTACAGGACCTCGAGAGGGCTTGATCATCTGCGTTGAAGCTCGGCAACCTTATCGGCTGGCAAGCGTACTGTCGCCTGATAAGAATCGTTCCCAAGCGGCTCAAGGGCGACAATCTCAGCACCCGCGATAACACCGGAGACCCGGACTCGGATCTGGTCCTCGCGAACTCGACTGTCTTGGGTCACGGAGTCGCTCGCAAAGTCCACCCCGTATAGCTGTTCCGCTAGGTTGCGGTAGGCGTCGAGTTTTGCCGCTCGTGCTGCCTGTAATCGGCGCTGTGCGGCATCTGATCCCGATTGGGCCGTGATCGAGGCGAATCCGAAGGCCGTGAGATCGGAAACCGACAGGGACGTATCCACAGAAACGCCCTGATCCTTTGACCGGTTGAAAAGTCGGGCCAACCAACCCTTTGTTGAGGCGGTATCTGAGGTTCGCTGCGCCCCCATCTGATACCCCTCGACGACCGGCTGAACAGAGATCTTCGTTTGATCGGTCACCATGCCTCGAGGGGCGGGCCGAACCAACGGATCCACGACGGACACGAACGAACATCCAGCCATCCAGAGACTGATGGCCGAGACAGTCAGTATGGGTGCGATACGACGGTCCATCACAATACTCGTTAAGTCGTCTGGTGACTTCCAGCCTTGAGCTCCGATCCCACCGTTAACTGGCAACTGGCGGAAAACCGTATGGCACGGTCGTTGCAAAATAGAAAAGGGGCAATCCTTCGGCATACGGCAAAGCTTGATATGAAACTCTGTAACTCATTGATTATATGAGACTAAAATGACTTCGATCCCGTTCGACTTGATGTCGAACCTTCGACAACTCGGCAAGAAATTGCCGCTTGAGGCCGTGGCGATTCCGATGGGTTTCCTGCTGCTGCTCGGGATGCTGTTGCTCCCGGTGCCGCCGCTGATGTTGGACCTGTTCTTCACGTTCAACATCGCGATGTCGCTCGTGATTCTTTTCCTCGCGATCGCGGCGGCTCGACCGTTTTCATTCTCAGTGTTCCCTACCGTGCTCCTCTTCGCCACGTTGTTGCGCCTCGCGCTGAACGTTGCCTCGACCCGGGTGGTACTGAGTGCTGGCCATGAGGGCACCGATGCAGCAGGACATGTCATCGAGGCGTTCGGTTCGGTGCTCGTTGCGGGCAATTACGTCGTCGGTATCGTTGTCTTTGCGATTCTCGTGATCATCAACTTCATCGTCGTTACGAAAGGGGCAGGCCGAGTCTCCGAGGTGACCGCGCGCTTCACCCTCGATGCTCTGCCCGGAAAACAAATGGCGGTCGATGCGGACCTCGCTGCCGGATTGATCAATCAGGAGCAGGCGAGAGCACGACGCCGCGAGATCACCTCCGAGGCGGATTTCTACGGATCGATGGATGGCGCGAGTAAATTCGTTCGGGGCGACGCCATCGCCGGTATCCTGATCCTGATCATCAACATCGTCGGTGGAATTCTCGTTGGCACCATGCAGCATGACATGTCGGTGGGGATGGCTGCGGAGCGCTATATGACTCTCGCGGTCGGTGATGGCCTCGTAGCACAAGTGCCCGCGTTGCTGCTGTCAATCGCGACAGCGGTCATCGTGACTCGTGTATCAGGCGAAGAGTCACTACACGAGCAGACCTCGAACCAATTCAATAATACTGAGGCGTGGTGGTTAACCGCCTGTATTCTCGCATTGCTCGGGGTAATTCCCGGTATGCCCCACCTTGCTTTCCTGACGCTCGCTGCAATTACCGCTGGCGCAGCGTGGATGCTCGAACGTAAGCGTGAAGAGAATCGCCTCACTGCGAAAAAATTGGATGATGTACCTGCAGCTCCGAAGGAGTTGTCATGGTCCGACGTGCAGCAAGCCGATGCGATTGGGCTTGAGGTGGGATATGCGCTGGTCGCATTAATCGATACGCAACAAGGTGGTTCTCTGGTCACCCGCATTCGCGGCATTCGCAAAAAGCTAACCTATGAACTCGGATTTCTAATTCCTCAGGTACACATTCGTGACAACCTCGATCTGCGCCCGGAGGCGTACCAGATCATGGTGAATGGTGTGGTGATCGGACGCGGTGAGGTAAAACCGACTCGCGAACTTGCGATCCATTCCGGCGTGGTACATGGCGAATTGCAGGGAACACGTACGAAGGATCCTACCTTCGGTCTCGAGGCGGTGTGGATCGATCCCGCACAGCGAGATTATGCTCGGTCGCTGGGCTATACGGTGGTCGATGCGAGTACCACTATTGCAACTCACCTTAACAAGATTCTGCAGGATAACTGCAACCTTTTGCTTGGACACGATGAGACTCAACAGCTCGTTGACAAGCTTGCCGCAGCGGCACCCAAGCTCGTCGAAGAGCTGATCCCAAAGAAACTATCGATCGGCGTACTAACGCAGGTGTTACAGAACCTGCTCGCCGAGGGCGTAGCGATTCGAGATCTGCGCGGCGTTTTGCTCGCACTCGCTCCGGTTGCAGAAAAAGTACAGGATATTGAAGAACTCACGGGCGTTGCGCGGATCGCGCTCGGTCGTATGATTGTGCAGCAGTATGTTCAGTATGGTGACGAGCTGTCAGTGATGACGCTTGCGCCGGAACTTGAGCAGGTACTGCACGCGACGGTACGTCGCGGGCAAGGTGGTAATGTCCCCATCGAGCCTGAGCTGGCTGAGGGATTACTGCGATCGGTCAGTAAGGCATCACAGGACGAACTGAATAGTGATCGTCCTGCGCTGCTCGTGACCTCGCCAGCATTAAGACCCTGGCTATCCAGGATCCTGCGCCCGCGAATACCGGGACTCTCAGTTCTCTCTTATTCAGAGCTTCCGGAGGACACCAACCTCCGGGTCAATACCAGTATCACAGTGCAAGCGCGGCAGTCTGACGCGGCGTAACGGGGACGAGTTATGCGTATCGAACGAGTGGTGGCAGGTACCTTCAACGAAGCGAGTGAGCAGTCACGACGCTTATACGGTCCGGATATATTGCTGATCTCCTCAAGCCGAGTCGGAAATTCGCACGAACTACTCGTATGTACCGATGCCTCGTCCAACGATGATCGAGTACTTGACGAATCGGAAGCACGCGGAAGATTTTCTGCAGCGATGCAAGAGGAAATCCTGACTAGACCCAAAATACCGTTGGAGACGGTTGGTGCAGAAACGGTGCGGCAGCCGGCTTCGCCCGTCGTAGTCCCCGAAAACGGAGCGGCTCTGGTATCGCTAATTCGCAAAGAGCTTCTTGAGTTGGAAAGACGGATCGTTACGAATAATGGAGGCGTGTATGGTCTCCGTGAAAAAATGGCTTTGCTCGAGCAAGGATTTTCTTCCGTTTACGCGGGGCGTCTCGTCGAAGCTGGTCTAAGTTCGACGGTGATGGCCTCGTGTTTGCTCGATGATCTGAACTTTGGAGGTCCTGGGATCGGAGCCTCGGAGCGGGCAGCGGTTTTCGTCGGTCCGGCTGCGGGTGGCAAGACCACCGCTGCGATACAGGCCGTCCGATCCATTGCCAAAAAGAGAGGGTTGCCGGCTATCGTGAGCGCGTCACGTGATGCGCGTCCGGGTGCACGAGAAAAGTTTTTTGCAATGGCGGATGCCGCATGCATCGAGTCGAGTTGGGGCGGCGTTGCACCGGGGGCTTTGGTCGTCGATGCTGGAGGCTACAACCGTGAAGAGCTATCGATCGATCGCCCGGAGCTTTCGAGCTACGACCTGTACCTTTGCCTACCCGCCTATCTAAACCGCATGACCGCAACGCGATGGTTCGACAGTGTCAAATCGGTCAAGGGTGTGATTCTTACACATTGGTCACCGACAGAAGTACCCCTCGGGTTATTGGGGTGTATGGCCGAGCGAGGACTTCGTCTTGTGGGATTATCTGCAACCGCTGATCCGACGGCTGCGCTGGTCGATCCGACCGCAGAGGCATTCGCTGAGTCTGTTCGTTATGCTGTCGCCTTAACGCTCGATCTATCTCCGGCAGGTATCGAATGACAGATGCGGCTGACCGTAAAACTCGTTTGATTGCTGTGTCCAGCGGGAAGGGCGGCGTGGGCAAGACGTTCTTGAGTCTTAATCTCGCTGCAGCTTTGGCGAGTCGTGGGCATTCCGTCTGGTTGTTTGACGGAGACATGGGACTTGCCAACGTACACGTTCTTCTTGGGATTGAACCGCAGTTCAATATCTCCGACGCGTTAGAGGGTCGCTGCGCACTTTCGCAAACGCTTTTCGATGGGCCTGGTGGAATCAAAGTTATACCTGGGGCATCGGGGAAGCGGGATATGGCAGAGATGGGCACGCTCGAGATGACGCAGATCATCCAGACGCTCACCACTTTGAAGCCATCAGCAGATTTCATACTGATCGATACGGGCGCAGGAATCGGCAAGCAGGTCACAGCATTGGCCCGTCTTGCCGATACGATCGCCGTCGTTGTCCGCGATGAGCCAGCCTCGCTGGCTGATGCCTATGGGTTGATCAAAGTTATGTACCAGGATTTTAGTAGTCGGAGCTTTGAGATTATCGTGAACGATGTTGTGTCGACGCAGCGCGGTCAACAGGTATTTGGGAGACTTCAGCAGGTTGCGATGAGATTTCTCGAGTTAAATCTCGAGCTGGCCGGGATCGTTCCGCACGAGCCCGAGGCCTTGATGGTCACCCGTCGACGCGAGACGCTCATGAGTGCTGCGCCGCGAAGTGCAGCGACGTCCTGTATTCTGGAGATCGCCTCCCGTTTCGAGAGGCTAAAGCCCACGGTAAATAATGCGGGACCGAGACTTACGCTCGTTGACAGTACATCTGGAGTACGAGGCCCGTGAAAGGTCCCGGCGACGCATACTCCAAGGTGGCGTCTTCGACTGCGCCGCATTTGAGTGCAGACTTTGCATCGCATTTCAAATTAGTCAAGCGAGTTGCAGCTCACTTTCGGGGGCGTCTGCCTGCTGCGATCGAGCATTCCGATCTTGTACAAGCAGGGATCGTCGGTCTGATGGAAGCGATCGAGGCTTTCGACCCGGAGCGCGGGAACGACTTCGAGACTTTCGCCAAGCTTCGCATCCGCGGAGCGATGCTTGACGAAATACGGCGTGCTGCCTGGGCGCCGCGAAGCACGGTCAAGGTGGCCGTAGAAGCCCGAGCAGCGGCGACGCGAATCGAGAATGATCAGGGCGTCCCGGCGACGCATCGGCAAATAGCGAGCGAACTCGGTCTCGACGTCAACCGTTACCACGACCTGCGTGGACGTAATCAGGGGCTTGCGGGCTCCGTGACGCTCGAGGAGATCAATTTCGCTAGCGAGGAGCCGACCCCGGACCAAGTTGTCGACGCACAAAGTATTCATACAGCGCTGAAGCGAGGGATCGCATCTTTATCTGAGCGTGAGAAGACGGTTGTTGCGCTGTACTATGATCGAGAGCTCACACTTCGTGAAATCGGGGCGGTGCTCGAGGTGAGCGAGTCGCGGGTCAGTCAGATGCTGACGGCGATCGCGAAACAGTTGCGGGCCTTAATGAACGGCTCGATCGAAAGTACCCCGGAGTGCATCAAACGAGGGGATGGTAAGGCGCGTCCGAAGTCCCCTGGGACAGGCTAGAAAAACCAGGCGCTGAGCGGGGTGAATCGTCGCGCAGAGCTGTTCGCCCGAAGTGGCGGTGAGCTCGGCGTGGGCGCCAACCCCCCCCTACAGGTCACGGTCACAGAGTGCGCGTTCGAGACGCTTTCTAAGGACAATCTCGTCGCACCCGGTCGATGTTGCGCTGACGTTCGATTGGATGTGTGGTTCGCTGAGGGGTAGACCGCCGATGAACAAATCACATGTCTTGTTGCCCCGAAAGTTGGGGGTTCGGGCGATCCTCCGTGACGGCCGCCGTTCGATAAAAATACCATATTGATATGAGAAAACGTTCCGCGGTTCAGACTCTCCTGTCGCTCGTACTCATTTTGGGCTCTGCGACCTACGCGTACATTGCTCAGATCAAAGGGTTTTCGGACTTCACTCTCGCGGCGGGAGTGACGATCATCAGTGCTGTCGTCCTCGGATACTTTTGGCGTCGACAATCGAAGCGCGGAAAGGACTAACCTGCACCTCAGGCGTGCACGAGCTAGCCTGGTAGGCCAGTAGACACAGCCGCGGCCTTAGGGCTATTTTCTCGGTATGGACGTTGCGCGCGCCATCTCTGCTACCTCATCCGACATCGGTCGGGCGGGCCCCATCGAGGCATCGGCGTCGGCCGCGCGCGTTGAAGCGGCAGCCGCTGCGTCCAAGGTCCAGCAGCCCTCGGGCGAGCCCCGCGTCGATGACGTCAAATCACCCTCTCCAACCCTCGAAACCCTTCGTGAAAATTTTCGTGAATCTGTCGAAAGGGCAAACGAGCGTCTCTCTGATCGTGGAGCGTCGATCAACATCTCCATCGACCGGACGACCAACGACGTCGTCGTTCAAGTAAAGGATCGCGAGACGGGCGATACCGTTCGTCAGATTCCTCCCGAAGCGGCCATGCAGGTCTCCCGAAACATCGATCGTCTCACCGGAATTCTCGTCGATCAAAAAGTGTGAACGCGGTGATCAGTGCGCTTCCCTCGCGAGCGAGCTGCTCCTAAAAACGGCGACCCCACTCAAGCTGACGGCTTCGTCAGCGCGTCCAACGTGTCTTTGATTGGGTAGAGATCTCTGGACGTCGCCGGAAGGAGATTTTGGACAAACGACTGAACGTATCGCTTGTCGAAATCCATCAAGCTGTCTATTCCGATTACCAAGACAGACCACGACAATCTGCCTCGCTGAAAGCGAACGAGATACTCAGGTCGTGAACCATGCGCAGGCATCGAAAAAATA
>Ga0208048_1001772_pt1 | contig 10899 bp, 9 predicted proteins | sample Malawi_45m_30L_FD_184163 | JGI IMG/M metagenome (GOLD analysis project Ga0208048, IMG submission 184163) | Freshwater microbial communities from Lake Malawi, Central Region, Malawi to study Microbial Dark Matter (Phase II) - Malawi_45m_30L... | ecosystem: Environmental > Aquatic > Freshwater >... | reverse complement strand
ACTTCGGCAGGAGCGGGCGCGGTTTCCGTCTCGGCAACGACCATGGGGGTGGGCTCAGGAGAAGGTGAAGTCTCCGCGGCGACCTCCGGTTGGGGCAGCTCCGCGACAACAATGGAATCCGCATCGCGCGAAGCGAGCAGCATGTTGCAGTCGGCAACGCGGTAATAGTAGCCGACGCCGAATTCGAGCGGCACGCCGTCGCCGGCTGCGTGGATCTCGGCCAACTTCTTCTGGTAATTGCCGCGGAACATTTCGATCGGCCGGACATAACGTCCATAGGGCCGCATCTGCCACTTGCTCTCGGCAAAAACGGTGGCCGGAATCCCGGTGTCGTCCTGCAGGATGAATTTGCAGCGCTCCATGAGAAAATCCCGCGTGGCGGAAAAGGGCGACGAGTGCATGAGGTAGCTGGCCGCTTTGACCAAGCCCGCGCCGGGCTCGAGCTTGCGGCAGAAGTTGGCGAAACCCGGATTCTTCGCGAGCCCATCGTTGGAAATGTTCGTGCTGAAATAATAGACCGTCTGCTCCGGTGTCCCCTGCCCCGAGTTGAAAACAATTTTCACGCCGGGTGTGAGGGTTTCCCCGGCTTCGCTGTCGGCAGCACGCGGACTCTCGTTGCCCTCGCGATCGACAGCGACGAGATCGACCGATTTCACCGTTTTGCCCAGTCGACCGAGGAAGGTCATGATCACGGGGGTGATGCCCGGGAGTTCGGGATTGCGGAAATCGGAACCCATATCCGCCGTTTTGAAAAATCCGAGGGCGAGGACGGTGTCGAGGGAGCCGTAAAGTCGGCGGAGTCCATCGGCCAACTTGCCCTGCGGCACGGCGAGCAGGTCGGGCGCATCGCCAACCGGTTCGAGTCCGCACATGACGTAAGTTTTGCAGTCCGGAAAGAAGGTGTTGGCGTAGACGATGTCGGGTCCGCTGAACGTGTAATAGAGAACGGGCGATTGCGCGCGCACCGGAGGCAGTTCGCGATCGGCCCAAGTGCGGACGCGCGACAGCTGCCGATCTTCGAAGCGCCGCCACATTTCGGCAAACATGGAAGCCTGACCTTTGTAGGCGTCATCAACGGTGAGCGGTTCGAGGGACGAACCGGACGAGGGGGGAAGGCCGGCCAGAACTTTGGCCGTGTCGTCCACGCTGGCCGAGGCAAAGGAAAAAGCCGACAGCCCGAAGAATGCGGCGACGGCACAAAGAACGAGGAAGGGCGATTGTGGTTTCATGGTTTTGCGGGAAAAGTTGCCGCGCGATGTCATGCGGAGGTTTTGCCCATGACCGCGAGTTGTTTCTGCCAGATTTCGCGCAGTTGCCGCATGCGTTCCTCGCGGCTGAGACTAGGGTTGTTGCGGATGCGCAGTTCCTCCGCTTCCAAAGCAATGAGCGATTTGCGCGGCGAGGGCGCAGCCGGACTCGCCGAGGCCTGCGCCGAATCCGACACCGCATCATGCAGATAGACAGTGGTGCGCGGAGGCTGCGGCTTCGTTGCTTCGGCCACGACGGCGGGCCGGGCGGGACGCGGTTCGGGCTTCGCTTTGGCTACCGCGGTCTCGACCGGACGTGCGGCAGGTTCCGGCTTTTTCTTCGGTTGGGTTTTGGCCCGCGCGATTGCAGGACCGGTGCGTGTGGCGAGGAGGATGTTGGCCTTGTCGGAGGACACTTGGTAGCCGGCGCCGAAGGGCAGCGGACCGGAATTGGCCCGTGTGGCGTAGGCATCGCGGAAGTCGTTCTGATAATAGCCGGAGAAAATCGGCTGATTGTATTCGCCGAAAACTTTGATTTTCCAAAGACCCGGATCGAAGTGGCGGAAAGGAATCCCCGAGTCGTCTTCCACGACGAGAGTCGAGGCGTTGAGCAGGAACGAGCGCACCTGCGAAAACCCCTCGCTGTGCATGAGGTAGGACGCCGCTTTGAGATAAGACGCGCCCTCTCCCATCGAACCGAGCCAGGAAAGGAACCGTCCGCCTTCCGCGCCATTGGCCACGTTGGCTTGGAAATAGTAGAGCGTTTGCGGCCCGCGCATGCCCTTGCGGTAAACGATTTTGACGCCCGGCGAACCGAAAGGACGCACCATTTCCGCCGAGACGATCTTGTTTCCGGTCAGCGCGAGCTGCGCATAAAGCAGCGGAAGCACGCCCCAGAAATTCCCCTGACGCAACTGCACGTTCATCTCGCGGGTGACGAAATATCCGGCGAAAAGCGCGGTGCTCATGGCTTGGCGGGTGGCACCAAGCGATGCGGCCAAAGCCGGAGCCGCAAGCGACTCCGGAGGAACGACCGCGCCGACCGGCTCGAGTCCGCCGAGAACGAGCGTGTCGGCATTGGGGAAAAACGCATGCGCACCGAGAAAATCGGGGCCGCCGAAAAGGTAACGCACCACACCGCGCGTCGAACCGTGGTTGAGATGTTTGCGGGCCCACGATTGCATCGCTTCCCACCGCACCTTGCGTCCGTAGTCCCACTTTTTGGACAACTGATCGCGATGGGAGAGGTAGTCCGCGGACTTCTGCAACTCCGCCAGCGGGCTGCCCGACGAGACAGGCAATCCGGCGAGAAATTGCGCCTGGTCCTGCGGTGATGAGGGAGCCGCTTGCAGTGACGCGGCGACGGGGAAGCAGAGGGCGGGGAGAAAAATCCTCGGCACTCGGGGCAACATGGGCCGATGTTTCAGCAGAACCGGGCCACTCTGTAAATTAAGAATTCCATCGCGGTCCGCAATTATTGCCGCGAGAGCGTGCTTGGGAGGCGTCGGGAGACGGCGCGCTATCGCACCGCGTCGCGGATTTTTCCGCGGAAGGCGACGAATTCCTCGTAGCTGACGTAGCCCGTGCCGCCGGTGTCGGCGTCGGCTTCGTCGAAAGGTTGCGCCATCTGGTGACGGGCTAATTCGCTGGCCTTGGCTTCGGCCAGAGTCACTTTGCCCGATCCCGATTTGTTGATCTCCTTGTAGCCGCGCTCGGTTCCCCCACCCGCGACATACTCCTCGAGCGTCACGTAGCCCTTGCCGTCCTTGTCGTACATTTTGAAAGCCTCCTCGATCATGAAAGCGGTGAACTCATCGCGGGAGATTTTGCCGTCGCCGGACCGGTCGACCTGCTGGAAACGCTTTTTCAGCGCCGCTTGTTCGCTCGTCGATGAGGTCGTGGCGCAGCCGGAAACAAATACCGCCAGGGTGAGAAGCAGAAGGGAGAATTTCATGTTGCTGGCAGATGATTCCACCCACCGCGCACGGTCAAGAGGAAACGGCCGCCATCAGGCCGTGGCGGGAAGCGGCGTTTTGTCCGGAGCAGGATCTTTCCCGCCCAGCCGCGAAGTGTCCTTCGCCATCAGCACGTAGAGGCACGGCACGATGAAGAGGGTGAAGATCGTGCCGATGGCCATGCCACCGACGAGCACGAGTCCGATCGAGTTGCGCGCGGACGCGCCCGCACCGGTGACGAGGACGAGCGGGAAGTGTCCGGCCACGGTAGCCACGGTGGTCATGAGCACGGGGCGCAGCCGAACGCGGGCCGCTTCGCGCACGGCGGAAATTTTGTCCAGACCTGCGAGCTGGCACTGATTGGCGAACTCGACGATGAGGATGCCGTTTTTCGCGATAAGGCCGACCAGGGTAACCAGGCCGACCTGCGAGTAGATGTTGAGCGTGGTGGTCCATCCGTCGGTCCAGAACGGCACGGGCGCGGGCATTTTCAAAAAGGTGAAGATGAGCGCACCGAACATAGCGAGCGGCACCGATCCGAGCAGGATGATGAAAGGATCGCGGAAGCTGTTGAACTGCGCGGCAAGGACAAGAAAGATGAGCAGAAGAGCCAAGCCGAGGGCGGGAAGGAATTTGTCGCCCTCCTCGCGCAATTGGCGCGACTCCCCGGTGTAATCGACAACGTAACCTGGCGGCATGATTTTCGCCGCTTCGTCCTCGAGGAAGGTCAGGGTCTGGTCGAGCGGCCGGATGGCCACACCGCTGATTTTCACCGCGTTGAGCTGCTGGAAGCGGTTGAGCGAACGCGGTTGCGCCGTTTTCTTGATCGTGGCCACCGCACCGAGGGGAATGAGGCGCCCTTCCGGACCGGTGACATAAATGCTTTCGAGCTGGTCGGGATTGAGTCGTCCGGCGCGTTTGATCTGCGGAATGACCTTGTAGCTGCGCCCGCCGATATTGAATCGGTTGACGTAGTTGCCGCCGACCATGGCGGAGACATCCTCCCCGACTTGGCGCAGGTCGAGACCCATCGAGGCCACTTTGTCGCGATCAATGACGATTTCCGCCTGAGGTTGGTCGATCTTGGTGTCGATGATCGGGGGAAAGGCGAACATCCCGCTGGACGCGGCTTTCTGTTGCAACTGGCGCGCGATTTCGAGGATTTGCTGCGGTTCGGCGGTGGAGGCGAGGATGAATTCGACGGGGAAATTCCCGCCGCCGGGCAGCGCGGGCGGCGTCACCGCGAAAATGCTCACGCCGGCGATGTTTTGCAGCTTTTTCGTCAGTTCGGGCAGGATTTCCTGCGGCGTGCGTTCGCGTTCGCTCCATGGTTTGAGGCGCATGCCGCTGAACCCCGAGGATGGCTGGGTCAGTTGGAAGCTGAATTCCGTTTCCGGTTCGCCGAAGAAAATGTCGTTGGCCGCCGCGGTGTAGCGCGCCGTCTCCTCCACCGTGGCATTGGCCGGCGCGTCGACGATGCCAAAGATGATGCCTTGATCCTCGGCGGGGGCGAGTTCGCCGGGCGAGAGCTTGAACATGGGGATGCACATCAGGGCCAGCGCGATCCACACCGCGTAAACCGCCGGGCGATGCTCGAGCAATTTGTCGAGCGCGCGACCGTAGGAATCACGCAAGCGGTCGAAAAACGCGGAGACCACGCGGGCGAAGCCGCGCTCGCCAAGACCCGGCTTGAGCAACTTGGCACTCATCACCGGCGAAATAGTCAGCGCAACAATGCCGGACACCAAAACCGCGCCGGCCAAAGTGAAGGCGAACTCGCGGAAAAGCGCGCCGGTCAAACCGCCCTGCAGCCCGATCGGCGTGTAAACCACGGCGAGGGTCACGGTCATGGACACCACCGCGCCGATCAATTCGCGTGTGCCGCGCAAAGCGGCATCGAAAGGCGACATCCCCTCGGAAATGTGGCGCTCGATGTTTTCGACCATGACGATGGCGTCGTCGACGACCAGACCGACGCAAAGCACGATGGCCAGCAGCGTGAGCAGGTTGATGGTGAAACCGGCGGCCTGCATGAGAAAAAAGGCGCCAATGATGGAAAGCGGGATGGCGGCCACCGGGACGAGCACGGCGCGGACCGAGCCGAGGAAGAGAAAAATTACCGCGACGACGATGAGCAGCGTTTCGGCGAGGGTCTGGACGACTTCGTTGATCGCATCGTTGATGTAGACAGTCGAGTCATAGCCGATGCCGGCTTCCATCCCCGCAGGCAGTTCTTTTTTGATCGCCTCAAGTTCCTTGCGAACCACGCGCATGACCTCGAGCGAATTGGCATTGGGCAGGACCCAGATGCCCATGAACACGGCCGGTCCGCCGGAGAAACGGACCTCCGAATTGTAATCCTCCGCACCGAGCACCACGTCGGCCACATCCTTCAAGCGCACCACCGCGCCGCCGCTTTCGCGGATGACCAGTTCACGGAATTCCTCGGGTGTGCGCAGGTCGGTGTTGGCCGTGAGGTTGACCGTGACCAGCGCGCCCTTGGTCTGGCCGACCGCGGAAAGGTAATTGTTGCCCGCGAGTGCCTGGCGGATTTGTGCCGGACTGATGTTCAACGCGGCCATGCGGTCGGGCTTGAGCCAGATGCGCATGGCGAAGACGCGACCGCCGAGGATTTCCGCGCGTTGCACGCCGGCGATCGCGGTGAAGCGCGGTTGCACCACGCGCGCAAGGTAGTCGGTCACCTCGTTGGGTTGCAGGATGTCGGAGGTGAAACGGAGATAGGCCGCCGCGCGCTCCGAGTCGGCATTCTCGATATTGATCACCGGAACCTCGGCCTCCGGCGGAAGGTCTCCGCGCACCTGCGCGACTTTGGAACTGATCTCGGCGAGGGCTTTGTTCGGATCGTAGTTGAGTTTCAACCGCGCGGTGATCTTCGACTGCCCCTGCGAACTTTGCGATTCGATGTAATCGATGCCGTCGGCCCCGGCGATGGCGCGCTCGAGCGGCGTGGTGATGAATCCGCGCACCAGATCGGCGTTGGCGCCGATGTAGACGGTGGTCACGGTGACCGACGCATTGTCGCTGCGCGGATACTGCCGGACGTTCAGAGTGAAGATGGCCTGCGCACCGGCCACCACGATGAGGGCAGCCACCACGATGGCCAGCACGGGGCGGCGGATGAAAAGGTCGGTGAAGGCGGAGTCCCCGCCGCGCTTCGACATCTGCCGGATGCTCATGTGTCGGGCAGCGATGGCGCGAGTTGCGGCTTGGGCGCAATGTCGTTGTTCACCTCGACCGGCGAGCCGTTGCGCAACTTGAAAGCGCCGGCCGATACCACCGTTTCGCCCGGTTCGAGCCCCTGCACGACCGAAACGAAGTCGCCGCGCGCGCGGCCCGTGCGGATGAATCGCTGCTTGGCCACGCGACGCGCGGAACCGTCCTCCGTCGTTTCGTTTTCCAAGACAAAAACAGAATCGCCGTAGGGCGCGGCGATCACCGCGGTGGCGGGCAGGCAGACAACTTCCTCGGCCTCACCGAGCGTGAGCAGGACACGCGCGAACATGCCCGGGCGCAGCGCGCCGTCGTTATTCAGCAGCGTCCCCTGCAGGCGGATGTTGCGCGTCACCGGATCGATTTCCGAGTTGATCGCGGTCAGTTTTCCATCGAATTCCCGTCCAGGATAAACATCGGTAAAAAGCTTGAGCGCCTGCCCGACGGAGAGGCCGGCGATGAGCTGTTGCGGGAGCAGGAAATCGACGTAGATCGGATCAAGTGCCTGCAAGGAGACAATGGTGTCCCCGTTGTTGACGAACTGACCGAGGTTGACCTCGCGGATGCCGAGTCGGCCGGAGAAGGGCGCATTCAGCTTTTTTTTGCCAATCGTCGACTTGAGTTGTTCGATGATGGCGGCGGTTTTGCGGAGCTGCGATTCGGCGGCATCGAGATCGGATTGCGGGACGGTATTGTTGAGCCGCAGGCGCTTGGTGCGCTCGTACACGGTGCGGGCCAGATCCGCCTCGGCTTCAGCGGAGCGTAAGTTGGCCGACTCGGTTTCGTGATCGAGTTCGACCAGAAGATCACCCTGTTTCACTTCCTGCCCGTTTTCGAAAAGGATTTTGGCAACGACCCCGGAGGACTCGGTGCTCAACTTGGCACCTTGGACGGCGCGGAGCGAACCGACCGATTCCACGCTGCGCTCCCACTTCTCCGCAGTGACCTCGGCCGTGCTGACCGTCTCGACCGGTGGGCCTTGGTCATCGGCCGATGAAATCAGCGCGCCGATCTGCAGGGCTTTCATCCCCCCGACGACGCCGACCGCGAGGAGAATGGCCGCCGCGGCGAAAAGCAAAGGTTTGAGCTTCATGAAAACGCGCAGTCGAAACGTGCGTATGAATCTATACGGATGCGGGCCGGTGTCACGGATTCCCGGCCGATCGCGGTGTCCTCGTCGCGATAGGTTGGTGATCTGAATCGCACCCGGAGGACGCGATCCACCCGTCATGCGCCAAGATCGGGGCGCCGTTGTTTGGTCCTCTCGCGCGCCTGTTCCCGGCGCCAAGTCTCGATGGCTCCGTGGTTTCCGCCGAGAAGGATGTCCGGCACTTTCCAGCCGCGGAATTCGGCCGGCCGCGTGTAATGCGGATACTCAAGCAATCCGTGCGAAAAAGATTCATCAGCCGCCGATTGCGCATCACCGAGCACGCCGGGAAGAAGACGCACCACCGCATCCGCCACGACGAGCGCGGGAAGCGCGCCATTGGTCAGGATGTAATCGCCGATGGAAATTTCCTCGTCGACCAGATGATCGGCCACACGTTGGTCCACGCCCTCGTAATGGCCGGACACCATGATGAGATGTTTTTCCGCGGCGAGACGTCGCGCCGTTTTCTGGTCGAACCGCTTTCCTTGCGCGGAGAGCAGAATGACGCGCGACTCGGGGCGGCGGAGTTCGTCGAGCGCGAGAGCGATCGGTTCAACTTTCATCACCATGCCGGCGCCGCCACCGTAGGGAGGCTCGTCGGTCACGTGGTGTTTGCCCGGCGCCCAATCGCGGAGATTGCGCATACGGATTTCGGCGAGGCCCTTCTCGCGAGCCAGCCGCAGCATGCTCTCGCCGAGGATCCCCGCTCCCATCGCGGGGAAAAGCGTCAAGATGTCGATCTGCACAAATCACTTGCTACCACGGTCGAAGCCAGGCAACCAGTTAACGAGTGAATGACCGCCACACGCCCTCTGGTTATGGATCCATGCGCAAGCTGATCCCCTTGTTCCTCTCTGTTTTCGTCCTCGCCTCGACCGCCTGCGCCGAAATGCTCTCCGAGCTGTCCCCCGCCGATCTCGCCAAGCTCGAGTCGGGAGAAAACGTCCTCACCACGATCGACAAGCATGGCGCCATCTGGCCCGAGGTCCGCATTTACCGCAAAGTGAACGCCACGCCGCAGGGCGTGACCGAGTTGTTCCTCGATTACGAGAACGCCAACACCTTCATCGCCAATTTGAAATCGGCCGTGGTCGAGAACGAACCCGACGGCAACACCAAGGATGTGCGCTACACGGTCAAGCTGCCCGTGCTGTTCACCATCAGCTATCTCGTGCGCAACCGTTACGAGAAAACACCCGAGGGTTACACCGTGCATTGGAACCTTCTCGAGTCGCTCTTCGCCAAATCGGCGGTCGGCAAATTGCGCGTCGAACCGCACGGAGACAAAGCGGTGATCTGCTACGCGAACCACGTCGAACCCGCGACCAAACTCGTGGCCGGATTGCGCGGACACGCGCTGAAAGAAGCTTCGAAGACGGTCGATGCCATCGTGAAAGAAGCCGAGCGCCGTCATGCGGCCAACGGCGGCGCGACACCGCAGGCCAAGCTCTAGGCGGGTCGCACACTATACGCGGAATTTTCTCGCGTTGGCCGAAGCGGTTGGTCACCAATAACCGCCATGATCTTGAGGCAAACATGCATTGCTTTGCTCGGCGCTTGCGCCGCGGTGCTTACCGCGGGATGCGGAGGGGGAGCGACGTCGGTGGCCGTGCCCGCTGCTGTTCCGTCAGAGCGCACGATCGAAGTCCTGAGCCTGCCGCGCAACTGCGTCGTCGAGATGGCTGGCGAATACATGGGGGCCACGCCGCTGAAGATTTCCGTGCCAGCCACTCCGGACGGACGCTGGCAGGGTTCGCCGGGCACCATCCACGCAATTTCCGTCTCCACCCCGAACAATCGCTTCGTCGAAACCAAGAAGTGGCGCGGCGGCGATCCGATACCCCAGCGTCTTCTTTTCAGGCCGCCCTACGCGCAGCGCTGAACCCCCGCGTCAGTTGCGCGAGGAATACCACTTGCCGGGATAGAACTCATCGACGGGCACTTCCGAGGCGAGGATAAACCTGTTCACGTAGCCCTTGCGCTTCGCGTTGGGCAAACCGTCGGGACCGATGTCGCGCGGATCGACGTAGCGGATCTTCGGACGCGACCATTCATCGAGTTGCTCGAGGACGGCGCAACCCGGCAGCAGGCAAACGGCGCTGAGAAGAAAGATGACCCGGACAGCGCGCACGCGCCTATATGCCATCTGTCGGGGTCGCGCAGGCAAGCTTTATCGGCCTCCTATTTCCCAGCCGGAACTGTCCCGACCTGACTCCCCTTCGTGTTGAAGATGTAGATGTAGCCGCCGCCGTTCTTTCTCGTCCGTTCAAGGTGACAACACGCGGCCAGAACGCGATGGGTGCAAGCCAACTGAAGCGCGAGTATGCGTTCATCGAAACTGCGAGCGGCGAGGACTTGGGAGAGATGCTGGTTAGTCGTGGAATGGCTCGCAGCTTTGGACAGGCGGCATCTCCGCCAGGCGAAAAGTCAGGTGCGCTCCGCTCCAAGTATGACCGCCTTGAAGCCAAGGCAAAGCGCGCTCTGGTCGGCGCTTGGGGTGATGGCGCGGGAACTCCGACGATGGAACTCGCCAACCATGAAGACCGACCCCAGGACAAAGCGAGTGCGCCCACGTCTGAAGCAATTGTGGGGTTCGGCGATCTCACGTTCGGAGCAACAGAGGACGAGTTTCGCCGGCTGTATCCGCAGGCCCAGAGAGATGAGGATTGGCAAAGCGACACCGAAACGCTGCACACTTACTCACTGCTGCCGCCGGACTCGATTGATGCGGACCGCGTGAGATTTATCTTTCGCAATGGCCGGCTCATCCAGATGGACCATGACTTTGGCAAGAAACGCCTAGACGAGAGAGGTGGCGAGGACACGGATGGCGAAGCACTTAGCCAGATGTTTGGAAACGAAGGCGAGCCATACGAGCCAGATGCCCTTGGGCCGAAGGTGAAGTTCGCGCGCAAATGGACTTCGCCCGCAACGAAGGAAGCGGCAACGCTGGAGGTTTATCCCGATGGCAGCGCGCAAGTCAGCTTTCATCGGACGGGCGGCGAGTAAGCTGCGGATCTCCTCTCCGACATAGACCGCCAGCGGGTTATCTCGCGCAGGACGGCGGGGTTTGTGGAGAGTTATTGATGCCGCCCAGGCGAGATTCGGGTTGCAGAATCGCCGTTGCGCGCTACCTGTAATGGATCGATGAAAACGCGCACGTTCCTCCCTATCGTCGCGGTGTTGTTTGCCGCGTTTACCCTGCCGACCCAAACCGTCGCGCAGAGCACCAATGTCAAAACCCCGAACAAGAATCAGAGTGCCAAGTTCAAGAGCGCCATCTTTAAGGGTTCGGCTAATCTTATTGAATCCAATT
>Ga0208048_1001768_pt1 | contig 10906 bp, 10 predicted proteins | sample Malawi_45m_30L_FD_184163 | JGI IMG/M metagenome (GOLD analysis project Ga0208048, IMG submission 184163) | Freshwater microbial communities from Lake Malawi, Central Region, Malawi to study Microbial Dark Matter (Phase II) - Malawi_45m_30L... | ecosystem: Environmental > Aquatic > Freshwater >... | reverse complement strand
CGAGTCGTTGCTGGTGCAGGCAATCGCATCACCTGCCGACGCGTGGCTGATCCCGGGCATCGCACCACGTTCGAAGCCCTTGAGGCGACGTACCTTGCGGCAGACGCGGGCAGGCGTGAAGCCATGAGCTGAAACGACTGCGGATGCAGGCTTGGGCGAGGTCTGAAGTGAGGCATGAACGTGTCGCATGATCGAATTCCTTTGGGGCTGGTTGAGGTGATGCAAGGATGAGGGGGCCCTATCCCTGAACCGTCACCGGATCATCACGATTTGTTCACCGTTTGGTGTCGGCGATCCACACCTGCCGCTGCGCAGGGCAATTCCTTGGACTTGACCAGAGGATCGCGGAGAGGCCACCATCGCGCTTGTGGACGACAACAACAGCATTCTTCTCGTGGAGGACAACGCGGACTTTCGCCACTTCCTCGCGACCCAATTGGAGGCCCGACACTTCCGGGTCGTTGAACTGGGAGACGGGGTTGCCGCACGCCGCTTCCTGGAGAATCAGCCCTTCGACACGATCGTTCTCGACATGAACCTGCCCGGAACCGATGGCGTCGAGATTCTCAAGTGGCTTCGGCTCAACGGCTCGGAAAGCACCGTGATCATGATTTCCGCTAGCGGCGAGGAGGTCGATCGGATCCTCTGTCTGGAACTCGGCGCCGACGACTTTCTTGTGAAGCCCTTCAGCGCGCGCGAACTGCAGGCCCGCATCCGGGCAGTGTCGCGCCGCCGAAGGCCACGGAGCGACGAGGAGGGCCAGGACCCGCTTGCGGTTGATCCGTCTACGGCCGCAGACCCTTCGCTGGCGGAGGCAAGGTTTTCCGCCATCAACATCAGGCCCACAGCTTCGGCACCCCTGGCAGCACCGCCCACAAGCACAGCGCCTCTTGCAGCACCACCCACAAGCGCAGCGCCTCCTGCAGCACCGCCCACACCTTCAGCGCCTCCGGCACCGGCTCCACCCGCTTTTGCGCCAGGGGCAGCACAACCCCCTGCGGGCTCTCAAGCTTCGCCAAGGGTGGCCGAGTCGTCGCCCCTTGGCGCCAGAGATGGTTGCGAGCCCGGTACCGCCAGGGAAGTCTATGCAAGCGACAGCCCCCGCGACGTGTACGCACCCGGCGCCGCACTGCTCGCTGCGGGGCGTATCCGGCTCGACCCGGAGCGCCAACGTTGCGAAGTGGACGGCAGTGAAGTCGTGCTCACGAGCCTCGAGTTTCGGCTGCTGCTCTGGTTCATGCGCAACCCGCAGCGGGTTTTCAGCCGCGCGCAGTTGCTCACTGCAGCCTGGGGACGCGACTACCCGGGCTATGAGAAAGCGGTCAACAACCATATCCTGCGCTTGCGGCGCAAGATCGGCGATGACGCTGACCTGCCTCGCCATATTCAGACGGTACACGGTAGCGGCTACCGCTTTGAGCCGTGAGCCAAGCGATCGGGGCTGCTGCGCCACCAGCCGTATGACCGGGGGTTGCTCGCCTTTGCGGGCTTCGCCCCGGACCGCAGCGGGCAAGCGGTGGGACTGGTGAATGCCTTCCTCGGCGTCTCCACTTTCCGCGCCCGATTGCTCCTGAACATCCACGACATCTGTGTGCATCCCCACTTCCAGCGGCGTGGCATCGGTGCCGCATGGCAGGAGGTCGTTGCGCACGCTGCCCGCAGCGAAGGGTGCTGCAGGATCACGCTCGAAGTGCTGGAGGGAAATCTCGGTGCGCTCGCAGCGTACCGCCGGGCGGGCCTTGGGGGTTATCGACGCGACCCGACGCTCGGGCAGGCAATCTATCGCGAAAAACTCCCTGGAGAGGCGTAGAGTGGGGCTACCCTGAGCCTGCCATGCTTTTCCCTCGTGGGCCCCTCGTCCATGCATCCCGATATCCCGGAGTAGTCCGATGCCCTCGTTCGACGTCGTTTGCGAAGCCGACATGGTTGAAGTGAAAAATGCCCTCGATCAGGCCAACAAGGAGATCAGCACCCGCTTCGACTTCAAGGGTTCCGACGCAAGGATCGAACACAAGGAGTTGGAGATCACGCTCTTTGCCGACGACGACTTCAAGCTTTCGCAGGTGCGCGATGTACTGTGGTCAAAGTGCGCCAAGCGTCAGGTGGATGTGCGTTTCTTCAGCAGCGGCGATGTGCAGAAGATCAGCGGCGACAAGGTGAAGCAGCTCATCACCGTCCGCAAGGGGGTGGCGGGCGATGATGCCAAACGGATCGTGAGACTCGTCAAGGAAAGCAAGCTCAAGGTGCAGGCGTCGATCCAGGGCGACAGCGTTCGCGTGAGCGGCACCAAACGCGACGACCTTCAAAACGCGATCGCGCTCCTCAGAAAAAACGTGACCGACCTGCCCCTGAACTACAGCAACTTTCGCGACTGACGTCTGCCGGTCAGGCCATGGGATCAGGCCACGCGGCCGAGTACAGCTCGGCCCAGGCCGAGTGGTTGTGGATCGACTCGAAGTTTTCCGCCTGCACACAGTAGGCAAGGATGCCTTCGTTGGGGTGGATTGCGTCGAGCGCAGCAGCAAGGTCACGCACCAGATCCTCAACGAACTTGGGATTGTTGTAGGCGCGCTCGGTGAGAAACTTTTCGTCTACACGCTTGAGCAGTGCATAAACCTCGCTCGAGGCCTGGGCCTCGGCGATCGCCACCAGACGCTCGGGGTCGAAGTTGTGCAACCGCGCCGGGTGAATCCGGAGCTTGAGGGACAGATGCGAGCGCTGGTTGTGCGCCCCGTAATCGGCAACCTCGCGCGAGCACGGACACAGACTGGTCACGGGCGCAGTAACCGCGAGTTGCACGCGGCGCACTTGCCTTGAGCCCTCGCACTGCACTGCGACCTGGTAATCGAGGAGGCTCTCCAAGCCTGAAACCGGCGCACGCTTGCGCAGAAAAATCGGAAATCGCGCCTCGAGCCGACCCTCGAGCGCATCGAGCCGCTCGAGCATGCGCTGATGAAGCGCAGCGAGCCCTTCAAGATCGATAGGCGCACGGCGCTCCTCGAGCAAGCCAACGAAGCGCGACATGTGGGCCCCCCGCTGCGAGGCGGGTACCGACACATCGAGCGCAAATTCGGCCACGCTGTGCTGAACGCCGGTGCGAAGCTGCCAGCTGAGCGGATAACGCAAGCCCTGGATCCCCGCACGCTGGATCGGCAGGTTGCGCCGATCCGCGTCGGCCTGTACGTCGGGCAGCGGATCGCTTCGCGAATTCATGCAGTTTGCCTCTGCTACCCGTGGGCCTGCGCAAGTCGCAAGGGCACCATTTCGCTGAAGAGTTCCGGAAATCGCCGGGTCAGCGCCTTTTCGATTCCGGGGGCATCGAGCCCCTCGGCCGCAAGCAGTTGGGCATGGTCACCGTGGTCCACGAAGCGATCCGGCAGGCCAAGCATCAGGATGGGAAGGTTGATCCCCAACCGGCTCAGGGCTTCGGCCACCGCGCTGCCTGCGCCACCCGCGAGCGCATGCTCCTCCACGCTCACAAAGGCCCGGTGACGCTGCGCCAACTCCACGAGCAAGGCCTCATCGAGCGGCTTGATGAAGCGCATGTCGACCAGGGTGAGGTCGCGCCTTTCCGCCACCCGCCGCGCCGGGGCGAGCATCGAACCGAAGGCGAGGATCGCCACCTGATGTCCGGCGCGGATGGATCGACCCTTCCCGATCGGAATCTCCTCGAGGCTCTTGCGCACCGGTGTACCAGGCCCTGCGCCGCGCGGGTAGCGCACCGCAGCAGGTCCCTCATGAAGGAAGCCTGTGTGCAGCATCTGTCGGCACTCGTCCTCGTCGGATGGGGCCATCAGGAGCATGTTGGGGATACAGCGCAGATAAGCGATGTCGTAGGCCCCGGCATGGGTCGCACCGTCGGCGCCGACCAGCCCTGCGCGATCGAGTGCAAAGAGCACCGGGAGGTTCTGCAGCGCAATGTCGTGGATCAGTTGGTCGTAGCCGCGCTGGAGGAACGTGGAGTAGATGGCCACAACGGGTTTCAGCGCTTCGCAGGCGAGCCCTCCTGCAAAGGTCACTGCATGCTGCTCGGCAATGCCAACGTCGAAATACCTGCCCGGGAACCGTCGCTCGAACTCCACGAGACCCGAGCCCTCACGCATCGCCGGCGTGATCGCGATGAGCCGCTCGTCACGCGCAGCCTCGTCGCAGATCCATTCGGAAAAGACCTGGGTGTAGGTGGGATTGGCGGGTTTGGGTGTGGCTGCCGCAACCCCTGCCGAAGCTGGAGCAACCCCGCGTGCCGGGTCGAAGCGTCCAGGGCCGTGGTAGAGCACCGGATCCCGCTCTGCAGGTGCATAGCCCTTGCCCTTGCGCGTGACCACATGAAGGAACTGGGGACCGCGGAGTTCGCGCATATTCTGCAGGGTGGGTACCAGCGCATCGAGGTCATGCCCGTCGATCGGACCCACGTAATTGAAACCAAATTCCTCAAAGAGCGTGCTCGGTGCCACCATGCCCTTGGCATGCTCCTCGACCTTGCGGGCAAAGTCGAGAACTTCCGGCAGATGCGAGAACATGGCTTTACCCATGTCGCGCGCGCGCGAGTAGATGCGTCCCGACATCAACCGCGCGAGATAGCGGTTGAGCGCGCCCACCGCTGGTGAAATCGACATGTCATTGTCGTTGAGTACGACGAGCAGATCGAGGTCGGCATGCACTCCGGCATTGTTGAGCGCCTCGAAGGCCATCCCGGCACTCATTGCACCGTCGCCGATGATCGCCACATGCCGGCGCCGCTCCGCGCCGAGTTGCTCGCCCTTGGCCCGTGACGCAATCGCCATGCCAAGCGCTGCGGAAACCGAGGTCGATGAATGGCCGGTTCCAAAGGTGTCGTATTCCGATTCCGAGCGCTTTGGGAATCCCGACAGACCGCCCGCCTGCTTGATCGTATGCATGGCCCTCCGGCGGCCTGTGAGGATCTTGTGCGGGTACGACTGGTGGCCAACGTCCCACACCAGGCGGTCATGGGGCGTGTCGAAGACAAAGTGCAGTGCGATGGCGAGTTCCACGGTACCAAGGTTGGCCGCCAGGTGTCCCCCGGTACGCGCCACGGTCTGGAGCAGAAAGTCGCGCAACTCGAAGGCCAGCGCTTGAAGCTGCGTTCTGCGCAACCGCCGCAAGGACGCAGGAAGATCGATCGTCTCGAGCAGCGGGTAGTGTGGTGCGGGGCCGGTCCCGCCTGTAGGGTTCATCCCACGATCTTAGCGGCAGCAGGGAAAGTCACTGCGGCGTCCGCGAGGAAAGCGCTTTGCGGGATCGGCCAGAACCCATCGTGTCGCCAGCGAAGCAACGCCCGGGTGCAGTGAAAACCCTCGGTGCATCCACGCGTGCTCGCCATGGCGCCCCGGCGCGAAACACGCATGGAAGGGTTCACGACTTGCGGTGAACGATAAGGTCGGCAAGCTGCGCCAGAGGCTGCAGTGCCGGCGGGAGAGGAGAGGCCGACGACGTTGGTGGTGAGGACAACAGCGCCCGTGACCGCGGCGGCAGCGCCTGGGGCAAGGATGGCGGCTGGAGCGACCCCAGCTCCTCGAGCGATTGCAGCGCCTCCCTGTGCAGTGCCAGCGCCCGCCTGCGGGCCTCGTTCAGGCCGAGCAGCGAAACGTAGGTGGGCTTGGCCATTGCCCGATCCTTGCCTGCAGTCTTGCCCAGGGTGGCCGAGTCCGCCTCCACGTCGAGCACATCGTCAACGATCTGAAAGGCAAGGCCGATCGCCGCCGCAAAGCGCCGAAGCTGTGGCGCGGAAGCATCCCTGGCGCCCGTATCGGGCCCACAGCACAGGCCAAGTTCAACCGCAGCCTGGAGCAGCGCACCGGTCTTCATGCGGTGCATCGCCTGCAGGGTCTCGAGGCTGCAAGGCGTGTCTGCGGGCTGCGCCGACCCCGCAATCGCAAGATCGATGGCCTGACCGCCCACCATTCCAGCGGGGCCCACTGCCCTCGCCAGGGTGCTCACTGCGGCGAGCGCCTGGTTCGAAGCCACCCCCTCGTGCGTGATCGAGGAGAGCAACTCGAAGGCAAGTGCCTGAAGCCCGTCTCCGACCAGAAGTGCCGTTGCCTCACCGAATGCCACATGCACGGTTGGTTTGCCCCTTCGCAGCACATCGTTGTCCATGCTTGGCATGTCGTCGTGCACCAGCGAGTAGGCGTGCATGAGTTCGAGGGCGCAGGCCGCCTTGAGCGCTGCGGCCGCATTGCCTGCCAACGCCTCTGCAGCGGCCAGACAAAGTAGCGCCCGCACCCGTTTGCCACCACCGAGGACCGCGTGGCGCATTCCCTCGTGCAGGCGGGTTGGCGCAAGTTCACCCTCGGGAAGGCTGGCTGCAAGCGCTTGCTCGATTGCATCGAGGCGCTTTTCCATCCAGACGTTCTGGGCTGGCATCAGGGCCTTGGCGCGCGCCCCCGATCGCCATTCGCGGACTTACTCCGGCGCGGCATCGAGCGTGAAGGGTTTGAGTAGATCGGATTCGAGGATGCTGATCTGCTGCTGCGCGTCCAGGAGCACCTTACGCAACCAGTTCACCAGCGCGACGCCCTCACGGTACTTGAGGATCGATTCCTCAAGACTCAACTGACCCGACTCCATCGCGCGAACAATCCGCTCGAGCGAGGCATGCGCCTCCTCCCAACTGCTTGGAAGGGGGTCGGGCTGGTGTGTGCTGGCATTCATCAACAGGCAGGGTTGGGACTAGGCATTGGCTGGGGGTCGCTCCGGGAAGACACGGGATCCACACCCGGACCCTCCGGGTACTGCACGGGGACCCTCCGGGTACTGCACGGGGACCGTCCGGGTACTGCTCGGGAGCTTTACGGGAACTGCCCGGGGGCGGCGCTGCAACGGTTGGGCGGGTGAGTACTGCGCAGAGCGTTCACCCCAATGCCTATTCTACTTCCTTGGGGTATCCTCAAACCTCGTTCATCGTTCATGCAGCGTGCACCATGGAGGACGGGTATGTCGGCTCGCGGACGCGTTGAGGCACTGAGGCCGGCCGGTACGCAATTGCCGGTCACGGCCTATTTCGACGATGCGCTTCTTGCCCTGGAGCGTGAGCATTTGTTCCGCCCTGGCCCCGGATACCTCGGCCACCAGCTGATGGTTCCCGAAAGGGGCGACTACTTCACGCTCGCAGCGGAGCAGCATGGCCGGGTGCTGATCCACAACGACCACGGTGTGGAGTGTCTGTCCAACGTGTGCCGGCACCGGCAGTCAACCATGTTGCAGGGGCGGGGCAAGGCGGACCATGTGGTTTGTCCGTTGCATCGCTGGACCTACGATCTGCAGGGCCGATTGCTCGGCGCGCCGCATTTTGCAAGCCAACCTTGCCTCGACCTTCCCCGAACCCCGCTGCAGACGTGGAGGGGATTGCTCTTCGAAGGTGAACGCAACGTGGCCGCCGACCTCGCGGGGATGCATGCGGCGGAGCATTTCGACTTCAACGGGTATTGCCTCGATCATGTCGAGACCCACGAATGCGCCTACAACTGGAAGACCTTCATCGAGGTGTACCTCGAGGACTACCACGTGGCGCCCTTTCACCCAGGGCTAGGACACTTCGTGTCGTGTGACGATCTGCAGTGGGAATTCGGTGCACATTTTTCGGTGCAAACCGTGGGTGTGCATCAGAAGCTGAGCAAGCCAGGCACGCCAACCTACGCACGCTGGCATGAACAGGTGCTGCAGTTTCGCGAAGGCGTTCCACCACCCTTCGGTGCGATCTGGCTCACCTACTACCCCAACGTCATGCTCGAGTGGTACCCGCATGTGCTCGTGATCAGCACCCTGATTCCGCGCAGCCCACAACACACCACCAACGTGGTGGAGTTCTACTACCCGGAGGAAATCGTGCACTTCGAGCGCGACTTCGTGGAAGCCGAACGTGCTGCATACCTCGAAACGGCCAGGGAGGACGACGAGATCGCGTTGCGCATGGACGCAGGGCGCAAGGCACTGCTCGAGCGGGGGATGAACCAGGCAGGACCCTATCAGAGTCCGATGGAAGACGGGATGCAGCACTTTCACGAATTCCTGCGCCGTGAGCTACCCGGCGAGTCGCTTGCCGAGCCTTGACACTGCAGCATCGGATCAGCCCACGACCCGATGCGCCGCACCGTGATCCGCGGCACATCCTAACCTTGCACGGGGAGCGTTCCCGCACCATGACCCAGAACCCCTTGATCAGCGTTGACGATTTGGCGCACTGTATTGATCGCGTGGTCTTGATCGATTGCCGTGCGGATCTCTTCAAACCCGAACTCGGGCGCGAACAGTACGACGCCGGCCACCTTCCCGGCGCGCACTTCATGGCACTGCATGCCGACCTGGCCGGGCCAAAGACGCCCGGAAGCGGCCGGCATCCGCTCCCCGCACGCGAAGCGTTTGCCCGCAGGCTCGGCAGTCTTGGCATTGGCCTTCAGACTGCGGTGGTGGCCTACGACGCCTCCAGCGGCGTCTACGCGGCGCGTTTCTGGTGGCTGGCACGGTGGCTTGGGCATCCCCTCACCCAGGTGCTCGACGGCGGACTTGCAGCGTGGACCCGGGCCGGCTTCCCGCTCAGCCGCGAAGTGCCCGCACCGGTGGCTGCCGAGGTCTCTGCGGCGAACGCAGCCGCACTGACATCCGCAACTGCGCTGGAATCCATCGTGGAGACTGCGCGAATACTCTCCTCGCTCGGCTCAGGAGACCATCTGCTTGTGGATGCCCGCGCCACGGAGCGCTGGCGCGGCGACGTCGAGCCGCTCGACCCGGTGGCGGGGCATATTCCCGGCGCGCTCAACCGCCCCAACACCAGCAACCTTCGCCCCGACGGACGCTTCAAGCCCGCCGAAGTATTGCGCGAGGAGTGGCTGCAGTTGCTCGGTGAGGCCCGCTGCGCCGAAACCGTGGTGCATTCCTGCGGATCGGGCGTATCGGCGTGCCACAACCTGCTTGCCTTGCGCGTTGCAGGCCTTGAAGGCTCATCGCTCCATCCCGGATCGTGGAGCGAATGGTGCGCCGATCCCTCGCGCCCTGTGGAGCGAACCCTCGGCTGAGGCCGGCTCCCCGGTGGAGCGGAATCCTGCTGAAACCTCGGATCTTCAGTGCCGATGCACAACGCTGTGCGCCGCAACGATCACAACCACGCCCAGTGCGATCAGGGCAATCTGAACGAGACTCTCCGCAGCCTGACGATGCCTGTGCATGTCGGGCACCAGGTCGGCCAGCGCCACGTAGATGAAGGCCGCTGCCGACAAGGTGATGAAGTAGGGGAGCCAGGCGGACTGGGCTGAAAGCAAAGCCCACCCCGCAATGCCACCGAGCACTGCGGCAAGTCCCGAGATCAGGTTGTAGACGATCGCCCGTCGCCGGCTGTAGCCCGCGTTGATCAGCACAATGTAGTCGCCGATCTCCTGAGGGATCTCGTGCGCTGCCACCGCAAGTGCAGTGAGCCATCCCATTGCCGGGTCAACCAGAAACGCCGAAGCGATCAGCACTCCGTCAACGAAGTTGTGGAGTGAGTCGCCGATCAGGATGAGCAGGCCCTCCGGACCTGCCTCCTGCCGGTCGTGCCCCTGGTTGTGGTCGTGACCGTCGCCCTCATGGTGGTGTCCGTGTCGGAGAATGGCGAACTTCTCGAGCAGAAAAAAACCGAGGAAACCCAGCCCGAGCGTCCAACCCAGACGCTCGGGGTCTTCGCCACTTGCGATTGCCTCCGGCAGCAGGTCAACGGTGGCCGCACCGAGCAGCAGGCCGGCCGACAGGCTGACCAGCCGTTTGGTGATCCCGGCAAGCGCAGTGAGCGAGAAGAGCGCCGCAGCGAGCGTGCTGAGCGAACCCCCGACAAGCGTTGCGGCAACGATCTGCGCAAGGACCAAGGCGTGCCTTCAACCCAGGTGCCGGTCGAACCAGGCAAGACAGCGCGTCCATCCGTCACGCGCAGCATCGGCCCGGAACGTCGGGCGGTAGTCGGCGTGGAATGCATGCGGGGCCTCGGGATAGACCACGATCTCGGAAGCTGTCGAAGCCTTGTCGCCAAACGACAGACGGGTCTTCATCTCGTCGACCTGCGAGAGCGGAATCCCGTCATCCTTCCCCCCGTAAAGACCCAGGACCGGCGCCTTGAGCTTGTCGGCCACATCGAGGGGATGGAAGGGAGTTTGCGCATTGGTGCCGGTTGTGAGGCGACCGTACCAGGCCACGCCGGCCCTGAGATCTGCGCGCTCGGCGCCGTAGAGCCACACGATGCGCCCCCCCCAGCAAAAGCCGGTGATGCCAAGCCGAGCGGTGTTGACCCCTTGCCCTCCGAGCCACGCGACCGAGGCGTCGAGGTCGCCGACGACCTGCCGGTCGCTCACAAAGTTGACCACCTTCGCGAAGATCTCGCCCGGCGTCTTCAAGACCGTCACATCACCCTGCCGACCGAAGAGATCCGGCGCGAGAGCAAGGTAGCCCTCCTTGGCAAAGCGTCGGCACACGTCCTGGATGTACTCGTGCACACCCCACACTTCGTGCACCACCAGGATCACTCCGCGTGGCCGGGACTGCGCGGGCATCGCGCGGTAGGCTGGCATGTTGAAGCCGGCCGAGGGAATCACCACTGCGCCGGCATCCAGACCCTGCGTATCCGTGCGCTGCACTTGCGCCCAGAGCTCACCGCTCGGCATGACCGCCGCAGCGTAGCCGCTTGCAAGCACACCGCCACCCAGTATCGAACGGACGAACTGCCTGCGCGGCGCCGGCTGAGCGGCCGCGGGCACGTGGCTGGAGGCGTTGCCGATTGCAGTGCGACGCCCGGAGGAGCCCACCTCGACCTGTGCGGAGGCATGGGCGGTGCTGCGCGACCCGGCATCAGCCAAGCGGTGTGCTGCACCGCGCGTTGCGCTCTCGGAGGAGGAAGTCCACGACTTGTCTGACTGCATGATCGAAG
>Ga0208048_1001766_pt1 | contig 10914 bp, 3 predicted proteins | sample Malawi_45m_30L_FD_184163 | JGI IMG/M metagenome (GOLD analysis project Ga0208048, IMG submission 184163) | Freshwater microbial communities from Lake Malawi, Central Region, Malawi to study Microbial Dark Matter (Phase II) - Malawi_45m_30L... | ecosystem: Environmental > Aquatic > Freshwater >... | reverse complement strand
GAAAAGACCAATGCATCATTGACTCCATCTCCGTTCGGGGTAATAACATTTGGGATGACCAGAATCGGATCAATTACCGTGACCAACAACGAATATTCGTCCTGACAACCAAGCACGTCCTGAACGATAAGGGTGATAACAAAGTTCCCACTCATATCCGAAGCAAAAGTTTGGTTTGATCCATTATTGGAAATGTTCAAGGTATCGTTTCCGACATACCAAGACCAGGTCGCAATGGGGTTGGTTATAAACGTGGAAAGGTCATCCAAGGTAATCGTATCACTTTGTTCAACCGACAGGGGTGAGGCGGTAAAATTGGCATCCAAACCATCGTCAAATACCGTTACAGAATCTAGCACAGTAGTAATTTGACACCCCAGATTATTTGAAATGGTTACCGTCGTCACATAGGTACCGGGATTTTCATAATTGTAGACGAAATTGGTTTCGTTGTAAACGAAGGTACCATCGCCCATGTCCCAAACAATGCTATCCACATCAAACAAATTTTGCGCATAAAATGCGGCTCCCTGGGCACAAATGTTGCCATTTTGCAAAGAGAAAACATCTCCCTGTGGACCTCCGATGGCAACATAGTCCAAAATCGTCGTATCATCCGAACAACCGTATTGATCGGTTATCTGAAGGTATAAATCAAAATCACCGTTCACCACAAAAGTATTGCTTGGGTCTTCTAGGATGGAGTTGTTTCCGTCGCCAAACTGCCAATTCCATGACGTAATGTTTCCAACGGATTGAGAAGAATCCTCAAAATTCGCAAAAAGGGGTGGACAATCGTACTCACCATTGGCGTTTAAAACTGCGCCCGAGAAACCATAAGTGGGTATGGCATTTGGGAGCGAAACCATTACGGCTTGAGTTAACGTATCCTCGCACCCATTAGAGTCAATAGCCACTAAAGATAAATTGAAAATCGAACTGATTTGGCCTGCTGGTAAGTTGGCCGGAATGACCGAAGCGATATTGGGATTTGTTGTATTGGCAACTTGTTGATTATTTACATACCATTCATAACTAAGGTTTCCTACCCCCGTTGAAGTGTTGACCGTTAGGTTGGTATCAGGGAAACAAACCACGCTCGGAAAGGTGAAGGTCGCAGTGGGTTTGGTAATGGTTATCGGTACGGTGGCAGGGGTAGATTCGCAACCAAACACATCGTAAGCTATCATGGTGGCAAAATATACTCCATTGCCGTTAAAAGTATGGTTGATCGGCTGGTTTACACTGTTGGTAGTAACCGAAGTATTGTCATCCGAAAAAGTGGTCACAAAATACGAAAGGGGCATGCCATTACCCACCGACATGGAGGTATTGGTAAAGGTCACCGGGAACGGCGAGCATCCTACGACATCCTGAGCGGTAATGATGGGAAACGGAAGGTTCAAAACGCGAACAGGAAGCGACATCTGAGCAGTACAACCTACGCTGTTGGTAACCGTGAGCGTAATGTTATAAAATCCTTGTGTAGTGTATACATAAGCGGGGTTAGGGCCTGCATTAATTGTTTGCCCGTTACCCATGGCATAGGCCCAATTCGTCAGTGGATGCGGGCTTGGGGGGGTACTCCAAGAACTGCTTCCGTCAAAAAGGAACAAGGTGTCGTTTTTACATACCGAATCGTTCGAACGGGTAAATTGAGCAGTTATTTGAGAAATATGAATGACTTTTGTTATGCTATCGGAGCACCCCGTTGTATAATTGTGAATAACTTGTTCCACCGTGTAGGAACCGTACCCCGAAAAACTGTGGGAAGTGTTTCCATTATTCACTCCGTCGAGAACAGCATTACCGATATTCGTGTTTGGGGTTCCATCGCCCCATTCCCACGTCATGCTCACGTTATCGGGGAGTTCTCCATGAATGGCATTGTCGGTGAAATTGATATTTACCGGAAATGCAGCAGGGTTGCAAACCAATTGGGTCGATGGATTGAACTTTGCAATGGGAGCAAGGACGTAAACTGCAGAATCAATGGTGATGGAATCTTTACAGCCTCTAAAATCAACAATCAACTGAACTGAGATGTACCCCGTATCCTGCGTAAATTGGTGCGTTGGGTTTTCTTGGGTAGAAGTTCCGTCGCTAAAATCCCAAAAATAACTCACTTCGTTGGGCTGATGCGGGACCGAAATGATTGTTCCATTGGTGAAATTAACATCTTCCTTCGCACAAGTCACGAGAGGGCTCACCGTAAAATCGACCAAATCGATTTCCCCAACAGTGACATAGTCGTTCATGGTCAGGGTGTCTGTACACCCCGATTGAGAAGTTACAACGAGGGTGATATCGTACAAACCCGGAATGACGCTATACGTTTGAGGAGGGGGATTTTGACCAACAAACGTTTGCCCATTACCAAAATTCCACTGCCAATTTACGATAGGATTGGCCGGATTGGGGGTAGACGAAGTGTCCGTAAATTGCACCGTGTGAGGGTTACAGCCTCCAGGTTCATCGGCCTCAAATGCTGCTTGAATGTTTACGATATTGATGTAGTTCGATTGCGTGGTGGATCCGGTACAACCTGAAGCCGTAGTTACCGAAAGAGTTACCGAATATTGACCGGCAGTATTGTACACCTGAGGTGGAGGATTCGTCCCGTTAAAGGTTTGCCCGTTGCCAAAAGTCCACGTATAGTTTCCCGCGACTCCCGTTGTGTTATTAAAAGTTACATTCGATGGAGCACAATTTGTCAAAGGATTGGCTGTAAACGACGGAACGAGGTTGTTTTGTATCGTGATTTGATGTTGCGCATTTCCCGAACATCCTGAAGCAGTATTTTGCGCCTGTAAGGTTACGTTATAGACCCCCGGTGAGTTAAAGGTAAAACTAGGATTTTGTTGCTGGCTATTCCCTTGACCGGAAAAATTCCAACTCCATTGATTGGCCCCCGCCGTGGAGTTATCCTGAAAATTAACAGGGCTACCAACACACCCCGTAGAAGGAGCAGTAATTCCCGCTTGAAAATTGCTTACTACTATAGAATCTGTCAAGGTTCCAACACATCCAGTAGTGGTATTGGTAACCGTTAGTTGTACCCCATAGATTCCCGCAGAATTGTAGGTAACATTTAAAGGGTTTTGCTGGTTAGAATTTTGCCCATTGCCAAAAGTCCATGCGTAGGTAAAATTCGCCCCGCTGGAAGAGGTGTTGGTAAACCCTACCGTTAAAGGAACAGTACATCCAAATCCACTAATATTAAACCCGACGTTTGGTGAAGGTAAAATAGTGATGTAGTTGTTTTTAATTTCCGCGTCGACTGCACCGTTAGCGTTGGTAATTACTAAGGTAACCGTAAAAGTTCCAGGGGTAGAATAGGTATGCGATGGGTTTTGCGTCGTCACCGTTACACCGTCTCCAAAATTCCAAGAATATTGGGTAATTGCCGGACCTCCATTGGTGACCGAGGTGGAGGTAAAATTTATAGCTGTTCCCACGCACGCACTCAATGGCAAGGCAGTAAAATTGGCGGTCGGTGATTGAGAAAACGCGTGAGCACAACCGACGAGAACACAACAAATTTGTAAAACCTTTAACACCACCCTCATGGATACCAAAAATAATTGAAAAGTTGCATCATAGTAGATTGTCTTAAATAAATTACCTATCGAATTAAATTTACAAAACCATAAAACTGATTCCACTGACTGTCCTCTTGACCTCCATACCGGACAACATACGTATATACACCAACAGGGCATTCGATCCCAGGTGTCAAAGACCCATCCCATCCATAACCTACATCATAGCTTTCAAAAACGATTTCGCCCCAGCGGTTATAAATAGCGAACCAATAATTCTCGGGCGTGAAACCTGGAGAAAAAACCGGGTAAAAAGTTGCGTTTTCTTCTTCTCCGTCTGGAGTAAACGAATTCGGAATGTATAGCGAAGCAGTGTTGGTTATTTCCACCGTACGTTCAACGGTTAAACTGCAGCCCAACATATTGAATGTTGTCAATTCAACGGTGTAAATTCCTTCAACCATGGGTAAATCCCATGAAAACTCCGAAGAATTGTTGACAAAACTTTCTCCATTGATAACCCAATGATAGGTTTGATTGGGATTGACATTGTTGGTAACAATAACGGTTGGGTCACTAATTTCTATTTGCAACGGTTCAATCGCAAAATTTGGTGGAACCAACGGTTCTACGGTAACCTGTCCAACTATCGGAAGAGAAGCGCACCCCGATGCATCAATACCAATGACCGAATAAGAAGCACTGCTCGTAGGACAAACGGTATTTTGCACACCAAAAGTTAGGGCGTCTTGCCAAATATAATGTTGCGCTCCGTTTGCATACAAGGATACACATTCTCCCGAACAAATTGAGGTATCAATGGATGTTATGATCGGAATGGGATCGACTTGTAAAGTTAAAATCAACAGCGAGTCGCACCCATTAACGTTCTGTAAAAGTTGGGAATACACTCCGGTGCTGGACAATGCTTGACCATTAAATACGATTGCGGAGTCGGAGCAAATTTGGGCGCTTAATTGGGTTGTATCGGGTTGAAAAATAACCACATTGACACTATCCGTAAATGTACACCCGTTTCCATCCACGACACTCACAGCAACAATTCCTGCATTCTGAATCCAATCCACAACGCCCTGGTTACCGTTGGACCACGTGTAACTTTGGTAATTTAAAGAAGCGGTAAGTAGTGAGGAATCCCCCAAACAATGAAATAGATCTGAACCCAGACTGAAAGTATCTGGGACCATCGTTACAACGATTGAATCGCGAGCAACGCCGCACCCGCTTGGGACATCTAACCAGTACGTTCCTGGAACCGTTACCGCTAAACTAACTCCCGATGAGCCATTGCTCCACGTATAGGACGCGTAGATACTATCTGGCTGCAGGGTCACTGACGAACCCGGACACAAAAGTGTATCTGGCCCTAAATTTACGCCACCCGAAGGGCCAGGTGGCAAATAATTGGGTTGTAAAATTCCGCTGGCTCCCGGCTGTGCGCCATGGGGGGTTCCAGCACAAGCAGGACCGCTGTGCAATACAGAACCCGATTGTCCTCCACTCAACAGAGGATTAACATTCGCTGGTAAAACTCCTTGCTGAAAAACTATGGCGCCGCCTCCACCTCCACCACCGGGCCCGTGACAGGCAGAAGACCAAAGTGTGCTAAAAATATTTCCCCCATTCCCTCCCCGAACGTCCACTGAAAGGGGCGTAACCACGCTCTGTGTGAGCAAATAAACACAGCCCCCTGCACCGCCACCGCCGGCTCCTTCTGAATCTGTGTTTCCGGCAACGTTGGCACCGGACGCAACTATTTGCGCATTATTGCCCTGAATGGTTGGCGCTATCAAAAATACAATTCCTCCACCCCTAGAACCGTTAGTAACCGTTAAACCATTGTCGCGATACCCGCCACCGCCACCACCGCCCAAAAAAGCCCTGTAATTTGAATAGTTCAAGGCATAACCTCCCATACCGAATGAAGCGTTGAGGGTACACCAACCAAAAAACTCGTTCCCACCGCGTCCTCCGAAGCCGCCATTACTTCCTCCTCCAGCCCCTGGATTACCGGAGTTCGAACCGCCCCCGCCACTGGCCAGAGGTGCTCGATTGCCATCCATATTGAACGGGGCTGTTGCAATTCCTTCGCCTTTTTTGCCTGCAGCATTTCCTGAATTGGCATAGTTCACATCTCCACAAGCAAAAAAATTACTCGTCCATGTTCCACCGGCAAAACCCTGTCCTCGTACATCGATGTTCGCGTTAAAGGCAATATTGGAAGTTGCTTCAATGGCTACAACTCCTCCCACTGTTCCATTCCATGTTGGAGCGGTAATGGTATTCACGATGGTTGCTTGATTGTAAACAGGAACCTTGATTAACTGCACCAAAGCGCTAATCGTAAATGACTTGCACAAATGTTGAACAAATGTTATGGTGTTGCCATTGATGGACGCAATGTTGGTAAACTCAAAGTTTCCTGCATCTCCGTAATTCTGAATCTGACCAAAATTAGCGTTGTTGGTTGCTGAAATGGTTGCCCCTTTCATTTGTATCAATAAAACCCGGTCGCCCACCGAGAAACCCTGAGTGGAGGCTACATTAACACTGTTTGCATTTACGGCTGTTACGGCCACATACTGATTAACAACGCCGCTGATCTGTTGGGCAAACGAAGTTTCACCCGCTAGTAGCAGCCCCGCTAACCCTATGATTTTTAATGCCTTCAATTACGCCGACGCGACTAAATTACTTCTAAGATGGGGAATAATAGTTCATGGTTGCCTATATTACTTCAAAATCGAGCTAAACCAACTTCGGTGTTCCGAAGGATCTAAGCCTCTTCGTGCGCAAACTGATTGAAACTGATCGGTCAAAATACCGGTAATCCCGAAATATTTTGCTTCCGGGTGAGCAAAATACCAACCTGAAACAGACGAGGCAGGATTCATCGCAAGGCTTTCGGTTAAGGAAACCCCCAAAATTTTTGTGGCATTCAGCAAGGAGAATATCCCCAACTTTTCGAAATGATCAGGGCATGCAGGGTATCCTGGGGCGGGACGAATTCCACGATAACGCTCCGCAATTAACTCTTCGTTGGATAAAGGTTCTTGCTCGTACCCCCAGTAATCTTGCCGAACGCGTTCGTGCAACCATTCCGCCATGGCTTCGGCAAGGCGATCGGCCACTGCTTTCAATAAAATACTCTTGTAGTCGTCGTGAGCCCTTTCAAATTCTTGGCAAACTCCCGTGACCTCTCCGGCGGTAACCACAAAGCAACCGATATAATCCTGAACACCGGAATCAACTGGAGCTATAAAATCACTCAAACAAAGATTGGGTTGACCTGCAACTTTTTCCGTTTGTTGCCGCAATCCAATTTGTCGGTGCAATAATTTACCGGAATCCGACTCCAAAATATGTAGGTCGTCGCCCATTGACTGTGCGGAAAAAATTCCAAAGGCATACCTCGGTGAAAACCAACCTCTTTCTTGACCTTCTGCTAAACATGCTTGCGCATCTTTGTACAACTTATTGGCCTCCTCTCCAACTATATTATCGCTTAAAATATCCGGGTACTTTCCGTGTAAATCCCAGCTCCGAAAAAAGGGCGACCAATCGATGTAAGGAATTATTTCCTTCAAATTGGCGATTTTTCCACGAAATACCCCAAGCTTTTTGGGGATGGAAACGGTTTGTTCATTAAACTCCAACTTCAAGGCATTTTTTCGCGCAGCATCGATTGGAATAAGGCGCCTAGACGCTGCATGCTGCTCGTGATGTTGACGAACCTTTGCATAATCTAAACGAACCTCATCTTGGAACATCCCTTGTTCACCACCCAACAATTTTTCTGCAACCGTAACCGCTCTTGAGGCATCAGGCACATAGATAACCGAGCCCGAGTAATTCGGGGATATTTTTACCGCAGTATGCACTTTCGAAGTGGTGGCTCCTCCAATAAGCAGAGGAATCTTGAGCTTTCGTTCCTCCATGGCGGAGGCCACTTTAACCATTTCGTCCAAAGATGGGGTAATTAAACCACTTAACCCGATAATATCGCATCCTTCGTCGATGGCGCGTTGAACGATTTCATTGCCAGGGACCATCACGCCCATATCGATAATTTCGTAATTGTTGCATGCGAGAACCACCCCAACGATGTTTTTGCCAATGTCGTGCACATCGCCTTTGACCGTAGCCATGAGAATTTTTCCCGCTTTTTGGATTTCACCTTGGCTATCTGCCTCGATATACGGCTGAAGAAAAGCAACGGCTTTTTTCATCACCCTTGCTGATTTCACCACCTGAGGTAAGAACATTTTTCCTTCGCCAAATAAATCCCCTACTACGTTCATGCCCGACATTAAGGGTCCCTCGATGATTTGAAGCGGTTTGTCGTACAAGGGCAAGCACGCGGCGATGTCTTCTTCGATGTACTTGTCAATCCCTTTAACCAACGAATGTTCAATGCGTTTCACCAATTCGAAACTCCTCCAAAGTTCTTCCGTAGCCACTTCTTTAACCCCTTGTTGAACGGTTTCTGCCAACGATAATAGACGTTCCGTTGCATCCGGCCTACGGTTGAAAAAGACGTCTTCAATGTGTTCTAAAAGGGCAGGCTCTATATCGGTGTAAACCGCCAGCATTGTAGGATTTACAATGCCCATATCCATGCCGTTTTGAATGGCATGGTAAAGAAAAACCGCATGCATCGCTTCTCGAACGGCATGGTTGCCGCGGAAAGAAAAAGAAACATTCGAAACTCCTCCACTTACATGGCAGCCAGGAAGATTTTCGGTAATCCAAGCGGTTGCCCGAAAAAAATCGAGGGCATTTAGAGCATGTTCGTCCATTCCCGTTGCAACGGGAAAAACGTTGGGATCGAATATGATATCGTTGGGATGGACCCCTGCTTTATCAACTAACAGGTTGTAGGAGCGAGAACATATTTCTATCCTTCGTTCATAAGTGTCTGCTTGCCCCACCTCATCAAAAGCCATTACAACCATCGCAGCTCCCATGCTTGTGATGTATTTAGCTTGTTGAAGAAATACCTCTTCTCCTTCCTTCAGAGAAATGGAATTCACCACACCTTTTCCTTGCAAACATTTCAAGCCTGCTTGAATAATTTCCCATTTTGAACTGTCGATCATGATGGGAATTTTGGCAATTTCCGGCTCGGAGGCAATGAGGTTCATGAAGGTTACCATCGCGGTTTTTCCATCGATCATGGCCTCATCCATATTGACATCCAAAATTTGTGCACCTCCCTCTACTTGCTCACGAGCAACGGCAAGCGCCTCATCGAATCGGTCCTCGCGAATTAACCGCAAAAAAGCCTTAGAACCCGTAACGTTGGTCCGCTCTCCAACGTTCACAAAGTTGGTTTGTTTGTTGGCCACCAAGGGCTCGAGTCCCGATAAACGCAATATTCTATCCATCAATTCTTCCACTTTCTAGGCTCATATTGCTTCGCCAGCTCAGCAATAACACGAATGTGCTCGGGAGTTGTACCGCAGCAACCGCCTATGATGTTCACGAGTTTCTTTTCAAAAAAAGAAACCATTTTATCCCGCATGCATTGGGCGGTTTCATCGTATTGTCCAAAAGCATTCGGAAGGCCTGCATTTGGATGCGCGCTCACGGCAAAAGGCGCTCTTTCGGCCAGAATTTTCAGATAGGGCTCCATCATTTCTGAACCCAAAGCACAATTTAATCCAATACTAAGCAATGGTATATGTTCTAAAGAAATCATAAAGGCCTCGGGAGTTTGGCCCGATAACGTTCGTCCGCTCAAATCCGTAATTGTCCCTGAAACCATAATAGGTAAGGTAATATTGCGCTCATTAAACACCTGTTCGGCAGCGAAAAGCGCCGCCTTTGCATTTAGGGTATCAAAGACGGTTTCTATGAGCAGAATGTCGACCCCGCCATCGATCAACGCGTTAATTTGCTCAGTATAGGCCTGAGATAAATCATCAAAAGTCACGGCCCGAAAACCGGGGTTATTCACATCAGGAGAAATCGAAGCAGTGCGGTTAGTAGGCCCTATTGACCCGGCTACGAAACACGGGCGGTCGGAGAACGAACTGACCGCTTCTTTTGCTAAACGAGCACCTTCAAAGTTAATGCCGTATACGGCATCCTCCAAATGATAATCTGCTTGCGCAATGCTAGTTCCAGAAAACGTATTGGTTTCAATAATGTCGGCACCCGCCTCAAGATAAGCCTTGTGGATTTCTAAAATGATATCAGGGCGGGTTATGTTCAATAAATCGTTATTTCCTTGCAAGAAACCTTTGCGATCTTTGAACACTTCTCCGCGAAAATCCTCTTCAACTAAATGATAGCGCTGTATCATAGTACCCATTGCGCCATCCAAAATCAAAATGCGATCTTGGAGTAAACTCGTTATTTCCATGTTGTTTTTAAGGGAAGAAAAGGCGGCGCCTGAACTTATCTTTTTCCTTTCGGAATAGGAATTGGCACCTTATTTTTCAACAGGTTGCCAAGGTATCATAGGGCCAGTCCCTCCACCTTTCTTCATAAGTTAATACTGCAAAGAACTGCTGCAAAAATAGGAAGTTATTTCTAAATATTTAAGTTTCTTCAAAGTGTTTTTAATTTTGTAGTAATGAAAACGCTGCTGATACTATTGATGGTATTTCCTGTAATTGCGTTCGGGCAAGTAACTCTAAGCAATTCAAATTTACCCATCGTGAAAATCGTTACGCCACCTGGGCAACAAATTAATGATAATGCGAGGATTGTATGCGACATGGGAGTAATAGACAATCCAAATAATATTAACCTCATCAACGATCCATTTAACAATTACAATGGTAAAATTTCGATTGAAATTCGAGGCTCAACTTCGCAGCAATATCCCAAGAAAAGTTACGGATTTGAAACACAAACAACCTTGGGCACCAATAACAACGTTTCGTTGATGGGATTGCCCAAAGAGAACGATTGGATATTTTATGGTCCTTATCCGGATAAAACCCTATTAAGAAATGCCATGACGTATGAATTATCGCGTAAAATGGGCCATTACGCCTCCCGTTTTAGGTTTTGCGAATTGCTAATCAACAACCAATACCTTGGCGTTTATCTGTTGTTGGAAAGAATCAAAAGGGATAATGATCGTGTGAATATTGCCCGTTTAGATCAAGACGACCTTGCGGGAGATTCCTTAACGGGTGGTTACATTGTTAAAGTGGATAAACTAACGGGCGAATCGGGAACTACTTGGAATTCAAATTTCAGCAGCGAGGTAGTTTTCCAGTTTCATGACCCCGAGTCTGTCGAACTGCAACCCGTGCAAGTTAATTACATGCAGGATTATATTTCAGATTTTGAAAATGCCATTCAATCCAATCCCGAAATTAACTACCCCTTATGG
>Ga0208048_1001758_pt1 | contig 10949 bp, 7 predicted proteins | sample Malawi_45m_30L_FD_184163 | JGI IMG/M metagenome (GOLD analysis project Ga0208048, IMG submission 184163) | Freshwater microbial communities from Lake Malawi, Central Region, Malawi to study Microbial Dark Matter (Phase II) - Malawi_45m_30L... | ecosystem: Environmental > Aquatic > Freshwater >... | reverse complement strand
GCTTTCTGCAAAGCTCGTCGCCGTTCTGCTTCCCTATATGCCACTCGTCTGTCTCGTGGCACTGATCGGTGCAGTGCTGCAAGTGCATGGCAGATTCGGTCCCACAGCAGCCGCACCCGTGATCCTCAATATGGCGATCGTCGTCAGTGCGGTTGGACTCGCACCACCGGCGGCACGGTGGATTGGGCTGACGGAACTGGAGCCGTCCTCGCACATCATGTGGGTCGCGTCGAGCGTGCTGGTGGCTGGCGTTCTGCAACTCGTCTGGAGCATGCACTCGCTGCGCGCGATTCGTGTGGGTGGACCTGTGGCGCTGCCGCTTGGCGGCGACGAGTCGGCGCGGATGAACTTCCGTACGGTGATCGTGCAGGCTGTTCCAATGGCGATCGGGCTCGGTGTGCTGCAGGTGAACACCTTCATCGACGGACTGATCGCCAGCTATCCGACGATCATCGGACCGACGATTGCAGGCATTGCCTACCCGCTCGATGAGGGCGCCATGGCATCGCTCTCCTTCGCGCAGCGCCTCTACGAGTTTCCGCTCGGCGTGTTCGGTATCTCGGTCGCAACGGCGATCTTTCCACAACTTGCGCGCGAGGCAAACGACCTTACCGCGTTCCGCGCGTCGGTCGCACGAGCATTGAGGCTCGTGGCGTTCATCGGGCTTCCCGCGAGCGTTGGGCTCATGCTCGTTCGGACTCAACTGACCGCCGTCGTCTTCCAGGGTGAATCGTTCACTGCAGAAGACACCGCAGGCGTGGCGATGATCCTGCTGGCGTATTCCCCCGCGATCTGGGCGTACAGCGCCAACCACCTCCTGACGCGCGCGTTCTATGCGCGCGGCGAATCGATGACGCCAGTCAAGGTCGCGGCTGCGATGGTGGCGCTCAACTTCGTGCTGAACATCACGCTCATCTGGACGCCACTGCGTACCGCTGGGCTGGCCTTGTCGACCGCTGTCTGTGCGGCGATACAGATGGCGATCTTGATGCACATGCTCTCGCGCCGAACAGGCACTGTGCTCACACCTGAGGTGCGCGGAAGTTGGCTTCGTACTGCGCTCGCTGCCGCGATCATGGCGGTGACGCTCGCTCTCACGCTTCGGCTTTGGCCGCAGCCGAGTTCGTGGAGCGGTCACGCAGTGCTGCTTGGCGTCAGCGTGGTGGCAGGTGGTGGCGTCTTCCTGATCGTCGCGCGGATCATGCGCATGCCCGAGTTGACTTGGTCGCTCGGACAGCGCGATCAGTCAACCGATGCGTCGCAACCGTGAAGAAGCGACTCTCGCGGCGTTCAGCTCCCTTGCGAAGCGGATTTGCTTGGTGCGGAACTGGCTGACGATGGTGCGACCGACTTGAGCGAGATCGGATCGCGGTCGGGAAGGCGCGTGGCAGGACCGAACAGATCCATGCGCGCACGGCCTTGCGCGTCTCCCTTGGCGATGTCGTCCCAGGAGCCCACCACAAGGATCGTCAGTTTCGACGGATCGAGGTGCTTGCGTGCCACGCGCTGAATGTCCTCGGGTGTGACAGCCCGGATCTTGTCGCGGTAGCTCTCCCAGAATCCTGCAGGGCGCTTGGTCCACTCATCGCTCACGAACACGCCAAGCGTGCCCGCCTTCGATGCAAAGGTGTTTGGGAACGTTTCGACGAAGGAGTTCTTGGCTGTCTCCAGCTCCGACGCGCTGACGAGCGTGTCGCGCATCCTGTTGATCTCGTCGATGATCAGCTTCGTGGCAAGGGCGCAGGTGGGGCTCTTGCTCTCGAACGCCGCACGGAACACGCCTGGATAGAACGGCCCTGCGCTGAAGCGCGAGCCCGCGCTGTACGCGAGACCTTCGTCGCTGCGCACCCGCTGCATGATGCGGCTGGAGAAGCCGCCGCCACCAAGAATCTCGTTCATCACGAGGTATGGGAAGTAATCGGGATCGTCTCGGTTGATCGACCGCATGCCGATGGACACCTTGCCCTGGGGGATGTCCTTCTGCGAGTAGAAGACGCCAGGCTTCATCTCAAAGGTGGGTGCCTCAGGCGCAGCGTTTCGTGGACCCGAAGTCCAGCCGGCGAACGCCTTCTCCAGCATCGCCTTCATCGCATCGGGCTCGAAGTCCCCAGTGACGGCGATGATCATGTTGCCTGGATGGAAGATGCGAGCAGCCATGGCACGCATCTCATCCTGCGTGATCGCGGCAAGACTCTCGCCTGTCAACTGGCGCGATTCAAAGTGGTTCTCGCCATACACCAGATAGCCCCACTCGCGTCCGCTGATCGATGACGCGTCATCATTGCGCTGCTTCAGACCTTCGAGTGCGTCGGCTCGCGCGACTGCGAACTTCTCCTCATCGAATGCCGGGTTACGCAGCATGTCAACCAGAATGCCGAGTCCATCCTCGAAGTTCGACTTGAGCGCATCGATCGACGCGGTCGAACGCCAATCACCGCTCGCAACACCGATATTCGCGGCCATGAACTCGATCTTCTCGTCGACCTCGTCTGCTTCCATGGAGGTGGTTCCACCGCGACGGACCATCGCCGCCGTCATCGATGCCAAGCCCACCCGATCAGCCGGGTCGAGATTGCTTCCACCCATGCAGGTCATGCTCAGGTTGATGAGCGGAAACTCGTGGCTCGGCAGCATGTACACGGGAGTGCCGTTGGACAGCGTCGTGCGATACGTCGCGGCCTTTGGCGGCTCGAAGCGCAGCGGCGGGAAAGTCAGCTTCTCAGGACGCTTGGGGAGATCACCCGCGGCGGACGCGTTCGCCGCAGGGAGCATGGCCACAGAACTGGCGGCAAGGGCGAGGCAGGCAATCGTGCAGCCGGTCAGCATGGAGTTGTTCATTGGATTCTTCTTTCTTCGGTGTGGCATGGAATGCATCTTCCGTTGCCCGATCAGTCGTTCTGCTTCTCAAGTTGTGCGATGCGTTCCTGCATCTTCTTCATCATCAGATCCATCATTGGCTTCATCGCAGGCGGCATCTTGTCTGTCTGAGAACTCATCTGTTCGATCGCAGTCCGGAGCGAAGCCACATCCGACTCCTTCATGATCTGTGCGACCATCTGGCGAGCACGAGCCTGCATCGGCGCAGGCAGCGCCGCAATGTCAGGATCCTCCGCGCCGCTGCTGCCTGCGCTTGCCTTGCGCAGGTATGTCGCTACGGAGCGGTTGTTGGGATCGAAGTACTTGCGCGCCACCCGCTGGATGTCGGCTGGGGTCACAGCCTGCAACTTGCGTGGCTGTTCGTTGATCTCCTCCCAGCCGCCGAGCGCTTCCGCATACGCCAGTCCGATCATCAGGCGGAAGTTGGACTGGAGACCGCGGTAGGAATCCGCGGCGACGTTGTTCTTCACCTTCTGCAGTTCGTCGTCGCCCACAGGCTCATCCTGCAGTCGCTTCAGTTCGCGGTACCACGCCTCCTCAAGTTGCGCGGGAGTGGCATCGCCCTTGGTCTCTGCGGAGAATGAGAACGCGCCCGCCATTCGGCGCGAGTCCTGCTGTGCGCTGGCGCTCGATGCGATCTTCGATCCGTCGACCATCGTCTTGTAGAGACGGCCCGTGCGTCCATTGAGAATGCCCGCAAGCATCTCGAGTGGGTAGGAATCGGCATGGCGGAATGGCACGGTGTGGTACCGCGCCTCGACTTGCGGCTGACACTCCGCTTCGGCGTTCATGCGCTGCTCCGCCATTTGCTTGTGTTCAAGCGTGACGATCGGCGGGACTGGCGTGTTGCTGTTCTGAAGCCGCGCGAAGTACGACGCGATGAGTGGCTTGACTTCCTTTGGGTCGAAGTCGCCCACGATCACACCCACAAGATTGTTCGGGCGGTAGTAGATGTTCCAGTAACGCATCGCCTCGTCCATCGTGTACGAGTTCAGATCGCTGCTCCAGCCGATGACGGGCCACGAATAGGGGCTCGACATCCAGAACATCGCCTCGAACTGTTCCTGAAAGATGCCCGTCGGCGTGCTTTCGGTACGGAGCCGGCGTTCTTCATGCACCACATCGCGCTCGCTGTAGAACTCGCGGAAGACGCTGTCATTCAGCCGATCGCTCTCCATCCAGCACCAGAGTTCGAACTTGTTACTCGGCACTGTGATGAAGTAGAAGGTCAGGTCGTATGAGGTGAACGCATTCATGCTGCTTCCACCGCTCTTCGTATAGACCTGATCGAACTCGTCCTTCACGATCGATGCCGAGGCGCGCTGCTGCGCCTCGAGTTCACTGATCTTGGCTTCGAGTGCCGTCGCTTCCTTCGCGCCCTCGGGCGTGGAGCGGTTCATCTTCGACAGATCCGTCTTCATGGTCGAGATCGCCGAGGCATTGGCGCGCCCTTGCTGCGTCTCCATCGATCGCTTCAGCTGCGCACGCAGTTCCGCGAGTTCTGGCGTGTCGTTCGCCGCGTTCCATGGATCATCGATCTCGCCGCGGAAGTAGCGCTGATACTGCGTCGTCCACACCGCCTTGTTGATCGCATCCCGCAGTCGCTTCTGCTCGGCGCGGAAGTCCGCGTCCTTCTTCGCGTCGCCTGTGCCGATGGTGTTCGTTCCCTTGAACATCATGTGCTCGAAGAAGTGCGAGATGCCGGTGATGCCTGGTCGCTCATTCGAGCTGCCCACCTTGGCGAGCCAGCCCGCGCAGATGGTGTTTGGTTCATCTGTTCGCGGGATGAGCAGGAACTCCATTCCGTTGTCAAGGGTCACGATTTCAGGTGTGACCTGCTGTGCCTGAACCGACGTGGCGAGGCAGCAGAAAGCGAGGAAACTCAGGGCGGTGATTCGCATGCGGTTCTCCAATTTGTGGGGCGGGGGGACATTTGTAGCCGAAAGTGGCCAGTTGCCATAGCCGCGGGCGGCGTCTGGGGCTATGTTGCCATCGTGCGAATCGTTGCTCTTTTCGCCGCAGCCCTGGCAGCGGCCGCTGTCGTTTCCACCGCGTCTTCGCAGGTGCGGGTGATGAATTACAACATCGCGAGGCAACAGGGATCAGCCAACGCATTGGTCGCGGTCATTGCCGCAGCACATTCCGATAATAGAGCAGGTTGGGCCAAGCCCGTCGACCTCATGTTTTTCCAAGAGGTGCCCTCGAGTCAGATAGCTGCCCTGCAAAATCTTGTGAACGCAGCTGCGCCACTTGGTGCGACCTACTCACGAGCGACCTACACCTCCAACTCGCAGGAGGATTCGGCGAGCGGAGCGCAGTGCGCCTTCTACCGAGTCGAGACGATCAGCGAGATCACTTCTGGGCACGCGGACATCTTCACGGGTGCAGGTCGTGCGTGTGATCGCTGGCTCTTTTCGCTGAACGGTTACTCGTCGTCGGCTGCGCGCTTGTATGCGTACAGCATGCATCTTGCAGCGGGTTCGGGCGCGGCGGCGGCCCGCGAGAGCGGCGCACTATCCGTACGAAGCAACGCGGACGGGCTCGGCACGGGAGTGCGTGCGTTTTATGTTGGCGACTTCAATTTTTACAGCAACACCGAAGGGGCATATCTGACGTTCTTGGCGAACGGCAATGGTCAAGCGTTCGATCCGCTCGGTACGGGGGGATGGGGTGGGTCCTCGAACGCCATCAAGCACACACAGAGTCCCCGTGATATTCAGACTGGGTTGGTGGGCGGCGGTATGGATGATCGCTTTGATCTGCACCTTGCCACGGCGCAGTTGCTGGACAGTGAGGGGTTCAGCATGATCTCTGGCACCTACCGCGCATTCGGGAATGACGGGCAGCATTACAACGTGGCGATCAGCGCGGGCGGCAACAACTACTTCTTCGGCGAGTCGGCCCGCTCGAATTTGCTTGCGCAGGCGCTCTTCGATGCATCGGATCACGTTCCCGTGCTGGTGGACTATCAGGTTCCGGCGGTCATGTCGGCGACCATGACATCCATTCCGCCTCGAGTCATTCAGGGAGCGGCAGTGCCCGTGACGGTTCGAGTGAAGAATGTGGCGGCAGTGGTCACGTCGGTCGGGGCCGATGAACTGGACTTCAACATCACAAGTGTTTCGGGTCTGTTCGGCTCCGGCAGTGGCATTGCGCCGCTTGCGCCTGCGGAGGCGGTGACAACGCTTCAGTTGAACACAGGCACGGTGGGACTCGCTGAAGCACAGGCATCCGCGTGGACGCTGTCTGAAGCTGCGCAGAATGCATCGGTCGATCTCATCGGCGAGTACACGGTCATCGCACGCGCGCGCCCCTCTTGGGCAGCGGGCAGCATCGTGACGACAACGACGATTCCCGTGTCCGTACCGCAGGGCGGTGCTGCGCAGGATGTCGATGTTCCGCTTCACAATTTCGCATGGACCACGCTTCAGTCGCGGCTGGACGCGGACTTCGTTTCGCTGCCACCAGGCGCACCTGTGTCGGTGGTCGCGCCGCTCCCAACCATGATCGCGCAGTTCCCCGGAACGCTGCGGCTGCGCATCAATCCAGTGGGACTTCCGGTCGGACTCACATCGGTGAATGGAACGCTGCTCGTGACGGATGAGGATGTCCCAGGTGAGGGCGACGCACCGCTCTTTTTCACGGTCGCGATCACCGTAGGCGGGTCATCCAATCCTGCGGATCTCAATGGTGATCAGATCGTCAACGCGCTTGACCTGGCGATCCTGCTCTCGCAGTGGGGCAACCCAGGTAGCGCGGATCTAAACAGTTCAGGGTCCGTGGACGGACCGGATCTCGCTCAGCTGCTCGGAGCGTGGGGGTAGCCTCGCGCAGGGTAGTCTCCGGCGCACTTTGGAGAAAAGATGCCAACACCTCAAGCAAGTCCGTTCAGCACATGGCTCTTGGTGGCGTCTTGGTGCTTGAACGCCTCTGCAGGATCTACTCGGTTCATCCGGGCAGTGGCGTGTGTTGTCGCTTTGACAGGCGCTCCGCTCTTTGCGGGTGATCTGGCCGTTTCGAGCGTCGAGTTGCAGCAGGGGTATCAAAGCAGCGGCGGCACGACCACGCTCGTTGCGGGCAGACCGACCGCCGTGCGAGTCAAGATCGCTGTCACAGGGCAGACCACTTCGCAAGCGAATGTGGACGCTGTGCTTCGTGTGAAGGTGAACGGGACGCCGATGGTTGGTTCGCCATTCTTCTCGCGCAATGGTCCGATCACGGCGCCAATCTCTCCAAACTCTGCCAATCTGAACGACACCCTGAACTTCACGATCGTGGCTCCCGTGAGCACTGATGTGGACTTCGAGGTGCTGGTCGATCCGCGCAATCTGGTCGCCGAGTCGAATGAATCAAACAACCTGTATTCGTTGTCCAACAAGACCTTTGCCTGCCGCAAGACGCTTGACATTGCGTATGTCTCCGTGAACTACACCCCTGGTGGTGGGCAACCCGCGGCGGCGACGATCGAGCCCGGCATTGGCGATGGTTTCTACAGGGGCATTTATCCGCATGCAGAACTCAACTATCACCGCACGCCTACCGGTCCACTCACTTGGTCGCAGGACATCAACTCATCCAACAATGCGCTGCTGAGCGCGCTGCAAACGCTGCGGCTGACCACGATTCCTGCGGCTGGCTACGCGCGCCCTGAGTTTGTCTATGGATGGTTGCCTGGGAATCCCTTCAGCGCGAATGGGCAAGCAATCGGCGCTCCCGGCGATGTGGCGTTCGGCAACTCCGAGGCGTCGCGGTTCCAGCGCACATTTGCGCATGAAATCGGGCACTGTTGGGGGCTCAATCACACGAACAGCACGCTTGGCACCGTCGGTTTCGATGTCGAGCACCATCTTGCGACTCCGCTGAATCTGGCGCAGACGCACGCGTCGTCACAGAGCGATGTCATGGTCGCGGGGCTGCTGACCAATCAGGCGTGGGTCAACACCACGACCTATGCGGATTGCCTGGCCGACACGCGCAATGCGTGCGGCGCATTCGATGCTCCGGGCGGCGGCGAGACACCATCGCAGGATTGGGTCCGTGCCATTCACCTCAGTGGATCATTCGAGCACTCCTCGGGTCTGATTCGACTGGATGTCCCATCGACGCTTGATGCGGTGACGATCACGCCGGACGATCCCCGTGGCGATGTCCTGATCCAGTCAATCGCCGACGATGGCACGCTGCTCCACAGCATCCGATGGCGCTCGGGGACAACTCGCGAATCATGCGCAGGCTGCACGAAGGGCGCAGGCTGCATGCATGCCACCTCGCCCGTCTCCATTCTTGTTCCCGCAGATCGCCGTGGGCGCGCGCCCGCGCGAGTCGAGTTGCGTGACATTCGCTCAGGGCGCGTCTTGGCGGAGCAGGTTCGATCCTCCCATGTGCCCGAAATCGTCACGGTTGGAAGCATTCCACGCATGGATGGCAGAGACGGATCGGGCGAAGGTGCACCGACCCTGTGCGGGCATGGTCCCTATGTGGAGCTCCGCTGGAGTGCGACGGATGCGGATGGGGACTCGCTGCGCGCGAACATCCTCTACAGTCGCGACGGTGGCGAGTCATGGACACCGCTTGCCGTTCACCAGACTGCCGAGTCCTTCACGTTTTCACTCGCAGACATCCCCGCCCCGGATGTTGGAGTTGGTCGTGGGCTGGTGCATGTACGGGTGAACGACGGACTGAACTTTGCGGACACGCTCATCCCCGCGGCGTTCGGTTTCTTTGATCCGTCCGGCTCGCCTGCCGGCTCGCCTGACGGTGGGCTCGCCGGTGCCGATTGGTCGGGATCATGGCTCGTCAATCCCCCGGACATTCATTTGATGACTCCAAACAGTGGAAACTCGTTTCCGCAAGGAGCAGCGATCCTTCTGCATGCGTCCGGGTGGGATCTTGAAAATCAATTCCTTCCGGACAGCGCATTCACTTGGCGTTCGTCCATTGCTGGCCCGATCGGGACAGGGCGGCAGATTCTCGTTGCATCGCTCGCGCCGGGCGCGCACGCCATCACGCTTCGAGGAACGGATTCAAGCGGTCTCTTCACGGAGCGCACGGTGAACATCACAGTGACTGCTCGTACGCTCTACTCCATCGACATTGACAGCTCTGGCATGGTGGACGGCAGTGATCTTGCCACTTTGCTGAGTAACTGGCTCGGAACGGGCGTTGGCGACATCAACTTTGACGGCGTGGTGGATGGCAACGATCTCACGCTCGTGCTTTCAGGCTGGACAAGCTAAAGACGGTCCAGAAGTCTTGCGCGGTAGAACTCTGGCGTGGGCGACATTCAGGATGCCATACCGATGCGTACACCAAGACCCGCTGCAACACTTCGCGAATTGAACTATGTGGCATGGCGCAGTCTGACCCGTGATGCGATGAGCCAGCTCCGATCCCTGACTTGCCGGCATTGAATCTCTGAACATGAAGAGCGGCGGTCTCATTGAGCGCGCACAGTTGATCCAGACGCTCCAGCTGGGTTGGTTCGGTGAAGCCGAGCAGCTTCTTCGCGACAGCAAGGCGGATGGGGTGCAGCGGATTCTCATTGCACGCAGCACGGGGCACATTGGCAGCGCATCCGGCCCTGAACTTGGTTAGGGGAATATCGTGGTGGTGGCAGATGCGGATCTGCTTTCGGACGATGTGTGGGTCCAGATGGATCAGCAGTCCGGTGTTCGCCGTGCGTTCGCGCACAACGGGCCACTCATCATCGGGCTCCTTGAGCGCATAGCGGGGAATCCTGCGATCGCCACTCTGCGCTCGCAGGGGGCGTTCCGCCGACCCTTCGCGCTGGTCGAAGCGCTTCGAACTGCGGCACAGCTCGCTCGACTGCAGCAGACGGTCAACGAGTACCGCAAGGAACTCTGCGGCGTGCAGTATGGACTTCGAAGTGATAGGGAAGAACTCGGTTCCCGTCTGCTTGTGATCAATGTGATCGCATGGCCAGTGATCGTCGCCCTTGCCGCTGGAATCTGGTGCTGGATTGCCGCGCGCCGCATCGACCGCACGCCCGTGCTTGAGCCGTCGGAGTGAGGGGGTAGAAACGCCGCTTTCGCGGAGATCTGGGGAAAGGCCGAGGTGGGATTCGAACCCACGAATAACGGATTTGCAATCCGTCCCCTTGAACCACTTGGGTACTCGGCCAGCTTGGGGGTGGGGTATGGTGGCACCTTTCCCCCTTCGCGTCAAACACTCGCGAATTGTCTGCGGCGAGGGGTTCCAATTGCATGGGCTGCGCGTTACTCTTTTGGCATGAGTCAAGGCGCAGTTGCTTCCCCTGAAGTCCAGAACGCACCGAAGCCAATGACCAAAGGTCCGATGGGCCCTTGGGCAGTTGTGGTGCATAACGACGACATCAACACCTTCGATTTCGTGATTCGCTGCCTGCGAGAGATTGCACGGCTCGAATCACCGGTCGCCGTCGCGAAGACGATGGAGATTCATCAGGATGGCGCATCTGCGGTGGCGCATTCGCACCGCGAGCATGCGGAACTCATCTGCGAACGCCTGCAAAGCCGCGGGCTGACTGCGACTTGCGAGCCAGCCTAAACATCTTGGATGAGCGATGAATGTTGATCGGAGGATTGTGGTGAAGAGCCGCCATCCGAGTCGCGCGATGAACTTGAACATTGTCTTGGTGATGCACTTCGCTGTGTCACTGCTCCCATCGCTTGCATGCCTTGGTCTGCTGGCAACGAGCAGCGCCGCTTTCGCGGCGGTGCAAGACTCTGCAAAGTCGCCTTCAAAGGATCTTGAGCCGCCTGCCGCAGCGCAGTCTGGACCGCCCGTCACGCCCGCACAGGAGGCAGCGGAGATCAAGGCGTCGGGTCGTTTCCTGCCGCCCCTTATCCCGGAGGGTGGCATGTTGCTTCGCGCGAATGCAACGCTTCAACGCGATGACTTCCTCGGCGCGTGGACGATCGTTCTTCAAGACCGTGTCAATGGCGCTTCCAATCGATCTTTGATTCTCCTTCCTGCAGGTCCGATGGGAGACATGATCGCGCGTCATCGCCGCGCGGTTCGTGATGGAAGTTCTGCACCGCTGTTTGAAGTGAGCGGGAAAGTTCTTGCGTTCG
>Ga0208048_1001756_pt1 | contig 10952 bp, 14 predicted proteins | sample Malawi_45m_30L_FD_184163 | JGI IMG/M metagenome (GOLD analysis project Ga0208048, IMG submission 184163) | Freshwater microbial communities from Lake Malawi, Central Region, Malawi to study Microbial Dark Matter (Phase II) - Malawi_45m_30L... | ecosystem: Environmental > Aquatic > Freshwater >... | reverse complement strand
TAGTACGACCACACGCACACCGCTTCACCTAGCACCACCAGGGGTGGGGCATGGGGGTACCCCGTACGGTAACAATAGTAGATACTATGATAGAAGAGAAGGAGCCGTGTAACATAAAATCAACCATCATAATAAAATGTCCTGATTGCCCTCTAAAATGCCCTGTGTTGCGTTGTAATCAACAAAACGGGTCATACCCCCCCACCCTTGTTTTAAAGGTACCGGGAATAATAATATTTTACACCTTACTCAGCAGTAAAGACAGACTCTGTATTATTTTAACTAGTTCTTGTTCTTCTGCGTCGCCACGTGGTGTTACCCGTTGTAAGTAATAACTGATTGCCCGCGCCTCTTCTGTGGTAAAGGTGAATAGTCTAATAATACTATTTGACATGCCTACACTTCCTTGGATTTGAACGAGTACTTATAGGCATCTTTCTTACGCTTGAGGTGCTACGCACCGGTTCGGAACCGTAGGTTCCTAAGGTATTTAGTCCGTTCTCCGGGCTTCGCCCTCCGAGCCGGGTTCGTCGCCTTCGGCTCCTCACGGTTTGGGGTAGTTTTATTATTACACTCAGTTTAGAAAGAAAAAAAAGAAAAAAAGAAAGAAGTAGGTTGCAGGTAAACCAGAACAGGGAATGCTTACTCCCCCCACTTTTTGCTTCAGTGTTTGAAGCCAGGAAAGTTGTGTGCTCAGTTTTCACTGTAGCCGACCCGTAACCTGTAGTTCTTTTCAGAAAGAGTGTACCTTTGTCCGTAAGGACATCGTTTAAGGGCAACGGTTCTAGTCCTACACCACCGTGGCTCCCTATGTCTCAGCAAGGAGTTCCCACGGGCTGCTTTTCACAGTGCCCCTCTGGACCGCGTGAGGGATGCGTTGCCAATCCTGTTGGCCTATCACTATGACTTCAGTATAGCACACCTATCGTGTAGGGCGTGAACCTTTCACGTAGTTGACCTTGCCGTTGACCAAGAAATATTTCCGGCCATCCTTGGCGGTCTTGATATCCTTGGGGTCCAAGGGGACGAAGGTGCGGTTCCGCCATGCATATCTTGAACGACCAATTGGTCGGTTGTGGTTTGCTTTGCTGGGATTGTACTTCATCTTATCCTTTAGCGTTTTTCTTACTTGTATCAAACTTGTATTGAACAGGTGCGGTCCCACTGAGACTAACCCCATAATCCCAGTGGAACCCACCGTTCCCCGTATGACAATAGTACCACACCGGTAGACGATTCACCGGACGCACAGAAACTTGTAACACAACCGTAACAAATGTAAGAAATGCGCCTTTAAGTAGGAACTCTTGAAGAAGGAACGATATGGCACGTACTGAATTAACTCGTCTTCAAGAAGAATATCTGGACTGGCTCCTCCTGGACCCCGATATGCGTATTCCCAGTACCAACGGTGCTTGGGCCGAAGAGCATGGTGTGTCCCCTAATACCTTGACAAACTGGAAGAAGATTCCAATTTTTGAGCAACGGTGGAAGGACGGCATCCGAGGACAAGCCGTTAATCCCGAGCGCACCCAGATGCTTCTTGATTCATTATTTAAAAAAGGCATTAACGGTGATGTTAAGTCCGCCCAGTTGTACCTACAGGCTACTGGTCAGATGGATAAGAACACCACTATCAATGTAAAAACCGAGAAGGCGTCCGATTTGTCGGATGCTGAACTTGAGGCGCTCATTGCCGAATACGCACAAAAAGAACGTAAGCAGCGGGATGAAGATGTCAAACTTGACGCCAAGGATGTTCCCAGGCTGAGGAAGGTCATCAAAGATGCTGAGCAACTTAAAAAGTCTTGAGAACCCTAGATGGTAAATAACCTGTATGCTGGCGGTGGCGCTCAGGCATTTCAGGGGCAAAATAACCCGCTGTATGTCCAGAACCAGAACGAACTAAAGTCTGCTTTTGCCGCCCTGCAAAGGGACATTGCCAGCGCTGGTGCTCCGATTGGCGGGGTGATTATGTGGGTTGGCACCACGGCGAACATCCCGACTGGTTACGCTGTTGCTAACGGCGCTTCCCTGAGTACCAGCACATACGCATCGCTGTTTAATATTATCGGCTACCGTTATGGTGGTTCTGGTGGGTCTTTCCTGTTGCCGGACTTTACTGGCCGGGTTCCCGAAGGCATTACTGGCGCACCTACGGTTCCTGGCACGGCAACTACTAACGCCGCCTCAGCCGTTGATGCTCATACACATAGTGTCAACAGTTCTTTTACTGCCGGTAGTGTTAACAGTTCATTTACCGCAGGCAACGCAGCATCTCACATTCATGCTGACACTTTTAGTGCCGGTAGCGTAAACTCAACGTTCAGCGCTGGTAATGTGAACAACCACACCCACAACGTCGCCGGAAACACTGGAGGCCGGTCCGCCAACCACTCTCACGGTTACTTTAAACCCAACTCAGGTTCAAACGTCAACACTACTGGTGAAAACGCTGACCATAGCCACGGATTCAGTGTTAGTTCGTCTGGTGTAAACGCAGCATACAGCCCTAACTCAACCTTTACGGCTGGCAACGTGAACTCGTCCTTTACGGCTGGTGGGGTTAACACAGCCATTGGCGTGAACTCGTCCTTTACGGCTGGCAACGTCAACTCCTCGTTTACCGCTGGTAATGCCAGCACAATTAACGCCTCAACCCCAGCACATACTCACACGCTAGCGTCACTAGAAATTATTTTCATCATAAGGATTGCATAAATGAGACTTCAAGATGCAATGCAACGACCTGGCGCACCAGGATACTTCTACCGAAAAATTGGACTTAATGACACACATGGTGTTTTTTCAATAGCACGAATGGCTGTGCCTGCTCAAATGGGTAGGGAAAACGGCATGCGCAGATGTGATGGTCGGAGAAAAGTCGGACCTTTGTTCCATCACACATACGATATTGAAAATGCGTTATGTTCCTGTGGTTCGTCCGAAGAACCCAGTTCATTAACTGGTCACCATATTATTCGTTTCGGCAACATCGCTGCCTTATACCCCGTAATAGAAGTTCCTAATTATGGTGTAATTTTATATTATGAGTTAGACAATGCCTCCGATGAAGATTTGTCGGTTATGGCACACCACTCGGAATCATCTAGAACATTACAAGAATTGTTTCGCCTAATGCTGGAATGGAAATCAGCATTCGTAGGCGGTGTAGCAGAATCTTTAGCAGAAACGTGCTACAATATGTGGAATGCACTTGATGTGCCTGAACAAGTTGAAAATTGGCTTACCAACGATATGCCACCAGAAAAGGTAAATCGTTATCTAGAAGGCGACCCACAAGCACGGATTCGCAATCCATTACTAATTCCCGAAATCCCAGATTTTTTTAGCGAATGGTTATATAACCAAATTATTTCCTGCAATGGTATCGGAACATACGACCGTGCTGTTCTCTGACCACTATGACCAACCCGGAGCACCAGGCTATTACCACAAGATAGTCGGTGCTACCGACAACATCGGTGTTTTTGCTTTAACAAGGGCTGGCATTTCACCAGACCTTGCTGAAGTCTACCCGCATGTTCGTTGTGATTCCGCTGCCACTGGTCCATTGAGTTTTCATTACGAAGTTGATGGTAAATGCGTTTGTGGAAGCGATGAACTACCAGACCCATATACCGGCGACCATGTTGTATTGGCCGAAGATTTAACTATGTATTACCCAGTCATTGAAGCATTGCCATACGGATTTATTGTTTATTTAGAATTAGACGAAGATGAAAAAGAAGAACACATGATTCGTCGCCCATACCATACGAGAACTCTCCAAGAAATGTTGCGTTATCTAGTTGAGTGGGATTGGGCATATCGGGAACTCGGTTCCACCGAAGAAGTGGCAATTGTTAGTCACGGAATGCTAGATGTAATGGGTTTTCCAGACAATCTTCGTCAATGGGTAATCAACCAAATCCCATATGAAAAACTGGGTAGATTTTTGCGTGGAGATTCCGATGCTAACGCACGAACTACAGAGCCAATTCCTGAACTTTCTATGGAAATCAACGAGTGGCTTGTGAGTCAGATAACGAAATGCCGTGCATTTGGAGGCTATGATTATGAAGATGTTACTGCAGATTCGTGATTTATCTAGTACTATTGGTATAGTAAAAACAATTAGAAGGAGCCAATAATGATTACAGCAGGTTATCCCGCCGGTAAAGTGGGGCAGATTTTAGTTGTTGACGGATTAATGGGCAGTGTGCCCGCTGAATTCCTCAACAGAATTACGGTTCATTGGTCAGAATCATTTCAAGGAAGAACCCTTGGCGGATTTATGCCATCAATTAAACTGAGTGATGATTTATATTATGGTACTAACAGTGGTTTGGTATGGACAGAAGAAGATAAAGAACTAGAACAAAAGATATGTGATGCCTTAACTGCCGCAATCGCAATCTACCGGCAGAACTATACTCACCTTGATACTTGGGTACGCATTGAGGACTCTGGTTTTCAGGTTCAGCGTTATACTAAGAATCAAGGTTTTTATCGTGTTCATGTTGATTCATTCCCTATTCCAAACTCACCAATTTCTAACCGAGTATTGGCTGCGATTATCTACCTCAATGATGTTGAATATGGTGGCGAAACAAACTTCCCATTGCACGAAGTTAAAGTTGCGCCTAAGGCGGGGCGAATCTGTTTATTCCCAGCAACCTTCACTCATCCCCATGAGTCATGCGTAGCCATTACTTCTGATAAGTGGATAATTAGTACATTCATCTGCAACACCGAAGGTACACCTGAGCCAGAACACCACCATCACGAAGACCACGCCCATGAGCCCCCTCCCCTCATTATGGGACCAATGCCCGAACCACTGGACTTTGATGAAGTAATTGCTGCAGTATAATGGTTGCACTACAAGAACTCATTGATGAACATAAGTTCCGCAAGTGTCGTGGTCCGGGCGAAAACCCAACGACCGACGACTTGGTTGAAGCATTTACTTTCTTTTGCTCAAACTATGTGTTTATCAAACACCCGTCACGAGGCAAGATTCCGTTAAATCTACGCGGTGCACAGATAGAGGCAGTACGGGCGTGGATTGACAAGCGCTACACCATCGTTCTTAAGTCCCGTCAGATTGGTTTCTCTACCCTGGCTGCAGCGTTTGCCTTTTGGACTGCCTTCTTCTGGTCTGACCGATTCGTAGTTATGTTGTCAAAGACCGAGCGTGAAGCCAGCAAACTTCTGTCAAAAACCAAATATCTGTATAAGTTTTTACCAGACTGGCTCAAGAAGCGTGGCCCTGAACTTATTCAGAACAACGTACTCAAGATGGTGTTTGACAACGACAGCATCATTGAATCATTACCATCGGCAAACGACCCTGCTCGTGGTGAGTCGGTGTACTTGGTAATCATTGACGAGATGGCGTTCTTGCCTAACCCCGAAGAAGCGTGGGCAGCCATTGAACCAATTGCTGACGTAGGTGGTCGTGTTATCTGTCTGTCAACGGCAAAGGGCGAAGGCAACATATTCTATAACCTCTGGATGGGCAGCCAGTCTGGCACCAATAGATTTACCGGAATCTTCTTCCCGTGGTCAGCGAACGAAGACCGCGATATAAGTTGGTACGAAGCCCAAGCCAAAGAACTACCCGACTGGCAGTTGCACCAGGAATATCCCAGCAACCCAGACGAGGCGTTTATTCGTTCTGGGCGCCCCGTATTTGATATTGACGCTTTACATCGCCAGGTCATTGACAAACCTCAACGGGGATACCTGAAGCAGTTGCACTCGGGAGTTAACTCCTACATCTATGAACAGGACGGTGGAGCGCTCAAGGTATGGCAGTTGCCCGCATTTGGTTCTACGTACACCATTGGGGCTGACGTAGCCGAAGGGCTGGCTCGTGGTGACTTCTCCTCGGCCCACGTCGTTGACGCCAAGAGTGGATTGGTTGTAGCCCACTGGCACGGGCACATTGACCCAGATAAATTTGGTGAAATATTATACGGTCTCGGGCATTTCTATAACGCTGCACTTATTGGTGTGGAGTCCAACAACCACGGTCTTACCACGCTGACCAGCCTGTATAAAGGTAATTACCCCAACATCTACCGCCAGCGCCGTCTGAACCAGCGTAATGCCGAGGCATCAGACACGCTCGGTTGGAGAACCACCAGCCTGTCAAAGCCCCTGGCAGTGGACGAATTGAACGCCAATATCCGTGATGGGGTGCTAGAGATTAGGTGCGAAAATACCATTGCCGAACTAAAAACATTCGTCCGTGACGACAACGGGTCAACTCACGGCTCACCACACGACGACTGCGTGATGTCCTTAGCCATTGCTAACCAGATGCTTAAGTTCGTTTGGCACGCAGAATACCGGCCAAAGGTTGAGAAAACGCCGTTTAGTATTGACTGGTTTGCCAGCAAAGTGTCCAAGAAGGAACCGGAAAAGTTCGTTATCGGTTCTCATAACGTGTCTATGTAAGAAATGCGCTATGTAATAGGAGATTTATATGGCTTACTGTACCTGCTCAAAACCGATTGACTCCGAAAACGACCTAAAAAGGGGTCTTTGCTTTGCTTGCCATGTTAGGGGAATCACGTTAGGTGTGCCTAACACATTCAAGGCTGCCCAGACAATCCGTGAACAACAGCGCTTCTACGAGGACTCCAACGCATTCAAGAGTGGGAAAATCACCAAGGTGCCCGAGAGGGCGGAACTTATCTGATGGAACCGGTGATATAATGGAACCCATGAACAGATTTACAGAAAAGATTGATAAGTCAGACAATTGCTGGGTGTGGACCGCATCCAAGAATTCAACTGGCTATGGTTATTTCAAGTTTGATGGCAAAAACATTCGCGCTCACCGATTTGCTTATGAACTCTGGGTGGGCATTATTCCAGAAGGAATGCATGTGTGTCACACCTGCGACAATCCCGGGTGTGTCAATCCAGAACATTTGTTTCTTGGTTCCCATCAAGAAAATATGACCGACAAGAAACTAAAAGGGCGCAACAACAATGGAATGCTCAAAGTAACCCATTGCCCACAGGGTCACGAGTACACCGCTGAGAATACAAGATTTCAGGGCAATAAGCGCAAGTGTCGTGAATGCGGAAGACAAGACACTCAAAAAAGGTATTACTCACGCAAGGCCAGCGTATGAGCGACCCCATCTGGTTGACGTTGGCGGTAGCCGTTATCTTAGGTCCGCTGGTAGCGGTCATCCAGAACCTACGCAAAGAGAACTCAGAGCAGCACTCAGAGGCACGAGAACTTCTACACGAAGTAATTAAGACCGTTGACAAAGTAGACAACAAATTAGAAAAGCACATTGACTGGCACCTAGATAAGGAGACTAAGTAGTGGCAAAAGATAAACAAAGTATTCGTAATACCCGTATGGGCGAAGCCTACATTAACGCTGTAAAGAAATATGAAACAGACAGTGGTTCAGCAGACACACGTGAGCGCGGTGCAATAAGAAAAGACCTTACCGATAAGGGGTTTGACGGCGAGGCATTCAAAGAACTCATTGATGCTGAACTAAAAAAACTAAAACCTGGACAAAAGACATTGTGGAATCCCGGTCGTTTGCCCAACGGTGGCAAGATTGCTGCCGATGGCACCTACGTTCCGCCCGACATGGTTCGTGAAGACGACAAGAAGAGAGACGACTACTACCGGAAACGTCGTGAAGAGGTGGTCAATAACCTACTCGCTCAGAATAAACCACGTGCTGCCACCGCAAAAGAAACCGCAATGGCAAAAGAGGGTTATGCCAGTATTAAAAAGCATTACGAAGCCGCAGGTCTAAGTGGCAACTACGGACTTGGCTCTGATATTTTTGACCAATTTATCATAGGACCCGGACCCTCTCGTCCCGTAATTACCAAGGAAATAAGGAGACTAAGTAGTGGCAAAAGACAAGGTTAAAGAAACCCGAGACAGAGTTGCCAAGGTAGCAAAAGCCTGCTCGCCATCTAAGTTGAATGCGTCAACCTCAAAGAAGGCATCCGTTCGTGCCAAACAAAATAAAAAGAGTCTTGAATCGTGCCTAGATGCAGCAATGAAAGCGGTGAAATAATGTACAAGCCAAAGCCAGCGCCAAGACCAAAGCCAACGCCAAAGCCGGTAAAGCCAAGGCCAAAGCCCTACAAGGAAGGATGAGCAATGCCGTATTCCAAGTATTCAAATAAACAAAAGAAACTTGCCAGGGTTGCTGAACCCCGAGACAAGATTACAGAAGCCGACCTTAAGGCGCTTCGTAAAAAGCCAAAGAAGAAGAAGTAATGGCAGCCAAGAAGAAAGCCCCTAAGACTTGTTGGGACGGCTACGAGATGGTCGGAATGAAGAACAAGGGCGGCAAGAAGGTACCTAACTGCGTACCCAAGGGAAAGAAGAAAAAGTAATCATGGCATCTAAAAAGAAGGCACCATCAAGGGTCAATGAGGCTGGTAATTACACCAAGCCCGGTATGCGCAAACAACTGTTTGAGAAGATTAAGGCTGGCTCAAAGGGTGGCGACCCAGGTGAGTGGTCTGCTCGTAAAGCACAACTTCTTGCGTCTGAGTATAAGAAGCGTGGTGGGGGTTACAAAGACTGATGGCTAAGAAAGAATCTCAAAAGTCTTTGGAGAAGTGGACTGACCAGAAGTGGCGCACTTCGGATGGAAAGCCGTCCAAAGGCAAGAAGCGCTACCTACCAGACAAGGCTTGGGATTCATTGTCACCAGCAGAAAAGGCTGCCACTAATCGGGCAAAAGCAGAAGGCAACAAGAAGGGCAAACAATATGTAGCCCAACCTAAAAAGATTGCTGAAAAGACAAAGAGGCATAGATAATGGCATCTGAAGCGTGGACTCGCAAAGAGGGTCAGAATAAAAAAGGCGGCTTAAACGAGAAGGGACGCAAGTCCTACGAAAAGGCTAATCCTGGTTCTGACCTTAGGGCTCCAGTTAAATCTGGAGATAACCCACGCCGTGCTTCATTCCTAGCCCGTATGGGCAATATGCCTGGTCCTGAGCGTGACAAGGATGGCAAGCCCACACGCCTGCTCCTGTCCCTGTACGCATGGGGCGCAAGTTCCAAGGCTGACGCCCGCAGAAAAGCAAAGGCTATCTCGGAACGCAACAAAAAGAAAAAGGATAAAAAGTAATGGCTTCAGCAGACGCAATGGAAAGAGAGATTGAGCGTCGTCGTCGTGAGGAAGAAAAACGCCGTTACGAAGAGATTGAGCGTCGTCGTGCTGTAGAAGAAAGACAACGCCGTCAACAGGCATTTTTTAGGGAGGCCTTAATTGCTGAGGGGTTCATACAACCAGATACCGTTTTGGTACCCACTAGAGAAGAAGATATTCCTCGCATAACCCGGGCTACTGGTCCACTACCAGAACCCAAGAAGAAAGGGTTTGTGGACAACCTGAAGAATCTTGGTGGGACAGTCAAAGACGGCTTTCTATCGTTTGTTCCGGGAACAGAACAATCATATCAACTGGCAGAGGTTCTACAAACTAGACCCCAAGACATCCCTCTCGGTGCAGTAAAGAGCGTTGTCAATACAGGCTCAAATATTGCTGACCTACTCCCAGTGGTTGATACTGGTGAACCTGGCATTAACTATGTCAACGCTTACCGTCGTGGTGAGGGTTTGACAATGGGTGCCGAAGACCTTCTTAACTTGTTTGCCGCAGGAGCAGCGGTCAAGGCAGCAGTACCAGCAGTACGAACCAACATCACTAATCCTGGTGCACGGTTTAATCCTTACGAATATGGCATCCACGTAAACGTTCCTGGTGAAGCAGGAGATATCAGCAAAATTGTTCCCCGTCAGCCTGGACAAGCAACAACGGTTGGTGGTGACTCAATCCCCGGCACAACCTACATGTGGGACGCAACATACCCCACCATTGTTCAAGACATTATGGGTAATCCGCAGATGACTAATACAGGATTTATGGACATGCTTTACGACAATCCGCCCGCTGCCTATTTTACTCGGTCACCACGGGCACGCACTGGCACGGACATCAATGTTCCATCTAGCCCGTCACTTGCCGTTCAGGGAGCACAAAAAGTTATTGAGCAAGTACCACTAACCGAACAGGCGCTCAAGGACCTACTTGCTCGTCGCCGTGTTATGCAAATGACTGAAGATGCAGCAATGCGTAAGATATTCGCAAACTCAGCCAAGGCTGGAGTGCCAGGTGCAATCGGTGACAACAACGCCATCTTTGCTGCTAACTACATCCGAGACAAAATCGTTCGCGCACAAGGCAACCCAAATGACCCGTTGTCTGGTTATAGCCCCAATATGTCAATTGACGAAATGTTGGCTGACGAAACGCTCGGTAAGCAGATGAATGAGTTTGCCGCACGACGAATCGCGGGTCAGAAATATAGCCCAGACGTAATCCGTGACCGCATTCTGGCACCGATTGAAGCCGGTGGTGCTCAATTTACCGAAGGTCAATACCGAGCAATTATTCGTGAGGCAGAAAGATTGAACGATGCGGGCATCCCCTACAACGAGGCACTTAGACAGGTACTTGATGATTCCGTTGCACGCAGGGCTGCTGGCGAAACACTGCCTGAAATTATAGGAGAATAAAAATGAACGACAAGACTTATTCAGATAGCCCCATGGGCAAGGCATTTACCATCAGCATCAATCTTGGTGAGGCCGAAGGTGAAGAATCAACAATGGTTGATAACCCCGTAGTTAAACTTGCACCAGCCGAACGAGATTATGTTAATGCCATGATGGGGATTGCCTCTAAGTACGGCAAACTTGCTGATGATGACGGCAACGGTATTTACGTTGGTTATGTTTCAGCCGCCAAGAACACAGATGCCAAAAAGGGTGTCAAGTGTTCCAATTGTGCGTTCTATTGCCCCGAGATGGGGAACTGTCACATCATTGCACAGAAGATTGAACCTAACGGTTACTGCCGACTGGCAGCAATCGG
>Ga0208048_1001750_pt1 | contig 10966 bp, 10 predicted proteins | sample Malawi_45m_30L_FD_184163 | JGI IMG/M metagenome (GOLD analysis project Ga0208048, IMG submission 184163) | Freshwater microbial communities from Lake Malawi, Central Region, Malawi to study Microbial Dark Matter (Phase II) - Malawi_45m_30L... | ecosystem: Environmental > Aquatic > Freshwater >... | reverse complement strand
TACGCCCATGACGATGAGGGCCCCGACGACATGCCCGCCCACATCCGCACGGCCCTCACCACCACCAGCCTGGGGCTGTCGTTTGATCAGGGGCGGTTGGTGCTGGGCACCTGGCAGGCGGTGTACCTGTGGGAGCACCGGGCCCGCGGTCAGCGGCGCCAGTTGAGCCTGCATCTGCTCGGCGCGTAGGCCAGGATCGTGCAGCCCTCCACTGCGGTTGCATGGCTGCGTCGATCCGTGTCACCCCCCATCCGTCGGCGGAGCAGTTGGCCCAGCTAGGCGTCAACGCCTGGCCAATCTGGAGCTGTGGCGTCAGCAGCTTCCCCTGGACCTACGACGAACCGGAAACCTGTCTGCTGCTGGAGGGGGAGGTGACCGTCACCCCCGATGGCGGGACGCCGGTGACCTTTGGGGCCGGAGACCTGGTGGAGTTTGCCGCTGGCCTCAGCTGCCAGTGGGAGGTGCACGCCGCCGTTCGCAAGCATTACCGCTTTGGGTGAGCCAAGCTGCGGGTAATGCCCCGTCGTTGCCATGGCCGCCACTCCCCTCACCGCCGAGCAGCGGGCAGCGCTGCCCCAGCAGCTGCCCCAGTGGCAGCTCCATGGCGACAAGCTGCGCCGTGAGCTGCGTTTCGGCGACTTCGTGGAGGCGTTCGGCTTCATGGCCAAGGTGGCCCTGATCGCCGAGGCGATGGGCCACCATCCCGAGTGGAGCAATGTGTGGAACCGGGTGGTGATCGAGCTCACCACCCACGACACCGGCGGCCTCTCCCACCTCGATCTGGAGCTGGCCGCCCGGATCGACGCCCTGCTGCCCCAGTGAGAGAACGCCCCTAGGCCAGCACCGGCAGGCGGGCGGGGTCGCGCTGGCTGAACGCCAGCCCCTCCCCCTCCACCTCCACGGCCACGGTGTGGCCGCCGGTGAACTGGCCTGCCAGGATCCCCTTGGCGATCGGCGTCTCGAGCTCCCGCTGGATCGCCCGCTTCAGGGGCCGGGCGCCGTAGACGGGGTCGTAGCCCACCCCCGCCAGCCAGTCGAGGGCGGCGGTGCTGAGTTCGAGCCCCAGCTTCTTGTCGGCGAGCCGTTGGGTCAGGCGCCGCACCTGCAGGTCGACGATCTGCCGCAGTTCCTCCTGCCTGAGGCTGTGGAAGATGATCGTTTCGTCGAGCCGGTTGAGGAATTCCGGCCGGAAGTGGGCCCGCAGGGCCTCATTCACCCGTGATTCCATCTCGCCGTGGCGGGCCGGGTCGCCCGCCAGATCGAGGATCGAGGCGCTGCCGATGTTGCTGGTGAGGATCAGCACCGTGTTGGTGAAATCCACCGTGCGGCCCTGGCCATCGGTGACGCGGCCGTCATCGAGGATCTGCAGCATCACGTTGAACACATCGGGGTGGGCCTTCTCCACCTCGTCGAACAGGATCACGGCATAGGGCCGGCGGCGCACCGCTTCGGTGAGCTGGCCGCCCTCCTCGTAGCCCACGTAGCCCGGAGGGGCGCCGATCAGGCGGCTGACGGCGTGCTTCTCCATGTACTCGGACATGTCGATGCGCACCATCGCCTCCTCGCTGTCGAACAGCTGCGAAGCCAGGGCCTTGCACAGTTCCGTTTTGCCCACGCCGGTGGGGCCGAGGAACAGGAAGCTGGCGATGGGTCGGTTGGGGTCGCTGAGGCCGGCGCGGGAGCGCTGGATGGCATCGGCCACGGCGGTCACCGCCTGGGCCTGGCCCACCACGCGGGTGTGCAGCTCATCCTCGAGATGCAGCAGCTTCTCCATCTCGCTCTGCACCAGCTTGGTCACGGGGATGCCGGTCCATTTGGCGATCACCTCGGCGATGTCCTCCTCGGTGACCTCCTCCCGCAGCAGCGTCTTGTCGCCGCCGCCGGCGGTGAGCTCCTCCTCCTTGGCGGCCAGCTGTTTGTGCAGCTCCGCCAGGGTGCCGTACTCCAGCTCAGCGGCTTTGTTGAGGTCGTAGCTGCGCTTGGCCTGCTCGATCTGCAGCTGCACCTGCTCGATCTCCTCCTTGAGGGCGCCGAGGGCGTCGATGGAGCCCTTCTCCTTCTGCCACTGGGCATTGAGGGCGCTCTGCTGCTCGCTGAGGTCGGCCAGCTCCTTCTCCAGCCGCTCCAGCCGGTCGCGGCTGGCGGCATCGGATTCGCGCCCCAGGGAGAGCTTCTCCATCTCCAGCTGCAGGATGCGGCGATCGAGTTCGTCGATCTGCTCCGGCTTGGAGGTGATCTCCATCTTCAGGCGCGCCGCCGATTCATCCACCAGGTCGATGGCCTTGTCCGGCAGGAAGCGGTCGGCGATGTAGCGGCTGCTGAGCACCGCGGCGGCCACCAGGGCGTTGTCGGCGATGCGCACGCCGTGGTGCACCTCGTAGCGCTCCTTGAGGCCCCGCAGGATCGAGATGGTGTCCTCCACCGTGGGTTGATCCACGAACACCTGCTGGAAGCGGCGCTCCAGGGCCGGGTCTTTCTCGATGTGCTGGCGGTGCTCATCGAGGGTGGTGGCGCCGATGCAGCGCAGCTCGCCGCGGGCCAGCATCGGCTTGAGCAGGTTGCTGGCATCCATGGCGCCGCCGGTGGCACCGGCCCCCACCACGGTGTGGATCTCATCGATGAACAGCACGATCTGGCCCTCGGAGGCGGTGACCTCCTTGAGCACGGCCTTGAGCCGCTCCTCGAATTCGCCGCGGTATTTGGCGCCGGCGATCAGGGCCCCCATGTCGAGGGCGATCAGCTGACGGTTCTGCAGGGCCTGGGGCACGTCGCCATTGACGATGCGCTGGGCCAGCCCCTCCACGATGGCGGTCTTGCCCACGCCGGGTTCGCCGATCAGCACCGGGTTGTTCTTGGTGCGGCGGCTGAGGATCTGGATCGTGCGACGGATCTCCTCGTCGCGGCCGATCACCGGATCGAGCTTGCCCTCCCGGGCGGCGGCCGTGAGGTCGCGCCCGTACTTCTCCAGGGATTCGTAGGTGCCTTCGGGGTTCTGGTCGGTCACCTTTTGGGATCCGCGCACGGCTTGAACGGCCTCCTTGAGTTGATCGGCGTTGACCCCAGCCTGGGACAGCAGCTGCTTGCCGCAGCGGTCGTCGATGGCCAGGGCCAGCAGCAGGTGTTCGATGGCGATGTAGCTGTCGCCATAGCTGCCCTTGAGTTCGTTGGCCTGGTCCAGCAGGGTGTTGAGCCCCTTGCCCAGGTAGACGTTGTCGGGTGGGGCGCTGAGGCTGGGCTGGCCGGCGATGAAGGCATCCACCCGCTGGCTGAGGGTGCCCAGGTCCACACCCGCCTTCTCGAGAATGCGGCCCGCCAGCCCCTGCTGGGCCAGCAGGGCGGCGAACAGGTGCTCGCACTCCATCTGCTGCTGGCGTCGCTGCTGCGCCAGCTGCTGGGCGGCCACCACGGCGGCCCAGGCCTTCTCGGTGAACAGCTCGGCGGTGGGATGCATGGGTGACCTCCCGGAGTGGATCGATTGCTCAAACCGTATGGCCGGTGTTCGGAGCTGACGCGGGTGAGAACCGAATCGGCCGTGGCGGTCCTCCGCCCTGGGGTGGTGCAGGCCGTCCCGGCAGGGTCGGTCAACCGGCGGTTCGCCTGGGGCGGCGCTCCGGTGGCGATGATGTCGCGGTGTCGATGGCCCCAGTGTGGCGAATGGCTGAGCAAACGCACGAGCAGCTGGTGCTGGATCTGGCGCGGCAATCCTTCACCTTTGATGCCACCGCCAGCGATGCGGAGCGCAACTGCTGGCTGGTGGTGCATCGCCATGCCCACGGGGTGTTGCCCAGCGAATACGACATCCGCGAGGTGCCCGAAGACCTCTACCTGGAGGTGCTGGAGCAGCGGCGGCGCCTAGGGGCGCCGGACTGAGCCGGGCCCGCTCTCCGGCAGGGGCGCGCTGCCCGGCAACGGGGCGATGGCCGGCAGCCGGGCGGCCTTCAGGAAGGCGGCGGCCCGGGCGGCGGCGGCCTCAGTGGCCGAGGCAACGGCCGCTGGGTTGTTCTCGGGGGCGGGCAGGACCATCGCGCTGAGGGCTGCTGCGGGCACCATGACGCCGGGGTACCAACCTGGCAACAAACGGCGACGGGCCACAAAAAAGCCGCCCCGGCAGGGGCGGCCTCGGTGGCCCTGGGGCCAGGGGTGGGGATCAGGCCCAGCCTTTCTGGCTCATGGACTCCACGTAGGCGGCCACGTCGGCGATGTCGCCGGCGCTCAGCTTGCCGCCGAAGGCGGGCATGGCGTTCTTGCCGTTGGTCACCTGGTACTGGATGGCCTCTTCATGGCCGGCGCTGTAGTTGGCCAGGTACGACTCGAGGGCTTCCTTCTTGAGGGTGCGCTCGGCGTTCACCACGTTGCCACCGCCCATGTGGCAGGCCGCGCAGTTGGCGGAGAAGATCTGACCGCCGTGGTCGGCATCAGCGGCAAAGCTGGGGGCGGCACCCAGCACCAGCGCCAGGCAAAGAGCAATCAGAGAGAGAAGACGGCGCATCGGAGCTCGTGCAACCCGGCCAAGCTAGAAGGCGACTGAGCCCTGTGTCGCCGCCGCTGCAGAGGTTTGCAACATTTGTCACCTGGCCCGTGGCCGCGCCGGCCCGGGGTGCCCTAGCGGGGCAGGCCGGCGTCCTCGAACACCGCCTCCAGGGTGGGGGCGTGGCTCACCATGCCGAAGCGCTCCGGCGGGCTGATGGGGTCGTGCACGAAATGGCGCTGGCGGATTGAGAAGCGGTCCCAGGCGTTCACCTCGATGCGCAGCAGCTTGATCAACCCTTCGATCAGCCATTCGCTCAGCTCCAGCCCCACCGGCGGCATCCAGCCGCGGCGCCAGCCCACCAGGCTGCGCACCGTCTGATTGACGGTGACGGCGGGCTGCCCCAGCACCAGCCGGCGCACCTTGCCCTGGCCCACTTCCGGGTTGGGGCGCTGCGGGGTGGTGGCCAGGTGGGCGCACACCCGGGCGATGTCGGCGGCGTGGATGAAGTGGAAGGAAGCGTCGGTGCGCAGCCACTTGGCCAGCCACAGCCAGCGGGCCCCTTCGCGCAGCCCGGCGGTGAGGTAGCTGGTGGGGAAGCGGCCACCGCCATCCACCTGCCCGCCGAACACCAGGGTGGGGAACACGGCCACGATCCGTTCCGCCAGGGGGTGGGTCTCCAGCTGCTCCAGGCACTGGGCCTTGGTCTGGATGTATTCGGTGCCGTAGGCCATGGCCTCCGGCAGCAGCTGCAGATGGCGATCCAGGATGCTGGCGGTGGAGAAATACACCACCTGCTCCAGCACGGCGGGGTCGGTGGCGGCCAGCATCGCCTTCACCGCCACCACGTTCACCTGCAGGGCCCGCTCCGGATCCCCCCAGGCGGTGGCGGTGTGGATGATGCGGGTGGCCGAGGCGATCTGGGCGCGGTGGGGCTCGGCGTCCCGCAGGTCGCCCACCAGCAGGGTGATGCGCGGATCCTGCCGCGGCACGGCGGTGAGCTTCTCGGGATCCCGCAGCCACAGCAGCAGCTCGGCGTCGGTTTCGCGGTAGAGGAGGTCGGCGATGTGCTGCCCCACGCAGCCGCTGGCCCCGGTGATCAGGATCCGGGCGGGCCGGCGGGCTGCCGCAGGGGAGGCCTCGGGGCTCAAGCCACCGCTCCGATGCGCTCCATCACCGACTTGCCGGCCTCAAAGAAGGCGGCGCCGTTCTCCTCGGGGGTGCCGGGCAGGATGCCGTGGCCCAGGTTGAGGATGTGCTTGCGGCCGCGGGCCTTGCGCACGGTGTCGTCGATGCGGGCGCGGATCGCCTCCGGGGTGCCGAACAGCAGGCCGGGGTCCACGTTGCCCTGCACACCCACGTGCTCCGGCAGGCGGGCCAGGCCTTCGGCCATGTCCACGGTCCAGTCGAGGGACACGATGTCCACCCCGGTGCGGGCCATGCGCTCGATCACGCCGGCGCTGCCGGAGATGTAGAGGATGAAGGGGGTGTCGGGGTGGGTCTGCTTCACCAAGTCCACCACCTTCTTCTGATAGGGGGCGGCGAAGGTGTCGTAATCCATGGGGCTCAGCTGCCCGGCCCAGGAATCGAACATCTGCACCACCTGGGCGCCGGAATCGATCTGGTAGCGCAGGTAGGTGGCGATGGATTCGGCGAAGTGGTCCAGCAGGCGGTGCAGCAGCTGGGGCTCCTGGAACGCCATCGCCTTGATCACGGCGTAGTTCTTGGAGCTCTTGCCCTCCACCACATAGGCCGCCAGGGTCCAGGGGGCGCCCACGAAGCCCAGCACCGCCGCCTCATTACCCACGGACTGGCGCAGGCGGGTGAGCACCTCACCCACGAAGGGCATGCTCTCGGCCGGCTGCAGGGGGTGCAGCGCCTCCACCTGGGCCATGGTGCGGATGGGGTCCTGGATCAGGGGCCCCTTGCTCTCCACGATGTCGAAATCGATGCCCATGCCCGGCAGGGGCGTGAGGATGTCGGAGAACAGGATCACGCCGTCGGGTTTGAAGGCGTGGAACGGCTGCATCGAGATCTCATAGGAGAGATCCGGGTTTTCGGAGCGCTCCCGGAAACCGGGGTGGCGGTCCCGCAGGTCGCGGTACACCTTCATGTACCGGCCGGCCTGGCGCATCATCCACACCGGCGGACGCTCCACCTGCTCACCTCGGGCGGCGCGCAGCAGCAGTGGGGCGTTGGCGGACATGGGCGACGAAAAGACGAAGCGCGAACCTACCCGAGCAGCCCGCCCTCCACGGCGGTTTCGTCACACAGCGGCTCCTGGCTGCGTTTGTCGTCCCGCTGGAACACCAGCACCGAGAGGGGTGGCAGGCAGAGGTCGAGGGAGTGCTCGTAGCCGTGGATGCCCCATTCATCGGTGAACTTGCCCCCCAGGTTGCCCAGGTTGCTGCCGCCGTAGCGCTCCCCATCGGTGTTGAACACCTCGGTGTAGAAGCCGCTCACCGGCACACCGACGCGGTAGTGGGAGTGGCTCTGGGGGGTGAAGTTGGCCACCACCACCAGCCAGCGGCCGGTGGTGCTCTCGCGGCGCATGAAGCTGATCACGGAGTGGCGGTTGTCGTTGCAATCGATCCACTGGAAGCCGTACTGGTCGAAGTCATCGCGCCACAGGGCCGGCTCGGCCTTGTAAAAGGCGTTGAGGTCGTCCACCAGCCGCTGGATGCCCTGGTGGGGTTCGTGCTGCAGCAGGTCCCACTGCAGGTCGCCCCACACGTTCCATTCGGCCCGCTGGCCGAATTCCATCCCCATGAAGATGGTCTTTTTGCCCGGGTGGGTCCACATGTAGGCCAGCAGGGCACGCACGTTGGCGAACTTCTGCCAGTCGTCGCCCGGCATCTTGTGCAGCAGGTTGCTCTTGCCGTGCACCACTTCGTCGTGGCTGAGGGCGAGCATGAAGTTCTCGGTGTAGGCGTACCAGATCGAGAAGGTGACGTTGTTCTGGTGGAACTGGCGGAACCACGGATCCAGCTCGAAGTAATCGAGCATGTCGTGCATCCAGCCCATGTTCCATTTGAGGTTGAACCCCAGGCCCCCCATGTCGGTGGGCTTGGTCACCATCGGCCAGGTGGTGGATTCCTCGGCGATCGAGAGCGCCCCCGGGAAGTGCTGGAACAGCACGTGGTTGGCCTGCTGCAGGAACTGCACCGCCTCGGTGTTCTCGCGGCCGCCGTGCTCATTGGGAATCCACTCGCCGTCGGGGCGTAGGTAGTCGCGGTAGAGCATCGAGGCCACCGCATCCACACGGATGCCGTCGATGTGGAACTGCTCAAACCAGAACACCAGGTTGGCAACCAGGAAGTTGCGAACCTCGTTGCGGCTGTAGTTGAAGATCAGGGTGCCCCACTCCTTGTGCTCGCCGATGCGGGGGTCGGCGTGCTCGTAGAGGTGCTGGCCGTCGAAGAAGGCCAGGCCATGGGCGTCCTTGGGGAAGTGGCCCGGCACCCAGTCGAGGATCACGCCGATCCCCTCGGCGTGGCAGCGGTCCACGAAGGCGCGGAATTCATCGGGGCCGCCGAAGCGGCTGGTGGGGGCGTACCAGCCCGTCACCTGATAGCCCCAGGAGCCATCGAAGGGGTGCTCCGACAGGGGCATCAGTTCGATGTGGGTGAAGCCGCGGGCCTTCACGTAGGGGATCACCCGATCGGCGAGCTCCGGGTAGGTGAGCAGGCGGGCGCCGGGTTTGAGGTCGGCGGCGGGCACCGGCGGGCGTGGCGTGCCGTCGGGTTCGATGTAGGGCTGGTCGGCCGCGGCGTGCATCCAGCTGCCCAGGTGCATCTCGTACACCGCGATGGGCTGGTCCAGGGGGTTGCGGCTGTCGCGCTCCTGCATCCAGCTGCCGTCGGCCCAGCTGTAGCCCGCCAGGGGCTCCACCACGGAGCCGTGGTTGGGGCGCACCTCGTGGCGGAAGCCGTAGGGGTCGGCCTTCTGGTAGCAGTGCCCCGCCTGGGTGCGCACTTCGTATTTGTAAATCTCACCGGGCTTGAGCCCCGGCACGAACAACTCCCAGCAGCCCCCCAGCCGCGACTGCATCGGATGGTGGCGCCCATCCCAGCCGTTGAAGTTGCCCAGCACCGACACGCTGCGGGCGTTGGGGGCCCACAGGCAGAACATCACCCCGGCCACGCCGTTGCGGGTCACCACATGGGCGCCCATGCGCTCCCAGATGTGGTGGTGGTTGCCCTCGGCGAACAGGTGGCGATCCAGCTCGCCCATCCATTCCTCACGGAAGGCCCAGGGGTCGTGGGCCACGTGCTCGATGCCGCCGCGCAGCACGTGCACCTGGTAGCCGCTGCCGGGGTCGCTGGGCAGCTGGGCTTCGAAGATCCAGGGGTGGTGGGGGGTGGCCATGGGCTGGGCCGTGCCCCCCACCATCAGCTCCACCCGTTCCGCCTCGGGCATCCATACCCGCACCACCCAGTTGCCGCAGTCGAGGGGCTGGGGCCCCAGCACCGCCAAGGGATGGTCATGCCGGCACTCCGCCAGGCGCTGGGCATCGTCCACCATCCAGTCGAGCTGAGCCAGCACAGGTTCGAGCGCAGAAGCCTGGCTGGGAGCTTACGCCGGTTTTCCCGTGGGCCCGGGGTTCTGCCAGCAAGGGCCTACGCAGGCCCCTAGCGAACCGGTGCTGGGCCCGCCGGGTTCTCGGGGAAATCCACCCCGATGATTTCGTTGCTGCTGTCGAGGATCACGTAGAGGTTGTCGCTGAGGCGGTTGAACTCCACGTTCACCAGCACCAGGCGCATGTCGGGGGTGCTTTCGGCCTCCACGGCCCGGCCCACCTTCACGAAGCTGCCGGTTTCCCGCTGCAGCCCCAGCCACTTGGCCTGCAGCGAGGCGGGGCTGATCTCCTTCTGGAAGCTGGGGCTCAGGAAGCTGTGGGCGCTGATGAAGTGGCCGCCGCTGATGGCCTGCACGAACTGCAGCGCCACCTTGCTGGTGGGGTCATCGGCGCGGTCCACGTAGTAGCGCTCGATCTGGCCCTTGCCGTTGATCACGATGAACAGCACCCGGTTGCCGCGGGCGGTGCGCAGTTCCGCCTCCACGGTGCTGGTTTTCATGCCGCCGCGCACGCTCAGCAGCTGGTAGCCGAGCACCTTCGGTTGAGTCCGCATGGTGGCCGCCACCATCGATGGGCTGCTCACCGCCTTGAGGGCATCGGAGAACTGCGCATAGCGGGCGTTGGCATCGCCGGTCTTGATGGCCTCCAGGATCCGCACCGCCGCGGCGCGGGCCTGCTCCACGGTGAGGGCCGGTGTTGGGGCTGGTGCGGTGGTGGTGCCGGCGGCGGGCTGGGCCCGCAGGCGCGCCGGCGTCAGGGCCGTGGTGCTGCCCAGCAGGGTCGCGGCCAGCAGGGCGAGGGCGGCGGGACGCGGCAGGCGCGGCATCGGGGGGCTGGGCAGGCGGGCCTCAGTTTGCCCCAACCATCGGCTGGATGCTCAGCTCCGCTCCGGCCAGCTGCAGCGCCACGGTGATGGTGCGGTGGTCGGGGCCGCTGCCGCCCCGGGGAAGCGAGCCGTCGCCGGGGTTCACGGCGATCTGGGGCCAGGCCGCCAGGCCGATGGAGAGGCGCAGGCGCTCCCCGGGCGCCAGGGTGAGCAGCAGGGGCTGCAGCGCCACAATCCGCGGCTGGGGCTCCAGGCAGGCCTCCCCCAGGAACCGCGCCACCCCGCTGCTCAGCTGGCGCACGCCACCCTCCACCCCGAGCACCGAGAGGGCCACGCAGAGGTCGAAGCCCGGCTGATCCGCCGCCGCCTGGATCAGGAGCTGCGGCTGCCCCAGCAGCTCCATGGGCGCCGTGGCGGCGGCGCCGCTGAAGCAGGCCACGTCGGTGCGCTGGTCGAGATCGCCCCGCTCCACGGGGCCGGCATCGAGGCCCAGGGGGCCGCCCCGGCCCGGCAGGGGGCGCCAGGGGTCGTGCACCAGCACCACCGCCGCTGCGCCGTTGCCGGCCGGGGAGGGCTCCAGCAATTGGCCCTCCTGGCTGTCCACCGCCGCCAGGCCGTTGCTGGCCAGGCCCCAGCGCTGGCCGGAGCCCTGCTCCGGGCTGTGGGGCTGCCAGCGCTGATCGCCGAGGTTCTGCAGCAGCAGAGGCGGGACGGGCTGGGGCTCGGGCTGCCCCTTGAGGTGCTGGTTGAAGAAGGCGAGCTGCAGCGCATCGATGCCGCCGTGCCAGTGCAGATGGCTCCAGGCGCCGATCCGCAGCCAGGGTGAACCGCCGGCGGCCCGGGCCCGCTGCCACAGCTGCAGCACGCCGGCCAGGTGGGGATCGTGCCAGCCGCCGATCAACAGCATCGGCCGGCGCCAGAGGGCTGCGGGCGGTTCGTGGCTGGGCCAGGGGTCGGCGTCGGCGGGGTCGCTGCCGAGCCAGCGCCGCGCCATGCCGTCGGGGTCGAGCTGCTCCAGCAGCGACGGCCCCTCCCGCAGGAAGCTGCCGTCCTCCAGGCTGCGGCGGATGCGCTGCCAGCCGGCGCTGTCGCC
>Ga0208048_1001740_pt1 | contig 11001 bp, 7 predicted proteins | sample Malawi_45m_30L_FD_184163 | JGI IMG/M metagenome (GOLD analysis project Ga0208048, IMG submission 184163) | Freshwater microbial communities from Lake Malawi, Central Region, Malawi to study Microbial Dark Matter (Phase II) - Malawi_45m_30L... | ecosystem: Environmental > Aquatic > Freshwater >... | reverse complement strand
GCGGGACCGGTTCCGGGATAGTTAAACGGAAAATTCTGGCTGCTGTTGAACTGGTCACCCACCGTGCCACCGCCGCCGTAAACACCGCTGCCGCCAGGGAAAGCGAATTGGCCCAAAAGCCAGTCAAAACCAAGTTCCTTAAGATTGTTTTGGGACACCTCGACAAACTTGGCCTCGATCTCCACTTGAATGGGCTTCTCGTCTTCAGCCAAAAACACAATATTCTCGACAAGATCCATGTTGGCCTGGGTATTTTTGACGACCAGACGACTGCTCAAGGGCATGTACGTCGCGCTAGACTCAGGTGCGTCAAAGGTCACTCCCTGCGACTCGAGAAATTCCTTGGCGCCGCCGCCAAGGGCTGCGCCCTCCGCGCCCAGCCCTCCCGTATCAGACGGGGCGGCTGATGGAGCGCTCGAAAGAAAATTTGCCGGCACTTTGAACTCCCGCACGACAAGCGGATCAGTGGCATCTGCGGCGGGCACCATCAGAACGGCATATGGCTCGACCTTAACTTTCAATCCGGCGGCGGAGGCAATGTAATCGAGCGCCCCAGCCAGAGGTATGTTGCTGAGTTGGAGTTCCTGGATCGTCTGGGCTTCGGCAGACGGGTCAAGTTTAAGCACAATGTTGACACCGGGATTGTCGCGGTCGGGGTCGTTGGTCGCTGCTTCTTGTTGGATGAATTCCACGGCTTCCCGGATGGTTGTCTCGGCAAAGTTGATCTGGGGGATAATGATATCCTGCAGCTTCCGTTCTATCGACTGGGTGCCGCGAACCGTAATGGCTGGCTGTTCGGTTATGGCAACCGTGCCCAGACCAAGGCGACGAACTGGGGTTTCCCATAACTTATCGATGTCGGTAATCATGCTGGCGCGGGTGTCGTTGTAGGCCGCCTCCGCCACACGGGTGCGGGCGAGGTCTACTTGTTCCATACCGCGCCGCGCGGCGATGTTATATCGGTCAAGGCGGAGAACGTCCTCGTAGCGCCTGAATGCGTCATCAAAGCGACCCGAGTCGTAGAAGCCCTGCGCATCCACGAGCAGCTTCTTGACCTGTTCGACGCGGCTGACAAAACCGGGAGTGATTGTCTGATTGAAGTAGTCGGGCGATTGGAGTCTGCTGAGCAGGCGACGAGCGGGCTGGTAAGTGGGATTGTATTCGAGAAGCTTGCTCACCGTGGTCTCGGCATCTTCCCAACGCCCCTCGGCAATGCGTTGTTCAGCGAGGCCCATGGCCGCCTTGGTGAAGCCGTCGAGTGCGATTTTGTGCAATTGCCTGGTCTCAGGGGCGTCCGGTATCGCATCGACGGCGGCACGATATTCGGTAAACGCTTTTTCGTAGTCACGGACGGCGAGCGCCTCCGTGCCGCGCTCCATAGCCTGCGGGGCGAAGTCGCCCACGAGTGCGCGGCGCTGATCAATCTCAAACTCGGCCTGGGCCTCTACGCCCGAAATGTCGGTCTGCCCGGTGGAGCCAGCGAGTGCGGCCAACGGTGCACAAGAAACGGCCAAGTAGACCAGAGCGAACTGGCGGAAATCCGGTTGGTATTTGGGGCGGAATGTCATTGGGGCTGTGCTTCTTCCGGGGTGGCCTGGGGAGCGGGCACAGCAGCCTTTGGAATCACGTGCTTTGCCCCAGAGCCGAGAACCTCAATAGTGGCGTTTTCTTCAGATACGTCAACGAGTTTGTAGCGTTCGGGCGTGCCCATATCGAAGACTGCTCCCACTCGCACCTCAATTTCCCGCGCATCGGGTCTGGTGAGGTCCAAAAGCGTGGCCTTGGCGTAGGGTGAGTCGGCAATCTCTGACTGTTTGAGTTCCAAGGTTTTGTTGTCAGCGGTATTTACGACAATGGCGACTGCTACCTGTTCCTCGCGCGAGGTAGCTTCGTTGAATTGCTTGCGCAGCTCGGCTCCCTTGAAATGGAACGGGGTAACCTGAAACACATCCTCGCCACTCGGCCCCTTCTCGGCGATCAGTATTGTCCGCAGGTCGACATCATGATCACCGGTGATGGTTTTTACTTTTTTGCTTGTTCGAGGGTAAAATTGCGTCGATCCCGAAAGCTGTGCGGGATTCTCTGCGCTCACAGTGTTAATGGACGCAGTCTCAAGAGATCCTCTCGGAAGCCCCATGAACTTGAACCTTAACTTCTCGATTACGGCGTCAACCAACCGCAACTTCCGCCACGGCTCAGGTTTGGATGCTGCATCCCGTGGATTGGTTTTATCAGCAAATTCCTCGGTGTTCGTAAAACCGTCGTTGTCCGGATCTCGTTCGGGGAGGCGTTCGTCGAGATAATCAAGCCCATGCTCGAGGATCCAAGCGTTCGGTATGCCAGGGAAGAGGTCTGTGCCCGACTCGAGAATGTCCACTAGGCGGTCGTCCTTGAGCAGGTAGATGCGGCTGACGAAGGGCGAGGCCTTGCTTTCTTGCCACGGCTTGCGGTTGGCCAAGGTCGCTTTGTCGGACTTGAGAGTTTCGATCTCCGGGGCGACGGCGAAAGGTTCCTGGGTTCCTGTTTGGGTTGGCGCCTTGGCCTTTTCGCGCGCTTCGGTTGCACTGCCGGTTAACCAGACTGCCGCACCCACCGAGAGGAGCGAAACAACGACCAGCAGATAGCGGTCGTAGCCCGCCTTGATGTCGGGAAGAGACAGCTTCATTTCTTGTCTCCTTCGGATTTGGGAGCGGGGAAGAGAGCGCAGCCCAGTTGAAGATTCACCTTCAGATTTTCCCGGCCGACGACCGGCGTGATAGCGCTACCTTCGCTGGAAGATCCGGGCTCTCCTGCTTGCGAGGCTTCGGCGCCAGCCTCCGCAGAGACGTCTTTGCTTTTCGGCGGTGCTCCGGGGGACGAGTTCTCGATCGCCACTTGGCGCACAAAGACGGGCGGTTTCAAATCGGAAATTCGATTGAAAGCCAGCCGGAAGGAGGGCTGGTCGGCGACGAACGAGACGTCGAAGGGAGCAATTTCAAGGGCCGATTTTTCAGCGCCTCGTGCCGGCCCCGTGCCGTCTTGGGGCACAGCGGCAACCGCTTCCTCGCCTTCGACTGGCGCCCTGAGGACTTTCCCGATAGATTCGACTTCGGAATCGACAAGGATGGACGCCACTGCATAGATCGTGCGCAGCTGCAGGGCTAATTTCGGCGCCAGCTCGGCGGATGGTAACTGGGCTTCGTAACGCTCGAAGCCAAGGAAGAATTTTTCGGGTAGGCCAACGTTCTTGGCCGAGGCTTTCTCAGACAGGTCTTTCACCAACTGGGAAAGCTGGTCCATAAACCCTTGGGCAGTCACATCGGGCACATCGACGGCGAGGCTCTTGGCAAGTTCATCCAGCACAATACCGGCCTCCTCGAGTTCGGCGTTGGCCGCCTTGATGTTCTCGTCACTGGGATACGGTTTGTGGCCCCACAAGGCCTGGAGCTGTGCGGATTTCTGGTCGAAGGATGCCTGCTGCTCTTCGAGACTTGCAGCCGCAGTAGCGACAAAGTAGCCGCCCACTCCGAGAATGAGTGCGACACACGCGGAGAAGCCGGCAAGAAACGGATTTTTTTTGATCCAGTCCATTAGAGTGGTATTGGCCGCCGCAGAGGAAGAACGAGTTGGTATTCGTAAGCCCAGCTGTCACCGGTCTGTGCGGAGCGAAGCTTGACGATCTCGTTCTTTTGCTCCGGGGACACCGCAAAGATCGAGGACTGGACGAGGCTCTCCACAAATTCATCGACAACCGCCGGTCCCTTCTCGCTCTCGAGGTAGAGTCCATCAACTGCCACCGCAGTCACTGCGGGTTTGTCGCCGCCCTTTTGCGGGGCACCGTTTTTCGCGGTGTCCCCCTGCGCTGCTGACGCCGACCAGAGGCCGCCGACGGAGCTTGGGGCAAGCACCTGATCGCCGACCATCGGGCGAAGACGCGTGATCCAAATTTTTCTTGCGGGCATTTTGGAGGACAGCTCCTCCAAGATATTCGCCCACGCTGTCCGCAGCATGGGCGCGGCGGCGAGATCGGAGGACTCTTCGAGCAACTTGGTGCGGCGCGCACCCGCCGCGTCCAGTTGTTGCTTCAGCGCGTCCAGTTGCGCTATTTGCTCATCCAACTTCCCGTTCTCCAGAGCCAACCTCTCCGACGCTTTTTGGAAGTGGGCAAACAAAAGACCCAGCAACAAAGCCGTGAGGCAAGCGGCGGCTACCAAAAGCGGGCGGCGCTTTTTTTCGCCGGCGGCCGCCCGAAGTTGCGGGGATTCCAATCGGATTTCGACAGGGCAGTTGTTGAGGAGCACCCGCGTTGCCAAGCCTGCGCATTCGCCGAGGTTATAGGTGCAACGTCGAATTTCCGCCGTGTCTGCCGAGGCTGCGACAGAGACACGGCGAAGGGGGTCGAAGAACTCGATTGGCAGAGAAAGCTTTTCGTTGAAAAACTCCAGCGTGTAAGGCATCGCCGCGCCGCCTCCAGTCAGCAGCACGCGTATCGGGGCTGAACCCTGTTGGTTCGTCCGATAAAAAGTGATGGATCGCGTGATCTCGTTGTGAATCCGGGTCATCACGGTCCTTGCGATTTTTCCGATTTCAGCAGCATCGCCAGATTGAGTGTCAAAGTTTCCGGGCGGGGCGATGAAGCCATCTTTGAGCTTGGCTTGCTCGAGCACAACAAGGGGGCGCTCTTCGAATCTCTTCTGCAACGCAGCGGTTATCGAACTACCTCCCACGGGCAGGGTGCGGACAAACAACTTGTCGCCTTCGGCGAAAATGAGATTGGTGGCCCGCGCACCGATGTCGATGAGTAAAACGCAACCCCCGGGATCCGGATAATTGTAGCGGAGGGAGTTGTAGAGAGCTGTGGGAGATGTCTCGATCAGCGCCGGGGTGAGTCCGGCCGCACGAACCGCGCCAACCGTGTCCTCGAGTTGGTCGAGTTTCGCCGCGAGGAGGACCGCTCCCAACTTGTCCTCCTCCTTTTCAGGCAGGACTTGATAACACCAAGCGACTTCCTCGATTGGGTAGGGGACGTTTTGCTGCGCCTCGAAATAAAGCATTTGCGCCGCTTGTCCGGCATCAACCTTTGGGATCTTGACGAAGCGTGTGAAGACTCCTTGAGGGGGGATGGCGATTGCGCAATCAGCGCCCATCGGCTTGAGTTTGGCCCTCAGTTCGCCAATGGCGATTTTCAGTTGCCCGGGACGGCTTGCATCCATCGCCGGGTCTGCGACCAAGTCCGCCCTTGCCACCCCTGAGAGGACAAGCCCCGAATCACTGCCAAGTTCAAAGATCGCCATGGTGACGGTCTGCATGCCGATGTTGACGGCGACGGCGCGTTTGGCGGCGGGCATAATTGGGATGAGAGGAACGACGGACTTTGGATCAGAGACCCGCCGGGCGAGCCTTGATCGCTTCGTAGTAGTCCCAAGCTAGAGGCGCAAACGGCGATTCGTTCTTGTTGAGCACGTAGCCGTTGACTTGCTGCAGGCTCGACCACCACTGCCCTTTGCCCTTCCAACTTTTTTCGGCAACCAGTTGACCCTGCTTGGTGATGGTGACACCCACGTCCTCGATGGCCGAACTGACCGTGGTCGGTGCCTTGCCGTCGAAGAACCTCTCCAAGGTCCGCGGGCTGATATACATGACGGAGTTCAAGCCTTTGGACTGGGGTATTGCCGTGTGCGTGACCGAGCCCATTAGGAGAGTTCCCTTCGGATACTCTTTGCTCTTGTTGCTCAACAGCACGTAATAGTTGACGGTGAGATCGTCCAAGAATTGCGGGTCCTTGGCCTTGGGCTGCCAATCAAAAGTGACCTCGAGTTCGACGAAGTCTTTGTTCTTCGTAACCTTCTTATTCTTGGGGCCATAGCTGATGGAGTATTCGGGCGTGGTGACGAGGTCGGGTGTGATACTGACGATCTGGAAGTCGGTGTTTTGCTGCTGGGCGCCGCAATGCGAAGCGACAAATGGAAGCGCACAGAGCGCGAGGAGGAACTTTTTCATAGGGGAAGTGAGTTTAGCAGGCCGCCGCTTCTGTTCCAGAACTTCCGCTTCAGTGGGCTCCCTTGCCCAAAAGGACGACCGGAACCGTCTTCAACAGAATTTTCAGGTCTAGCCAGAGCGACCAGTTGTCAATGTATTCCACATCCAGCTTCACCCATTCGGTGAAGTCTTTGACCACATTTCTCCCAGCGATCTGCCAAAGGCAGGTCAGGCCGGGTTTCATGCTCAAGCGGCGGCGGTGGGCGGTGAGTTCGAAATTATCGACCTCGTAAAGCGGCAGGGGGCGGGGTCCGACGAGGCTCATTTGCCCGAGGAGCACATTGAGCAACTGGGGAAATTCATCGAGACTCGTGCGTCGTAGCCACCGCCCCACTGTGGTTACGCGTGGGTCATCCTCGACTTTGAAAACCGGACCTGACATCTGGTTGCGGTCCGAAAGCGCATCGCGCTCTTTCTCCGCGCCCGCTCGCATGGAGCGAAACTTATACATCGTAAACGGCACGCCATGGCGTCCGGCCCGCCTCTGCTTGAAGATGACCGGGCCCGGCGAGGTCGTTTTGATCAACGCGGCGATCAGCGCGAAGAGCGGGGAGAGGAGCAAAAGACCCAGCAGCGCACCGACACGATCAACGGCCGACTTGATGAGCAGGGCCCACGACAACTCCGGGGTGACGCGAAGAACGAGCATGGGTGTTGACCCCAAAGTGTCATAGGTAGGCCGAGCGATGGAGGTGCGGACATAGTTGGCCGCGATCCAAGCTTCGACCCCCTCTGTCTCGCAGGCTGCGATGCAATGCTGCAGCGGGCGCGGGGCGGATCCGCCGAAGGCAAAAAGGACGCGTCCGACGCCATACTTGTGCAGCGCAGCAACCAGTTCTTTGGGGCCTTGCTGCTCCAGATTGATGCGCTCGACGACATTGATCTCCTGGCGCTGTAACGGCGTGAGTCTATCGAGCAGCGTGTCCATTCCATCCGGTGTTCCGGCCAAGATGACGCTCTCGCCCGGGTTTCCCCGGCGCAGACGACGAAGGCGGTAGTCCCGGTAGATGGCCTCGCGCATCAGCAGTCCGGCAGGCGCAAGCAACATGAAGAGGAGTAAGGCGGAGCGGCTCGGGATGCCGAGTTTGAAAAAGACCACACAGCCACCGATGATGAGACCGAGCCAAACGCCGGCGTAGGCGATTTGCCGGAGTGATCGACCGACCGTTTTTTCCAGCGGGTATTGGTAAAATCCCTGCATCTCGAGAAGCAGAGGACCAAACAGGCCGATGACCACGAAGAGCCAGATGAACGACTCGGCGGACGGGATTTCGGGCAGAAAATCAAAGTCGATGACCTGGAAGCGACGCAGGGCGTAGCCGATGTAGAGCGAGCCGATCAAGATCAACCCGTCGAGGATCTGGTTGATCTGCAAAGCCAACTCTTGGCGGCGGGAAATCATGGCCGGACGAGAGATGAGGTTGTAGTTGGTGTTGGCGGAACGAGCATGCTTCTTCTATTCATTGCAAGACTTGCATGAAACGGACCAAAAAGCGAACCCCGCGAACTTGCTTGGTTGTTGCCACCGCCCATACCGCGCGCGGTCTGCGCGAGGCGGCCGCACTCCGGCTCAAGGACGGGGTCGATCTGGTCGAAATCAGGCTCGATTGTATCCCGGGAAGCATCGAGCGCCTCGGACAGCGCATCCGGAAGATCAGTCTGCCGTTGATAATCACTGCTCGGCATCCTCAGGAGGGCGGCGCAGGAGGGCTAGGGGCTGCTGCTCGCGGGCGAATGCTCGAGGCCTTGGTGCCTCAGGCTGATTTTGTCGACGTCGAATTGCGAAGCGTCCCCGGCATGCGCAGCGTTCTCGCACGTGCGAAGCGTAGTCGCGTCAACGTCATTGTATCTTTCCATGATTTCGCAAGAACACCGTCACCCGCCTTGCTGCGCAAAAAGACCAAGCAAGCGCGGGATGCAGGTGCTTCGATCGTCAAAATCGCCACCACATTGCGGAGTCCGCGGGATCTGAGCGCCTTAATTGAGTTGCAGACCGGCTCGGGCGACGTTGCCACCATGGGGATGGGACCTTTGGGAAAAATATCGCGCCTGGTTCTGCCCTTGGCGGGCGCGCGTTTGGTCTACGGCTATCTCGATCGTCCGCAGGTGAACGGACAATGGCCGGCAAAATTACTCGCGGCGCGCTTGGCCGAAGTTGCCTCATGAAACCTTGGACTCTCGCGCTCGCGGAAGGAGCGGTGTTCTCGCCGGAGGACATGGCCGTCATTGCGGACCGGCTCCTGTCTGCCGAGGCAAGTGACGAAGAAAAAGCCGACTTCTTGGAGGCCTTCCATGCCCGGGGAGAAAGGCCGGAGGAGATCACCGCACTGGCTTTGGCTTTTCTCGGAAAAGCGGAACCCTTCGAGGTAGATCGCGGACTCGGACCATTCCTCGATGTTTGCGGCACGGGCGGCGACAAGCTCGGATTGATCAACATCTCCACGGCGGTGATGTTTGTCGTGGCCGGCGCGGGCGCGTGTGTGGTCAAGCACGGCAATCGTGGGATCACATCGCGCAGCGGAGGTGCGGATGTCTTGGAGGCGTTGGGCATTTCGATCGAACTTCCCCATGACAAACTGGCCGCCATGCTCGAGGAGGCGGGCGCCACCTTTTTGTTCGCTCCGCGTTTTCATCCCACGTTCAAGTCGGTGGCGCCCGCCCGCAAACTTCTCGCCTCGAGGGGCAAAGCCTCGGTCTTCAACATGCTGGGACCGTTGCTCAACCCGGCGCGGCCGGAACACCAGCTGGCCGGCGTGTTCTCTCCGAAGCTTGTCCCGCTCTATGCGCAGATTCTTCCTGGTCTCGGGCGTCGCAAGGCTTGGGTCGTTCATGGCCGCACGGCGCAAGGCGGGGTGATGGACGAAATATCCACCCTCGGTCCGACCACGATTGCCGAGGTCTCGGGCGGGGCGGTGCGCGAAGCGGAGTTCGACGCCGCAAAATATGTTCGGCAACCCGCGGGTTACGACGCTCTGCTCGGCGGGGACGCCTCGGAAAACGCGCGCATCTTAGTCGCTCTTCTTTCCGGCGAAACTCAGGGGCCGGCGCGTGACATCATTTTGATCAACGCCGCCGGTGCTTTGCAGGCGGCCGGAGTGGCGGAAGGCTGGGACGAAGCGCTCTCGCGCGCCGCGGAGTCGATTGATAGCGGCGCAGCCATGCGTGTTCTGACCGGAATGCGCAGACTCTCCGCTTAGCGCTCCTCGCTCCGCTGGGCGTTCATGATTTTCACCCAGATGGGCAAAGCGAGCGTCGCGCCATAACCGCGCTCGACGATTTGCTTGGGTTGGTCCAACCCGACCCAGACTCCGCACGTGGTCCGCGCATCGAATCCAATGAACCAAGCGTCGCGGTAATCGTTCGTTGTTCCCGTCTTACCCGCCGCTTTGCCTTTGTAGCCGAAAGCTTTGGCCACCGCACCGGTTCCGCGGGTCATGGCTTCGCGCAACACCGACGCAGTGGTCCGCGCCGCCCCTGCAGGAAGAATGCGCTGCGACGATCCGCGGTAGCGATAAAGCACGCGTCCTTGGGCGTCCTCCACATGGTTCAGAATATGCGGGCTGGGAGTGATTCCCTCGTTGGCCAAAGCGGCGTAGGCCGCGACCAGCGACCGCAAAGTCCCGCTGAATGATCCGAGGAACATCACGGGGGAGCGCGGCACATCGTCCGAGATACCCGCCGCCATGATGCATTCGCGGACGCGATCGATGCCCGCGGCCATCCCGACGCGGACGCTCATGGTGTTGCGCGAAAGAATGAGTCCATCGCGCGCGGGCAGATTGCCGCGGTAAGTCTCGTCGCTGTTGGCCGGACTGTAGTTGGCAAAGGCGCCTGGCAGTTCGCCGCGTTGAACGGGGCTGTCGCTGACCGGCGCATCGGGATCGAGGCCGGTGGCAAAGGCCATGGCGTAGACGAAAGGCTTCACCGCGGAGCCGACCTGACGCTCGGCGAAGAACGCGCGGTTGTATTTGCTCGAGGCAAAGTCGCGCCCGCCGACGAGCACACGGATGTCGCCGTTCGTGTTGTCCACCGCCATGGCCGCAGCCTGCAGGTAGGGCGTGCCGCCGCGGTCCTGCGGGTCAACATAAGGTGTGTCCTTTTTCTTGGGGTGCGGATAACCCGCGCGCTCTTCGACCGATTGTAACTGCGCCTCGATCGATTCGGCGGCTGCGCGTTGCATGCGGCCGTCGAGCGTGGTGAAAATTTTCAATCCCGCACCGTCAAGAACGTCCTGCGGCAAATTTTTCTCGAGCTCCTTCCAGAGAAGTTCCATGGCCCAATCTTCCTGCGGCGCGGAGGGTTTCGCCGCGGCGAGTCGCAAAGGCTCCCCGCGCGCGCTCTTCGCTTCCTCCGCCGAGATCAGCCCCTGCGCTTCCATTTGCGAAAGCACGATGTTGCGTTGTTCGAGCGCGCCTCGCGCATCGCGGAAGGGCGATAGGCGGTTCGGGCTGCGAATCACGCCGGCGAGCAATGCGGACTCGGCCAAATCGAGTTCCGCCGCGGGCTTGCCGAAGTAGGCCTGGCTCGCGGTTTCAATGCCGAAGAGTCCCGAGCCGAAATAAATCCGGTTCATGTAGTGCGTGAGGATTTCCTCTTTGCTCAGCACGGCCTCCATGCGCAGAGCGAGGGCGGCCTCGAGGATTTTGCGATGAATGGTCTGTCCGCCCAGCGGGAAACTGTTGCGGGCCAATTGCTGCGTGAGCGTGCTGCCGCCTTGTCTCACGCCGCCGGCCGAAAGATTGCGCAGCGCCGCGCGAGCAATGCCCACCGGGTCGATCCCGAAATGCTCGAAGAAGCGCGAGTCCTCACGCGCGACAAGCGCGCGGATGAAATAGGGACTGACCGCGGAGACCGGGACAGTGCGACGGTTTTCACCGGCCAACCGGGTGTAAATCTCGCCATTGCGGTCGATGACCAGCGAACTCTCCGGAATCCGGCCCACTTGGCCGAGGTCGAAGGTCCACGCCCACGCCAGATAAAATC
>Ga0208048_1001733_pt1 | contig 11024 bp, 5 predicted proteins | sample Malawi_45m_30L_FD_184163 | JGI IMG/M metagenome (GOLD analysis project Ga0208048, IMG submission 184163) | Freshwater microbial communities from Lake Malawi, Central Region, Malawi to study Microbial Dark Matter (Phase II) - Malawi_45m_30L... | ecosystem: Environmental > Aquatic > Freshwater >... | reverse complement strand
TTCCCGTACCGCTCGACCGATGTGAAGATCGAACAGGCGACGGATCACCTCGTGCTTGCCGGCACGCTCACGATGCCGGAGTCGACCTCGCCCGCGCCCGCCGTGATCCTGATCACGGGTTCGGGAGCGCAGGATCGCGATGAAACGATCATGGGTCACAAGCCCTTCCTCGTGATCGCCGATGCGCTGACGCGCGCAGGCGTGGCGGTGCTCCGGCTCGACGATCGCGGCGTGGGCGGCTCGACCGGTTCCCTCGAGCTGGGAACCACGGTCGACTTCGCGCGCGATACGGCCGCTGCCATCGATTGGCTCGCGAAGCAGCCGGGCATCGATGCCAAGCGCATCGGTCTGGTCGGTCACAGCGAAGGTGGGCTGATCGCCCCGATGCTCGCGACCTCCCGCGACGATGTCGCGTTCATGGTGCTGCTGGCGGGGCCCGCGCAGCAAGGCGATGCGCTGCTCGTTGAACAGACCGGCCTGCTCGCTGCCGCCGGCGGTGCGGATGCAGCGATGGTGGAGGCCATGCGTCGCACGCTGGCTGACTTGATCGCGCAGGCCAAGGATCCTGCGGTACCGCAGGCTGAGCTGCAGGGGAAGTTGCGTGGCGCTTTGCTCGCGAAGGCGTCGGAGCTGCCGCCGGGCCTCTATGAGGTCATGGATCCCTATCCGGTGGTGCTGTCGTCGCCATGGATGCGCGCGTTCCTCGCCTACGACCCGGTGCCCACGCTGGAGAAGGTGCGCTGCCCCACGCTCGCCCTTTTCGGTGAGCGCGACCTGCAGGTGCCGGCTTCATCGAATGAACCGCTCACCCAGGCTGCGCTTGCGAAGACCGGTCTTGGTGACCGCGCCACCATCCGCGTGGTGCCCGGCGTGAATCACCTGTTCCAGCCGTGCACCACCGGCGGAATCGCCGAGTACGCGCAGATCGAGACGACGATCGACCCCGCCACGCTCAAGGCGATGGTGCAGTGGATCGTGTCGACCTCGATGCGCTGATCGAGCGCTCAGCGATCGGCCTTCGGCAGGCCCATGCCCCGGCGATCGGGTCCCTTGGGCTGCGGCACTGGCTTCCAGGCGCCTGACTCAAGTTCCTTCAGCAGGACCTCGACGGCCTTCTCGAGCTGCGGGTCGCCACCGTCCTTCATCTTTGCCGGATCATCGAGCACCTCGATGTCGGGATCGACGCCGTGGCCTTCGACGCCCCATGTGCCATCGATCTCGTAGAAGCCGAAGGTGGGGGCGCTGATGCTGCCGCCATCGATGAACGAGGGATTGCCGCTGATGCCGACGAGGCCGCCCCAGGTGCGCGTGCCGATGGTGGGCCCGAGCTTGTTGGCCTTGAAGAGCCACGGGAACATGTCGCCGCCCGAGCCGGCAAGACCGTTGATGAGCATGGCCTTCGGGCCGCGGTGGCCATCCGGCGGCCACGCACCGTCGCGCGCATCACGGCGCGCCCAGTAGTTGGTCACTGGCCGGTTGAGCAGCTCGATGAAGCGCGTCGGGATCTGACCGCCGCCGTTCCAGCGCTCGTCGATGAGCAGCGCGGGCTTCATGCGCTGGCCGTAGAAGCCGCGCACGAGCTCGGTCTGGCCATCGACACCCGTGTTGGGCACATAGATGTAGCCAATCCGCCCGCCCGAGAGTTCCTCGACGCGCTTGCGCTTGGCTTCGACCCACGCTCGGTAGCGAAGGCCCGACTCGCTGCCTGTCGGCGTCACGACGATGTCCTTGGCATCGGCATCGCGCACGGGCTTCTTCGAGATGGTCAGCACCGTCGACTTGCCGGCCAGGCCGACGAACGGAGCCCAAGGGTCCTTCGAGGTGTCCACCGCCACGCCATTGACGGCGAGCAGGTAGTCACCTTCGGCAATGCCCAAGCCTTGCATCGCCAACGGGCTGCGCGCCTCGCTGTCGAAGGGACCGCCACTGGGGAAGCGGGCGAGTTTCCAGGCTTTCGCGGGAGATCCATCCTCAAGCGTCGCCGCCGCGAAGTCCACGCCGAGCATGCCGACGGAGCGGCTGGCGATCTCCTCGACATCGCCGGGACCACGCAGGTACGCATGGCCGACATTGAGCTCACTGATCATCTCGCTGATCAGGTAATTGAGATCTTCGCGAGTGACCACCGACGGCAGCATGCCCGCGTAGCGGTCGTGTATGGCCTTCCAGTCCATGCCATGCATGCCCTCGTCGTAGAACCAGTCGCGCATGATGCGGTAGCAGTCGGCGAGGATCTGGCGGTGCTCATCGCGCGGATCGACCGCAACGAGCATCGGGCTGGTCACGATCGGCTTGGGCGTGGCGCCAGCCGAGGCCGCGGCGATGGATGCGCCGCCGCGGCCACCCATGAGGAGTTTCTTGCCGTCGGCTGAGACATCGAAGCGCATGCCGGCAGGCCCGGCCTTCTCGGTGGGCTTCGCCTCCTTCAGATCGAGCATGCGCACGGATCCGTCGCGACCGAACAGCAACTCGTTGCGGTCGTTGAAGCCCAATGATCCGAAGGAGCCCTTCGGCACGGGCAACTCGACGGCCCGCGCCTCAAACCCATCGAGATCGATCTCGACGCGCTTGGGCTCGGGCGCACGCTCGCCCCGACCGCCAGCGGCGCGGCCTTCGCGCTTGACGCGGGACGCCGTGAGCTCGATCTTGGTCGAGGTCCCATCCTTCGCCGTCGAGGAGGCGCTGCCGCGCATCGTGTCACCATCGATGGTGAGTTCGGCTTCGTAGGTCATCTCACCGAGCATGCCGCGCAGCTTCATCACCTTCGTGGCAGCGTCCCAGGTGCCCGTCAACTCGACTGTGCCGTCCTTCGTGATCGAGGTTGCCTTGACGGAGTTGTCCTCGGCCACGGTGAGTTCGAGCGTGAACTCGACCGGTTCACCCCCGCCGAAGGTGATCGTTCCCTTCCACGAGCCAGTCGGTCCGGCCGGCGTCTTGGCGTCGTCGTCCTGCTGGTCCTCGTCGTCCTTCTTCTCATCCTTCTTGTCGTCGTCATCGTCAGCCAGTGCAGTCACCGGATCCGAACCCGGGCCTTCAGCGCCGCGTCGCCGCCGTCCACCGGCTGGCGGACCTGCCGGGCGGTTTGGGTCCGCGCCCGGACCGGCGGCAGGAGCGCCGCCATCGCCTGCGGGAGATGGCTTGGCCTCATCCTTCTGACCTTCCTCATCGCTCTTGGGGAGCCACGCCAGGGCCATGTCCTTCTTCAGCGGCACCGCCATCAGCACCTGCGAGGAACCGTAGATCCAGGTGGTGTCGAACTCGCTGTAGGTCGGGGCGAAGTTGCGCTGGCTCGTGTACGCGAGCCACTGGCCCTTGCGGTCGAAGACGGGATCGCCGTCGTTGAAGTAGCCGCTCGTGACCTGCACGGGCTTCGCTCCCTCGGTGGTCGTATCGAAGAGGAAGATCACCTCCATCTCGCTGTCGTCCGCGGATCGTGCCCACGCCATCCAACGCGAATCATGGCTGAACGAGACGCCCACGGCGCGCGCCTCCGGGTCGCGATCGATGCGACGGATCGAGGCGTCCTCCAGCTTCACGAGATCGATTGCGCCGGTCTTGTCGGTGATGACAAGGTGCTTCGAGTCCGGCGCCCACGAGATGCTGGTCCGGAAGCATGTGCCACCCTTGGTGACCTGCCGGGCCTCGCCCTTGCCGTCGGCCGGCATCGTCCACAGCTCGTATTCCCCGGTGGCGTCGCTGAAGTAGGCGATCGTCTTTCCATCAGGGCTCCACGCTGCGCTGCGCTCGAAGATCCCATCGGTTCGCGTGAGGTTGCGGGGCGTGCCATTCTCGGCAGGTGCAGACCAGATGTCTCCGCGCCCAACGACGGCAACACGCTTGCCGGAAGGGGAAATGCTCGCATCCTGAATCGTGCCGGCGGCATCGACCGTTGCGATGCGCAGCGTGTCACGGTCGCCGGGGACCTCGATGTTCACTGCAGAGGCGACGCCCGAGCCCAGGTTCAGGAGCATGATCCGGTTCCCGTGCTGGAAGACCATCTCGCCCGGGCCCGCATCATCGGGACCGATGGCCGGCCAGCGAACATCATGGGTGTCGAGCGTGGTGACCTGGGCTGTCTTGCGGCTCTCAAGGTCGTAGCTCCAGACATTGAGCGTGTGGCCTTGGGTCGCACCGCGATCGCTCAGGAAGTAGACCTTGCGACCGTGCCACATGGGCAGCGTGTCCGTGCCCTCCCAGTCGGTGATCCGGCGGCTTTCCCCGGTCTTGAGGTTCATGAGCCAAAGGTCGGTCGCCATGCCGCCGCGGTAGCGCTTCCATGTGCGGTTGTCGGTCGAGTGCGGCGTGTACGCGAGCCACTCGCCGGTGCGATCGATCGCGCCATTGGTGCCGTAGGGCACCGGCAACTTCGCCGGCAGGCCGCCCGTCGCGGGGATCGTGTAGAGCTTTTGCGCGCGGTCGAGTCCCTCGATGGCGCCGGTCATGAAGACCAGTCCCTTGCCGTCGGGAGTCCAGTCGCACAGGCCTTCCGGTGCGGGGTGATGCGTCACGCGCTCGGGAATGCCGCCTGCTGCGGGGATCGTGTAGAGATCGAGCGACTGGTCGTAGTTGGCGCGGAATGCGATCGTCTGCCCATCAGGGCTGAAGCGGGGTGATCCTTCGAAGCCCGCCGGGCTCGCCACGGGGCGGGCGACGCCACCGGTCTTCGGAACGAGCCAGAGGTCGTTGCCGTAGACGAAGACGATCGAGTCGCGGCTGACATCGGGGTAGCGGCAGAGGCCTCGATTGGCGTCGGCGGCTTTGGCGGCGGGGGCGACGGCGGCAAGGGTTGCCGCAACGAGGGTCAAAGTGATCACCATGACCGGATCGTACGGAGGCCGCGCGGCGACGGCGAACCCATGTTGTTGATCACGATCGATCCACAACGAGCCCTTCGCGCCTCATTCGTGGTTACTGGTCAGACGGTGGCGGTTCGATGCCTTCTTCGGCCAGGATTTCCCTCAGGCGGATGAGCCCCCGGCGCGCGTGGGTCTTCACGGTGCCCAAGGGCAGGCCGGTCGTGCCGGCGATCTGCTCATGGCTTCTTCCGAACTGGATGGAGAGTTCAAGCACTTTGCGTTGCTCGGGCCGCAGCCGCTCCATCGCGGAAAGCGCGGCCTTCGCGGCTTCCTCGACCTCTGCCGGATCGAAGGCGGGACCATCGGACTCGATCGTCTCGGGGATCGCAGCAACCTCGGGCCGCCGCGCGCGACGGCGACCACGATCAATGAGGCGACGGCGCGCGATCATGGCGATGAACGTGGTTTCGCTGGCGATCGCCGGGTCGAAGCGACCAGCGCTGCGCCAGACGTCGATGAAGATCTCCTGAACGGCGTCCTCGGCTTCGGAGGCGTTGCCGGCTAGGCGCCGAGCCAGCGACCACACGAGGCCGCCGAATCGATCCATGCATTCCTTGATGGCGTCCTGATCGCCTTCAGCAATTCGGTGCAGGATGGACTCTGTCTCGGTCATCCGGCTCCTGATGCGGGCGGGCACGTGGCGGCGGCTTCGGCCCCGCAGGCGTGCAACGACATGGTAACGGTGGAGGCGGGATTCGAACCCGCGAAGCCCCTAAAGGCTTACCGGTTTTCAAGACCGGCGCATTCGACCACTCTGCCACCCCACCGGGGGCCCCCGAGTCTAGCCACCGCCGGAGGGCGGCCGACTCCGCCCCTTCAGCGCGTCTTCACACAGTTGGAGCAGCTGATCGCGGGGGATCGGCTTGACGGCATACTGGTCAAACCCCGAAGCGAGGCACCGATTGCGATCTTCTTCGAAGGCGTTGCCGGTGAGGGCAATGATGGGAGCGCTCACGCCAAGCGCACGCAGTCGGCTGCAGGCCTCGTAGCCGTCGACGCCGGGCATCTGAAGATCCATCAAGACCACATCGAAGCCGTCGAGACCCGCCTTCGCCACGGCCTCGATCGCCGCGGCCCCATCATGGGCGACGGTGACGATCGCGCCTGCCTTGCGCAGGAGCGCCGCCAGCAGGCGCGCGTTGTCGGGGCCATCCTCCGCAAGCAGGATCCGGCTGCCGGCGAGAGACTGGGCCTGCGTGCTCGCCCACGGGAGCCCGACCGGAATGCGGACCGTGAAGGTGCTGCCACTGCCAGGTTCGCTGGTGACCTCGATGGAACCGCCGAGCAGTTCGATGAGCTTGTAGCTGATCGCCAGGCCAAGGCCCGTACCGCCGAACTTGCGGCTCGTCGAGGCATCGCCCTGCTCGAAGCTGCGGAACAGCCGATTGATCTGCTCTGCGCTCATGCCGATGCCGGTGTCGGCCACGATGAACTCCAGTTCGCTCGAAGCACCATCGGCCTTGACGCGCGCACGAACGGAGACCGTGCCGGTCTCGGTGAACTTGATGGAGTTCGCGACCAGGTTCATGAGCACCTGCCGCACGCGCAGCGGATCGGTGACGACGAGCGCACTCGCGCTCGGTTCGGCGTCCACGCGAAGCTCGAGACCCTTGGCGAGGGCGCGGCCGCGCACAAGCGCCACCACATCGTCGATGAGCTGCACTGGACGCACCTCGATGCGCTCGACCGTCATGCGTCCGGCCTCGATCTTGGAAATGTCGAGGATGTCGTTGATGATGCCGAGCAGGTGATTGCCGTTGCGGCGGATCACGCGCACGCACTCGTCGCGCTCCATGTCCGAGGTCGCCGGGCCCAGCAGCGCATCGGCGTAGCCGAGGATGGCCGACATGGGAGTACGAATCTCGTGGCTGACGTTGGCGAGGAACTGGCTCTTCGCCGCGTTGGCACGCTCGGCGTTCTCACGTGCCGATGTGGCTTCTTCGAGCGCCGCCACCTGATCGGTCATGTCGACGGCCACGATGAGGTGGCCCAGTGGCGTGCCATCGGGGCCGGTCCACGAACTCGCTGCCATCGAGACCCTTCGGATGGTGCCATCCGAGCGTTGCACGGACCACGTCTGCAGGTGCAGCCGATCGCCTCGCAGTGCATCGATCAGGGCCCGGAAGGCCAGGTTGGGGTGGTCCTTCTCCAAGGCCTCGCGCTCGTCGGGAGCAAGCATGAAGAGCGGGGTTTCGGCGCCGATCAACGGTCTGGCCCGGCGACCGGTGAGTGCTTCGGCACCAGCATTGAAGACCGTGATGTCGCCGCTGAGGTCAGTGGCGATGATGGCGACCTGATCGGTCGCATCAAGCAGCGCTTCGAGCTGGCCACGGGCATCAAGGGCTGTGCGAGCGCGGCGGGCTGACGACTGCGCGAAGTGGATCGTGGTGCCGACCAGCAGCGCGCTCAGCACGCCGCTTCCCAAGAGGACGAGCGGCAGCGGACCTTGGTCAGCGGTGGATCCGCCTCCATGGGGCCGGGCCTTGAACGTCCAAGGGCGTCCGGTCACGGCTCCCTCGGCACCCGGTGCGGTGATGGTCGGGCCCTTGTCGCCGCCGTCTTCGAAGAGCAGCACGGATCCATCGTAAATCTCGACCTCGAACGCGCCGATGAAGTTGCCCAGTACTGCCTTGAGCGTCGAGTCGAGCATCTGGTCGATCACCAACACGCCTTGTCCGGCGTCTGAGCCCAGGCCCAGCGGCATCGCCACCAGACCGTGCGCCGTGCCGCCGGTGGTCACCGGCGGGCTGGTCCGAACGGCGTTGCGATCCATGCACTCCTGGGCGAGCATGGTGATGGCAGGATTGTCCAGCGGCAGGGCATCGCTTGCCCACGACGAAGCCAGCGGCGAACCATCCTGCCGAAGGATGGCGATGCCCGCGATGCCGACGAAGTCGCGTCGGTAGCTGTCCAGGTCCGGCTGCAAAGCAGGTGGCTGCATTGCGGCGCGCCTCGACCAGCGATCGGCCAATCGCTGGAAGGCTTTGAGGTTGAGCTCGAACTCCGACCGCACGAGGGTTTCAAGCGCGAGTTCGTGCTCGGCTGCGCGGTTGCGCTGGTTGCGCAGTTCGGTGTCCTGCAGGAACTGCCAGCCGCCGATCGCGAGCGCTGCCGTGAGCGCGCTGCAGAGCAGCCCAAGCCAGCCGGGCATGCCGCCCGAGAGTGGAACGGCGAAGTACCAGGCACGGGTGATCGCGGCGGAGGCGGCCAGCAGCAAGGCAATCTCCGCCGCCAACGGCAAGTCGCCGACGAAGTCCAGCCATGGATGGCGCAGTGGGCGCTCGTGCCATGGCTCGAGGATCATGACGAGCGACAGCGTGCCCAGCAACACGGCGGGCAGCACCGCGATGGCGCGGCCTTCGAGCCGTGCGCGACCCGACGCGAGCGACGAGAGCCCCAGCAGCAGCAGCGCCACGCTGGCCGAGAGCGGCTGGTCCGAGAGCGGCGCAGCAAGCAACGCGCCAACGACGAGCACGCCACCGAGCACCAGATTCGGGGGGCTCCACACGGGCTGTCGAGGCAACGCGACCACGCAGCCGAAGGCCATGATCGCGAGCCCCAGCAGGGTGGCCACATCGCGGTGCGCCGTCACGGGCACCACGAATGGAAGTTGCAGTGCAAGGCCCGCCGCGATGGCAAGGATGGCCAGCGTGGGCCAGACCAGCCGTGCGGAGGGAGCCGCGGGCATCGTCAGGTCTCGCGCTCGGCGCGCCGACGCTTGAGTTCAGCGTCGACGAAGGCTTCGAGGTGGCCGTTCAGCACGTGGAGGGGGTTGCCCTCCTCGTAGTTGGTCCGGTGGTCCTTCACGCGATTGTCGTAGAAGACGTACGAACGGATCTGCGTGCCCCAGCCGCGCTCGACCTTGCCGCCCTTGGCAGCCAGGATCTCTGCGTCACGGCGCTCCTGCTCGAGCTGCTCGAGCTTGGAGCGCAGCACGCTGAGGGCCTGCTTGCGGTTCTGCGGCTGATCGCGATAGGTGCTGGCCACGACCTGGATCCCGGTGGGAAGGTGGGTCACGCGGATCGCCGTCGCCACCTTGTTCACGTTCTGCCCGCCCGGGCCGCTCGCACGGACGAAGGGCACGATCTCGAGATCGCGCTCGGGGATCTCGAGGTCGCTTTCCTCGAACTCGGGCGTCACGTCGACGGTGCAGAAGCTCGTCTGGCGCTTGCCTTCGGCGTTGAAGGGGCTGACGCGGGCGAGCCGGTGCGACCCATGCTCGCAGCTCATGTAGCCGTAGGCGAAGGGGCCCCGCACGGCGTACGAGACTTCGGAGATCCCGACCTCGGTGCCGTAGGTCCGGCTCATCTCCTCGACCTTGAAGCCCATGGTGGTCCAGTAGTACTGGTACATGCGCTCGAGCATCTCGGCCCAGTCGTTGGCCTCGGTGCCGCCGACGCCAGCCTGGATCGTGACGAAGCAGCCACGGTGGTCGTGCTTGGAGCTGAGCAGGGACTGGAGCTCGACCTTCTCCATCTTGACCACAAGGCCAAAGAGCATCTCGTCGATCTCGGCGAGCAGGTCGGCGTCGTTGGCCTCCTTGGCCATGTCGTAGCCCACTTGGGCATCATCGAGGCCCTTCATGACCTCCTCGAGCGGCTCGATTTGGGCGCGCTTCACCTTCAGTTCGGCGATGACCGCCTGCGCGCGTTTGGGGTCGTTCCAGAAATCCGCCTCGTTCATGCGCGCGGTGAGTTCATCGCGCTCGCGTGCCTTGGTCGGGTAGTTAAAGCGAGTCGCGAATGGCGTTGATCCGCGCCTCCAGGTCGGCCAGCACGGGGCCATGTGCGTCGAAGTGCATGGGTCGGAGTGTAGCGGGCAGCGCACGCTTCCTTGGCTGTACGCTTGTCCGTATGCAGGTGAGCAGCGCGATCTCGAGTATGAAGGAAAGTGCCACGCTGGCCGTCAGTGCCAAGGCTGCAGCGCTCAAGGCCAAGGGCGTCGACGTGGTGGGCTTCGGCGTCGGCGAGCCTGACTTCGACACCCCCGAGCCGATCAAGCGCGCTGCGATCCGTGCGCTTGAGGCTGGGCAGACCAAGTATGCGCCCACACCGGGTGATCGAGCTGCCCGCGAAGCGATCGCTCTCAAGCATCGCACGGAGAACGGCATCGAGTGCTCGTTCGAGCACATCACGATCACGGCGGGTGCCAAGCACGCGATCTATATGGCCCTGCAGGTGCTCATCGAGCGCGGCGCGGGCAACGAGGTCATCGTGCCGACGCCGGCGTGGGTCAGCTACCGACCGCTGGTCGAGCTCGCCGGCGCGCGCTGCGTGGAGGTGCCGGCCAGGCTCGAGGATGGCCTCGTCGTGCGGCCCGAGGCGATCGAACGCGCCATCACGCCGCGCACGGTCGGGATCATCCTGAATTCGCCGTCGAATCCGTGTGGCATCACGCTGCCTCCTGCATCCATGCGCGCCATCGCCGATGTGCTCGCCCGGTATCCCCAGGTCACCGTGATCAGCGACGAGATCTACGAGAAGCTCGTCTATCCGGAAATCACGCCGGGCATCGCGCATTGGAGCATCGGCAGCGATCCGCGCCTGGCCGATCGCACCATCACGGTGAATGGCATGAGCAAGGCCTACGCCATGACCGGCTGGCGCATCGGATGGATGTGCGCGCCCGGTGATCGCGGCGCGTTCGCGCGCGAAGCGATCAAGCTCCAGGGTCAGATGACGAACTCCATCGCGAGCTTTTCGCTGCCTGCGATCGTCGAGGCGCTGACCAACGGGGCCGCGGATGTGGAGCGCATGCGCAGCGTCTTCGCCCGCCGCGCACAGCTGATCGGCCGGCTGCAGGCGGGGATTCCCGGGCTGGTGGCGCCGCCGAGTTCAGGAGCGTTTTACACGTTCCCCTCGGTGGCCTCGCTGCTCGGTGGCTGCACTGCCGGCGGGCGCGTGCTCGACTCGGCACAGGCGTTCGCCGAAGCGCTGCTCGACGAGCACGCCGTGGCGATCGTCCCCGGTGAGGACTTCGGTGAGTGCGCGCGATCGCATGTGCGCTTCTCCTTCGCATGCAGCGAGGAGCAGATCACCAAGGGCATGGAGCGTGTGGCGGCCTTCGTGGCCGGGATCCGTCAGGAGATCCCGACGGTCACGGGCACGGGCTGAGGCCGCGGCACATAGTTGGGCTCGAGCGCGATGTTCAGCGGCAGGCGCTTGCCGG
>Ga0208048_1001731_pt1 | contig 11033 bp, 9 predicted proteins | sample Malawi_45m_30L_FD_184163 | JGI IMG/M metagenome (GOLD analysis project Ga0208048, IMG submission 184163) | Freshwater microbial communities from Lake Malawi, Central Region, Malawi to study Microbial Dark Matter (Phase II) - Malawi_45m_30L... | ecosystem: Environmental > Aquatic > Freshwater >... | reverse complement strand
ACTTGATGACAAGCCAACGTCAATAGCTTTAATGATGGCATTATCTTGGCTGCATCACACCATCATTATCGAGGAGGCCCGATGAAATTCCAAACAAACCGCCTAAGCTAAACCCGTTAGGTGCGAACTGGTACCGTTTTCGGGCATTTGGGCCCCAAATATAACGTCTTCAGAGCCTCATGGTCAGCTTGACGGACGTGCTTAGCTCGCCGAGCGTGTCGAATGACTGGGCAGGCTGATCTACTTTCGAAAGGATTAGGTTTTTGATTCAGGCATACTTTCGCTTCATAACAAGAAGTCAGAGCTGCTACAGGCAGCGGAAATTTTGAAATGCAGCAAAGTCCCAAGCAACGCTTTTGCTCGAGTTGTCGCGTCGACCGAGATGAATCCCAGGGTAAATGGGTAATGACCCGTGGTGGCGTTCGGCGTTTTATTTGTGCGCACTGCATGGCTAGGCGCAAAGCACAAATACCGAATAAGCCAACCGAGGAGCCCACGGCTGCTCAGGAAAAGAATTAAACGTTCAGTTTAACAAGGCGCTTAATTTGCGGCGGTATTGCCCAACCACCTGAGCGTCGGGACAGAGCTGAAATATCGCCAGCATCGATTGACGAACAAGATCCCCGGCAAAACGTCGATCCTCCGTGAGTAATGCTAAAAACAAGTCCATGGCCCCCGCCCATTGTCCTGCAAGCATGGCTTGTTGGGCTTCGCGCAGCATTTGATCGGACCTCGTAGGGTGGCTTGGATCAACGTTCAGGGAAAGGCCTGCTTCCACAAGCAATGCAATCGATGTAATTCTTGGATCGTTCAGTTTTTTTGGCCTAAGTACTTCAAAGTACTGGGCTGCCTCAGCCGCCATTGACCGTTGTAATAAGAGCTGAACAAACTCCAGTCTTGCAGCTTCTTGAGATGGATTTATGGCAAGCACGGTCTTGTAGTGCTCAGACGCTTCTTCTAGCCTTCCCTCGGCGAGCAATTGTCTAGCGAGGGCTAAATCCTTATCCTCAATTCTCGGCAAGTGGGTATCGATAAACCGCCTAATTTCCGACTCTTGCTTTAGTCCCATAAATTGATCGACGGCTTGAGCCTGCCGAAAAAGCATGACCGTCGGGATGCTGCGTATTTGATAGCGTTGGGAGAGCTGAGGAGCGTGGTCTGCATTTATTTTCACAAACTGAACACGGCCCTCATAATCAAGACTAAGTTTTTCGAGGATGGGACCGAGCATACGACAGGGGCCACACCAAGGCGCCCAAAAATCCACCAAGACCGGTTGATGCTTGGAGGACTCAAGCACCTGATCATCAAATAGCGACTCACTCAACTCCAGCACACCTAGCTCCTTCGATATCACTTTAATAACACGCTCAAGACACCGCGCATGGTCACCAGGTCGGCGGGCGACCGACGCTCCATTAGCACCTCCGATGCTTGGAAACGCAACCGCTTACTTCGCGACGCCAGACGAATGAGCACCTCCGCAAGCCAAGCTTGCCGATTAATACGGTTGGCCTTTTCGTACTGAGCATAACGCGCATGCAAGGACTCAAGTGCCGTTTCATAGATGGCTCCGATGCTCGAGTTTACAAGGCCATGTTGAGACTCAGATCGCAAAATACTCTCGGCCGCCATAAGGCCTGTTTCCATGGCCTTGCCGATACCCTCGCCAGTGAGACCGTAAGTACTTCCGATTGCTTCACCGCAAATTAAGAGGCCGTCTTGCGATGGCGAGGTACCGGTCAGGCCACTGCGCAAAGGCGCCCCTTTGAGCGGCAAAAGGGTTGTCCCTTCGTCAACCAGGCGAGCAACCAGTTGGTTGACATGGATCAAACGCTGGAAGAGCTTGCGTAGATTAATTTTCTCCTGCGGCCAATGCTGTGCTACGTCAAATACACCCACGCCCAAGTTATAGGCTTGGTTAGGCATGGGGAAAAGCCAGGCATATCCGGGGCTTAGCGAGCGATGCCAAATGACCTGCAAGCCCTCAACGACATGCCCAAGCCCAGGATGACTGATCACTGTGCGCATCGCCATCGCGCTCGGCGCGCGCCGGTGTTCGACACCCGCGGCTTCAAGTGCCGAGCTCGACGCCCCCGTTGCAAGCACAACCTGACGCGCCTTGATCAACACGGGATCACCCGATGCGCGAAACCACGCGCCGGTCACCGCATCGGCTTGCATAGGGTCGCGGTGTAGTGCTTCGAAGCGCATGCCCTCGTGAAAGCCAGCTCCATGTTTCACCGCAGCTTTAACAAGCAAGGCATCAAACAACCATCGCGATATCACCGCCATGGGCGCTTGAATATCGACATGTTGCTGGCTTGGTGCAATGCATCGAACATGATCAACACATTGCGCCTGCGCCATGATCTCCTCAAACAAACCCAATCGCTTTAAGACCTCGAGCGTGTCGGGAATCAAACCGTCACCGCAGACTTTATGCCTTGGAAAGCGATGCTGATCGACGAGGACAACATCGTGCCCATGGCGTGCAAGCCAGTGGGCACAACTCGACCCAGCAGGTCCTGCCCCGATCACTAAGGTGTCACATCGCAAGCTCACAAGGGCCCGGTCACGCTTGATTTCTTCACTCGGGTTCAATGCCCGCCGCACGAAGTGCTGATCGATAGGCGTCGTATTGCTCTTTGGTATGCGAACCCAGGCCCTCAGGCGTTGAGCCTGTTTGAACAAATGCAATTTTTTCCATCGCTGCTTTGACTTCGGGGCGCTGCGCAGCAGCCATAAACTCCTTGTTTAGCCTCTCAACGATTGGCTTTGGCATATTGGCTGGCCCATAAAGCGCAGCCCATGAGGTAATCGTGAACTTACTAATACCCGCTTCAACCATCGTTGGAACATTAGGCAACAACGGGCTACGCGTTGCAGTCGCAACCGCAAGTGCACGAATTTTCCCGTCGCGCAAGTGTGCAATCGATGTCCCGGATGACACCATCATGGCCTGGACACGGCCTGCAAGCAAGTCAAGCATCGCCTGTGGCTCACCCTTATAAGGCACGTGGGTCATTTGTATCCCCGCAAGCGAACAAAACTGCGCAACGCCGAGAATACCCGTGGTGTTGCCGGTTGCGTAGCTCAACTTGCCTGGGGCATCCTTCGCCAACTTTACAAGCTCAGCGAGGTTATTTGCCTGCACGCTGGGATGAACAACCATGAAAAAGGTATAACGGCCCAGATCAGCGATGGGCGAAAAATCCTTCAAGGGATCGTAAGGCGGGTTTTTCTTCATCGCTGGCCCCGCTGCCATCGGGCTATTCGTGGCCAAAAACAAGGTGTAGCCATCACCGGCAGATCTGGTCACTTCCTGGCCTGCGATCAAACCGTCTGCGCCAGCCTTATTCTCGACCACAATGGCCTGTCCGAGTGACTGTGATACTTGTGCGGCATATGTTCTAGCGACCATATCGGTTGACGAGCCCGCTGGAAATGGGACAACAAGTCGAATAGGTTTACTTGGATAATTCTGGGCGAATACAGACGCTGGCAGACTGCCAGCTGCCATGCTTGCAGTGATCGCATGCAGCATACTTCGACGTTTCATCACGGTCTCCTTCATATTGTTTGTGAAAACTTAGCTACGTCACAAGTTCGGTTGAGCGGGCCGTCAAGCCTTGATCGTTATTACAATCGACATACGATGAATCAACTTGACCGACTCTACCGAATCCGCGATATGTTACAGGTTCGCGGGAAAGTACCGATTGCTAGCTTCTTGCAAGAACTTGAAATTTCGCGTGCAACCTTCAAGCGCGATCTGGACATGCTAAGAGATCGTTTCCACGCACCGATCGTTTACAACCCGCTTGAGCGAGCCTATGAAATGCAGTCGAGCGTTCGCGTTGGGCCGCGCTTTGAGCTGCCTGGATTGTGGTTTAACCAGCAAGAGGCGCTGGCCTTGATCACCATGCACTCGATGCTGTTACAGCTTGACCAAACAGGCTTTATCGGCCCGCACCTTGATCCTCTGGTTGAACGCGTTGAAAGCACACTGGGCGGCCACCAAACCCCTGGCGAAGAAATTCGAAAAAGACTGCGCTTGGTGTCACACTTTAGCCGAAGCAAACAATTGGCTGCTTTTCAACAAATTGGTAAGGCCTTGCTCGAACGCAAACAATTGCGAATCCGCTATGAATCACGTAGCACTCAGGAGCGCAGCGAACGTCATATTTCTCCCCAACGCTTGGTTCATTATCGAGAGAATTGGTATCTCGATGCTTGGTGCCATCTTCGCCAAGCTTTAAGAAGCTTTTCACTTGACCTAATTTCTGAATGCAAGCCATTGCAAGAAGCCTGTCGTGAATTATCCGTACAAGAACTTGATCGATACGCTGCAGCAGGCTATGGGATTTTTTCAGGCAGGATAAAAGGTGTCGCTCGTTTGCGGTTCACCCCCGAACGAGCCCGGTGGGTTGCGAGTGAGCAGTGGCACCCCGAGCAAAAGCAAAGCGTCGACAAAAAGGGTTACCTCAAGCTTGAGATTCCCTACAGCGACGATCGCGAACTTATTATGGATATTTTACGCCATGGCACGCAGGTCGAGGTCCTCGGTCCAGCTGATCTCCGTCGCAAAGTTATGGCCAGCCTTAAACAAGCGCTCGGCATTTACGATCCCTCAGCCCATGATCTTCTGAGGCAGCCAAAGAGCAAGCTGGGGAAAGGCAAGCAAGAGTCCCATTAAGACCAACATCGCCATAACAAATGGCAATGAACCTCGGATCACATCTTGGATCTTTCCCGACTGACGCATTCCTTGCACCACATAAAGATTTAGTCCAACGGGTGGCGTGATCAGTGCTGCTTCGATAACCACCGTCAACATAATCCCCCACCATACCGGATCCCAACCTAACTTGAAGACAATCGGCGCGATGAAGGGCGTCGTCAGCACCATCATCGAAATTGTCTCCATAAAGCACCCCAAAACAAGGTAAAGGGCAAGAATGAGCAAAAGGCTGCCGTATTTGCCGAGCCCGAGATCCTCGATCCATGTTGATAAACCATCGGTCAATCCAATAGCGGCAAGGACGAAATTAAGAAACTGGGCTGCGATAATGATTAGCATAATCATCGCGGTCGTGCGCATCGTCCCTTGCGCCACGGCCCGCAGCATGGTCAGCGTGACCGACTTTTCTTTGGCAGCCAGACCGAGCGCTGCAATCACGCCGAGCGATGCGGCTTCGGTTGGCGTTGCAAAGCCGGCGTAAATGGAGCCAACAACCACCAGGAATATAAAGAGCGGACCAAGCAAATCGGGAAGCGCAGCAAGGCGCTCCATCCAAGTCCCTTTAATGGCCTCACCACCATAGGACGAACGGGCAAGGCAAACCAATAGCACAACGAGCATGAACAAACCCGCAAGCAGTAAGCCCGGGATGAATCCCGCCAGATAAAGGCGCGGCACCGATGTGCTTGTCAAAAGACCATACAGAATGAAGTTGATCGAGGGCGGTATAAGAATCCCAAGCGTACCGCCAGCCGCGATCGTTCCAAGAAATAAGGGCTCGTTGTAGCGATAGCGTTGAATCTGTGGGATGGCAACGGTTCCAATGGTTGCCGCTGTTGCAACACTCGATCCAGACGTAGCCGCAAACAAGGCACATGCACCAATGTTTGCATGCATGAGACCGCCAGGTAACCAGGAAATCCACTGTGCGATCGCACGATAGACCCGCTCGGCTATGCCTGATCGAAGTAATACCTCGCCCATCATCACAAAGAGCGGAATTGCAATCAGAATATATTCGCTTGAGGCGTTCCAGACCACGTCGCCCATCGCCCTTTGAAGAGGCATTGAAGAATAGAAAGCGTTTAAAGCCAGGCCCAAAACGCCCATGACTGCGGCTACAGGAACGCTTAAGGCGAGTAAAGCCAACAGCAATAAGAGCGTTGTACTTAACATATAGTTATCAACGTCTCGGACCTATCGATGGCTCAAGCCCAAATCTTTGATCTCCTGCCTGACCTCCTCGTCCTGACTCGGGATACCGGCAGTGGCTTGAAGCTGTGCATAGTCACCATTAGCAATCGCCTTGATCGAACGCGATAAAGCCAAGAGCATGGCAATGCAAAATAGACCGATACCAAACGCCCAGGGTATTTGTGCCCACGCAAGTGGAATTCTAAGCGGTGTGTTCGAACGAATATTATCGATCAGGCTGTTAGAAGCTAGATCCCACGCACGCTCAAACATCACCAATGAAAATCCCAGCATGACCATGAGTGCAAACAAATCAAGCAAGCAACGCTCGCGATCGCCAAGTCGACTGTAAAGGACATCGATCCTTATATGGCCACGATGAACAAGGGCGTAAGGAAGCGACCAGGCGGTCGCAACGGCGAACAAATACGCAGAGATCTCATCAGAACCCGAAAAGACGATGCTCCAGCCGAAGACGGCAGCAAAGCCCTTTCGGAGCAACACCTCGATGGTCACAATGATTGCAGCCGCCAGCAGCATGCCGCCAGCCGCAATCACGAACCAAGCAGCGAGCCTTTGGGTTTGCTGCCAAAGACGCTCTATCACTTAGCAACAGCGGTTAAGTTATATTTTTTCCCAACCAAATCATTCCATTTTGTAGCACAAGCATCGCCGCAGCGCTTGGCCCAGCGAGCAAGAACCACTTCGTTGAGTACCTTTTCCCTGGCGGCAAGATCGCTGGCGGCTGGCTTGACAAGCTTCACTTTCCCAGGGTTACCTGGGCTGCATGCACCCTGCCCTGTTGCGCAATTAACGCCTTCCTCTGTTTCTGCCTCGATCATCTGCCAAGCCTTGTTTTCATGCGACTGCATCTGCTTTTGCAAAAAGGCCTGGGTATCTTTCGAAAGCTTATTCCATGTGTTTAAGTTAACAACCCAAATGCCAATCGTGTAGCCGACGGGCAATCTGAACATCGTGTTCGTAACCTCGGGCCACTTAGCCTTATGACCTGCCATCGTGCCGGTTATGCCGCAATCAACAACCCCTTTTTCCAGGGCTGGGACCACTTCTCCAAAGGGAATCGTCACTGCAGAGCCACCGACACCCGTCACAAAATCACCTTGTGAGGTACCTTGGACGCGAACTTTTTTACCCTTGAGATCTGCGACACTTCGGATCTCGCCTCGGCACCAAAACACCTGCTCAGGAAATGGGAAGCTTCCAAGAATCATAGCGTTATGACGTTGACGCATGATTGTTTGCATCTCAGGCATCCACGCATTAACAATATCGCGGCTCATCTTGAAGTCCTTAGCCACACCGGCAATGTCGACCGCTTCAATCACTGCACCGCCATCCTCGATGTAGATCGGCAGGGCTGCTGCGACGTCAAAAACGCCTTGTTTGAGCAATCGTAAGAGTTCAGTACCTTTGAGATTAACTTCAGTAATCGATTTGATGTTGCCCTTGATAGCACCATTGGACGCAGCAGGTAGTTCTTTGGTCCAGAGGGGTTGCTCGAGTGCCTGCCAATTCGTTAAAAAACTCCAGGTGCCAATAACATTGAACTCTTTTTTGTCCAGGGTTTGAGCAATGCTCATGCTGCTTGCACCAATCAGTAATGAAGCAGCGAGCTTTGCTAGCCCCTTGTGCCATGATTTCATCTCAGTCTCCTTGGTTGGCCCGCACTTAAATCGCAGGCTTATTCGTTAGCGTTGATCGATTCAATGTCTATCGCCTGCGGTCGGCTAGGACATAGGTTAAGCGCCGGGAGATAATAATCGAGTTGATGAAATGCGCAAGACGCTGGCTCAGCGTCTCGCATCGGATAAACGCAACAAGTGGATTCAAATCAGCAAATCGGATCGAGCCTCGTGTTTATTGGATCGAGCCTAGTGTTTATTGAAACCTTGAGCGCCCCGGATTAAGCGACCGGGCATCTCACCCGTAGCATGACCCTCCTCATAAACAACAGCCCCATTAACCCATGTGTAGTCATAGCCTTCAGAGCGCTGGACAAAACGTCGACCGCCACCCGGTAGATCACAAACCTGCTCAGGCATCGTGAGTCTCAATCGGTCAAAATCAACAAGGTTTAGATCGGCCTTCATACCAGGAGCAATCACACCTCGATCATTCAAACCGATTGCGACTGCATTGGTATGCGTTTGTGCCTTCACAAGATCCTCCAATCGCAGGCGCTTACCGCGCTGACGGTCACGCGCCCAATGGGTAATAAGGAAGGTGGGAAAACTGGAATCACAAATATAACCATTATGAGCCCCTCCGTCGCCTAGCCCGAGCAAGCTAAAGGGGTGGGTCATCATCGCTCTAACCGACTCAAGATCCCCATGCTCATAGTTATGCAATGGAAAATAAAACAGTTGCTTACCCTCTTGCCTCAGCATGTAGTCGTACATAAATTCCCTAGGGTCACGTCCCTCAGCTTGGGCTAGGGCCACAACATTTTCATGGGGTGTTGGTTCATAAGTGAACTGCTCGTGCAAAGGAAAGTGTCGGTCATGAGCAAGCGTTAATCGCTGCAATCTCAAGGTTTCTGGCTTCGGTTGATCGGCAAGGATGGCGGCTTTTACCGACGCTTGCCGAAGCGCTTGGACACGTTCTGGCAGGTCAAGATGAGCCAGATCAAGATAGGCTTTTGCATACATAAAGGGACTCATCGAACACTGCAAGCCGAGCATCAGACCAATTGGCCTGCACGACACTTGAGCGCGCATGTTCAAGCCATCTGCCTGGGCAGCCTCGACTCTTTTGAGGATATCGCGCCAGCGATCGGGATATTGTCCCTGCTCAAGCAAGGTGAATGACAAGGGTCGGCCGCTCAGCCTGGCGGCATCTCTCATAATCGCAAACTCGCCCTCAAGATCAGCGAAGTCCGAAATCATTTGAATCACACCTTTGCCTGCCTCAGCAAGCCCTTGAGCGATGGCGCGGTACTCATCGCCCGAAACGTCCAGACTGGGTACCGCTTCGCCTTTACTCGATCGATGCACCAGCGCTCTGGAACTTGAGAAACCCAGGGCGCCCGCTTGAATAGCCTGCTTTACCACCTGACTCATCGATGCCAGGTCCTCACTGCTCGCCTTCTCTCGCCTTCGACCTCTGTCGCCCATCACGTAAACACGTACAGCCGCATGGGGCACCTGGGCCCCAATATCCATCGCATGTGGCAAATGATCAAGCGCGTCAAGATAGCCAGGAAAATCTTCCCAAGTAAAGCGAACACCTTCGCGAAGTACCGCTCCAGGTATGTCTTCAACACCTTCCATCAGTTCAATCGCCCACTCCCGCTGCTCGCTGCGCAGTGGTGCAAAGCCGACACCGCAATTGCCCATGATCGCAGTGGTCACGCCATGCCATCCTGAAGGGCTTAAATACGGATCCCAAAGTGCCTGACCATCATAGTGGGTGTGGATATCAATCCAACCAGGCATGAGGTATCGACCCGCTGCATGAATCTCGCGGGTGCCTCGCGATCCTACGGATCCAATATCGACAATTTTGTGATCCTTGATGGCCACATCAGCCGAAAAGGCATCGCGACCCGTGCCGTCAATAACTTTAGCGTCGCGGATTACAAAATCATGCATGGGAAAGCTCCATTTAATTGGATAGATCTTTGGTCAAATTGACGGCTGAGCCATGCTCACTCTCGAGAGGTGCATCAAGTTCGAGCTCAGCACGTGCAACCAGGGCTTCTGGGAGGCTTGCGTGAACAGCAACGCCTAGCCGCTCAAAATCCTTAGCCTGCTGAATCAAATTCGCTTTACCCGAGACAAGCTGAGCGAGTGCTTTGTCGTAGCTGTCTCGCGCCCTCAGCAACGATTGGTCAAGGGCTTCCATATTCGCTATGAATGCAAGTAATTTTTTGTAGATTTTTGCAGCTCTTTCAGCAAGCTCGGCACTATGTTTGTGTTGATCTTCAAAGCGCCATAATTGTCGAACGATTTGTAGACTCGTTAACAGGGTTGTCGGGGTTGCAATCACGACCTGCTGATCCATAGCCTTTTGAAAAAGATCTGCGTCGCCACGCATCGCTTCGCCAAAGGCAGACTCAATTGGTATAAACATAAACACAATTTCCGGCGTATTGAGACCGGGTAGTTCAGCATACGCTCGCGATGCAAGCTCTTGGATTCGATCGTTGACCGCACGAAGGTGTTCTTGAAGCGCAGTGCTGCGTTCGTGATCGTCAAGTGCATTCACATAACGTGTGTAGGCGTTTAGTGAGACCTTCGCATCGATGACGATGTGCTTGCCCTGCGGCAAATAGATAATTGCATCGGGCCGCTTTCTGCCACTATCGGTTTGAAAACTGACCTCGCGGCGAAAATCAATACCGTCTCTCAAACCTGAACGTTCTAATACGTTAGATAATACAAGTTCACCCCAATGACCCTGCACTTTGGACTGTCCTTGCAAGGCGGTTGAGAGGCGATGAGCCTCCTGGGTCATTTGCTGGTTGAGCGACTTAAGCTGACTGAGTTCGGTTTGCAATTGTGCGGCACGCTCAACATCTTTGAGTTGGACGTCGTCCAACTTGGCCCTGAATTCGACAATTCGATCCTTCAAGGGTTCGATGAGTCGCCCGAGTTGCTCCTCGCTTTGACGATTGAATTGCTTTGCGCGGTCTTCGAGCATTTGAGCGGCGAGCAACTTGATTTGGTCGTGGAGAAATTGACGGCTTTGTTCCAGGCTCTGCTCTCGCTCGCGTTGAACCTGATGTGTTGCCCGGGTCTCAGATTCGAGTTGTGCCCGCAAGGCCTGCTGCTCTGACCGTGCAATCAGCGTTCGTGCCCAATAGCCCCCAAGGCCACCAAGTGCCATCCCAATCATCAGCATCACGACCAATCCAAGTTCAGCAAACAAAAGTTACACTCCCGCAAGTCTCACGAAGCTTGCCCATGAACATTTCCGAACCTACCATCGACACACTTCCCTGGTCCTACGGCAATCTTGCCGTTTATCGCTGGCACGCAAACCTGCCCACGCAAGCTCGCGGCGTCGTTTTAATGGTTCATGGGCTCGGCGAACATATGGGACGTTACAGCCAAACCGCGCAGGTTTTGCAGCA
>Ga0208048_1001729_pt1 | contig 11039 bp, 10 predicted proteins | sample Malawi_45m_30L_FD_184163 | JGI IMG/M metagenome (GOLD analysis project Ga0208048, IMG submission 184163) | Freshwater microbial communities from Lake Malawi, Central Region, Malawi to study Microbial Dark Matter (Phase II) - Malawi_45m_30L... | ecosystem: Environmental > Aquatic > Freshwater >... | reverse complement strand
CTCCCTCAAAATAGCCCTGTAACATCTCATAGCGATCAGCGCGCACCTCTCGAACCCTGCGAAACACTTTGGGAAGCGAGACACCTGCAAGTGCCATCACGTGCGAGCCCATCATAAGGCTGCCCTCGATAATTTCTGGGATCACCTCGGTAGCACCAGCCGCTCGAAGCCGCTCAATATCAGCTTCATGGGCTGTTCGAACAAGCACCGGGAGCTTAGGGGCAAGTTCGCGTACCAAGTGCAACACCCGCTCAGCGGTTGGGGTGTCGTCAAAGGTAATGGCCAAAGCGGCCGCTCGCTGCAAACCAACCGAGATCAGGGCTTCCCGCTTTGATGAATCGGCATAAGCAACCGGCTCACCAGCCTTTGAGGCAATGCGCACGCGGTCTGGGTCGGTATCTAACGCAAGGTATTGAACCGATTCACTACGCAACAGTCGCGCAAGGCTCTGGCCGCTCCGACCAAAGCCACAAATCACGACATGGCCGCTACGGCCAAAGGCTTTGCTAGCAATTTGCTGCATGCGAACCGACTGCATCATCCAGTCTTGCGGCGAAAAACGCATGGCCAACCAATCAGCGCGTTGTATCAACACGGGGGCAGCGAGCATCGACAAGAGCATGGCGGCAAGCATCACTTGCATGGTCGAACTTGGGAAATAGCCAGCCGAGAGTCCAAGACCTAAAAGCACAAAGCCGAATTCACCACCCTGGGCAAGCCAAATCGCGGTTCGAATCGCAATGCCCTCACTTGCCCGCAGCGATCGAACTAAAAAGGCGATCAGCAATGCTTTAAGCGGAATGATCAACACCAATAGCATGAGCACTTCGGGCCAAATCGCAGGCAACTCGCGCAAGTCAAGCTTCATTCCGATCGTTACAAAAAACAATCCCAATAGAAGATCGCGAAAGGGCTTGATGTCATCTTCAACCTGCACTTTGAACTCGGTTTCAGCAATCAACATACCAGCGACAAAGGCGCCCAACTCCATCGACAAGCCAGCCGCATGGGTTAACCAGGCAAAAAAGAGACTCGCCAACAAAACATTGACGGTAAAAAGCTCGTGCGATCGCTGCCTTGCCACCATACGAAACCAGCGACGCATCACAAAGGGGCCGATGCGAAGTAAAACAAAGAGCAAGACGGCAGCCTTGAGCAGCGCTAAAGACAAGTCGTTTAACAGCGAATCGCCGCCCCCAAGCGCGGGAATCACGACAAGCAGAGGAATCACCGCGAGGTCCTGGAAAAGCAAGACCCCAAAAGCGCGCCGTCCGTGTTCACTTTCTAGTTCTCGACGCTCAGCCAATAGTTTGGTAATCAGCGCTGTTGATGACATCGCCAGCGCCGCACCGATCACAAAGCCGGTTTTCCAGTCCGCTTCTGCAGGCAGCAATCGGCTGATCATCCACGCTGGTAACAGCAGCAACATCAAAACCGACAAGATCAGTGTTGAACCGACTTGCAAGGCCCCCAACACGAAGACGTGTTGCCGCATCGAGCGCAACTTTGCTAGATTGAATTCGAGCCCCAAGGTGAACATCAGCAAGACGACCCCGAGTTCGCCAAGGTGTTTGACGACTTCATCATTGGCCAAGGCCCGCGACAGCCAGGGCCCGAGCGTCACCCCAACAAAGAGGTAAGCAACCAGGGGAGGTTGGCCGAGTTTGCGCAAAACGACCACCGCAGCGGTAACCGCGAGCATGAGGCCGAGCGCGAGCTCAAAAAGACCGGGGTTTGTATACTCAGACATCACGCCATTCTAGGCCCCGATCAAGGAATCCATGCCCAAGCCCGTACACGACCCTCTAAGGCTTATCGCCTCAGCGCGCGAGGCCCTTGGGATTCAAGCTCAAGCACTCGAAGAACTCGCGGCGGGTTTTGAGGCGGACCCTCAAAGCCCACGTAGTGCGGCGCTGATCAAGGCCTGCGAGATGCTGCTTGCCTGCAAAGGTAAGGTGATTGCGACCGGGATGGGCAAATCGGGCCATGTTGCCCACAAAATCGCAGCGACGCTTGCATCGACGGGTACACCGGCTTTTTTCTTGCATCCCGCAGAAGCCAGCCACGGCGACCTTGGTATGGTGACCGCTCAGGACTTAGTGCTCGCACTTTCAAACTCTGGCCAGACTGAGGAGATTGTGCGGATTTTGCCGCTACTTAAGCGGCGCGGTACAGCGCTTATTGCCATGACCGGCGATGCGCAATCGACCCTCGCGCTCCAATCCGATGTGCATGTTCTGGTCAAGGTTACTCGCGAAGCCTGCCCACTCAACCTCGCACCGACCGCGAGCACGACGGCTGCAATGGCCATGGGCGATGCAATTGCTGTCACCTTGCTCGAGGCCAGAGGCTTTAATGCCGAGCAGTTTGCGCTCTCGCATCCGGGCGGTGCGCTGGGTCGCCGATTGCTTACGATGGTGGGCGATCTGATGCGAACCGGCGATGCTATTCCCTCGGTTGATCGTGAAGCCGACACCAAGGCTGCGGTGATTGAAATGACCAAAAAGCGGCTCGGCATGACAGCTGTTGTAGATCAGCAACAACGCGCTGTCGGCATTTTCACCGATGGCGACTTAAGACGAGCGCTGGAAACTGGAAGCGATTTTCTAAGCCAGCCCATCGCCCAATGGATGCACCCCAATCCGGCCTGTTTAGGCCCGCAAGCCTTGGCAAGCGAAGCAGCGCATATGATGGAATCAAGGCGTATCACCCAAGTCTTGGTGACCGATGCCAAGGGCATCTTGGTCGGTGCGCTCAATATTCACGATTTGTTGCAAGCTGGGGTGGTTTGATGATGCCCCAATCTCGATTTAGATTCTTGAAGCACCGACTTAGCTGGTCGCAAGTCGGGCTTTTGGTAAGCCTTTTGGTGGTCGCTGGTTCAAGCGCCTACCTCGCCTTACAACTTGCGGGCAGACAGGACGCCAAACAGACCACACTGGCCCGCGGGCAAGCTGACTACTACGCTAGCACGGTGCACATGTTGCGCTATAACCATGAGGGCCTTGCGTCGATGCAATTGCGAGCGGATCGACTTGAGCATGTGCCTGATCGCGAGCAACTTAAGCTTATCGAGCCAAAACTGTGGTTGAGCTCTGCGGACAGTCACACCCAAATTTCAGCCCGCGAAGGGATGACAAGCGACGATGGGCAGTCAGCAAGCCTAAGCGGGTCGGTCGTTATTGTTCGTAAAACGCTACAAACGCCCAGTTTGCAAATTCAAAGCGAAAGGGCCCTGATTGATGCGAGCAAAGAGCGTATCGAGTTGCCCGATGAGGTCCGCATTGAACAAGGCGAGCGTTGGGTGACCGGCAGGCAGCTTGTGCTCGATCAGGCAGAAAAACAATTGCGGCTAGGAGCCAGGGTGCAAGCCTTCTTCCCTGCAAGCCAAAACGAGTCCCTCCATGCGGGCAGAGCGAAACCATGAGTCAAGTACTTAGGATTAAAACCCTTTGCCTTAGCCTGGTGCTTGGGCTTGTGAGCCCTTCACTATTTGCTGAGCGTGCTGACCGAACAAAACCTATGACGGTCGAGGCGGACCATTTCGTTCACGATGAGGCCCGTCGCATCAGCAAATTTCAAGGCAAAGTAATACTTTCCAAGGGTAGTTTGCAAATCCGTGCCGATGAGCTCGAAGTCATCGAAGATCAAGAAGGCTATCAATCGGCGACCGCGCTTGGCAAACCCGTTGAGTTCAGGCAAAAACGCGAAGCGGTCAACGAAACGATCGAAGGCCAAGCTCGAAAACTCTTTTACTCAGCACGTGATGAGATCGTGCGACTCGAGGATGCCGCTGAAATGCGACGTGCCGTTGAGGGAAAAGCTGCGGATCTTATGCAAGGCGAACTCATCGTCTATGACAGCCGCAAAGAGCGCTACGAGGTTAACCGCGCTGGATCACCAGCAACAAGCAGTTCATCGCAGGCTTCAAATCCTTCAGGACGTGTTCGGGTCGTGATACAGCCAAAGGCCGAAAGTAAGCCCTAATGGCTTCTTCACAAGTCTTTTTGCAGGCCCGCGGCCTCACCAAAAGTTACCGAAGACGCAAGGTGGTCGACCAGGTTTCACTAGAAGTCGCAGCCGGCGAAGTCGTAGGCCTGCTCGGGCCAAACGGCGCGGGAAAGACAACCTGCTTTTACATGCTGGTTGGGCTGATCGCGAGCGATGCAGGTGAGATAAGCCTTGAAGGTCAGCCGATCGGGCATTTGCCGATCCATCGCCGCGCAAAAATGGGGCTCTCCTACCTACCGCAGGAAAACTCGGTTTTCCGTCAGCTCACCGTTGAAGAAAACATTCTTGCGGTCTTGCAATTAAATGCGAGCGTTCAACGCAAGGCACAAGAGCAACAACTTGAACATTTGCTGGGTGAATTACAAATTGAACACCTGCGGCGCCAGCCAGCGATTGCCTTATCAGGAGGCGAACGTCGGCGCGTTGAAATTGCAAGGGCTTTGGCAACCTCGCCCCGATTCGTGTTGCTTGACGAACCCTTTGCGGGGGTTGATCCAATCGCAGTCATTGAGATCCAACGTATTGTTTCATTTTTGCGCGAGCGTGGTATTGGGGTTCTGATCACTGATCATAACGTTCGAGAAACACTGGGCATTTGTGATCGTGCTTATATTCTGAACGATGGAAAAGTTTTAGCTGATGGAAGACCCCCCGCACTTATCGCTAACGAACAGGTAAGAAAGGTCTACCTTGGTGAAAACTTCAAGATGTAGATCTCATTCATAGAACGATCCATAAAGTTGATGAAACCTACGCTTCAGTTTCGCATCGCTCAGCAGCTCACGCTTACCCCTCAGCTGCAACAAGCTATTCGTATGCTGCAAATGTCTTCTCTGGAACTCGCTCATGAGGTCGAGCAAGCCTTGCGCGAGAACCCGTTTTTAGAGCGCACCGATGAAAGTCTCGATAGTTTTGGGTCAGGCGACTTTCAAGCGGCCAGCGGCGAAACGTCAAAAGATTCACAAATACCGCCCTCATCAAGCGATCGCTTGTTACTAGAACATAGTACACAAGCCAATGAGCCAAGGCCCTTCACGACCGAGACTGAGGGCTTCGAAAGCCTCGCCGTTTCTCGCCATGGTGACGAGGCCAGTCCTTTACCGACCGATGACGCCCCTGCCGGGGATGACCCTAAGGCCTGGGAGCAGGCTTCCTGGGACTTGCAAACACGCAGCCAGGGTGAAAGCGATGACGAAGATCGCCAGCGGGATTGGCGGAGCACGGAAGATTTGCTCAGCGACCACTTAAAGCAACAACTACTCGCGTGCCATGTGACCGAGCGCGATCACGCTTTGGTTCAATGGCTGATCGATGCTCTTAATGAAAATGGGATGTTATGCGAATCGCTAAGCTCGATTAGAGAGAGTCTGCCTCCAGAAGCCCAAGTCGATGACGACGAACTATTGGCAGCCCTCAAGCTCTTGCAGAGTTTTGACCCGCCGGGCGTGGGTGCGAGGGACACCATCGAGTGTCTCAGTATTCAACTGCGCCAACGCCATGTCGACGAGATTCAGGCACTTGCTTTGCGCTTAGTTAATGAACAGCTTGAGGCGCTTGCCAAGCATGATTTGGCCCGCCTTCGGCGACTGCTTGGCTGCAGTGAATCTGCCTTACAACAGGCGCATCGACTGGTTTTGAGCCTCAATCCCCGACCAGCGACTGGCTTTAGAGGCACAGAGCCGCTTCCTTTTGTGGTGCCCGATGTGCTAGTTCGCCAGGTTAGCAAACGCTGGAAGGCTTTTTTAATCCGCGGCTCTTTGCCCGAGATCCGGTTAAACGAACACTATGTTCAGCTGCTTAAGCAAAACAAGGCTGCAAAGCAGGACGCTTTGGGTTTGAGCGATCAAGTGCAATCGGCGCGATGGCTTGTCAAGAACCTGAAGCAGCGCGGGGAGACGATTTTGCGGGTATCGCACTTCATCGTCGAACACCAGCAACGATTTTTTCACGATGGCGAGGTCGCTATGCGTCCGCTTGCGATGCGTATGGTTGCAGAGGCGCTCGAATTACACGAATCGACCATTTCTCGGGTCACAAGCCAAAAATATATGCTCACACCCCGTGGCACCTTCGAGTTGAAGTACTTTTTCACCGCCCAAGTTGGCCATGAGTCCGATAGCGACTCGGCCCAATCAAGCACGGCGATCAGAGCCCGTGTGAGGCAAATCATTGCGCAGGAACAGGCAGAAAAGCCTCTTTCTGACGCCCGTATTGCCGAACTTTTATCGGCCGAGGGCAGTCAGGTTGCCAGGCGAACGGTGGCAAAGTACCGCGAGTCGCTGAAGATAGCGCCAGCGTCGCAGCGGCGCAAACGACGAATCTGATGTATTGTTTTCATGCAGGACATTCCTCACCGCGGTTTTCTACCAAGGAGCTTGTATGAATCTATCCATTCATGGCCATCACGTGGAAGTCACCGCTGCCTTGCGCAGCTACCTCACGAGTAAACTCGAACGCATTCATCGACACTTTGACCAGGTTGTCGATGCCGATGTTTTTATGTCAGTGGATAAACTTGAGCAGAAAATCGAGGTGAACTTGCACGTCAAAGGCAAAGAGTTATTCGCCGAATGCAAAAATGCTGATCTGTATGCTGCGATTGACCTCGTAGTGGATAAACTTGACCGACAAGTCCTCAAGTACAAGGAGCAAAGGCATGCCCATCAGGCCATTAGCCTGGGGCGTCAATCAGCCATGCAATAGCATGAACAAAATAAGTCAGCTCATCCCCGAAACAAACCTGCTGCTCAACCTTGAGGCGAGCAGCAAAAAAAGGCTCTTCGAACAAACCGGCCTCATGTTCGAAAATCACCATGGCCTGGCTAGCAGTAAGGTCTTCGAATCATTGTTCGCTCGCGAGCGGCTTGGGTCTACTGGTCTTGGGGCTGGCGTGGCGATTCCACACGGCAGGATTAAGGGCCTCAAGCAGGCACTCGGAGCCTTTGTACGACTTGCCAAGCCCCTGCCCTTTGACGCCCCTGACGGCCAACCCGTGAGCCTGGTGTTTTTCTTGCTGGTCCCCGAACATGCCAACCAAGAGCATTTAGAACTATTGTCGGAGTTAGCCGAAATGCTCTCCGACGAGCGCTTTAGGGACGGTTTGAATCAGGCTCCGGATCGCAGTGAAGCCCATCGCATCATGCAGGGCTGGCAGCCTCAGGCTGCCTAATACCGGGAGCGCTCAAGGATGTCGGTGACCATCCAAGCACTGTTCACCGACACGGCCGACTCGTTGGCACTGGCCTGGGTTGACGGCGAGTGCGGAGCAGGGCGCTGCTTTCTTGAGAATCTACGCGAACCGGCCGATATGGTGGGTTATTTGAACCTGATCCACCCTAATCGCCTACATGTGATTGGATCCAACGAAGTTGCCTATTACGAGCGACTCGACGCACCGAGGCGTGAGGCCTTTTTTGTTGAGCTGCTCAAAGGCAGGCCTCCCGCCATCGTCATGGCCGAAGGTTTATCTGCGCCTGCCGAGTTACGTGCGCGGGCGCACGCCGACGATCTTCCGCTATGGGTGTCACCCCTTCCAGCAGCGCGAGTTATTGAAAGGCTTCGCCAACACCTTGGCAAGGCTATGGCTGAGCAAACCACCGTACATGGCGTTTTAATGGACGTACTTGGACTCGGTGTACTCTTACAAGGTGAATCGGGTCTTGGCAAAAGCGAACTGGCCCTCGAACTCATTAGCCGCGGCCACGGTCTCGTCGCCGACGATGTGGTCGAACTCGCGCGCATTTCCCCTGTGCTTCTTGAGGGAAAATGCCCGGCCTTACTACAGAACATGCTTGAAGTGCGCGGACTCGGACTTCTCGATATTAGAACGATTTTTGGCGAAGCCGCGGTGCGCAGAAAGATCCGATTACGGTTGATCGTGCATCTCATGCGCCGCAGTACGATGGAACAAGAATACGAGCGCCTTCCGCTTCAAGCCATTACCCAAACCATCCTCGGGATCGAAATCCCTAAGGTGGTTATTCCCGTGGCTGAAGGGCGCAACCTCGCAGTGCTCACCGAAGCGGCCGTCAGATCCACCATCTTGCGTTTGCGCGGGATCGACTCAATGCAAGCCTTCTTTGAGCGTCAACGTGCCCTCATGGACCACGAAGCGTTGAGCCAACAGGGTTACGACAGCTAGCTTATGCGCTTAGTTCTTGTCACTGGGTTATCGGGTTCGGGAAAGTCAGTCGCCATCCGCGAGCTCGAAGATAATGGTTTTTTCTGTATCGATAACCTGCCCTCACCGTTCTTACTCGAAGTATGCCGATCACTTCAAGCCGAGGGCCACCGTCGTGTTGCGGTTGCAATCGATTCGAGAAGCCCTTCGTCGCTGCCGCTTGTACGTCAGGTGCTCAATGAGCTTTCGGTTATTGGCATTGAAACTCAAACGATTTTTCTTGAAGCTCGCGACCACGAACTCGTTCAGCGATTTTCTGAGACCAGGCGCAGACATCCGCTTGCGCCTGGCGGTGATCAGCATATTGATCAAGGTCTGCGCGAGGCTATCGCCAAAGAAAGAGCAATGCTTGAATCGGTAAGGCAAGGGGCAGCCACCCTCGATTCAACAGGCGTTCATCCACGGCAGCTGCGGCGCTGGATTCGTGATATCGCTGCTACCGCAGAGCAAAGCATCACGCTTAGTCTTGAGTCCTTCGCATTCAAACACGGCGTTCCGGAGCATGCCGATTTAGTTTTTGACGCGCGTTGCTTGCCCAATCCACACTACGAGGACCCACTGCGACTACTCGATGGCCGTGATCAAGCCGTTGCCGACTTTCTTGAAGCGAGCGAGCAGGGCCCTGCGCTTGTTAGCTCGATTGAGGCCTGGCTGCGTCGTTGGCTTCCCGAGTTTGCTCAGGATCAACGTTCATATTTGACGGTTGCGGTTGGTTGCACAGGGGGACAGCATAGATCGGTATGGACAGTAGAACAACTTGGGCATCGACTGGCCGATCTTGGAGCGATTGTCAGGCATCGCGGACTAGAGGACGATTAATAATAATTTCTATGATTCAGAACGTACCTATATTCCCGCTGAGTTATCCGCTCTTTGAAGAAGGTGTTTTGCCGCTTCAAATTTTCGAACCTCGCTATCTTGATTTGGTCAGAGAATGCACCCGAGAAGCCAAAGCCTTTGGCGTGTGTATGATCATCCACGGCAAAGAAACTGGCGAAGCTGCCGAACACGCAACAGTTGGCACGCTAGCGCTGATCCGCGACTTCGACCAAACCGAGACGGGCCTTCTCTACATTCGCGCGCTTGGTGACAAACGTTTTCGCATCTTGAGACGTTGGGTAGAAAGCAACGCATTGATTCGTGCTGACATCTCATTGGTGAGCGACCTTGATGATTTGGCGGTACAACCGAGCGCTGATCAGTTCGAAAAAGTAAAGCAGCTTCTCGAACAACTCCATCAACAACTCAAGCAACAGCACCCTGATGCCTTTGAGAAGGTTATTGAAAGTCCTCTGCGGTATCAGGATCGCGCCTGGGTCACCAATCGCCTCATCGAACTCATCCAAGTTCACCCTGTTCAAAAGCAGCAATGGCTCGAGGAAGCAATGACTCGCCGCTTCGTCTCTTTATTTAATTATTTAGAACAACAAGGCGCTTTCTAACCCAGGCTATGGTTTAGTGCGCTGCCTGGGAGGCAAGGCGCGCTTAAATCATTTCGCACCCTCTAAAAGCTTACGGATAGCGCGCGGAATCCCAAGTTCTAAGGCCTCATCCATGCGTAACCACAGACTTTGCTGTTGCCCAAGCGTGGCACTGTTAAGGGCGTAGGCCAAGCTTGGCTCCTCAGCCCTATTTGCCTTGTTTGAAATCGATTCACGATCAACAAAAACGCGAAGTATGGGTGCAACCAGCCGAAAATGAGTAAAGCTCTGTTCGAGGTTTAAAGCATACTCGAGCTTGACCTTTGGTTTAAAACTTGCATGCAATACAGCGGCACTTTGGGCTGAGAAGGTTTCCTGATTGATATATACATGATATTGATCTCGCCATAATTGATGCATCGCTACAAGTAATTCTTCATTGTTGAATGGCGTAGGAAGACTTTCCGATTTTGACTTCGTAATACTTTTAATCAACGTATCAGGCAGTACATCGATGCTTGGCAAACTCCACATCGAAGCCCAGATACCTTGAGCAGGACGACGCAACAATAAAAACCTCTCGCCGTCGCTTATCCAGACCATAAGCCAGTGCCTTAGTGGCACTGTCTTTTTCGCTTTGACCAAGGGGTAGGCTTCTTGTTTACCTGCTTGCTTGGCTTGACACATACCTTGCAGTGGACATTGCGTACATGTCGGCTTGCGCTGCAAGCAGCAGGTTGCGCCAAGATCCATCAATCCCTGGGTATAGGCTGCCATGTCGCCATGTTGGGGCAGCAGGGATTCGGCTAAATCCCAAAAAACCCGAAGCGATTTGCTGCTTTGTGGATCGAGTTCGAGCGCAAAGACGCGCGCCAACACCCGCTTTACGTTGCCATCAAGGATGGCCGCTCGTCGCTGAAATGCGAAAGCTGCGATGGCAGCCGCGGTCGAACGACCAATCCCTGGAAGCTCAGCAAGGATTTTTTCATCCTGAGGAAACGCTCCCTCGTGGCTCTCGACGATTGTCTTTGCACATGCGTGCAAGAATTTAGCTCGACGGTAATAACCCAAACCACTCCACAAAGCCAAGACCTCGTCCAGGCTTGCCTCGGCCAGGCTATGGACATCGGGAAAGCGCTTGATGAAGCGTTCGTAGTAAGGCGTTACCGTAACGACCTGCGTCTGCTGCAACATAATTTCGGAGACCCAGATGCGATAGGGGTCTCGGGTGTTTTGCCACGCAAGCTTGTGGCGGCCAGCAAGGCGCTGCCACTGCACCACCTTGATCGCAAATTCGCTTTGCAGCGAGTCTAAGTGCTTCATGAGCGCTAGCGCTGACAACTTAAGCAGGCAAAGCTTGAGCGCTGCGCCTGGATCAAGCGCTTGATGCTCGCCCCGCACTGCGCGCAAGCCTCGCCGTGGCGGCC
>Ga0208048_1001727_pt1 | contig 11043 bp, 5 predicted proteins | sample Malawi_45m_30L_FD_184163 | JGI IMG/M metagenome (GOLD analysis project Ga0208048, IMG submission 184163) | Freshwater microbial communities from Lake Malawi, Central Region, Malawi to study Microbial Dark Matter (Phase II) - Malawi_45m_30L... | ecosystem: Environmental > Aquatic > Freshwater >... | reverse complement strand
AGCACATGCCGCCGGCCGTCCCAGCCGATGCCCAGCGTGATCAGCACCGCGCGGCTCTGCCCGACGCCGTTTTCCCGGACCCGCTCGTAGCGCGCATCGAGGATGATGTAAGGATACGGCTCCTCCAGCCGGCGCTGCATGAAGCGTCCCAGTTCCTCGTCCATCTTGACGTTCAGCTCGCTGATGGCGCTGGCGCTGAACTCGTGCCCGCACAGCTCCTCGGTGATCGTCTTCACCCGGCGGGTCGAGACGCCCTGCACGTACATCTCCATCAGCGCCGCCACCAGCGCCTTCTCGCTGCGCTGGTACCGGGCGAACAACTCCGTCGAAAACCGACCCTGCCGGTCCTGCGGCACCCGCAGCTCCAGCTTGCCGACCCGCGTCACCAGCGTCCGCGGATAATGGCCGCTGCGGTAGCCCAGCCGCCCGCCCGTGCGCTCGCTTTTGCCGGCGCGCAGCGCCTCCGCCATCTCCGCTTCCAGCACCTCCTGCAGCATCGTCTGCAGCAGCGCCTTCAAAGCGTCGTCCTGCGTCAGCATCTCCATCAGGTCTTGTCTCGTCACATTGATCACGGCATCGTTCCGCTTCGGGCGGGTCATGGTATTCCTTTCACTGGTGGTTTTTGGCTTCATCACCGAACCACCTACCATGATCCGCCTTTTTGCTGAACTCTCCGGACACTACCCGTAGTCACGCTCCCGGCCTCCGGACATCCGACATTGCAATCAGCGGACTGACCCCATCGGCCGTGCCGACCCCATCGGCCGTGCCGGACCCCATCGGCCGTGCCGTGGGTGTCTCAACGCAACCTGTGCGTCGCGTCGCACCGCCGGTGAAATGCGAGGGGATTAGGTGTTAAGCGGCCAGCCGGCGCGATACTCACGGCGGAGGAAGGAGTTGGCCTCGGGGGCATTGGTTACTCGGCCGGTGCTCCCATCGTATTCGATCTTCTTGCCGGCGCGGTAAGCCACAAGGGCGAGTGCCATTTGCTCTGTCATTGGGCCGCTGTAATCGAAATTGCACGTGGTCTTCAGGTCCCCTTTGCACGCGCGAATCCACTCGTCCTGGAAGCCCCCCATTGGTTGCGCAACCGCCTCCTTGGCAGGCGTGCGGTAGTATGTCATGTCGGCAGCGTCGCCAACGGGAATGAGCATGCGTGACTCGAAGTCGGCGATGAGGAGGCCCCTCGAGCCCTTGAACATGACGCCGTCTCTAATCTTAGAGAGATCGATCCAAGGCTTGGGAGAAGTCGGAAGCGCGCCGCCCTGATACCAGCTCACGCGGATCGCCGGTCGCCAACTGTTCGCCGGGTGTTCGAAGTGAGCAGTCAGTTCGACTGGAGTGACCTCGGGATTGTATGCGTCGCCGGTGGCCTCGGCCGATGTCGGGTATTCAGCGTCAATGGCGTTCCAGGCGAGGTCCATAGTATGGCTTGCCATGTCGCCGACCTGTCCATTGCCGAAGTCCCAATGCAAGCTCCACTCGAGGCAATTCAGCCCCGACACGCCGGAGAAATATCCGGGGTTGTAAGGATGGAACGCCGAAGGTCCGAGCCAGAGGTCCCAGTTCAGCGTGCTGGGCGGAGTCCCCGCAGCGGGCAGATAGCCGGGGCGGCGTTTCTGCCTGGTGCCCCAAGCGAACACGCCCTGCAACGTGCCGATGGAGCCGTCGCGAATGAGTTCACGCACGCGGGAGAAGTTTGGAAGCGCGTGCCGCTGCGTGCCGAGTTGTGTCGCGAGCTTATGCTTGTACTTAAGATAGGTTGCGCGCACGAGACGGCACTCCTCGACGGAGAGCGCGAGCGGCTTTTCCATGTAGACGTGCAGACCACGGTTCATGGCGGCCAGGGCGATCATGGCGTGCGTGTGGTCCGCCGTGCAGCAGACGACTGCGTCGAGGTCTTTTTGTTCGAGGCACTTTCTCCAGTCGGAATAGACCTTGGCGTCGGGGAAGGCTTTCCGGGCGTCGGGGATGCGGAGTTCGTTAACGTCGCAGAGGGCAACGATATTCTCGGTGGCGAGACCCTTGTAGTGGGCCTGACCGCGGCCCCAGACGCCGATGAGCGCAATGTTCAGCTTCTTACTGGGTGCGTTCTGACCGAAGAGCGTGCCAGTAGGGAGAATGAGCAGTCCGGTGGCGGAGGTCGCGGCAGACTTTAGAAAGACACGGCGATTCATGGGGCTCGTCGGATGCGTTTTCATTTTCGGGTCGGATTCATGAGCGATCAAAAGCTGAAAGTATTCGTCTACATACAGGTGCGTGGATAGATGCACTGGACTTCATAGCGATTTGCACCATGGCTTCACTATTTCGAGGCGCTTGCCTGAGCCGGAGCCGCGGGCTTCGGTAAGAGTGGGAGCCGGGGCGTCGGCTTGGGACCGGCGGGCTGACCGGAAAGTTGTGGCACGAGCCAGTCGAGTCCTTCGAGGTTGTCGCGCAGGCGCAGTTCCACATCGTCGTTGGTGTGGCCGATGATGCCAATGGGGCCGCGATAGCCGGAGGTCGCGAGAATCTTCAGCATGGGCAGATCCAGTTCGCCCTGACCGACCGGCTGAATCTTCCTGCCGTGCTTGTCGCCGTCGCGCGTCAGGCCGTTGAGGTTCAGGCAGAGCAGATAGGGCTTCATCAAGGCCAGCGCGGCGGCGAAGCGGTCCACATGGCTGTGGCCGTGGTGCTGATTATAGACGATACCGACGTGGGTCGCGTCGTGGTGCTGCCGGAGGTATTCGCACACCGCGACGAGATTCTCGGGCTCGCCACCCCATCCGCCATGATTGTAGAGACCGAGCTGGCAGCCGAGCTTCCGCGTGCGCTCGACCAGCGGCAGCAGCTTGGTGGAGGCTTCCTTGATCTGCTGGTCACGCGTCAACGTGGCGGCCGGGCTGGGGGCAAGGATCCAGATTTGCGGATGCAGCTGGTACTTCTCGAAGAGCCGGAAGGCCTCGTCATGCACGCTCCAGAAGGCAAAATACTCTAGTCCGCGCTTCTTGTATTCGAGAATCTCCTGCTCGAATTGCGGCACATGTTCACTCCGCCAGTCGTAGGCGACCCTGGTGATGCCGAGTTGCCGGACCATCTCGGCGCGTTCCGCCGGGCTGCGTTTCACCGAGTCGAACGGCACGATGCACCAAGCGACAATGTTCCTCCGCTCGAACAGCGTCGGAGGCTCGGACGCAGCGAGTTTCGCATGGGGCGGCGCGACCAGTACGAGCGCCAGAAGGCAGAATTGAGCGAGGGAATGTTTCTTCATCTTAAAGGTCTCCTGGGAAAGCGCGGTTAGGCTCATTTTCAGCCTCGGCAAGAGTCACGGCGCTAGCAGTGTGATCACTCCCGCGGGCGGCCGGATTTTTCCAGCGCCTCCGTCATGGCAGTGTAACACTTCTCGGCGACGGCGATGGGGTCGTAACCGGGTTTGGCATTAGGGCGGCGAGGAGGGTTTGTTTCACGGCACTAATCTTTCAGTGGAATGCCACGCGGGATGAGCGAATCGAAACGGTACGGTGACTCGCCTGCGGCCCAGGCGAGGCCGCGCAGCAGGATGGTGCGGAAATAGGGATCATCGAAGGTCCAATCGAAGTGGCCCAGGGTGGAGGCCACGACGCGGCCTTTCCCGCGCTCGTAGGCCCAGATGACGGGCTCGGCGCTGACCTTGTCGCCCACGACTTCGTCCGAAGTAGCGAGCGCGCTCACCTTGCTGCGATCGCCTTGCAGGTTCCAGAAGCACTCGTCGGCCAGGGTGAAGGTGTCCGGCAGCCCATACATGATCGGATGCCGCGGCTCCGGCAGCTTCAGGGTGACGACCTTGTGCTTGTATTGGCTGGCCTTTCCCTTGGCGAGTCCGAGCAGGTCCGCCAGCGCCGGGGAAGCATTCCAGAGCACGTAATGCGACAGCACGAGACCGCCGCCACGATTCAGGAAGGCCTCGACCTGCCGCTGGTGCTTTGCGTCCGATAAACGCTTTGGGTGTTGATACAGCATGATGGCATCCGCCGTGGCGAACTGCGCCTCCGTGGGCCATTCCAGTGTGATCAGGGCTGTGACGCGCGGTGAGCCTCCGGCGATCAAGGCGCGGTCCGCCTCCACCTGCGGGCGATACATGTTCGTCACCTCCTCATCGCCCGGACCTGCTCCGCCAAGCAGCACTTGCCAGCGTTTCGGCAGCAAATCGTGCGAGTGGGACCTCGGCGGGTGATCCTTGGCACCTCCGGCGAAGAGAACGGTCAGCGGTCGCAGGGGCGCCTCCCCCGCGGGCTTCGGTGCCTTGCCGAGCACGGCCGCGACCTCCGCGCGGCTGCGCAGCGCCGGCGTCTCGACGCCATACGTGTTTTCCGGCTCCGCCTGGGCGAGTTTGGCGAAGCCGGTGGAGGCGGCGAGCATGCCCGCCGAGCGATGGAGAAAGGTGCGGCGGCTGATTCCGGGGACGGGGAGCGTGGATTTCATGGCCGACGTGCCACCGTCGTAGTCAGTGAATCCAGCGCGATTTGAAATTCCGACCCGAAGTTGCTTCTCATGTAATCAACTTCAAAGCCATCGCCCAAATACACGCGCGGCGACGGGTTGACGATGGGGTTTGGAAAAGTGCGGGCAGCCGATCCGTCCACCATCACCGAAAATTCGCCGCCCCTGACCACCAGGCGGAGTGAATGCCATCGGTCCGCAGCGAAATCCTCCACTGGCTCCCATTGGTTGCGCGTGTAGGCGTAGAGTTTGCCCGGCCGGTTGGCCGGCACGCCCAGGCGGATCGGTATTCGATCACCCAGCGAGAACAGCACGAGCATGCCGACATCCTGAAGCTTTGTTACCTTCGAATCGAACCGGATTTCCAGGGTGTCGCCCGCGGAGAAATCCAGCGGATCAATGTCCACCCCGGCGCTGGCGCGGTCGCGGAACTCCAACACTTCGGGGCGATCCGCTTTGGCGAGGCGTGGGCTGGCCGTGCGCGCGTTCGGATTGGCGCGGCGGACAGTCTTCTTACCCTCGGCATCCGTTGCGGGAGCCATTGAGACAAGCTCCTTGCGCCGCGGCCAAACGTAGTAGGTGTCCGCGCGAGGCGTCGGCGTCACGATGGCACCCTCGATGCCAGCCAACTCTGGACCGGGACCACTCTCGCCGGGTCCCAGCGTGTAGCCAACATAAAGCCTGCCCCCATGTTCCACCCCTTGCGCATAACGGCTGATGACGCCGGGCCGTGACACCGGCGGCCCCGCCACAAAGTCGTCCGCGCCGGAACGGCTAAAGTTCAGGGCGACGTTGATCCTTGTCCGGTAGTCGCGGTGGTTCGTCCACGCATCCTGCTGGATGAGGCAATACCGGCCTCCCGGCAGTCGCAAGATCTGCGGCCGCTCGTTGATGGTCTCCATGAACGAATAAACCGGATCGCGGGGAAAGCGCACCGGAGTCCCCTTGGCGGCCCCGGTGCCGGTGGTCGTCAGGCGCCACTGATTGCCGGGTGGCGTCCCTTTGGTGAAGTTCCGCATGAAGGCCCTGATCTGCCCGTCCGCCTGTTCATAGAAGAACGGTTCCCACTGCCCGACCGCGTCGTCTACCATGCTGATCGGATCGGAAACTTGCCATGTCTCCCCGCCATCATCCGTATAAAGAGAGGCATTCCATCTCTTGAATTTCTGCCGCTCGCCGGGCGGCAGGTGGCGGTCTTCGGGAAACAGAGTCACCGGTGCCAGGACGCGCCCGCTGGAAAGAAGCACGGGATTTTGGCTGGTGAAGGCGACGCAGCGCACCCCTTCGACCTCGTGTCGGTCGAGGATCTTCCGATGCCGCCAATTGCTTCCCGCGCCCTTCTCCAGGATGCTGAGATATGTGCCCTGCAGCGTGGGATCGTCGCTCCTGCAATACCAGATGCACCAAAGCTGCCGGTCGTGGAAGTTGAGCAGGTTGGGCTGCCATTCCACGACGAGCGGATCGACGGGCAGCGCACGGGTCCCGACATGCGCATGCTTCACCGGGATCGTCCAGCGCCTGAAGTCCGCGCTCGTCGCCCACACGTTGAACTGCCCGGGCCTGCCCTCGGCGTAGGTGGACGCGTTGCCACCCCACACCGCATGGAACTGGCCGTCGAACCACTCGACCGAAACCATATGGTTGTAGGCATAGTGGCCAGGCGCCATCTTCCCTTCGTGAATGCTGACATGCTCAACCGTCGGATTATAGAACTGATAGCGACGCTCCTGCGCCTGACTCGACGGAGCCGGCTGTACGCCGGCCATCGCCAGGACCAAGAGTGCGTTCATGATCGATGATCTCGACTTCGTCATAGGCGTTCTAGTCGCTGCCAGCCGACTTCGTTCAAGCCGGGGGCGGAGCAGCTCCGATTGATGATATACGACGGAGAGCGTCATGAAATTCCGAATCTCTTCATGGGAAACGGGCCTTGCCTCCGCGTTACAGATCGAACGTCGTGCTGAGGACGAACTTTCGCGGATCGACGATGCGGAAGTTGAACGGCTGACCGTCCGGGTTGACTCCGACGACCTGCAGTCGGCCGTCCTCGAGCAGATTTTGCACGTTGAACTGAATGCGCGCTCGCACCCGGTCGGAGAACAGACGCAAGTTGTAACCGGCCATGAAATCTATATAGTAACGCGATCGGTCGTAGATCGGCCGATCGCCGTCGTAACTGCGAATGACTCCGTCGCTGTCCGGCGGCGCTCCGTAGAATCCAATCGCGGCCTTGCTCTCCCACCGGATGCCGCCACCCACGGAGAGGTTCTTGAGTCTGCCTTCAACAAATCGGTAGTTGGTCAGGAGATTAGCACGCCACTCCCGCATCTGGGATCGAGGCTTGCCGGCATTCGCGACGAGTAGCTTGTAAGGAGCGAACACGGCGGTGTTGAAGCCCGATGCGGCTCCCGTCGACGTCCACCACGAAGTGCCATCATCGTCTTTAACCGTCGTCCAAACCGGCATCCGCCAGTCGAGATATTGTTGAATTCCGGGCGAGCGGCTCGCATCGATCGCGCGCTGAAAGGCTACATTTCCTTTCCAGGTCCAGTTCTGTGCCGGATTGTAGTTCGCCTCGAACTCGAAACCCTTGGTGGTGGTATCGTCGGTCGCGCCGATGTTTTTCGTCACGACATTGTCCAGAAAGCCTTCCGGCAGTTGCATGAACTTGGCCACCTCGGTCTTGATCTGCGCGGCTGAGGCGGCGACCCCTTGGCGTGCAAACCGCCGAGTGATTACATCGGTCGCCCATGCTTCGAGATTCTCTGCTCCGAAGGTCGTGCCCGAGGTCGTGATGCTGCGACCGGTCTCGAAACTGATCACGCGCCCGGCGATAGCGGCGTTGCCAGTTCGCGCGTTGCGCTGGCTAGTCTCAAACCGGTTGGCCTTCAGGACCAGTTTTCCCCCCAGCAGATTGAACATCAGGCCGTAGTCGCGCCCGCGTCCGGTCGGGTTCGGCAGCAGCTCGCCAAAGAGCGTGTATTGAACCCCGGAGGTCTGAAAGCTGTCGGCGTGGTTGAAGAACGCACTCAACCACCGCGTCGGCTTGGCCACTATTCCAGCCGTCTTTGTGTCGCCCGCCGACTCCACCCAATTCGTGAACACCTTCAGCCGGGAGTAGTCGAGCAGGCCGGTGGTTGGATCCACCTGAGAGGCGCTGGAGTCGCGTCCCCGTTGGCGGTCGCGCCGCACGGCAAAGGTGGTCACGATGCGGTTCGACAAGAAGTGATTCTGACTGGCGAGCGACAGCGTGCGCACCTCGCTCCGCGCTCGAGTGGTACCCTGGATAATCCCGGCAGGCTGCAAATTCGCGTTCTCCGTGATCCACTGGTTGGTCGCGCCATTGAACCACTTTAGGTCATACCGGCCCGATATGCCGTAGAGGGCGGGTGGAGCATAGTCCACGTCTTGCCCCTGATTGTCTCCCACGTAGTAGCGAAAATACACCCGGTTCATCAGATTGCCGTCCGCCCGCCGCTGGAGATTGCTCCAGCTGTGGTCACTGACGACGGTGTCGCGATAGCGTTTGCTGTCATTGTAGCTGCGACGGGTGTCCCCGTGCGCGAGAAGCTTCTGCGTGCCGATCCAGCCGAGCCAGCGCGGCAGGTTGCGGGGGGTATACTGGTAGGCGAGGTCGGCGCTCTGCACATCGTCATAGGATGGAAGATCGATCACCTGGGGCTGGGCCGCTCCGATATACGGGCGACGGAAGAACGGGTTGGGCGTACCGTCGAGGAGTCGCTCGTTGACATCAACCAGCAGCACCGTCGCCAAGCCGGTGATGAAATCCACCCGGTACGAGGCGAATCGTTCCTCGTTCCATCCCACCCTGGCGGCGAGATGATGCGTGGGATTCCGGACGAGTTCCTGCTCGACCTGCACGTTCTTGATGTCGGCGCGCTCCTGGCGATAGTTCAGGGCCATGAAATTGACCGATGTCCAGTCGTAGAGGCTTCGGTTGTTGATTCCGGGTGTCGTGAAAAGGGGCATGGTCGTGCTGCGTAGCCGCTGGATCAGGGTTCCGCTTTCCCTCGTCATGATGGGAGAGTTGAAGCTATTGGGATTGGCCGTGGTGCTGAGGCGATTTAGCGTCCAGAGTTTTACCGTACCCTGGTCGATATACATCGTCGGGCTGTTGGTGAAGCTGGCCCCAATATTGAAAAAGCCGTCTACCACAGCACTGGTCCCCCGGCGCCCATCGGCATAGGTCACGGTCTGGGTGATCGGGTCCCAGCTGGGGCTGCCGATCGACTGCCAGTAGGTTACGGCATCGCGCGGTGTCACCGAATTGGGACGGCGGGCGATCGAACGGAATCGCTCGAAGGTGGCGCGAACGGTCGTACTGCTCAGGGGCTGGTAGGTCAGCGTCGCCTGCTGTCGGCGGATCGTCTCCCCCGAAGGTTTTTGGCGATAACGGCGCGCATCATACACGGCGGAAAACCGCAGGGCGAGGGTGTCGCGGAATAGCGGTCGATTCAGGTCGAGGCTCGAGCGGTAGCCACCATAGCTGTCTCCGCGCAGCGTGAAGTTGGAGATCGAGCGCCTGAGGTTGGCTTGAGATCGGAGGATGTTGACCGAGCCGGACGCCCCGCCGAGCCCGAAGAGGCTGGTGTTGGGCCCACGGCTGAGCTCGACCGCCTCGGTATTGTAGAGGTCGATGGGAATCGCGGACCTTTGGGGAAAGCCATTGCTCGAGATATTGGCCGCACCCAGACCGCGAATTCGATTGGAGGCCTGCGGGTCCCGTTGCACGGAATCGGTGATTTCACCGTTCTGGCCCACGGAGAAGTTCGTGAAAGTCGCAGTTCCTTCCGTGCTGGCTTCGTACTTGAACAGGTCGTTGATATCGAGTGCCGCCGTGTCCAGCATTTGCTGCTTGGTGATCACGGTGATGGAGGCGCTCAGGTCTTCGAGTCGGGAGTTTAGGCGCGTGCCGGAGAGAGCGCTGGCCGCGAGATAGCCTCGGTCCTGGCTGGCGTCCACTTGGAACGGCGACAGCTGCACGGGTTCGGCGGCGGAGGCGGTAGAAGCCGTCGAAGGGGCGACGACTTGGCCATCCAAGGCAACGAGGCCGGCGCTTACTACAGCCAAGACGAGGGCAACTTTGCGTGTTTTCATGGGGGTATTAACTGGTTTCTCAGAGCGGCCGCGATGCAGCGGCCAGAATGACCGGCAAGGCGCCGCTCAAAAAGTTGAATGGGGTGGGTTCATTTTCGATGACTTGGGCAGATCCGAGGTGGCGGCGTCCCGCGCTCGACGCCTGGGGATGCGGTTGGGATTGGCCCGATTCAGGCGAGGGCTTCGCTCAAACGGTGATGGTGCCCGTGCTGCTACCGAAGGCGTCCGCTTCGACGCCCATCTTCTGCAGCATGGACACGAAAAGATTACACAGCGGTTTGTTATGGAGGGTGTCGAAGGCGACGTGCTCGCCGTGCTTGAACCCGCCCCCGGCGAGCAGGAGCGGGAGGTTCGTGCAATTGTGGACGTTCGCGTCGCCCAGGTTGCTGCCGTAGAGGACCATCGTCTGGTCGAGCAAACGCTGGCCGTCGGCGGCGGGTGTGGTGGCGAGGGCGGCAAAGAGATCGCGCAGGTGGCGCATCTGCTGGAGGTCCACCTTCTGGAGTTCGGCGAGTTTCTCCTTCGACTGCCCGTGGTGGCTGAGATTGTGGTAGCCGAGGCGGGTGCGCTGCTGCCCATCGATCTCGAAGACGGGCGTGGCGAAGCCGTCCACCATGAGCGTGATGACACGCGTGGAGTCCGTCTCGAAGGCGAGTCGCGCCATGTCGAGCATGAGCTGAATCTTGGGGAAGAACCGGGCCTTGTCCTCGATGTCCTTGGGCTCGGTGGCCTCGGTGGAAGGTTTGGCTTTTTGCTCCCACTCGCCCGAGATGGCGAGGCGTTCTTCCAACTCGCGCACGGAGGTCAGATATTGGCCAAGCCGCGAGCGGTCCGCCGCGCCGAGCTCGCGCTCGAAGCCGCGCACATCGTCACGCAACACATCGAGCACGCTGCCGCGCTCCTGCAGACGCCTCAGCCGCAGCGCGACGTCCTCGGCATCGCCCTGGATGAACATCTTCCGGAACAGGGCCGCCGGACTGTCTTCGGCGGGAAGAAGCACGCCGTCGCGGGTCCAGGACAGGCTGCGGTTCGCTTTGTCGAGGTTCACGCCGAGGTTTAGCGTCGGAAACCGGGTCTGCTGGCCGAGTTTCTCCGCCGCGAATTGATCGAGCGAGATGCTGTTGCGGAAGCCGCTGCGGGTGGGATCGCGCGCGGCCGTGAGGAAGCAATTCTCCGTGCTGTGTCCGCCGGTGACGGCGGGATGAGACAGGCCGCTGAAGATCGTGAAGTCGTTCCGATACGCGGCGAGTTCCTGCAAATACGGCGAGAGCGTGTAGCCGACGCCGTGGTCTTTCGGAAAGAAGTGCTGCGGCAGCACGCCGAGATTGTTGGAAATGAGCAGCATTCTTCTCGGTGAAATCGGCGTGGTGGCGCGGCCGAATACGGGCGTCAGGCTCTCCAGCACCGGCAGGGCCAGGGTGACGCCGAGGCCGCGCAGGAAGCGGCGGCGGGGGATCGGAGTGGAGA
>Ga0208048_1001726_pt1 | contig 11058 bp, 8 predicted proteins | sample Malawi_45m_30L_FD_184163 | JGI IMG/M metagenome (GOLD analysis project Ga0208048, IMG submission 184163) | Freshwater microbial communities from Lake Malawi, Central Region, Malawi to study Microbial Dark Matter (Phase II) - Malawi_45m_30L... | ecosystem: Environmental > Aquatic > Freshwater >... | reverse complement strand
ATCGATGTCTCGGCCGGCGGCGGAAAGGTGAATGTCACGGTGAACGGCGCCGGCGACATCACCGCGATCAAGATTTCTCCCGATGTGGTCGACCCGCAGGACGTCGAGATGCTCGAGGATCTGGTCCTTTCCGGTATCCGCGAAGCGCAGGACGCCTCGCGTAAACTGCAGGCCGACACCATGGGCAAAGTGACCGGCGGACTCGGGGGATTGCCCGGCCTCGGAATCTGACAGCCACGCGCCTGCGTGGCTGGTGTGACAAGTGACGTGTGGCCGGTGGCGGGTTTCCGCCCTGCGAGATTGCCGGCTCCCGAGATCTACGCTAAGGTCTGGGCTCTTTCGCCGGCATAGCTCAGCTGGTAGAGCACCTGATTTGTAATCAGGCGGTCGTCGGTTCGAATCCGACTGCCGGCTGTCTTTCAGCGCTGTTCGACGCGTCCGTCGGCTTTTAGCACGTTCAGGCCGAGGTTGCGTCCGTTGGCGTGCACGGCCTCGATGTCGGAGGCGACCCGGAGCCCTGCGATGTTGGAGATCTGAAATGTTCCACGACGGGTGTAGATTTTCACGCTGGCAGCGGTCTCATCCTGCAAAACGGGCGAAAAAAGATAGCTCGTGCCGTGCTTCACGTAGTTTTTGTTTTTTGCCGCATCGCTCGGGCAGGTGAGGATTTGCTCGGTAATGCCGTAGGGTCCGAGTTTTTCGATCGCAGTGCCGGGATTCTCGACCTCGGGCGGGAGAGAAGGCGGGACGGTCTCGATAGCGGGGAAGCGGTAGTCGTTGTCGGCCACGTATAGCTGCACTGCCGCCCCGATGTTCCGGAGGTTACCCAAGCATTTGGCGGAGCGTCCGCGCTCGATCATCGGTCCGATCGAAGGCATGGCAAGAAAAGCCAGAATCCCAATGATGGCAATGACGACAAGAAGTTCGATGAGGGTGAAGCCGCGCATTTTATCGGGTTCCTCCGCGATACTTCGCTTCGGCTTTGCGATCCCAATAACGTTGCGAGCGTTCGATGCGTTGCTGCGGAGTCATTTTTGCTTCGCGGGCCAGGCGTCGGTCTTCCATGCGTTCCTGAATTTCGGGGCGCGTGAAAAACTCGCGCGCTTTTTCGCGCCGCTGCTCCTCGGGCAGATCGCGCACCGATTGCCAGAACTCGCGCATCACGCCGGTATCTTCCCGCGCTTTCTTTTGTTCTTCCGGTGGAAGCAGTTTGATCTGCGCTTCGGTGCGTTTGGCTGTCGCCTCGGGGTTGCCCCAGTCTCTCGAGCCGCGCTCTCTTCCCGCGGCTCTGGCTGGCGGTGAACCGACCCATGAACGGTTGCCGCGCCAACCGCCGTCATCATCGCCCCGCGGTTCATCCGCGGTCGGTCCGCGCACGAGAAAAACCTCCCGGCTCACTCCGCCGGCTTGGCGGAACAGCGCGGGCGCCGCATCGGACATGCGGCCGCCTTTCGGCGCGTCGACTTGTGGCGCCCAACCCGAGGGCGCGGAAAGATAAACGCCGGTTTCTTCCGAAGCTTGCCCGAGGAGTTGCGGCAGTTCGCCGCCGGCTGCGGGTTGCCATTCGACCTGACGCAAATCCAACGGTGCACCGGAGTTCGCTTGCACGGCGTTGAATCCGCCGGATCCGTAGCCCGACCATCCTTCCGCGGTTTGACCGGAGCGAAAAGCGACGAGTGCGGTTTCGATCGCCGCGTCATTTTGCGCGCCGAGGTAAGCGAGTCGCCACGACGAGTCGGTGCGCACGGCAACAATATCCAATGCCTCGAGCGGCGGGACGCGGCGGACTCTGATCGTCACGGGCGTGGAGGGGTCCAAATTGCTGGCGATCTCGATGCCGCCTTGCCGACTGATCGAGGCGAGGACTTTGCCCGCGGGCGCGGTTTCGAAATCGAGGGAAACCAGCCCCCATCCGGAGTAGATTTGCCAAGCACCCCAAAGAGCCAAAAGTCCGGCCAGTGCGCCGATCAGGATTCCGCGGTTCTCCATAGCCATCTCTTATACCCCAAGGGGGCGGGATGGTCGCGCTTACTCTAGTGCGGGGTCGTGTTTCCCTTGCGGAGGCAGCCGTAGCTGTTAGATTGTTCCGTCCTCAGCCAAGACATGACCGACCGCGATTCCAATGCCGTGCAGGAGGCCCAACTGCACTTCCTCGATTATTGGCGGGTCATCCGGTTGCGGTTGCCGATCATCGTCCTGACCTTCCTGCTGGTCGTCATCACAGCCGGCATCACGACTTACTTCCTGCCTCGGCAATACCAGTCGAACGTGATCATCGAGGTCGAACAGAACGACCAGAAGATCCGCATTTTCCGCGAGGGATACGAAGGCGGCATGGGTCTCGATCCGCGCTTTGCCACCACGCAATTCCAGATCATCCAGCGCAAGGAGATGCTCTATCCGGTCATCGACAGCCTCAAGCTGGTCGAGAAATGGTCCGAACCTCACGGAGTGCGCACGCGCGAGGAGGCCTATTTCAAGTTGCGCAACATGATCGACGTGCGCGAGGTGCGTAACACCAACCTCCTCCAGATCAGCGTGGAGAGCACGGATCCGCAGGAGTCGTCCGATTTGGCCAACTCCATCGCCAACGAATACCAGCGCAAACGCATCGACGAGCAGCGGAAAATCCTCAACAGCTCTCTGGCCACGCTCGAGGACGAGGTGGAGAAGCAGCGCAAGAAGGTCGAGGAAACCAACACGGAAATGGCGCGCATCCGCACCGAACTCGGCATCACCGACCTGAATCCCGACAGCATGGAAGATCCCATGCAAGCGCAGGAGAAGGTGCTCATGGACCAAGAGGCTTTGGTCAATGAAGCGCGGATCAAAGCGGCCACTCTCCGCACCAAATACACCGAGATCGAAAAACTTTCCGGGGATGACTTGATGCGCGCGTTGCCTACGCTCGAAATCCAAGACCAGACCGTCTCGCAAATTCTTCCCCAATATCAGGAGACCGACTCCGAGTTGGCCCGCGCCATGCAGTCGGGCCTCGGTCGCCGCCACCCGACCATCCAGTCGCTCGCGGCAAAGAAGGCGACCTACGAGCGCCAGCTCGCCGATCAGGTTGGCAGCATCCGTCGCACGCTGGCCGCCAACCTCGAGATCACCGAGCGCTCGCTCGCCACCATGGAGGGGCAACTGGACAAATCGCGCTCCGATCAACGCGACTCGAAGACGCGCAGTTCCGAATACGCCGCGGCCAAAAACGCGTATATCCAAGCCAAGAAAGTCCTCGAATCCGCCGAGCTCCGTCTTTCCACCGAGACCATGCAGCGCAGCATGCCGATGAATCCCGCGCGCATTTGGGAGCGCGCCGAACCGGCCTCTTTCCCCTCGAAGCCGAAAGTCTGGCTCAACATGGCGCTGGCCGTGGTCGTCGGTCTCATCGTTGGCGTGGGACTGGCTTTCTTCCTCGAGTATCTCGACACCAGCGTGAAGACCATGGAGGACGTCGAGTCCTTCCTGCAGGTTCCCGTGTTGGCGGTCATTCCGCAAAATATCCATGTTCTTGTCCAAACGCCCGATGCCTCGGTGGATGCGGAGGCCTACCGCATCCTGCGGACCAATTTGGAGTTCAACCGCAAATCATCGGATGCCAACACCGTCACATTTGTCAGCGGTGGTGCAGGCGAGGGCAAATCGACCACCCTCTCGAACCTCGCCTACACTTTCGCGCAGGGCGGATACAACACGCTCATCGTCGATGCCGATCTTCGCCGTCCCTCGCAGCACCGCATGTTCGGTGTCGACAACGACAAGGGACTGACCGACTTCCTCACCTCCGACCTCGATCTCGAAGATGTCGTCCAGACGACTGCGTTGCCCGGCCTGTTCCTGCTGACCAGCGGACGCCTTCCTTCCGATGCGGTCGGAGTGCTCAACTCGCAGCGCATGATGGACCTGATCGCGCAGGTCAAAAACCGCTTCGACATCGTCTTCTTTGATTCGCCCCCCATTCTCGGCGTCAGCGATGCCTCGGTTCTGGTGCGGGCGCTCGATCTCACTATCGTGGTCGTGCAACACCGTCGTTTCCCGCGCGCCATGCTGCAGCGCGTCAAGCAGGCCGTGGAAAACGTCGGCGGCCACATCCTCGGCGTCGTGCTCAACAACGTCGATGTGCGCCACGACCAGTATTACGAGTATTACACCAACTACTATACCTACTATAATGCTGATCCGGCCGACGGCGGACTGAAGAAGCCATCGGCCTCGGCGGACAAAGGCGACCGCCGCCGCGCGGCCCGCGTTACCGATGATGAGTATTAACAAGGCTTTCTGCTCGCTTGCAGCGACGGCTGCCTTGCTCGCTGCTCCGGCATCTTCGTTCGCGATGGACGTCACCTTCCGGGTCGGCGACACCATGGAGTTGCGTATCGGAGGTGTTCCTTCCGAGGAAACCCAGCTCATTACCGGCACCTACACGGTGGATGGCGAAGGATTCATCAATCTCCCGCACGTGGGCAAAGTCCGCGCGGCCGGTCTTTCGCAAGCTGAACTCCAACGCGGCGTCGAGGCTGCCTATCGCGGTGGGGAAATCTACACGAACCCGAGCATAACCATCACCGTTCCCAACGTGGCCCGCTTCGTCAACGTGAGCGGCGATGTGCGCCAACCGCGCCGCGTCGAATACACCACCGACTTGACTGTGCTCGGCGCGATCAGCGCAGCCGGCGGATTCACCGATTATGCCGACCAGCGCAAGGTCCGCCTTCTCCGCGGCAAGCAAGTGCGCATGATCGATGTCAAAGCCGTCCGGGCCAACCCCTCTTTGGACATCGCGCTTCTGCCCGGCGACCAAATCGAGGTTCCGCAAAGTTTCTGGTGAGTTTGCCCGCCGCCAACTTTGGGCGGTTGGTTCGTTGTTGTCCGGCGTCTCTCTGACGTCCTCCAATGCCTCGTCGCCGCTCGCGTTGGTCGCGCTGGTTCTCGCCGAAAAACCGCCGCTATATCCCGCCGGCCGCAGTTCGGGATCCCGGCAAAAAACCCAAGGGCGCCAAGGACGGATGGATCGGCGTGGTGGTCGAACGCGATGATCCCGACAACCGCCGCTCGCCGGGCACGATGTATGTTTACGGAAGACAGGGATACCTTGGCGGATTCCGCACCAACGAAAACGGGTTCATCGGAAAATCCCGCGGGATTCCCGCGGGCCACTACACGCTGCAGCCCAAGCGCCACAGCGGGAAAAATTGGCCTGCGCAAACCCCGGCCATCACAGGGCCGGGGCAGCCCGTAGGCAAACCGGGTCCCGGCTACAACGCGGATGCCATTCTCCTTCACCCGGAGGGACCGCACGGCACTCCGGATTCTCTGTCCTGTGTCACCGTGAACGACGAAGGCTTCCGGCGCGTCATGCACATCATGCACCAGGCTCCCGATTCCATTGTTCCACTGATCGTTGCTTAGGTGGATCGCGATGTCCCTATCGCGATTTTGGCGAGGGCTTGTCGCGCCGGGACGGCGCGGCCCACCTTTGGACTTATGAACCACCATTGACACCGTCCACTGCCATCACCATAGTCCGCGCTCCTTTTTCGCACCCGCATGGAAAACATCCGCAACGTCGCCATCATCGCCCACGTCGACCACGGCAAAACCACCTTGGTCGACCAGCTGCTGCGTCAGTCTGGCACCTTCCAGGCCCACGAGAAGCTCGAGGAACGGGTCATGGACTCGATGGATCTCGAGAAAGAGAAGGGGATCACCATCCGGGCCAAGAACGCGTCGTTCCACTGGGACAAATGCAAGATCAACATCGTCGATACGCCGGGCCACGCCGACTTCGGCGGCGAAGTGGAGCGCATCATGAAAATGGTCGACGGCGTGTTGCTCGTCGTCGACGCCTACGAGGGTCCGCAAGCCCAGACCAAATTCGTCCTGCGCAAAGCGATGGAGAACGGCCTCAAGCCTGTCGTGGTCATCAACAAGATCGATCGCGAGAACGCTCGCGCGCACAAAGTCCTCGATATGGTCTTCGAGCTCTTCCTCGAGCTCAACGCGACCGACGAGCAGCTGGACTTCCCGCACATTTACGCCAGCGCCAAAGCCGGGTTCGCCAAACGCGAATTGGTCGATCCGAGCACGACGATGACCCCGCTTTACGAAGCGATCGCCTGGCACATTCCCGCGCCGAAAAAATCCGAGGCCGATTATTTCCAGATGCTAGTGTCGAATCTCGACTACAGCGATTACCTCGGCCGTATCGCCTACGGCCGCGTGATCAGCGGTTCGGTCAAAGTCGGACAATCCATCGTCTGCATCCACCAAGATGGACGCAAAGAGCGCGCCGCGGTCACCGCCATCTTCGGTCACGAAGGACTGCAAAAGGTCAAGATCGAGTCGGCCTCGGAGGGCGACATCGTCGGCATCACCGGCTTCGAGGACGTCTTCATCGGCGAAACGCTCGTGGACAACGAAGAACGCGAGGCGCTGCCCTTCATCCAGATCGATCCTCCGACCATCAGCATGCGCATCTGCGTCAACGATTCACCGCTGGCCGGCCGCGAAGGAAAACTGCTCACCGCGCGCCAGATCAAAGACCGCCTCATCCGCGAGACGCGCACCAATGTCTCGCTGCATGTCTCCGAGACCGAGACCGCGGGACAATTCGAAATCAAAGCCCGCGGCGAAATGCAGATCGCCATCCTGGTCGAACAGATGCGCCGCGAGGGCTTCGAGCTTCTCGTCTCGCGTCCCGAGGTGATCTTTCAGCGTGCCGCCGACGGATCGCTCCTCGAGCCGATGGAGACACTTTACGTCGATGTTCCGCCCGACAACCTCGGTGACATCCTGCAGGCGCTGGCTGCGCGCAAGGCAGACATCGCCAACATGGAGCACCATCCGCACAGCGTGCTGGTGCAAGCGACCATCCCGACGCGCGGCATCATTGGCCTCGAGACCGATTTGGTCAACGCGACCAAGGGCCTCGGCACGATGAGTCATCTCTTCAAGGAATACGGTCCGCACAAAGGCGAGATCCCGAGCCGCGGCAAAGGCGTGCTTGTTTCGATGGAGGGCGGCACGAGCATGGCCTACGCGCTCGACACCATTCAGGAGCGCGGACGTCTCTTCATCGGACCGCAGGAAGAAATCTACGAGGGGATGATCGTCGGCGAAAACGCGCGGCCGGACGATTTGCCGGTCAATCCCTGCAAAGCGAAAAAGCTGACCAACATGCGCAGTCAGGGCGATGGCAAGGGTATCCAGCTGGCCCCGCCGATCCAAATGACCCTCGAGCGCTCGCTCGAATACATCGCGCCGGATGAATACGTCGAAGTGACGCCCAAGACGCTACGCCTGCGCAAAAAGATCCTCGACGCCACCGCGCGCAAACGCGCCGCGTCGAAGACGGCGGGGTAGTTTTTTTCTGGTGGTAGCGGCGGTCTGTGACCGCCGCTACAAGATTTGCACAAGGGTCGCGGCTTGCCGCTTCCGCTCGCCGCGAAGAAACTCCCGCCCATGTCCGCGCTGGAACAAAAGCTGAAAGAAGTCTTCGGCTACGACACTTTCCGTCCGCACCAGCGCGAAATCGCGGAATCTTTCCTCGCCGGTCGGGACACGCTGGCCGTGCTGCCCACGGGAGCAGGCAAAAGCCTCTGCTACCAGTTGCCGGCTGTCGTGCGCGATGGGTTGACGGTCGTGGTTTCGCCGCTCATCGCGCTGATGAAGGATCAGGTGGACCAACTCACCGCCAGCGGCGTGGCCTCGACCTTCCTCAATTCCACGCTCGATTCCGCCGAGGCGAAAAAGCGCTTCGCCAAACTCTACGCCGGCGAATATCGGCTGCTTTACCTCGCACCGGAGCGGCTCATGCTGCCGGATTTTTTCGCCAAGCTCGGCGAGTGGGGGATGAAAGCGCTGGCCGTCGATGAGGCGCACTGCATCAGCGAGTGGGGTCATGACTTCCGTCCGGAATACCGGCGGCTGCGCGAGGTGCGGGAAACTTTCGCGGACATCCCGCTGCTCGCCCTCACGGCAACAGCCACGCCGCGCGTCCGCGAGGATATCCGAACCCAACTCGAACTGCGCGATCCGGAAATCTTCATCGCCAGCTTCAATCGTCCGAACCTTACTTATCGCGTCGTGCCGAAGGCCAAGGCCGCGACGCAGTTGGTGAAGTTCGTCCGCGAGCGGGGGCACGAGGCCGGCATCGTCTACGTGCAATCACGCCGTGCGGCCGAGTCGCTTGCCGCCGCCCTGACCGAGGTCGGCCTCAAGGCCGCGCCTTACCACGCGGGGCTCGATGCCGAGGAACGCTCGCGCAACCAAGAAGCCTTCTTGCGCGACGACGTTCAGGTGGTTTGCGCCACCATCGCGTTCGGCATGGGCATCAACAAACCCAACGTGCGCTTCGTCATCCATGCCGATCTGCCGAAGAACGTGGAGAGTTATTATCAGGAGACGGGACGCGCCGGGCGCGACGGGTTGCCGTCCGAGTGTCTGCTCCTCTATTCGCGCGGCGACGTGGTCAAATATCTGCGTTTCTTCGAAGAAATCACCGACCGCCAAGCGCGCAACGAAGCTCGCACGCAGCTCGAGAAGATGACGCATTTCGCCGAGGACGAACGCTGCCGCCGCGTGGCCCTGCTCGGATATTTCGGGGAAAACTGGACCGATGACAATTGTGGGGCCTGCGACCAATGCCTCGCGCCTCGCGAAAAATGGGACGCCACCACCGATGTGCAGAAGTTGCTCAGTTGTGTCGTGCGGCTGCGTCAGAAAAGCGGGTTCAGCACCGGTTTGAACCACGCCGTCGAAGTGCTGACCGGCGGCAAATCGGAAAAAATTCTCCGCTGGGGGCACGACACGGTCAGCACGCATGGCGTCGGCAGCGATCAACCGCGGGCCTATTGGATCGACCTCGGACGCCAACTGCTGCGACTCGGTTTGCTTGAGGCTACACAAGACAAATTCGCCACGGTCAGCGTGACTGCCCAAGGAATGGAAGTGCTGCGCGACCGTTTGCCGATGCAGTTGGTTCGTCCGATGGTTATGCCGGCAAAAGACAAGAGTCCGGGCGCTGCGAAAAAGCGTCGTTCGCGCGCCGGCGAGGTGGAATGCGACGAGGGACTCTTCGAAGTCCTGCGCAAGCTGCGTGCCGAACTGGCCCGTTCCCGCAATGTTCCACCGTATGTCGTCTTCTCCGACGCTACCCTGCGTCACATGGCGCGGGATTACCCGCGCGATGAAGTTTCCCTCCTACAAGTTCCGGGAGTGGGGGAGCGGAAGCTGTCCGATTACGGCGCGGTGTTCCTCGCAGCCATCGGCGGATGGCTGGCGACTAAGCCACGCCTGCGGTTCTCGGGGGCCTAATTTTTGACCGCGGAGGACACAGAGAAAGCAGAGGGGACAGAAGTCACACCGATCATCCCGAAAAAGTTTCTGTTTCTGGCAACAAGGTGGATCGCGCCGTCCCGGCGCGATATTCGTATCTGGCAATCGCGATGAGGACATCGCGATCCACCTCCAAGACTGGCATAAATCTTTTTGGTGCCTGCGGTCAGAAGTCCATTCTCTGTGGCCTTTGCCTCAGGGCCATCTCCTTGCCGCTCTCGCGGCACTCCGGTTGCGCCCTCTGCGGTTCTCTTCTTCTCGACACCGGCAGGAGGATCTGGTTTCTGAACGCCCATGTCGAACGATGTCGGACAACTTCTTCTCGTTGGTGTGCCGGGGACGGAACTCGATGCGGACACCGCCGCCATGTTCCGCCGCGTGCAGCCCGGCGGGTTCATTCTTTTCGGACGCAACATCAAGGAGCCCGAACAGCTGCGCAAGTTGATCGACGGCCTGCGCGACATCTCGAAGGTCGAACCGGTCATCACCATCGATCAGGAGGGTGGACGTGTCTCGCGCTTACGGCTCATTGGAGAGGAGCCGCCCAACGCACAGCAACTGCGCGACAAGGGTGACCGCGCGTTGATCCGTCGTCACGGCGAATTGTCCGCGAAACTTCTCCGTCTTTTCGGATTCAATCTCGACCTTTGCCCCGTGCTCGACATTTCGTTCGACGATGAGGCGGACAATTCACTGCGCGGACGCTGCTACGGACGTGATGTTGCCGAGGTGATTGCCAATGCGGAGGAATTCAACAGCGCTCTGCGTGCCGGCGGTGTCCTCAGCTGTGGCAAACATTTTCCCGGTTACTCCATGGCGGGGGAGGATCCGCACTACGGATTTCCGGTCATCGATCGTTCACTCGAGTTAATGGAAGCGCACGAGCTGGCCGTCTTCCGTCACTTTGCCCCGCTGGTCGACAGCATGATGATCGGGCACATCCACTACAAATCGCTGGAATCGGACGTGGTCCCGGCCTCGCTCTCGCCCGCCATGATCAACGGATTGCTCCGCGACGACATGGGTTTCGATGGTCTGGTCATGACCGACGATCTCGACATGGGCGCGATCCTCAACACGACCACGTTCGACGAAATGCTCGGTCTCGGTCTCGCCGCGGGCAACGACCTCCTCATGATTTGCCATCGCGTGCGCATGCTCGACCAAGCACGCACCACGCTGGAAACGCAACCCCCTGCCTTGCTCGAAGCCGCGCTCGCGCGCGTGGCCGACTTCAAAAAGAAGATGCACCCGGCCACCACTTTCACGCGCGCGGAGTTCGATGCGATCAACCGCGACATTTGGGACTTGCGCGTCGCTGTGCTCGGAGAGGAAAGGGCGCAGCAACGCAGCACCGAAGCCGGAAGTCACTCGCCGGTAGAGCTTTACTGATTTTTGTTTCCGTGCCGTGGGGCATTTAGTGCTTGATCCGTCCCATTAGAAGGGCTTATACAGATCGTTCTGCCGCGAGTTCGCGCTTGCGGCTTTTTTATCGTTCATGAGCTTCTTTTCACCACTTGCCGCCAGCATTCCGCTCAACGCGGAAAAACTGCCCCTTCAGGTGTTGAGCGGAGTGGAGTGGCTGACCAATTCGGCCTTTGTCTGCCTGATCGTCGTCGCCGCGGTGCTCTTTTTCGCCCGCCGCGCGACCCGCGATGTGAAGCTCGTGCCGGACGGCCCGCAGAACGCCTTCGAGGCGATCGTCGAAATGCTCTACGA
>Ga0208048_1001725_pt1 | contig 11058 bp, 9 predicted proteins | sample Malawi_45m_30L_FD_184163 | JGI IMG/M metagenome (GOLD analysis project Ga0208048, IMG submission 184163) | Freshwater microbial communities from Lake Malawi, Central Region, Malawi to study Microbial Dark Matter (Phase II) - Malawi_45m_30L... | ecosystem: Environmental > Aquatic > Freshwater >... | reverse complement strand
ATTGACGGGTCCCGATGATCCCTTGCAGTACGCCTGCCAGCAGAACACGACAATTCTTTCGACGGACGGTTACTGGACTAGTCAAGATGAATCCGGTAGCTATGCAGCCAAGCAACTAGATGGCGTGACAGATGTCGGTAATGTCGATGTGGCGTTGCCGCGCCCGATGTATGACGGTGGTGCAGGTGCGCGTACGGCACGGATGGCGACATTGACGGTCGAGCCGCGCCATACTGAGCCTGACCCTTGGTATAGCGTATTGATCAGCCTGAAACTCGATGGCGTCGATTTGATGAATAGCTTTGCCAATATTCTTCATCAGCCCGGTGCCGATCTAACCACCGAAGCAACGCAGTTAGCTCACTGGATTTCATTACAAATTACACGGCAGGGCTTCCACGCATTCGCGCAGGCCAATCAGGTGTTTATTCTGGCACCAGCTGCAGCAGGCGCTATCTCCTCGACGCCTGTGATCGAGTCAGCGGGCTCTTTCCCTTACACGGTCTCGCCATTTACTGAAGTCACCGGTGCCGGTCGTTCAAGCAATACACTGGCGGATGTCGCGGCTTGGTATTTCGAGAATGATCTGCGTACGCCGGCGCTGGGTAATTGTGGCACCCGTAATCAACTATGCGACAACAATGTACCGCGTCCGCCCGGGGTGCGTGGCGGTTCGCACCAGCACATGGTGACGCATACCTTGGGCTTGGGCGCCAATGGCACGCTGCATTACCGTGAAGATTACGAGTTGGCTACTGAGGGCGATTTTCGGGCGATCGTCAGCGGCACCAAAGACTGGCCGGATCCCATCTACGCGCCGGGTGCAGAGCGCATCGATGATTTGTGGCACGCCGCAGTCAATGGTGGTGGGCGCTACTTCAGCGCGCGCAGCCCGGAATCACTGGCGCAGGCGCTGTCAGCATCCCTTTCAGCGATTCGTGCGGCGACCGCTGCCGCTGCAGCGTCTGCAACCAGTAGTCAAGAACCTGCTGAGGGTGACAACTTATTGTTCTCCAGCCGTTATCGCAGCCTGTATTGGGATGGTGAACTGGAAGCCAGACGAATCAACCTGAGCGACGGTAGCTTGTCGAACCGAATTGAATGGTCGGCGAGCACGCAACTCACGCAACGTGTCGCTGCTGCAAGCGATGATCGCGTGATTTATATACCAGCCAAAACAAGTCTGAACGGATTAAAAGCGTTTCAGTGGGAACGATTAAACGCTGATGAGCGCGTACTGTTTGCAGGATGCACCGCACCAGCAACATCGCGTCTCGATCAATGCGCTCAGCTGAATGAGGCCGAGCAAGCAATGGCAGCCGGTGCCAATCTAGTCAATTACCTACGTGGACAGTTTCAATACGAAGCGCGTCCTGAAAACCCCCATCATCTATTCCGTCGACGCGATCAGGTGATGGGTGCGCCGATTAATGCGCAGCCAGTTTTTGTCGGGCCACCTGCATTTCGTTACGCAGATCTTAATTACGGCGAGTATCGTGATCGCGTTGCTGCCGACCGTCCTGCCACCCTCTACCTGGCCGCCAATGACGGGATGTTGCACGCATTTGATGCGACGAGCGGAAAGGAGCGCTGGGCTTTTATCCCCAGCGGCGCACTCGCCGAGTTATGGCGTCTGGCAGACAACGCGTTTGGAAAAAATTTTCGTTATGTGCTGGATGGCTCGCCCGTGGTCGGTGATATTTGTGGCCTTGCGCCAAGTGCGAACTGCCAGCCAAATGATTGGCGCACGATACTGGTGGCCGGCATGGGCGCCGCGGGGCGCGAGTACTACGCCCTTGATATTACCGAGGCGGATCAGCCCAAGCTGCTTTGGCGCATCAATGCCGACACAGATTCCCAACTGGGTTATGCAGTCGCCAAGCCGATTATCACCAAGCGACGCGACGGTACTTGGGTTGTGCTGATTGCCTCCGGCTATAACAATGTCTCGCCGGGTGATGGCCGAGGAGTCTTGTTTGTACTCAACGCAGCCACCGGCGAAGTTTTAAACAAGATGAATACCGGTGTAGGTACCGACCAACAACCCGCTGGACTAGCGCAACTCAATGCATGGGTCGATTCGTTACTGGATAACACCGCAGAACGTGTCTATGGTGGTGATTTGCTCGGTCATGTTTGGCGGTTCGATATGAATGCGCCCGCTGCACCGGCAAAAGACGTCGTTCTACTTGCAAGCTTGGTGCGTGGTAGCACCCCGCAACCAATCACGACTCGGCCCGAGCTCGCCCTGATTCGCGTTGGTCATCAGCAGTTACCGGTGGTCACGGTAGCTACCGGGCGCTATCTGGGCCGTAGCGACGTCAGCGACAAGTCGGTTCAATCCATCTATACCTTTCGTGATCATTTGACGTCTGACGGGCTGGGTGATCTTCGTGCAAGCCGATCGATGATCCAAAAGCAATTGCGCGCTTCAGACGATACACAGCAGCGATCGATCAGTGACGAATCAGTCGATTGGTTGGTCAATGAAGGCTGGTATGTTGATTTGGATACACAAACCGATTCCGGTGAGCGCGTGGTTCTGGATCCGGAGCAGCAACTGGGTGTGCTGTCCATCGTGAGTAATGTCCCCGATGGCAATGCATGTCGACCCAAAGCCGAGAGTTGGGCTTATGCGTTCAACTATACGAACGGTAATTACATACCTATCGGTGATAGCAAGGCTGTTGGCCGTCGCGTCAGTCATTCATCGATGATTGCCGGTACACGCTTGCTGCGCGTTGGTAGTCAACTTGTTAGCGTGTTGACTGATGATAGTGGCAAGGTCAGCACAGTCGCCCAGCCCGTTGATGCAGGTGGTGTACCTGGCGCTCGGCGAGTGGCCTGGCGCGAACTCGATTAAGACCCCATTTCATTCAGCGCCTTGCCAAAATATCGCTGGCATTCGGGTTCAAGTACAGTTTTTGACTCGTGTATACAATATGGGGCTCCGTTCAAAAACCGTAGGACACCCCATGATTTTCCGCTTCGTGCTGCTGATGACAGCGCTCTATTCAGGTAACGCGCTGGCGACGCCATTAAAGATTGATGCCGCCAAGTCAAATGTTGGCGTGATATTCAAGCAAATGGGCGTTTCCGTAGATGCAAAATTCAATAAATTGGTCGCGCAGGTAGAGTACGACCCGGCCAAACCCGAAAATGCAAAAGCCAATGTCGAGATTGATGTGGTGAGTTTCGATTTGGGTGATCCTGATTACAGTTCGGAAGTACGCAAAAAAGAATGGTTTCATGCAGCGCAATTTCCGAAAGCAAGCTTTACCTCAACCAAAATCCGGGCGCTGGGCGCCGGTAAGCTTGATGTCACCGGTAAGCTGACCTTGAAGGGTAAATCGACCGATTTACAATTTCCGCTCACCGTAAAAAAAGAGGGCGCTTCGCACGTATTTGAGGGCAGCGTGCCAATCAAGCGATTAATGTTTGGTATCGGTGAGGGTGAATGGAAAGATACCAGCGTTGTCGCAGATGAAGTGGTAATCAAATTTCGTATCGTGGGTCAGTAAGAACCTATCTCATTAGGCCGCTTGCGGCGTTGGCAGCACCTTGCCGTACGTCTTGTACTGTCTTCGGTGCTGCCGCCTTGCCATCGACCTAATGAGATAGGTTCCAAGTCGGTGCAGCCCGCTCGTATTACATGTGCGGCCGCTAGTAAATTCCGTTTAGCGCCTAGGTATTTTTTTGGAGCTAGTTTGCAGGCCTCTTACTTTTGATTGAATTTCATGAATATCAAACAGCTGATTTTTGTATCGTCGGTACTCTTTGCTACCAGCGCTGCAGCGCAGGTGTACAACATCGACCCAAGTCACACCTACCCGAGTTTCGAAGCGGATCATATGGGCTTGTCAGTCTGGCGCGGTAAATTTACCAAGACCAGTGGAAAAATTGTCCTTGATCGTCAGTCAAAATCCGGTGGTAGTGTCGAGATCTCGATTGATGCCAGTACGATTGATTTTGGCCATGCCAAAATGAATGAAAAAGCGCGTGGTGACGAGATGTTCAATGTCGCTAAATACCCTGTCGTTCATTTCAAGAGCACCGCGCTGAAATACGAAGGAGACAAGCTGATCGCGGTCGATGGCGAGATGACCATGCTCGGTATCACCAAGCCGCTGTCGCTCAGCATGACCCACTTCAAGTGTCTGATTCACCCTTTACACAAGCGCGAAGTGTGTGGTGCCGATGCGCACGGTCGATTTGATCGGAGTGATTTCGGAATGAACATCGGTCTGCCCCGGTTCTCTCCCGAGATCAAGCTGGCGATACAAGTCGAGGGTATCAGGGCAGATTAGCGCTTTTTTTGGCGCCTTAAAAATGTCTCTGATATCGAAGGCTATGTCTGATCTCGCCTCAAGCACCTTCTTTAGCGCGGAATGTAAACAGACCAGGCAACGCTTCGCCAAGTTTTCCCTATTTTCGGTATTTGATTTGGTCTGCCGACAGGGGTTGCTTTTGGGGTGTTTGGTCATGCCTCACATAGCCAGTGCGCAGATCATCGATTTAAACAGCGGGCAACAGATTAGCGAACAGCAGTTGATCGATCAGCTACGGTTAAATGATGTCGTCTTGCTCGGTGAGTTTCATGATAATGAACAGCATCACGCGCAGCGTGCGGGACTCATCAAGCAAATAGCCCGTCATCAGCTGACTGTGGTTGCCGAGCACTTGCCATCACCGTCCAAGGTCATGTATCAGGGAGATCTTCTGAGTGATCTCCAAGCAGTCGGTTTCGATGCAAAAGCCTGGCACTGGCCACTGCACTCGGCATTATTCGATGCAGTGCGTAGTGCCCGGTTACCCTTCATCGGCGGCAATTTGCCCAAAGGTTTTTCCAGGCAGTTATTCAGTGACGGCGCATCAGCCCTACCCGAGCCCTTGGCGCAGTCTTATAAAGTGGCGATGTTGGACGGTAGCGCGCAGCAGCGACTCGACCAGGATTTAATGGATGGTCATTGCGGCAAGCTGCCGGAAAAATATTTGCAACCCATGCGCTTGGTACAGCGCGCGACTGACTTATCAATGACGCAGGCGCTACTCGATCACTCGCCTGCAGTATTGTTGGCGGGTAATGGCCATGTACGCAAGGATTATGGCGTTCCCCAGGTACTCAAGCGCTTGGCCCCCGAGCTGAAAATCGCAGCAGTCGGTTTTGTTGAAAATGACCAGACCGTCGAGGAACTGGTAAAGGCTTCGGCAAATCGTTATGACTTCATCTGGATCAGCGAAGCGATCAAGCGTGCCGATCCTTGTGAAGACTTCAAAATAAAATAACTTCTACAGAGACGCCCATGTTCAAGTCTTTTTTTCTATCTCGCCAGTGGTTGCTATGGTCGTGGCCAGGGGCTGTGATTATTCTGCTGGGCACCTGGTATCAGGTTCAGATTGATGTCGCCATTAACGAGTGGTTCGGCGGCTTTTACGATGTCGTGCAAAAAGCACTGGCTAAGCCGGGTAATGTCACGCTTGAAGAATTTTTCGGCTTTCTGCTGACTTTCGGTAAATTGGCTGCCACTTATGTCTTGGTGGCGGTGCTGTTGGCATTTTTTACCAAGCACTGGGTGTTTCGCTGGCGTCAGGCGATGAATGACTATTACATGGCGCACTGGTCAACCTTGCGCCATATTGAAGGTGCCAGTCAGCGTGTACAGGAAGATACCAAGCGTTTCTCGGTGATTATGGAATCGCTGGGCTCCAACATGATGGATTCATTAATGACCTTGTTTGCCTTCCTGCCGATCTTGTGGAATCTCTCCAAGAAAGTCTCTGAAGTACCCGTATTTGGCGAAGTTGAGCATGCCTTGGTTTATGTCGCGATTTTGTTCGCATTATTGGGCACCGTCGTGCTGGCGCTGGTCGGTATCAAGCTGCCCGGGCTGGAATTCAATAATCAACGGGTCGAAGCCGCTTATCGCAAAGAACTCGTCCACGCTGAAGATGATGCCGAACGCGCCAGTGAGCCAGTGGTCAAAAATTTGTTCTCGCATGTACGTGATAATTATTTCCGCTTGTTTTTCCATTACATGTATTTCGATATTGCCAAGTTCAGTTATCTGCAGTTTGGCGTTTTAGTACCGTATATCGCACTTGGCCCCACGGTTGTCTCCGGCGCTATTACCTTGGGCGTGATGCAGCAAATTGTTCGTGCATTTGGGCGTGTCGAGATGTCATTCCAATTTCTGGTGCGGAGCTGGAGCACGATTGTTGAGCTGATCTCGGTATACAAACGTCTGCGCGCATTTGAGGCGCAGATAGGGTCGGTCAAGAAAAATACCGATGCTGCTTCTTCTGGTGCGTCTGCCTGATTGAACACAAGAGGTTTTGCATGAAAAACCATCCGTTTTCAGTGTTGCGAATGCTGATCGCAAGTTTGCTTATCGTATCGACTGCCGGGTACGCGGTCGATGTATCCTGAGGCTCACGTAGCAAGTTAGTCGGTCACAACACAAAAACAAAAACGCCCGGAAATCCCGGGCGTTTTTCATGAAGTGTCGACTGCTTATTGCTTCAACGCCTCGATCGCAATATCAATGCGAACGTCATCGCTGACTGCGGGCGCATATTTACCCATGTTGAAGTCAGTACGTTTGACGATGGTGTAGGCATCGGCACCGATCGTGTCTTTCTTTTGAATTGGATGTGGCGCTGCCAGGAAACGAGTCACGGTCAAGGTCACGCGCTTGGTCACGCCTTTCATGGTCAGGTCGCCTTCGATACTGACCGGCTTGTCGCCATCAAACACAACTTTGCTCGACTTGAAGGTAACCGTTGGGTATTTGGCAGTATCCAGAAAATCTTCTCCCTGAATATGCTGGTTAAATAGCGCCGAGCCGGTATTCACCGAGCGAGTGTCTATGATGATATCCACCGAACCTGCTTTACCTTCTTTGTCATAGACCACTGTGCCCGTCGTTTTGTCGAAGCGAGATTGCTGGGTTGAAAAGCCAAGGTGATTGTAAGAAAAGCGCGGATAGGTATGGTTAGGCTCTACACCGTAGGTGGCGGGTGCCGCAAACGCGGGCGCCGTTACGGCGGCGCTGAGTACCAAGGTCGTGAATAATCGGCTGATCGTTTTCATTTTTAATTCTCCTAGGTTAAGAGTTCTACTACGGTTTTACATTGCATTACATTGCTAAGTGATGGGTGGTGAGTCTCGTGAAGGTAGCATTCGTTTTAAAACATCGTCACGATCAATGAAATGATGCTTTAACGCGGCAAGCGCATGCACGACGACAATGAACATCATCAAACCATTAAGTGCGCCGTGCAGCTCCGCCAGCATATCGCCCAGCTGTTTATCTTTACCGAGCAAATCGGGTAGCGGTAGCACACCAAACCAAACCGTTTGATAACCCTTGGCCGAGCTCATAAGCCAACCAGATACGGGTATCGCCAGCATCAGCACATACAGCGCAGTATGCCCAATATGTGACGCAATGCGCTGTAGTTTGGGCATTTGCGCAGGCAGTGCTGGCGGTTGATGCGTTAGTCGCCAGCCAAGACGAATCAGTACGAGCAGAAGTACGGTAACGCCAAACCATTTATGCCACGAGTACAGCTGTAGCTTGCGTGGTGACATCGAAAGATCACTCATGTATTGCCCGAGCGTGAATAACCCGATAATCAGTAAAGCGATCAACCAATGCAAAACCTTCGCAGTACCGGTGTAGTGCTGCGGTATAGCGACTGCGGCGCTATCAATGCTGTTCATAGCGTGTTCCTGATTGGATGTTTACCATGAGTGCCTATGAGTGACTGGTGTTGAATGCGTAAGCATCCATCGCTAAAACATAATCACTGATGCCGGTGTGTAAATGCTCGACGTCAGGTTGCGACCCGGCAGCGCCCAGCGCAACATACAGCGGCTGTAAGTGTTCATCGGTTGGGTGCGCGTGCGCCGCGCCGGGCGCTTGCTGCCGGTAGTCGAGTAATGCAGCGATATTGTGTTGCTGTAGTTGCTCGGTCATCCAGTTCGGGAAATCACGCAGATAGTCGAACGCGGCGCCAGACTGCGCGCTGGCGATGCGGTAATCACCGAGATTGTGCGTGATGTTGCCCGACCCGACGATCAGAAAGCCTTTATCGCGCAGCGGCGCCAGCGCCTGACCCAGTCGATACGCGCCGGCCACCCCAAATTGACTCTGCAGGGAGACGGGTACGACGGGCACATCGGCATCCGGGTACATCTGCCGCATGGGCACCCAGGCACCATGATCCAAACCGCGCGACGGCGCTTCATCCACCGTCAAGCCGGCCGCTCGCAGCGTGTCGATCACCTCGCGCGCGGCTTCCGGGCAACCTGATGCGGGGTACTGGATTTCATATAACTCAGCGGGGAAACCATAAAAATCATGGATGGTCTCCAGTCGCTCGCCGGTGCCAACTGCCGCCATTCTGGTTTCCCAATGCGGACTCACGATCACGACGGCGCGCGGGCGAGGCAGTTCGGCAGCCACCCGGCTCATGGCTAGGCCGGCAGCACCCGGACGAAGTGCGAAGGTCGGGGCACCGTGCGGCAGGAATAGGGTAGGCAAGTTCACTTTGAAGACTCCGTTTGATGGCCGCAACTTTACCCGTGCTAATCGATTAGAAAAAGGAGACAATCTGCAAATCTTTGTTCCATTCAAAGCAACAATGGATCGATTTTCAGCGATGCGCGTGTTTGTCCGAGTTGCCGAATTAAGTAGTTTTTCGGCGGTGGCACAGCAAATGGGGGTGGCCCGATCGGTGGTGACCCGACAAGTCGCTGCGCTGGAGCAGCATCTCGGCGTCAAGCTGATGGCACGCAGCACGCGGCGGCTGACGCTTACCTCGGCGGGGGCGGCCTATCTGGAAAAATGCCGCGTAATCCTGAATTTGGTTGAGGCCGCAGAGACCGGTATCGCCGAGCAAAGGCAAAGTCCGCGCGGACATATCCGGGTCAGCCTGCCGCTCAGCTTTGGTCTGAAACGCGTGTTGCCGCCGCTGCTCGACTTTGCCCGCGATCATCCGGACGTGTCGATTGATATGGATTACACCGATCGCCGCGTGAATCTGATTGAGGAAGGCTTCGACCTCGCCATTCGCATCACCGCCCAACCCGGGCCGACCGAGGTTGCTCGCAAAATGGGTAGCATCAGCTTGCACACGCTGGCGTCACCCGATTACCTGGCGAGATTTGGCAAGCCCTTGCATCCATCGGCGCTCGCACAACATGAATGTCTTGCCTATAACAGCCCCGGGGCAACATCGAGTTGGACCTATCGCGTTGATGGCAATTGGAAAAATTTTGCGGTGCCATCGCGTATCAGCGCTGGCAACGGTGAAGCGCTGACCGAAGCGGCGGCGCAGGGCCTGGGTATTACCGTGCAGCCGGATTTTGTCGCCGAGCCTTATCTTGCCACGGGGCGCGTCGTCAAGCTGCTGGAAGACTTTGCTTTACCTGAACTCGGTTTGTACACGATCTTGCCCGGTCACCGGCAAGTTCCGCATCGCGTACGTGTGTTGATGGATTTTCTGGCTACTTCTCTACCATCGCTTCCTGCAAGGTTTTAGTGATGGGCTTGGCAAGGTAGCGCAGTACCGTGCTTTTACCGGTTTTGACTTCGACGCTCACGGTCATGCCCGGCTGAAGCAGGATTGCCGCACCGGCCTGGCGGCCTAAATGCTTTTGCTCGGCCTGTACTTGCATGCGGTAGTACGCGAGCTCACCTTGTTTCAGATCGTCGGTCAGCGTATCGGCGCTAAGGTAGCTGACCTTGCCATTCAACCAGCCATAGATGGTGTAATCGTAGGCGTCAATCTTCACGCTGGCAGGCTGCCCGGTGTGGATGAACGCAATATCGCTGGGGCGTACACGCGCCTCGACCAATAATTCATTTTGTATCGGTACGATTTGCATGAGCTCTTCAGTTGGCTTCAGCGTACCGCCAAGTGTCGTCATGCGAATATTTTTTACGACGCCGCGGGTCGGTGCGCGTAGTTCGGTACGCGATACCAGATCAGCACGCTGTGCGAGAATCTGTTGCACCCCTGCGAGCTCTTCCTCTGCGCGCGATAGTTCGGCTTGTGCGTCTTGTAAATACTTGTTCTGACGGTTGGTAATTTGCGCCTGTAAATCCGCAACCTGCCTTTCCAGCTTCAACACATCAGCTTGTGAGACATCGCCAGTTTTTAACAGCGGTGACGTCATCGCCAGCTCGCGCTGCGCCAGTTCGAGTAGTTTGTGCAGCGATGCAGTTTCTTCGTTGATTGATGCGCGGCGCTTTTGCAGTAACGCCAATTGATTGGTACGGAACTGCGGGTAGCCATTCATTTCCGCGTTGAACACAGGCTCACCGCCCATCAGCTCTGCTTGTAGTCGTGACACAGTAGCGCGCAGCGCCAGTTCGCGCGAGCGAGTCTCTTGATAAGCCGCCCGCAGCTTTTGGCCATCAAGTACCGCCAGCAGTTGACCACGTTCGACGAAATCGCCTTCCTTCACGCGCAGTGCTTGTAACACGCCACCGTCACTGGCCTGAATCACTTGGGTGCGGCCACTCGCAATGATTTGTCCGGGCGCACGCGTGATCTGCTCCAGCTCCGCCTGCGATGCCCATACGAGAAAGCAGATCAGTGCCAGCAGGCTGATCCAGATCACCGAGCGTGAGCCAATTTCTGGAGGTTTCATACCGACACCTGTGACAGGTTTGGCGCAATACCCAGGCCAGACTCATTCGCTCTTGAAGCGGTGGTTGTCGTTGACTGTACTGGTGTATTTAGCTTGGACAGTACCTCGCTACGCGCGCCATCAACGACGATGCGTCCCTGGTCCATCACGATGACGCGGTCGACCAGTCGTAACAGACTGGCCTTATGCGTCACCAGTACGATCGTCGTTTCAGCAGGCAGCGAGGCCAACAAGTTTTGCATGGTAGTGGCCTCTAACTCGGCGTCCATCGCGGCCGTTGGTTCATCGAGTAGTAATAGCGCGGGTTGCCGCAGCAGCAAGCGGGTCAATCCCAGCAGCTGTCGCTGTCCACCCGAGAGTCCGCGGCCACCTTCCTGAATCGGTAGCCCCATGCCGAG
>Ga0208048_1001724_pt1 | contig 11064 bp, 8 predicted proteins | sample Malawi_45m_30L_FD_184163 | JGI IMG/M metagenome (GOLD analysis project Ga0208048, IMG submission 184163) | Freshwater microbial communities from Lake Malawi, Central Region, Malawi to study Microbial Dark Matter (Phase II) - Malawi_45m_30L... | ecosystem: Environmental > Aquatic > Freshwater >... | reverse complement strand
GTCAGCACCGAGCCCAGCGTTGCCGAGAGGGTGTCCAAGTCAATCAGCTTGCCCTCTTTTTCGTCGGCTTCCATCTCGGCCAGCCGTGCTTTGGCGGTGCTTTCGCGCAGCTTGGCCGCGTCCAGTGTCGAGCGCGCCTTGCATTTTCGAAAAGAAATATTGTGAAAGCCCTTGGGTATCAAATGGAGCCAGTTGTCGGATTTGAACCGACGACCGACGGTTTACAAAACCGTTGCTCTACCACTGAGCTAAACTGGCCGCACGGGCAAGGAATACACACCGTCTGCGCGGTTTGAAAATCCTTTTTCTATCCGACGTAACCTTCCTTTGCGGAGTTCGTCAATTTTCGCGTCGTCACTTCAAGCATGGTGAATAACGGCCCACCAGCCGGCGTTATATTTCTAGTAGCCTGAAGTTTAGGCAGTTTAGATACACAAATTCAAAAACGCTTGTGAATATCAAACAGCATCAGCCACAAATCGAAGATCTTTTCGGCACCCGCCGCCAGTTCCTTAACCGGTTCGGCATGGGGATGGGCGGCCTGAGCCTCGCTTGGCTGCTCGGCTCAGCAGGGCGAGCCACTGCAAGCACGGCGCTCAACCCGCTCGCGCCCAAGCAGCCGCATTTCTCTGGCCGCGCCAAGCGCGTCATCCACATCTTTGCGCAAGGCGGCCCGTCACACATTGACACTTGGGATCCGAAGCCTGAACTGGCCAAACACGGTGAGAACAAGGTGGAGGCTATCGGCGGCGTGCCGCTGCCCACGCAATTCAAGTTCGAGAAGCGCGGCAAGTCCGGCGTGGAGGTAAGCGAGATCTGGCCGCACCTCGGCAAGATGATTGATGACATCTGTGTCATCCGCTCGATGACCACGGACATCCCGGCGCACGAGTTCGCCACGCTCATGATGAACACTGGCTCTGGCCGGCTCGTGAAGCCCTCGATGGGCTCGTGGGTAACTTATGGCTTAGGCACGGAGAATCAAAACCTGCCCGGATTTATCGCCTTGGGCGGTGGGCTCGGCGGCGCGTCCAATTGGCGCTCGGCGTTCTTGCCCGGTGCCTATCAAGGTACGCTGGTCAACAACCCCTCCGCCTCCGTCGAAAAGATCATCGAGAACATCAAGAGCCAGCACCTCAGCCTCGCTCGTCAGCGCGAGCAACTCGACCTCGTCAAGTCGTTCAATGAGTTGCATCAGGAAAAGCTCGGCCAGGAGGCGTTACTCGAATCACGCATCCAATCCTTCGAGCTGGCTTACCAGATGCAGACCGAGGCCACCGACGCCTTCGATATCTCGCGCGAGCCGCAGAGCGTGCGCGACCTGTATGGCGACACCCCGCAGGGGCGGCAGTTGCTCGTCGCGCGCCGCCTCGTCGAGAAGGGCGTGCGCTTCGTGCAGACTTGGCACAACGGCTGGGACCACCACACGGCCGTTGGCACCAACCTCCGCCGCAAGGCAGGTGAGGGCGACCAGGCAATGGGCGCGCTCCTGCAGGACCTCAAGCAACGTGGTATGCTCGACGACACGCTCGTAGTTTGGGGCGGGGAGTTCGGTCGCACGCCGCGCCATGACCGCGGTCAGCGCGGTGAACCCGGCCGGGACCACCACAACCGCGGCTTCTGCGCGTGGGTGGCCGGTGGTGGCACCAAGGGCGGCCAGACCTACGGGGCGACCGACGAGTTCGGCTACAACGCCGTCGAGAACAAGGTCCACAACCACGACTTGCACGCGACGCTGCTCCACGCGCTCGGCTTCGACCACGAGAAGCTCACCTACCGCTACAACGGTCGCGACTTTCGCCTGACCGACGTTTACGGCAGTGTGGTCAAGGGCATCCTCCAGGGCTGATCCAGCCTGATGATTCCGCAGACGCCGGCCAGAGAGCCGGCGTTTTGCTTTTCAGCTCCCAGTCGGCCGAATGTTTTCAAAACCCGGTTTACAAGCTGTGCTTCTCTCCCCACAATGAATGGGTCATGAGTACGCAGGTTCCCTCAGATTTGAAATACGCCAAGAGCCACGAGTGGTTGCGCATCGCCGGCGATGTGGCGACCGTGGGCATCACCGATCACGCGCAGCACGAACTGACGGACGTGGTGTTCGTCGAACTGCCCGCCTTAGGGCGCTCAGTGAAGGCTGGCGAAGCGTGCGCGGTGGTCGAATCCGTGAAGACGGCCAGCGACATCTACTCGCCCGCGAGCGGCGAAGTGATCGAAGTCAACAAGGCGGTTACAGAAAATCCTGCGTTAGTGAACACAGATCCCTATGCAAGCGGGTGGTTTTATAAGCTCAAACTTGGAAACGCGGCGGATCCCGGTGCGCTGATGACGCCTGAGGCTTACCGGGCGCAGATTGGCGGTTGATCCTTCCGTCGTCAGGCGCTGTTCGCTGAGAAGCACCCCAAACAGCGAGCTGTCCGCCTCCTTGGGCACTCAGGGTGTTGCCGTTTGGGTCGTGGATGTGCCAGCTCTCGTAGCCAGAAGATAGCGGGAGAATTTCCAGCCGTAGGTCGGCGCCAAACTCGATCACCAAATCCGCAGTTCCTTCTCGGAGGTTGATTGTGCGGATCGGGCTGGTCGTAAGCAATGCGGAGGCAAGTGATGCTGCATCAATGGGAGTTGGCAGACCAAATTGCTGGCGATGGTCATCACTGCTGACTGCAATGAAATTCTGGCGAAGCAATCGCCAAGGACACTCGACGCGTATGTCAGCCGAATCGTCCAGATTGAAGAGCCACGTTTCAGGCTCTGAAAACGAAACGCGGACACACCTGCCAATCATCCAGGACAAATCCACTAGCATCGTTGGTTCACGCTGACACGATGTTATTCCGCACCGCGTAGCGCACAAGTTCCCCGACGGAGTGGAAGCGCAGCTTGCGCATGATGTTGGTCCGGTGCGTTTCGACGGTCTTCACGCTGATGTTCAAGGCGCTGGCGGCTTCCTTGTTGCTCTTGCCCTCGGCTAGGAGCTGCACGATTTCCTTCTCGCGCGGCGTGAGGCGGCTGCCGATGTCCTCGGCCTCGATGGCCTGCGCACCCTCCTTGAGCGTGCTGTCGGAAACCATCTGCGCGATGCGCGAGGTGAAGTAGTTCTTGTGCGCGGCGACGGCCTTCACGGCGGCGACCAGCTCGCGCCCGGCGTCGGACTTGAGGATGTAGCCGCGCGCACCGACCTTGAGCACTTCGGCGGCGATCTGCTCGGACTCGTGGACGGTAAGGATAAGAATTTCTGTGTGAGGCAGGAGCTTTTTGATTTGGCGTGCGGCTTCAAGGCCGTTTAGCTCGGGCATGGTCACGTCGAGGATGGCCACGTCAGGGACGGTAGCTTTGGCTTTATCCACGGCTTGGCGGCCCGTGCTGGCTTCGGCTACGACCTGCCAATGGGGCTGATCTTCCAGCAGGGCCTTCATGCCAGCCCGCACGACGTCGTGGTCATCCGCAACTAGTATTTTGAGTACGCTCATATTTGTTCCTCCGGAAGTGGCACCACGACCATAACGGTGGTGCCGCGGCTGTTAGAATTGATTTCCAGTTCGCCACCAAATTGTCGCACACGCTCCCACACGCCGGCCACACCAACGCCGAGGGAGGAGAAGTTGCCTTGCACTTTCTCGAGTTTTTCGGGCGGAATGCCTTTCCCTTCATCGCGGACGGTGAGCACTACCTCGCCGGGCTGGCGGGTGAGCTTGATAAAGGCGGTCGGGCTGCCGGAGTGCCGGGCAACGTTGGTGAGCGTTTCCTGCACAATGCGAAAGATCGTAACTTCGATGTCGCCGGGCAGGCGGGCAAATTCTTCCGGGGTCTCAACCCCGACGCGAATTCCGCTGCGCTGCGTGAAGCCGTTGGCAAGCCAGTTGATGGCGGCGAGCAGGCCCGCCTCATCGAGCAGTGGCGGGTGCATGAGGTAGGAAATAGTGCGAATTTCGCGCGAAGTTTGCTCGGCCATTGCGGCGGTGTCGGCCACCAGGTTCAGAACCTTGGGCGGGGCATCGGGCACGAGATTTTCGATCCGTGAGAGGTTTACGGCGATGGCAGCAAGCGTCTGGCCAGAGTTGTCGTGCAACTCGCGCGCAATGCGGCGGCGCTCTTGATCTTGCGCGTGCATCAGGTGGCCGGAGAGTTGGCGGAGTAATTCTTCTTTCTCTTTGCGGTCGGCGATTTCCGACTGGAGTGAGGTGTTGGCCTTCGTAAGTTCGTCGGTGCGTTCTTGCACGCGCCGCTCCATTTCCGAGTAGGCGCGCTCCAAAGCGCTCGCGCGTCGCCAGCGTTGCAGCGAAAGGGCTGCGGCCAGCCAAATCATTGCGATGGAGAGAATGCGGTTAGTCATTTCCTCCGCGAGCGGGCCGCCCAGCGGATTACGCATGAACCCAATTACGGAAAGTCCAGTGGCGGCATAGGCGGCGTAGAGCGCGTGCTGATGGTTCTGGGACCACAGCGCCAAAAGCACGGGCGCGACATAAAACGCGGCGATGGGAAAGTCGGAGCGGCGGCCAAGGTCTAACGTAGCGATGACCAGCAGGCTCAGCGCAGCGGCCGGCACTTGCCAATTGGTCATGAGCCATTGTGCCGGGTCTGAGACCGGAGGCTGGCTCGTCCGAGCGGCCGTCGGCAAGGCTTCTGGACTTGCGGGGGAGGCAGCAGACAAAGGGTTCATGGGTACTTGACACTGAAAAATTAGTTCCCGCGCACGCGGGAATCAAGCCCAGGCACGTAGGGTGATTTGTGGAGCAACAAGTTACCCAAATCTTTGGGTTTTCCTTAACCTCACGCCGGGATATTAAGCGGTGTGCAATTGTCTTGCCTCACTGGGTCTCTTTTATGCGCGGCTACCGTTTTTGCTACCGCCCAGGACTTCGACCTCCTACTGCGCGGCGGCCGCGTCGCTGACGGCACGGGCAATCCCGCGGTCCTCGCCGACGTGGCAGTAAAGGGCGGACGTATCGCCGCCGTCGGGCGCGTGACGGGCACGGCCAAGCGGGTGATGGACGTGAAAGGGCTCGTAGTTGCACCCGGCTTCATCGACGTGCACACGCATGCTGAAGGTATCGAGGACGATCCGCGGGCCGAGAATTTCTTGCGCATGGGTGTGACTACGCTTGTGCTAGGCAACTGCGGCGGCTCTCGATTGAATCTGGACGAGTATTTTAAGGAGCTCGAAGCGACCAACTTTTCGCCCAACGTCTGCTCACTCATCGGCCATAACACTGTGCGTCGGCAGGTGATGGGCGGCTCGTTCCTCCGGCCGCCGACGGACGGAGAGCTGGCACGGATGAAAAGCCACATTGATCAGGCCATGAAGGATGGCGCCGTTGGCCTCGCTACCGGCCTCATCTACCTCCCCGGCACTTTTGCGAAGACGGATGAGATTGTTGAGCTTGCGAAAGTTGCTGGCGCGCACGGTGGCATCTACGCCAGCCACATGAGGAGCGAGGGTGAAGGCATCTTCAAGGCACTTGAGGAACTCTTCCGCATCTCCCGCGAGGGCGGCATGCGCGGCCATATTTCGCACATTAAGCTCTCGGGAAAAACCGCCTGGGGTCAGACTGCGAAAGTAATTGGCGCGATTGAGCAGGCCCGTGCCAGTGGCCTCGACATCACGCAGGATCAGTATGTTTATCCCGCATCCAGTACCGGTCTCTCGCAACTCATCCCCGACAGTGCCCGTGAGGGTGGTGCGGATAAGTTCCGTGAGCGCGTCAGTGATCCGGTGCAGCGGGCTGAAATAGCACGGCGCATGAAGGAAAATCTCCATAAGCAGGGCCGTCATGATTACAGTTACGCTGTTATCGCCAACTATTCGAAAGACAAGTCACTCAACGGCCTCAACATCGTCGAGGCCGCGAAGAAGAAGCGGGGCAACGATTCGCTGGATGCCCAAGTCGAGTTGCTGCTGGAAATTGAGAAGAGCGGCGGAGCCTCCGCTGTCTTTCACGGCATGAGCGAGGACGACCTCCGCGAGTTTGCGAGGCATCCGAACACCATGTTCGCCTCCGACAGTGGCGTGCGGAAGTTCGGCGAGGGCGTGCCGCACCCGCGCGGTTACGGCAACAACGCGCGCGTGCTCAGCCAGTATGTACGCGAACAAAAATTGCTCCGCCTTGAGGATGCCGTGCGCCGCATGAGTTCGCTACCGGCCACAACCTTCCAGCTTAAGGGCCGGGGCGTTATTCGCGAAGAAGCTTGGGCCGACCTCGTGGTATTCGATCCCGCGAAGGTCACGGACAAGGCCACGTTCAAGGAGCCACACCAATACGCCGTGGGCTTTAAACTCGTCACCGTCAACGGCGTCGTGGTGGTCGAGGACGACAAGCATCTTAACGCGCGGCCTGGGAAGGTCATTCGGATGAATCAGCAGTAAGTCGCGCAGCGGCTTAAAAGCGCAAAACGAGCGTAGCCCAAATCCGCACTCGCTCTTGGTCTGTTCGGCAGCGCTAGGCTCTCGGCTTGTGGCAAGCCACTGTTACCATTGGTGAAAACCACTGTTTCACTTTTGCTCCGCTTTGGCCGGGTTGGCTTTGGAGGCCTTGATGATTTTTACCGGCACTGCGTTCAGCTGGCTTCCGCCGGGCGTGCTCCGGCCGTCGGCGACGTATTTTCTCAAGAGTTCTGTGAGGCGGGCAACCACCTCGGGATATTGATCCTCTACGTTGACCTGTTCGCCGATGTCCTTGTCTAAGTCAAAGAGCTGGACGGGCGGGAGGTTATTAGCTTTCGGCTGGCCTGGTCGTGGGTCGCTCCAACCGCCGGAATCTTGGCACAGGAGGAGTTTCCATTTGCCTTGCCGAATGGAAAAGGAGCCGTTGATGGAGTGGTGCACGACGGCCTCTCGCAAGGGGGCTTTTGCGTTGCCAAGTAGCGCAGGCAAAAAGCTTACGCTGTCCTCAGCAGCGTTTGCCGGGAGTTTTGCGCCGCTTATCTCGGCGACGGTAGCCATGAAGTCGGTGAGACAAAGAAGCTGGTCGGACCGACCGCCGGCCTTCACGCGCGCAGGCCAGCGCACGAGGAAGGGGACGCGGTGCCCACCGTCGAAAATGTCGGCCTTGTGCCCTCGAAACTCGGCGCTGGGATTGTGGCCTTTCGCGAGCAGGCCAGGGAAGTCGGCCTGCGGTGAACAGCCGTTGTCGCTGGTCACGATGACCAGCGTGTTTTCCGCGAGCCCGTATTGTTCCAACGCCGTGAGCAGTTGGCCAATGCTGTGATCGGTCTGCATCACGAAGTCGGCATAGTGATTGAGGCCGCTCTTGCCTTGCCATTCCTGCGTGGGCGCAACGGGCGTGTGAGGCGAGGTCAGTGGCAGGTAAAGAAAGAATGGCTTGCCCGCTTTCGCGTCGGCGGCGCGGGCTTTTACATAATCAATGGCCTTCGCCGTGAGTGTGGGTAGGACGTCCGCAACCTCGAAGTCCGGTGCGGCCGGGCCGAGGCGGCATTTGCCCTGCGTGCGGCCGAGGAAGAGGGGAAAGTCCTTTTCCACGATCGGCAGCTTAGTAACGCGGTCGTTCTCGATGTAGGTGTAGGGCACCATGTCGAGCGAGGCGCTAATGCCGAAGTAGAAATCGAAGCCGACGGTGGTGGGACCGTTCTTGATCGGCTGTGCGTAATCCACGCTGCGAACCTGCGCGGGCGTCTCGATAGACAGCTCGCTAACTTCCTTTTCCGGCAGCTTCGCCCAGTCCATGCCGAGATGCCACTTGCCAATGGCGGCGGTGTGGTAGCCTTGGTTTTTAAGCAACTGGGCAACGGTAAGCCGCCCAGGCTCGATGAGGCGTGGGCTGAGGCCGCCCAGCACACCGGATTGAAGCTTGGTGCGCCAATTGTAACGGCCGGTCATGATGCCGTAGCGCGTGGGCGTGCAGACGGAACTGCTGGAGTGAACGTCGGTGAAAATCATCCCGCCTGTCGCCAGCTTGTCTAGGCACGGCGTGGCGATCTTGCCCCGCGGATTTAGGCACTTCACATCGCCATAACCAAGGTCGTCGCAAAGCACGTAAATGAGGTTGGGCTTAGCGGTAGCGGCGTGGGCAAAGCTCCAAATTCCAATGCTCAAGTTCCCAAGCCACACCAAACTCCCTAATACCCAACACCTGCGAGCGCCGAAGAGTCTGGAAGCTCTTTTTAAGATGAAGCTAAGGATTGGGGATATCATGCGTGTGATGATGTAAGCGCGGCGGATATTTCGGCAAGATTTCCAAGAAGGTGCGCGAGGTTGTGCACGTATTTACTCAAGCTTAAGAAGTGAATCTCAGCAGCGGTATTGAGCAGACGGTTTGGTCACCTGGAAGGGTTGCGCACTTGCTTTCAGCGTGGAGCCTGCGAAAAATCCGCTCATGACTCAGCCTACCCCCTCCTCCCGCCGAGATTTTTTCGCTTTGGGCGCGCTGGCCACCACTGGCTTTGGAATGGTTCAGGACGCGCTCGCCGCCGAAAACAACCCCGCCGTCACCGTCGCTGACAAGACAAGCTCCATCCGCATCACGAACTTCAAGATGTGGTGGATCAACCCCGTGGTCTTTATCCGCATTGACACTAACCACGGCGTCAGCGGCTGGGGTGAGATCAAGGCCATTGATCCGCGCGTGGGCATGGCGCTGATGACCTCGCTTTTTGATTTGCTCAAGGACGAGAACCCCACGCGTATCGAGCATCTCTGGCAAAAACTTTACCGCGCGCACCGTGATATCCGCGGCGGCGCGTTCATGACGCATGTCATCGCGGGCATTGACATCGCGCTGTGGGATTTGGCCGGCAAACTTTGGGGTGTGCCCGTTTACAGCCTGCTCGGCGGCCCGGTGCGCGACCGCATCCGCGTCTATCACACACCCAAAGCGCAGAAAGTCCCGCCGCACGGCATCTACGAGCACTCTGGCACGCCCGCCGACATCGAGCGCATGGTCAAAGCCATTGCCGCCGCCCGCGAGAAGGTCGGCCCGGACGGCGCGGTGATGTTTGACGCGCACTGCGCCGTGCCGCCTGCAACGCTCATCCAGCTCGCGGCCGCGCTAAAGCCATACGACGTGCTGTTCATCGAGGAGCCGGCCGTGCCCGGCAACATCGAGGTCTTCAAGCGCCTCAAGCAGTCCATCAACATCCCGCTGGCGACCGGCGAGCGCGATCGCACCATCTGGGGAATGATTCCTTATTTGCAGGAACGGTGCATTGACATTCTCCAGCCCGACTGCTGCCACACCGGCGGCATTTCGCAAATGCGGAAAATCGCCGCGCTGGCCGAGGCTTACATGGTGCCGCTTGCGCCACATTGCACCGCGAGCAATCTCGGCATCTCCGCCAGCATCCACGCGACCGCTGCCACGCCGCTTTTCCTCATCCACGAGTTTTACCCCACAAACATGGGCTTCAATCCGCGCGGCATTGCCATGATGGACTGGTCGGTAGATAAGGATGGTTACGTAGCTTTGCCCAAGGGCGTCGGCCTCGGCGTCGAGATGGACGCGAAGATCCTCGATGAGGAGGCAAAGAAGCCACAGACCTACAAGTGGCCCGGCGCGAAGCTCAAAGACGGATCCATAGCAGATTACTAAAACACTGATCGATATTTTTTAACCTAAAGCCGAAGAAAGCTATTCACGGGGGCTTGGGCACTAATCCGGCACTGTTTAAAACCGGGTTTGCATTTTATGGTCCGCACGGACTGACGGTCGGCAACGTACCGGTGGACTAGGCAGGGCATCTAGAGGCAGAAAGTGTGCCCGTATATTTAGTAGAATCCAGCGCGCTTGCTTTCCGTCTTAATCTGCCTGAAATTATGCACGTTATGAAATTAACCAATCTCGTTTTCACTACAGCCGTGTTGAGCGCCACGACTTCCTTCGCCATTGGCAAGCCTGACTTCGCCAAGGACATCGGCCCCGTCTTTGCCAAGAACTGCCTTGAATGCCACGGCGCGCAGAAACAGAAAGGCAAGCTTCGGCTTGACTCCAAAGACACCGCTTTTAAGGGCGGCGATAGTGGCATGGCGGGCATCGTTCCCGGCAAATCCGCCGATAGTCGCATCTACAAGGTCATCACGCTGCCCAAGGGCCATGACGACGTGATGCCACCCAAAGGTGAACCGCTCTCCAAGGCCACGACCGACCTCATCAAAGCGTGGATTGACGCCGGCGCTGATTGGCCTTCGGGCCTGAAGCTTTCCGCCATCGGCGAAGCAGCCGGCGGCAAAAAGGAAGCAGACCTCGGTCCCGGTCCCAAGCCTACCGCCGCCGAGACGAAGGCTGTCGCCGAGCTCGCCAAAGCCGGCATCACCGCGCGGGAAATCGCTCAGGGCAGCAACTGGCGCTACATCAACCTCCGCGTCGTCGGTAAGAAATTCGATGCAAAGGTTTGGGATCAGATCAAGGACGTGGTCAACCTCATTGAATTAAACGCTGCTGGGGTTGAGGTTACGGATGCGGATCTCGCCAAGTTGGGAAAGCTTGTCAACCTACGTCGCCTTAACCTCTCGAACGCTACCGTGAATGATTCCAGCCTCGCCGGGTTTAAATCCCTCACAAACCTCGAATACCTCAACTTAGTAGGCACCCAGGTAACAGACGCGGGCTTAAAGCACCTCGCAGGACTTAAGAAACTTCAAAGTGTCTATCTCTTTGAGACAAAGGTGACCGATGCGGGTGTGGCCGACTTGAAGAAAACCTTGCAGGCCGCCCGCATTGATAATGGCGCGGACTTGAAAGCCTTCGCGGCTGCCGCCGCTGCTAAGGCCGAAACCGAGAAGAAGGCCGCCGATGCCAAGAAGGCTGAGGACGCAAAAAAAACTGAGGAGGCGAAGAAGGCTCCCGCTCCCAAGCCGGCCGAGAAAAAAGAGGATGCAAAGAAAGAAGACCCGAAACCGAAGGATGCGAAGAAGAAGGGCGAGGAAAAGAAGAAGCAACCGTAACATCCCTTGTTACTCCACTTATTGTAGCGTAAGGCCAGTGTGAAGATCGCACTGGCCTTCTGCTTTCGGAGGAGTCGGTCTGGAGCGAGCCGCGCTTTGGCTCAAGCCAAGATGGCCTGAATCGGCTTCGCGCCTTCGACGCCGGAGAGTTTTACGTCGAGACCTTGGAACTTCAC
>Ga0208048_1001723_pt1 | contig 11072 bp, 10 predicted proteins | sample Malawi_45m_30L_FD_184163 | JGI IMG/M metagenome (GOLD analysis project Ga0208048, IMG submission 184163) | Freshwater microbial communities from Lake Malawi, Central Region, Malawi to study Microbial Dark Matter (Phase II) - Malawi_45m_30L... | ecosystem: Environmental > Aquatic > Freshwater >... | reverse complement strand
GCATTTCATGGACGCCCGGTATAAGCTGCTCGACCTCGCGGCCTTCCTCGACCGCCTCGACCGCGCCGCCGGGGGCGACGACCACCGCGTCCGGGGCCTCCGCGCCGCCCTCCCGCTCCTCCTGCAAAAGGACGAAGGCCGCGTCGCCCGCATCCTGCACCTCTGGAGCGACCCCTCCGTCGACCCCATCGCCAAGGCCGACACCAAGGCCGCTTCGGGCGTCTGGCCCGGCCTCAAGTAAGCCGCCCATGCGTTACATCGAACCGCACGGCCACATGGTGAGCCGCACCACCGATGACTACCAGGCCATGGCCCTCGCCGGCTGCGCCGCGATCTGCGAGCCCGCCTTCTGGGCCGGGTTCGACCGCAAGTCCGCCGACGGCTTCTACGACTACTTCTGCCAGCTGACGCAGATCGAGCCCAAGCGCGCCGCCAAATACGGCCTGCCGCACTACTCCTGGCTCTGCATCAACCCGAAGGAGTCCGAAGACATGGCGCTCGCCGCCGACGTCCTCGCGCTGATCCCGGAATTCCTCAAGGCCCCGACGGTGCTCGGCATCGGCGAGATCGGCCTGAACAAGAACACGCGCAATGAGCTGAAGGTGCTCGAGCAGCACGTCGCCCTCGCGGTGCAGTACGACCAGATGATCCTCGTCCATACGCCGCACCTCGAGGACAAGCGCAAGGGCACGCGCCTGATCATGGACTGCCTCAAGGCCAACGGCGTCGTGAAGCCCGAGCGCGTGATCATCGACCACGTCGAGGAGCACACCATCCACGAGGTCCTCGACCGAGGCTTCTGGGCCGGCATCACGCTCTACCCCGAATCGAAGTCCACGCCCGTGCGCGCCGTCGACATGATCGAATCCGTCTCCGCCCAGCGCGTCTGGCTCAACAGCGCGTGCGACTGGGGCCACAGCGATCCGCTGTCCGTGCCCAGGGCCGCGCAGGAGATGCGTCGGCGCGGCCACTCCGCCGCCGCCATCGACCGCCTCGTCTACGGCAACCCGGTGAAGTTCCTCTCGCAGACGCCGCGCTTCAAGGATCCTGCCGCCCAGGCCTGACCGCGTGAAGCTCACGTCCGGACTCTCCCTCGCCTACTGCACCAACGTCCATCGCGGCGAGGGTTGGGCCGAGACGTTCGCCGGCCTGCGCGACCACGCCCTCCGCGTGCGCGACCGCGTCTCGCCCGGCAGGACCTACGTCCTCGGCCTGCGCCTCGGCGACCTCGCCGCGAAGGAGCTCGCCGCGCCCGCCACGCTCGCGGCCTTCCGCGCCTGGCTGGATCGAGAGGACTGCGTCGTCGCCGGCATCAACGGCTTCCCGTTCGGCCCGTTCCACGGCCAGGCCGTGAAGGACAATGTCTTCGCCCCGGACTGGTGCGAAGCCCCGCGCCTCGAATACACGAACCGCCTCTTCGACCTCCTCGCCGCGTTCGGTCCGCCGGACAAGGTCGGCACCGTCAGCACGCTCCCGGGTTCGTTCAAGGGCTTCGGTCGCACGCCGGAAGAACTCAAGGTCATGCGGCGCAACCTGCTCGCGTGCGCCGGGCATCTCGCCCGCCTGCGGGACCGCACCGGCACGCATCTGCGCCTCGCGCTGGAGCCGGAGCCGCTCGGCCACGCCGAGAACACGCCGGAAGCGCTGCGGCTCTTCGAGCAGCTCCGCGCCGAAGAACCCGCCAAGGGGCTCGTCGACGCGCACCTCGGCATCGCTTACGACACCTGCCACTTCGCGCTCCAATACGAAGCAGCCCACGAGGCCATCGCGCGGCTCAACGCCGGCGGCGCGCCCGTGCTGAAGTTCCACCTCAGCTCCGCGTTGAAGCTGAAGCCCACCGAGGTCGCCCTCGCGCGGCTCGCGAAGATGCACGAGCCCACGTATCTCCACCAGACCATGGGCCGGGCCAAGGACGGCGCGATCGTGCGCTTCAAGGACATCCCGCTCGCCATGGCGGCGACCGACCAGCTCCGCGCGCTCGAAGAGCTCCGCGTGCATTTCCACGTGCCGGTCAACGCCGACCGCCTGTCCGACGAACTCTCCACGACCAACGACCACCTCAAGGCCGCGCTCGACGTCATCGCCCAGGCGCCGGGCGCCTGCCGGGAGCTCGAGATCGAGACGTATACCTGGGAAGTCCTGCCGCCGGAGGTGCGCGCGGCGGACGTCGCCGACATGATCGCCGAGGAATACCGCTGGACGCTCGCCGAGCTCGCGCGGCGCGGCGTGCGCCCCCCTCTGAGATGAGCCCGAAGCTGCGCGGCTGGCTGATCCTCACCCGTGGCTCGAACCTGCCGACGGTCTGGAGCAACGTGCTCGCCGGCTGGCTGCTCGCCCAGGGCCTGCGCCTTCGCCCGCCCGGTTCCGAATACGCCGGCCAGGCGCCGGACCCGCTCGGCTGGGACGGCCTGCTGCTGCTCCTGCTCGGCGTCTCGCTGACGTATGTCGGCGGCATGATCCTCAACGACGCCTTCGACGCGCGCTGGGACGCCGAGCGTCGCTCGACGCGCCCGATCCCCGCCGGCCTCATCGCCGTCGGCGACGCGCTCCGCGCCGGCTGGGGCGCGCTCGTCCTCGGCTTCGCGGTCACCGTGCTCGCCGCGCCCGCGCCGCTGCGCAAGTCCGTGGCCGTCGTCGCGCTCCTGCTCGCGCTCTGCGTGCTCGTCTACGACCGCTGGCACAAGGGCGTCGCCTGGGCGCCGGCCGTGATGGGCGCCTGTCGCGCGCTGCTCCCTCCGCTGGGCTTCCTCGTCGCCGGCGAACGTCCTTACCTGCTGCCGATCCCCATGGGCGACGCCGACTGGATCCTGCTCGCGCACATGTTCGGCCTCTGGCTGCTCACGTGCGCGATCACGCTCGTCGCGCGGCGCGAGGCGACCGGCGGCGGCGCCGGACGCTGGGTCGAGGGGTTGCTCTTCGTCGCGCCGTTGCCGATGTTCTGGGCGGTCGGGCTCTTCTGGCCGTGGATGCTCCTATGGTCCGCCGTCTACGTCGGGTGGCTGCTGCGTTCGAATCGTCGCCATCCTTTGCCGGCCGGCGTCGGCGCCCGGGTGGCCGACCGACTGGCTTCGATGCCGTTGATCGACGCGATGACCGCCGGCCATGTCGCGTTCATCAGCCTGCTCTTCCTTCTCAAACGTAAGGGCGTGCATCCGGAAGCGCTCTTCGACGCCGGCTGCCTGCTCCTGCTCGCCGTCGGGACCGCTCCTTTCGCCATGCGGCTCGTCCTGCGATGGCGGAGGCAGATTCCCTCGACCTGAGGAAACAAGGGTTTTTGCCGTCAGCGCAGGGTTTTCCGGGAACTGGGCTTGTCCTCCGGCGTCTCACTCATTCTGATTAGCACCCCCCGGGCCATGTCCGACTCCCTCGACCTCGAATTCGCGGTGACCTACCGCCATCGCATCTTCTTCACCGAAGGTGCGTTCGCGTCGGGCAACCGGGTCCTCGCCGACCTCTTCGCCGGGGCCAAGGTCATCCCGATCGTCGACGCCGGCCTCGCGCAGTCCCGCCCGGGTTTCGCCGCCGAGGTCGCCGCCTACGGGAAGGCCCTGGGCGTGGCCTTCACCCGTGCGCCGCTCGTGCTCACCGGCGGCGAAGCCGCCAAGAAGGATTCCGCCGTCGTCAAGGCCGCCCTGGCCGCCATCGAAGCGGACAAGATCTGCCGCCACTCCTACGTCCTCGCCATCGGCGGCGGCGCCTTTCTCGACGCCGTCGGTTTCGCGGCGGCCACCGCCCACCGCGGCGTGCGCCTCGTCCGCATGCCGACCACGACCCTCGGGCAGGGCGACGCCGGCGTGGGCGTGAAGAACGGCATCAACACCTTCGGGAAGAAGAACTTCACCGGCGCGTTCGCCGTGCCCGCCGCCGTGGTCAATGACCTCTCGCTCCTCGCCTCGCTCGACGCCCGCGGCCTGCGCGACGGTCTCGTCGAGGCCGTGAAGGTCTCGTTGCTCAAGGATGCTGGCTTCTTCGCCCAGCTGGAGAAGGAGGCCGCGCTGCTCGCCGCCGGGAATTTCCCCGCCATCGGCCGCGCCGTCCGTCGCTCCGCCGAGCTGCACGCGAAGCATATCGCCGGCAATGGCGACCCCTTCGAGCTCGGCAGCGCCCGTCCGCTCGACCTCGGCCACTGGGCGGCGCACAAGCTCGAGTCGATGACGAACCATCGCCTGACGCACGGCGAGGCCGTGGCCGTCGGCCTCGCGCTCGACCTGATCTGCGCCCGCGAGCTCGGCCTGTTCGGCAGGCAAGAGACCGAGCGCTCGCTCGACCTGCTCGCCACCCTCGGCTTCCGGACCTACGCCCCCGAGATGCATCTCGCCGGCGGCGTCCCGATGCTCGCCGGCCTCGAAGAGTTCCGCGAACATCTCGGCGGCCAGCTCACGCTCGTGCTCCCGACCGCCATCGGCCAGTCCACGCAGGTCCATGAGATGCCTGCCGCCGTCGTGCGCCAGGCCGCCGACGAACTCCGCGCGCGGGACCAGCAGCCATGCGCCGTGCGGTCCTGAACGTCGTCGGCCTCTCCGCCCGGGACCTGATGTCCGGCGTCCTGCCGCGTCTCGCCGCGCGCGCCGCGCAGGGCAGCGTCGCGAAGGTCCGCCCGGCGTTTCCCGCCGTCACCTGCGCCGCGCAGTCCGACTACCTGACCGGCCGGCGCCCGAGCGAGCACGGCGTCGTCGGCAACGGCTGGTATGACCGCACGCTGAGCGAGGTGCAGTTCTGGAAGCAGTCGAACCGCGCCGTCCTCGCGCCGAAGGTCTGGGACGAGCTCCACGCGAAGAACCCCAAGCTCAAGGTCGCGAACCTCTTCTGGTGGTACAACATGGGCACCGCGGCGGACATCTCCGTCACGCCGCGGCCGGTGTACAAGGCCGACGGCGGGAAGATCTTCGACATCGCGAGCTATCCGCAACGCTTCAAGGAGCTCCTCAAGCGCGACCTCGGCGAGTTCCCGTTCCATTCCTTCTGGGGCCCGCGGGCCGGCCTGCCGTCGTCGCGGTGGATCGCCGACAGCGCCCGCTGGATCGAGGAGCACGAGCAGCCCGACCTCAGCCTGGTCTACCTGCCGCACCTCGACTACGACCTCCAGCGCTTCGGTCCGGCCGACCCGCGCAGCGACGCCGCCCGTCGCGACGTCGACACGCTCGTGGGCGACCTCGCCGACTTCCTCGAGGCCCGCGGGGTCGAGGTGCTGATCGTCTCCGAATACGCCATCACCGCCGTCGACCGCGCGGTGCCGTTGAACCAGGTCCTGCGCGCGCATGACTGGCTCGAGCTCAAGCCCGAGGACGGCAGCCTGACTCTCGACACCTTCAACTCGAAGGCCTTCGCCGTCGTCGACCATCAGGTCGCGCACGTCGTCGTGCTCGATCCCGCGATCCGCGAGGAGGTCCGCCAGGTCCTGCTCGCCACGCCGGGCGTCGGCCAGGTGCTCGACACCGACGGCCAGGCCGCCGCCGGCATCCGGCACGTGCGCAGCGGCGACTTCGTCGTCGTGGCCGACGACCATAGCTGGTTCTCCTACTATTGGTGGGAGGAAGGGCAGGGGGATCCGGATTACGCGCGCACCGTGGACATCCACCGTAAGCCTGGCTATGACCCCGTCGAGCTGTTCATCGACCCCAAGATTCGTTTCCCGCTGCTCAGCATCGCTTGGTTCCTGCTGAAGAAGAAGCTCGGCCTCAAGGCGCTCATGCAGGTCATCTCGCAGGACGCCTCGCTCGTGAAAGGCTCGCACGGCCGCATTCCGGAGGACCCGCTCGACTGGCCGGTGCTCATCGCCCCGGCGTCGGCCGCCTTGCCCGCCCAGATCGTCTCGACCGACGTCTACGGCCGGATCGCGCAGGGCTTCTGAACGGGTCTGGGGTTGAAGCGGAATCTCGGCCATACAGGGTAGTCATACCCTTATGTCCGTCCGTTGCCTTGCCCTTACCTTCGGCGTCGCGGCCTTCGCCGCGCCCTTCCGGGAGCCGCACGACAACCAGAAGGAGACCATCCCGGTCCTCAAGCCGGCCGACGCGCTGACCAAGCTCCATCTCCCGGACGGCTTCGAGGCCACGCTTTTCGCCGCCGAACCGGACGTCCGTCAGCCGATCGCGATGTGCTGGGACGAACGAGGCCGCCTCTGGGTCGCCGAAAACTACACCTATGCCGACGGCAAGCAGCGCTTCGACCTGAACCTGCGCGACCGGATCATCATCCTCGATGACGCCGACCATGACGGGAAGTTCGACAAGCGAACCGTCTTCACGGACGAGATCCAGATGCTCACCAGCATCGAGCGCGGCTTCGGCGGCGTCTGGGCCGTGTGCCCGCCGAACCTGGTCTTCATCCCCATGGACGGAGACAAGCCCGCCGGCCCGGCCCAGGTCGTCCTCGACGGTTTCAGCACCACCGCCGCCAGCCGCCACACTTTCGCCAACGGACTCAAGTGGGGTCCGGATGGCTGGCTCTACGGCCGCGTCGGCATCTCCAGCACCTCGTGGATCGACGTCCCGGGCGTGCCGAAGGAAAAGCGCCAGCCCACCGCCGGCGGTCTGTGGCGTTATCACCCGGTGACGAAGGTCTTCGAGCCGTATTGCCACGGTACCACCAATCCGTGGGGCTCCGACTGGACCAAGGACCACGAGCTGCTCTTCATCAACACGGTGATCGGCCACGGCTGGCAGGGCATCCATGGCGCGCACTTCAAGCGCATGCACGGCGAAGACCCGTATCCGTTCATCTACGAGCTCATCGACCAACAGGCCGACCATTATCACTGGGACACCGGCAAGAAGTGGAACGACGCCGACGGCGGCCGCGGCGGCGCGGACCGCTTAGGCGGCGGCCACGCGCACGTCGGCATGATGATCTACCAAGGCGATAACTGGCCGGCGTCGTATCGCGACAAGCTCATGACGCTGAACCTGCACGGACGGCGCGTGAACGTGGAAAGCATCGAGCGGAAGGGCAGCGCGCTGATCCTCAAGCACGAGCCCGACATCCTGAAGTCTGACGACCCGTGGTTCCGCGGCATCGAACTCAGCCAGGGTCCGGACGGCGCCGTCACGATCCTCGACTGGAGCGACATCGGCGAATGCCATGACCAGGACGGCATCCACCGCTCTACCGGACGCATCTTCAAGGTCAGCCACGGCGAACCCAAGCAGCCCGGCGTCGATTTCGCCAAGGCCACGCCGACGGAGCTCGTCGAACTCCAGCGCTACGCGCGGGAGACCTGGCCCGAGTGGGCGATCGACGAACCCTTGCCCGAGCCCAAGAAGCCCGGACGGCGCAAGCAGGCCTGAGTCAGCGGCGGGCGAGCGCCTGCGTGATCGTCACGCAGGCCAGCGCGGCGTTCTCGGCGCGGAGGACCGTGGGGCCGAGCACCACCGGACGGAAGCCCGCGACGCGGGCGTCGGCGTATTCCTCGGAGGTGAGGTCACCTTCCGGGCCGATGAGCCAGGTGACCTTCGAGGCCTGCGTGAAATCCAGATGCGCGACCGGCTCGGCGTCGAATTCGAGCGAGCCCGTGAGCCGTAGCTCGCCTTCGACGGGCGCGGGGAGGCGTTCGATCCATTCGCGGAAGCGGACCGGCGCGGCGATCTCGGCGCGCCACGGGTGGCCGGACTGCTTGCAGGCTTCGGCCGCCTGCTGCTGCCAGCGTTCGCGGCGGGCGCGGGCGCGCTCGGCGTCGAGCTTCACTTCGCAACGCGCCGTCTCGAGCGGGACGATGCCGGCGGCGCCGGCTTCGCAGCAGGTACGCACCAGGTCGTCCATCGTGCCGCCCTTGGGCATCCCTTGCGCGACGTAAATCGCGGGAGCGAGCGGCTCGGCCGTACGCGCGCGGACGACCTCGACCATCGCGCCCTCGCCGTCGGCCGTGGCGAGCCGGCCTTCGACCACGAGGCCTTCGCCGTCGAGGAGCACGACCGCGTCGCCGCGGCGGGCCCGGAGGCTGCGGACCACGTGGGCGGATTCCTCGGCCGAGAGCTTCACGTGCGCGCCGGGCTTGCAGGCCGGCGCTTGCCCGTGGTCGATCCAGACGCGGAGCGGGCTCATCAGGAAAGCGCGACCGGGCGGTCGTAGGAAGGATCCCAGTCTTTCCAGACCGGCTCGTAGCCGTGGGCGCGGAGCATCGCGGCCACTTCGTCGGGTGAGCGGTCGTCCTCGATCGCGAACTGTTCGAGCGAAGCCTCGCGGCCTTCGGCGTAGCCGCCCGGGTTCGTGTGCGAGCCGGCGCTCATCGCCGTCACGCCCACGCGGCAGGCGTGGTCGCGGAACGTGCGGCTCTCGCGGGTGCTCAGGGTCAGTTCGACCTCGGAGCTGAGCAGGCGGAAGGCGCAGATCGCCTGGAGCAGGTCGCGGTCGGTCATCTCCACCTTCGGCCGCAGCTCGCCCTCGTGGGGGCGGATGCGCGGGAACGAGACGCTGTAGCGGCTCTGCCAGTGCTTGCGTTCGAGCCAGCGGAGGTGGAGGGCCGTGAAGAAACATTCCGCGCGCCAGTCCTCGAGGCCGAAGAGCGCGCCCAGGCCGATCTTGTGGACGCCGGCGGCGCCGACGCGGTCGGGGGCGTCGAGGCGATAGAGGAAGTCGGACTTACGTCCCTTCGGGTGGTGGACGTGGTACGTCTCACGGTGGTAGGTCTCCTGGTAGACCAGCACCGCGTTGAGGCCGTGCTTGCGGAGCTCGGCGTACTCCGCGGTCTCCATCGGCTGGACCTCCATCGACAGCGAGGAGAAGTGCGGGCGGAGGAGGTCGAGGGCCTGCACGAAATAAGGGACCGCGACCTTGTTGGATTCGCCCGTCAGGATGAGCAGGTGGTCGAAGCCCAGTTGCTTGAGGGCGCCCGCTTCGCGGAGGATCTCGCCCGGGTTGAGCGTCCGGCGCGGGACCTTGTTGCCGGCCGAGAAGCCGCAGTAGGTGCAGACGTTCTGGCATTCGTTGGAAAGGTAGGCCGGGGCGAAGAGCTGCATCGTGCGGCCGTAACGGCGGAGCGTGCGTTCGTGGCTCAGGCGGGCCATCCTTTCCAGGTGCGGCGCGGCCGCCGGGGAGACCAGCGCCTTGAAGTCCTCGAGGTCCGCGGCGTCGGCTTCGGCGCGGGCGAGGGCGCGGCGCACGTCGGCCTCGGTCTTGGCCGCGACGGAGCCCAGGACCTCGTCCCAGGGATGGGCGGCATGGACTTCGGCGAACGACATCAGGCCCGATACTGTGGGCCAAAAACCGCGCAGGGCAAGGGCGGGAGCGCGCTCAGAGGAGCGCGGCGTAGCCGGCGGCGTCGAGCAGCCCGGCCACTTCGCCCGTATTCTTCACCTTCACCTTGATCATCCAGGCGCCGCCGTACGGTTCGCGGTTCACCAGGTCGGGGGAGTCGTTGAGCGTCGCGTTGGCCTCGAGGACTTCGCAGGACACCGGGCTGTAGAGGTCGGAGGCGGCCTTGACGGACTCGACCGTGCCGAAGACGTCGCCATGGCCGAACGACGCGCCGACCTTCGGAAGGTCGACGAACGTCACGTCGCCGAGGGCGGCCTGCGCGTGGTCGGTGATGCCGATGACGGCGGTGCCGTCGGCGGCGACCTTGATCCACTCGTGGTCCTTGGTGTAATGGAGGTCGGCCGGGACGTTGCTCATGGGTTCTGGGTAAAGCGGGCGGAGATTATTTCAACCCTTCACTTCACGAAAGGCTCGGTGGCGAGGCGCAGCGGGAGGCGGTGGCCGCGGATGTCGACCGTCAGCGTCGCGGAGGCCGCGTGGCCGGCGGCGACGAGGGCCGTGCCGATCGGCTTGCCGAGGACGGGGGACTGCGTGCCCGAGAGCACTTCGCCGACCGGCGTCTCGCCCGAGTAGACCACCGCGCCCTGACGGGCGATGCGACGGTCCTCAAGGGAGAAGAGGACCACCGAGGAGACCGGGCCGCCCTGGGCCTGGCGGTGGAGCGCCTCGCGGCCGATGAAAGCGGGCTTGGCGAACTTCACCGTCCAGCCGAGGCCGGCCTGGATGGGCGAGATCTTCTCCGAGATCTCGTGGCCGTAGAGCGGGTAGTTCGCCTCGAGGCGGAGCGAGTCGCGGGCGCCGAGGCCGGCGGGCACGAGGCCGTGGGGCTTGCCGGCGGCGAGGAGCGCCCGGGCGACCTGCTCGGCGGCGGCCGCGGGCAGGTAGAGTTCGAAGCCGGGCGAACCCGTGTAGCCGGTGCGGGAGATCAGGCAACCGGCGACGCCGGCCACTTCGCCGAACGCGAAGCCGAAGCGCCGAATCGGCGCGAGCGGGGTCGCGGTGACGAGCGCGAGGATGGCCTCGGCACGCGGACCTTGGAGGGCGAGCTGGGCCCAGGCGGCGCACTCGTCGCGCACCTCGACCTGATGGGAGCCGACGTGGGCGCGCATCCAGGCGAGGTCCTTCGGCGCGTTGGAGGCGTTGAGGCAGATGAGGAATTCGTCCGCGGCGAGGCGGTAGACGATCAGGTCGTCGACGCAGCCGCCGTCGGGCTGGCACATCACCGTGTAGCGGGCCATGCCGACCTTGATCGTGGCCATCTCGTTGGTCATGACGCCGTCGAGGAACTGCGCGGCGTCCCGGCCGCGGACGCGGGCCTCGCCCATGTGCGAGACGTCGAAGAGGCCGGCCGCCTGGCGGACCGCCATGTGCTCCTCGATGATGCCCGCGTATTGCACCGGCATCTCCCAGCCGGCGAAGGGGACGATGCGGGCCCCGAGTTCGACGTGCAGGGCGAAGAGGGGCGTACGGGAGAGCGGGGCCGACATGGTCAGGTCAAGGTGCGGCCTCCGGGTTTTCTTCCAACAAAAAAGCCCGGCCGTGCGGCCGGGCTTCGCGGAGCGGTGGCCGGCTCAGAGGCCGAGCTCCTTGCGGAGCGCGGCGAGGGCGGCCTTGAATTCTTCTTCCGAGATGGCCTTGGAGCGACGCTTGCTCTCAAGGAGGGCGTAGCGCGAAGAGAACTCGGAATACTTGAGGGCTTCGGCCTGGGCGCGGGCGGTGGCGGCGGCCTTGTTGGCCTCGGCGAGCTTGGCTTCGGCGTCGAGGCGGGCGTCGGCGACGGCCTTCTCAGCGGCCTTGTTGGCCTCGGCGAGCTTGGCTGC
>Ga0208048_1001722_pt1 | contig 11072 bp, 10 predicted proteins | sample Malawi_45m_30L_FD_184163 | JGI IMG/M metagenome (GOLD analysis project Ga0208048, IMG submission 184163) | Freshwater microbial communities from Lake Malawi, Central Region, Malawi to study Microbial Dark Matter (Phase II) - Malawi_45m_30L... | ecosystem: Environmental > Aquatic > Freshwater >... | reverse complement strand
CTATGTCCCTTCTTTCCTTCAGATCGCTCCTTCGAGCCCTGCTCGGTGTCGGCGTATCATGGTCGGGCGTCCAAGCTGGGAGTTTCTTTCGGGAAGCTGACAGTTATGGCACGAAGCCTGATCCGGATCCGCCTCGGTACGTGGAGCCGGTGTCCAACGACTTCAAGTGGTTGGATGTCGGCCTCGATTACCGCTTACGCTACGAATACCGTGACGACGATATCCGGCGCGCCCACGACGGGGTCGATGAGCCGTTCCTGCATCGCACCCGCCTCTATCTCGGCGTCCGCGAGATCATCGACCCGCTCCGGTTCGCCGTAGAGCTTCAGGACTCACATCGTCGCAACGGCGACTACGCGCTGGATAACCGCGACGTGAACGAATGGGAGTTCATCCGCCTCTACGCCGAGCTTCGTTTCGAAGGTTTTCTGTCCGCTGACGCCCTCGGCCATTCCCGCCCCGCGGCGCTTCGCTTCGGCAACCATAATTTCGAATTCCTCGACCGTCGCCTGATCGGCAATAACCAGTGGCGCAACACCGCCAATACTTTCCGCGGATGGCATGGCACCATCGGACAGGAAGCCAATGACTGGCAGGTCGACTTCCTCTCCGTCCAGCCGCTCGACCGGCTGCTGTTCGAGCCGGACCGGCCCGCGGAGGGCGAGCGATTGTGGGCCGCCATCGGACACTGGCGCACGTGGTCGGACGTCGTCACCCTCGAGCCTTTCTACCTGCGTTTGGATGAGCGGAACGTCCCCGGAGGCGGGCGGGTCGTGCACTCTCCCGGTCTCCGCGCCTACGGGGTCTTCGGACGGTCTGGCTTTGATTTCGATGCGTCCGCCATGACGCAGTTCGGTCACAACGGCTCGCTGGACGTCTCCGCCTGGGCCGCCAACGCCGAGGTCGGCTATCGTTTCGAGGACGCGTGGAAATCCCGGCTCAGTTTCTTCTTCGGCGCCGCGTCCGGCGATCGGAGTCCGACGGACGCCGAGGATAACCGTTTCGAGCGTTTCTTCGGGTTCGGCCGGCCATGGTCCGCAAACGATTACGTCGTCTTCGAGAACATCCTCGCGCCCAAGGTGCGCTACGAGGCGACCGTGTCGCCGGCCTTGAGCTTCGACGTGGGCTACAGCTGGTATGCCCTCCAGAGCGCGACGGATCGCTTCTACAACGCGGCGAACAGTCGCGACCTGACCGGCCAGGGCGGTACCGAGGTCGGTCAGGAGTTCGACCTGCGCTTCCGCTGGCAGATGACCCGTCAGGCCGAAGTCACCCTCGGCTACGCTCATTTCGTGGCCGGAGAGTGGACTCGCCGTCAGGTCCGCTCCGGCGATACTGATTTCGCCTACCTCGAGCTTCAGCTCAGACCCTTCTGACTCTTCCGTCCATGCGTCCGGCTTCTGTCTTCCTCCCGCTCGGCTGCCTCGTAGCCGCCCTGGTCGTGCCGCCCTTGGCGCGCGCCGAAACGGACGCGCTCCGCGTCGGCTTCTTTCCCAACCTCACGCATGCGCCGGCGCTCGCCGCCCGTCAGCTGGCACGTGAGGGCCAGGATTGCCATCAGCCCGCCTTGCCCGCCGGGGTGAAGCTCGAGTGGCGTCCCTTCAATGCCGGGCCTTCGGCCATGGAGGCGTTGCTCGCCGGCGCCATCGACGTCGCTTATGTCGGCGCCTCGCCCGTGCTCAATGCGCACGTGCGTACCAAAGGAGCCGAGATCCGCGTCCTCGCTCCGGTCGCGCAGGGCGGCAACGCGCTCGTCGTCCGCGCGGGCTCGGGACTCAAGACGCCCAAGGACTTCATCGGCCGCAACGTCGGTACTCCCCAGCTCGGCAACACGCAGGACATCGACGCCCGGACCTGGTTGCGGGAGGGCGGACTGAACGTGCATCTCGGCGGCGGCGACGCCTGCGTGGTCCCGGCGCAGAACGCCGACCTGATGCTGCTTTTCTCCCGCGGTGAGATCGATGCGGTCTGGACCGTCGAACCTTGGGTCACGCGGCTGACGAGCGAGTTCGCCGGGGTCGTCGTGCATGAGAACAATGAGTCGCTGATCACCGTGCTCGTCACCAGTCGCGCCGCTCAGCAGAAGCGCGGACCCGCGGTCGAGGCCTTCGTCCGTTCGCATTACGCCCTGTGCGCGCGCCTCCGTGCGGATCAGGCGTGGCAGGAGAAATTGGTGCGGATCGGTCTCGGCGCCGAACTGCGTTCTCAGCCACCCAAGGCTGAACTGATCGGCCCGGCCTTGGCCCGCGTCCGCTTCGCCGTCCCGGAGGACTTGGAGTCGCGTCGGACACGCCTTTCCGGCCTATTCGCGCGGGCTCTCAAGGACGCCCAGGATTCCCGGCTGCTCAAGGGGGATGCCCCGATGGGGCCGCTGCTGGAGTCGTTGGTCGATGACCCGAAAAAGTAAGCCGAGAGTGCGAATGGGGGCTTAATCTTATAAACATAAGTAAACTTGACAGGATAAGGCCAACCTTGCCACTCTCTCCTGCCTCTGAATTCCATGGGTAACCGCTCCGAAATATCCCCCGCCTCCGCGGCCCTGACCCTGCGTAACGTCACCAAGCGCTTCGACGGGGCTTCGGGCCAGGTCACGGCGTTGGAAGACATCAGTTTGGACGTCAGGGAAGGGGAGTTCCTGGCGATCGTGGGTCCTTCCGGCTGCGGCAAGTCCACTCTCCTCAGCCTCCTGGCTGGCCTGGAGCACACCAACGAAGGTGAAATCAAGCTCGGCGACCAACCGGTCGAGGCTCCCGGCCGGGATCGCCTGGTGATGTTCCAGCAGGATGCGCTCTTCCCGTGGCTGAACGCCGTTCAGAACGTGCTCTTCGGCCTGCGCCTCAAGCCTGACCTCACCGAGGCCGAGCGGCTCGAGTCGGCCCGTTACTATCTCAACCTCGTCGGCCTCGGCAGCAAGGAGAAGGCCCGTCCTCACGAACTCTCCGGCGGCATGCGTCAGCGCGTGGCCCTGGCCCGTTCGCTCGCCCCGAATCCACGCGTGCTCCTGATGGACGAGCCGTTCTCCGCCCTCGACGCGCTCACCCGCGAACAACTCTACGGAGACCTCCAGGAGATCTTCACGAAGCGCAAGAAGACCATCGTCCTCGTCACGCACAACATCCGCGAGGCGGTCTGCCTCGGCGATCGCGTGGTGCTGTTCTCGCCCAACCCCGGCCGGGTCCAGCAGGTCTTCGACGTCGCTCTGCCGCGGCCGCGCCGCCTGAACGACCCCGCGCTCGCGACCCTCGCGGCCGAGGTCACCACGGTCCTTTCCACCCGTCTCGCCCGCTGACCATGGCTTCGAAACTGCCTCGCCCGGTCATTCCGACCCTCGTCGCGATCCTCCTCCTCGGCGGCTGGGAGTGGTATGTGCGCAGCGGGCGTGTGAGCGAAGTCCTGTTCCCCGCGCCGAGCCACGTCCTCGGTTGGTTCTGGGATTCGCTGCTCAGCGGCGAACTTCTCGCGGCCACGTGGGTGACGATGCGTCGCCTGATCACGGGGTTTGCGATCGGCGCCGCCCTCGGAGTCCCGCTCGGCGCGCTCTGCGCGCGCGTCCGCTGGGTACGGGACACGCTCGGCGTGATGGCCCTCGGTCTGCAGACCCTGCCGTCCGTCTGCTGGGTGCCGCTTGCGCTCCTCTGGTTCGGTATCCGCGAGGAGGCCGTCCTGTTCGTCGTCGTGATGGGCACGCTCTGGGCCGTGGTCCTCGCCGTGCAGGAGTCGGTGCTCAACGTCCCGCCGCTCTACCTGCGCGCCGCCCAGACGATGGGCTCCAACGGCTGGCACCTCTGGTCCCGCGTCATTTTCCCGGCCGCGCTCCCGGGCGTGCTCAGCGGCATGAAGCAGGGCTGGGCCTTCGCCTGGCGCTCGCTCATGGCGGCCGAGATTTTCGTCGTGATCATGACCGGGTTCGGACTGGGCTCGCTCCTCAACGCCGGCCGCGAACTGCTCCGCATGGACCAGGTCATGGGCGTGATGGCGGTGGTGATGATCGTGGGACTCCTGGCCGATCTCATCTTCTTCTCCCCGATCGAGAGATGGTTGCGTGGTTCCCGCGGGCTCGAACGCTGAGCCGTCGCCTTTCCTCCTCGCCCTCGGGCCCGGGGACGCCCTACCTTGGGAGCAAATGTTTATCGACGAAGCCAAGGTTGAACTGAAGTCCGGTGACGGCGGCCACGGCTGCGTCAGCTTCCGTCGCGAGAAATTCATCCCGAAGGGCGGACCCGACGGCGGCAACGGCGGCAAGGGCGGCGATGTCATCCTTGTCTGCGACCGCAACGTAGGCGACCTGCAGGCCTACCGCTGGCAGCCTCACCGCCGCGCCCGCGACGGCGCCCCGGGCATGGGCCGCCAGTGCGCCGGCCCCGACGGCGCCGACCTGATCCTGCCGGTGCCGCCGGGTACGCAGGTCCTCGAAGAGGAAACCCATCGCCTCGTGGCCGAGCTCACCGAGCACGGCGAACGCGTCGTCCTCCTCGCCGGCGGCAAGGGCGGCCTGGGCAACATGAACTTCAAGAGCTCGGTCAACCAGGCCCCACGCCGCACGACCCCGGGTTACCCGGGCGAAGAGGGCACCTTCCGCATCGTGCTCAAGACGATCGCCGACATCGGCCTGGTGGGCTACCCCAACGCCGGCAAGTCGACCCTCACCAACCTGCTGACGGCCGCGCGTCCGAAGATGGCGCCGTATCCCTTCACGACCCTGCACGTCAACGTGGGCGTCATCGACTACCCCGACCGCTTCGACCGCATCGTGATGGCCGACATCCCCGGCCTCATCGAAGGCGCCCATGAGAACCGCGGCCTAGGACACCAGTTCCTCCGCCACGTCGAGCGCTGCTCGCTCCTGATCTTCCTCGTCGACATGGCCGGCAGCGAGAACCGCGAGCCGTGGGACGACCATCGCGTCCTCGAGCGCGAACTCCGCCTGTATTCGCCCGTGCTCGCCGCCAAGCCGCGCCTCATCGTGGCCAACAAGATGGATCTCCCGGAAGCCGCCGCGAACCTGAAGAAGTTCCGGCAGCGCGCCTCGGACCAGGTCATCCCGATCTCCTGCTACTCACAGGAGGGCATCCAGGATTTCCGCGACAAGCTCTGGGCCGCCGTCAAAGGCCCGGCCGAGCAGCGTCCGAAGGTTCCCATGCCCTACGTCGAGCCCGCCGTGGCCAGGCGCCTGGCCACGGTCCACTCCGCCAAGGTCGTCGCGCCGAAGGCCAAGCCCGCCGCGAAGAAGGCCGCCACAGCGGTCGCGAAGCGCCGCCCCGCCAAGGTCGTGCCCGAGAAGAAGGCCGCCCTGGTGAAGAAGGCGGCCTCGAAGGCGAAGAAGAAGTAAGTTACTTCTTCTCCGGCGCGCCTTTGAGTTCCTTGAACCTGAGGGACTCGGAGTTGAGGCAGTAGCGGAGGCCGGTCGGGGCCGGGCCGTCCTCGAAGACGTGGCCGAGGTGACAGTCGCAGCGCGCGCACAGGATCTCGGTGCGCACCATGCCGTGGCTGTTGTCCGTGATGGTGGCGACGTTCTCCTTCGACACGCCTTGGAAGAAGCTCGGCCAGCCGGTGCCGGAGTTGAACTTGGCGGCGGACGAGAACAGCGGCAGGTCGCAGCATACGCAGTGGTACGTGCCGGTCTTCTTGTTATCGAGCAGGGTGCCGCAGAACGGACGCTCGGTGCCCTTGGCGCGCGTGACGAAATACTGGTCGGGCGTGAGCATGGCCGCCCACTCGGCGTCGGTCTTCACGACCTTGTCGACGAGCACGGGCCTGCCGACGCCGCCCTTGCCGTCATCGAGCGTGACGAGCACTTGGGAGACTTTGGAATGGGGGGCGGAGTCTTTCATAGGTCGGGAAGCGGGAGCGGGCTTGGAGACCTGCTTGTCCTCGGCGTCGGCCGAGCAGGCGGCGAAGAGGAAGGCGGGCGCGACGCAGGAGAGGCGGAGGGCGGCGTGCATGGCCTTAGCTGAAGGATTTGCCGCAGCCGCAGGTGCTGGTGGCGTTGGGGTTGCGGACTTCGAAGCCCTTGCCGTGCAGGCCGTCGTCGAAGTGCACGGTGGAGCCGTCGAGGTAGGCGTGGCTGGTGGGGTCGATGAGGACCTTCAGGCCCTGGCTCTCGAACTCGAGGTCGCCGTCCTTGCGCACGTCGAAGGCCATGCCGTATTCGAAGCCGGAGCAACCGCCGGTCTCCACGAGCACGCGGAGGACGGACCCAGGGTTGGCCTGGGCTTTCTGCAGGGCCTTGATCTGGGCGGCGGCGGCTTCGGTGAGGTTGATCATGTCTCCAAGTTTAGGGGTGTTCGCCGGGAGTCAAGGGGCGGGCGTCGGCCAGCCCATCCCTGAGGCTTACGCCTCAGCCTCCGTGGCCGGTTTGCCTTGTCTGAAGGTGCCAGCCGTCTAGGGTCCTGCTCACCCCGCCGCATGCGTCTCCTTAAAGTCCTCGCCCTGTCGGTCCTGCTGACCTTCCTCTTCAACGCCTTGTTGTTCCTGGTCGGGGCGCTGGTCGGCTGGGACGCCAGCTTGCTTGAAGTGCGGGCCCTGACGGGCGCCAAGCTGTTCGAGTCGACCGGAGCGGACTGGCTCTGGGTCTCCCTGCTGTGGGGTCTGGCCTTGCTGCAGTCGTGCCTGCTCTTGCTGCCCCTCCCGGCGGCTTCCACGCCAGGGGAGAAAGTCCCGCTCGGCCCGCGTGTGATCGCGGCCGCCTTCCTCGGCGGGGTGTTCCTCGCCGTCCCTTTGTTCGCGTGCGTCGATCTCTTCCTGTTGTCGGACCGACCGGCCGATGCCCAAGGTCGCGATCCCACGCCGCTCTTCGCCGCGGTGCTCGTCGTCTGGGCGCTCTCCTGGCTGATCTGGACGCCCATCCTGCTGCATCGCGCGCGCCGGCAGGCCGATGCGGTAGAGCGTTTCGTGGGGCGTAACATCGCGGGTTCCGCCGTGGGACTCGCCCTCACGCTGCCCTGGTATTTCGTGCTGCGCCGGAAGCATTCCTGCTATTGCGGCCTCGGTTCCTTCTTCGCCCTCGTGCTCGGCCTCTGGTCCTTGCTCGTCGTCGGTGGGCCGCTGCTCTTCGTCCTGGCCCGCGATCGTCGTACTCGCGCCGGCGTGCGCGCGGGCTGAGCTCAGAGCGCGCAGCCTTGCTGGGTCTCGCGCGTCGGCCGCGCGACGAGCCCGCGGTGCGGCTCGTCGGGATAGGCCTCGCCCGCGCGCGCTCCGAGCAGGTACGCGTCGCAGCACCTCAGCAGTTCCGGCAGGTTCTCGGTCCGGCGCATGTCGTGCAGGAACTTGCCGTCGGTGTCCACGGCGAGGCCGATGAAGTTGAGGAATTTCTTGAGGCGGCCGGCCTGCCTCTCCGTCGCCTCGGCGGCGTCGCAGCATTCGTCGGCGAGCTCCTGGACGTATTGTCGGACATCGGCCAGCGCGGGCGCGAAGGGAGTCAGGCCCTGTTGGACCTCGCGCCACTGACGGAAGACCCAGGGGTTCCGGATGGCGTGCCGGCCCATCATCATGCCGTAGGCCTTGGTCTCGGCCAGTAGGCGCTGGGCCTTGGCGGCGGAGGTGACGTCGCCGTTGGCGAGGACGGGGCAGGGTACCGACGCCACGGCCTTGGCGATGGCGGCGTAATCCACTTCGGACCAATAGAGGCCTTTGACGGTGCGGCCGTGCACGGTGAGGAGGTCGACCTGATGCTTCGCGACGATGGCGAGGATCTCGTCGAAGCGCTCCGGGCCGTCGAAGCCGATGCGCATCTTGACGGTGAAGAGTCCGGGAATCTCCTGACGCATGGCGCCGAGGAGCTCGTCGATCTTCGCCGGGTCGCGTAGGAGGCCGCCGCCGACGTTCTTGCGGTAGACCTTGGGCGCGGGACACCCCATGTTGAGGTCGATGCCGGCGACGGGCAGCTTCCGCAGCTCTCGGATGGTCCGCAGCATGGGCGGGGTCTCCTCGCCGATGAGCTGCGCGAAAACCGGCCGACCGGTGCCGTGGTTGACCACCGAATCGACGATGTGCTTCTCGGGCGTCGAGCTTGCGTGGACGCGGAAATACTCGGTCACGAACCAGTCCGGCGCGCCGCGTCGGCCGATCACGCGCATGAAGCCGGTGGTGGTGACGTCCTGCATCGGCGCGAGCACCGAGGGGCGCGTGCCGGCGACGACGGGGGCTGGCAGGGGCCCGCTCACGCCTGCTTGCGCAGGCGCGCGAGCGTCTCCGACATGTCATCGCAGGCGTCCAGGACCGCCTTGGCCACGAAGACCGGGCGCTTGGCCTTCACGGCGAGCACGAGGGCGTCGCTCGGGCGGGCGTCGACTTCGGCGACCTTGCGGGCGACGGGGCCGTCCTGGCCGAGGAGGATGCGGGCGAAGAAGACGCCGTCCTTGACGTCCACGATCGCGACATGGACCACCGCGGCGTCGAGGCCGAGCAGGAGGTGGAGCATGAGGTCGTGGGACTGCGGGCGGTCCGGGATCCGGCCGTCCAAGGCGCCCTGGAGGGCTTCGCCGACGGCGGGGTCGACCTGGATGAACATGGTCTTGAGGGCGGTCACGAGGAACACGGCGCTGCCTCCCTTGAAGGGGATGACCTCGACGCCGGTGACGGGCACTGCCTCCAACTTGCTCATGCCGCAAGGTGGGCCCGCCGCGGCCTCCCCGCAAGCCCTCGCTGCTTCCGGCCGTAGGGTTGCCTTGAAATCGGGCCCCATTTCCGCATGATGACGGAGTGCATCCCTTCCTCGCCGACGACTTCCTTTTCGACTGGAGCCACCTGAAGCCCGAACACGTCGAGCCGGACATCCGCGAGGCCCTGCGCCGCGCCCGCGCCAACGTCGACGCGTTCAAGGAGACGAAAGGGGCCGACCTGACCTACGCCCAGGTGCTCCTGGCTTTCGAGGCCACGACGAAGGAGCTCTCCCGTTCCTGGGGACTGGTCTCGCACCTGGACTCGGTCCTCAACTCCCCCGAGCTCCGCAAGGCCTACAACGCGATGATGCCCGAGGTCACCGCGTTCTTCACCTCGCTGACGCTCGATCCGGAGCTCTGGGCGGTCTTCAAGGCCTACGCGGCGACCGCCGACGCCCAGGCGCTCACGGGCGTCCGCCGCCGCTTCCTCGAAGAGACGATCGCCGATTTCGTAGAGAACGGCGCCGACCTGCCCGCCGAAGGGAAGGCGCGCCTGGCGAAGCTCAACGCCGACCTCGCGGAGAAGACGCAGAAGTATTCCGAGAACGTCCTCGATTCCACCAACGCCTGGGAGCTCTTCATCGACGACGAGCAGCGCCTCGCCGGCCTGCCCGCCAGCGCGCTCGCCGCGGCGAAGCAGTCCGCGACCGCCAAGGGCAGGCCGGAGGCCTGGCGTTTCACGTTGCAGTCCCCCTCGGTCTTCCCGGTGCTCCAATACGCCGACGACGAAGACCTGCGCCGCCGGTGCTGGGAGGGGCTCGGTCAGGTCGGCCTGAAGGCGCCGTGGGACAACACCGCTCTGGTCGGCGAGATCCTCGCGCTCCGGCACGAGAAGTCCCGCTTGCTGGGCAAGCAGCACTTCGCCGATTTCACCACGGCCCGTCGCATGGCCCGCACGGGCGACACGGCCCTGAAGTTCATCGAGGACATCGGCCGGCGCATCCGCCCGAAGTTCCAGGCCGAAGGCGTCGAGCTCGAGCAGTATCGCGCCGCCAAGGCCGGCGACGCCCTGCGTCCGCTGCACCCGTGGGAGTTCGGCTACTGGTCCGAGAAGATGCGTCGTGAGAAGTATGATTTCGACGACGAGGCCCTGCGTCCGTGGTTCCCGGTCGACGGCGTGATCGCCGGCATGTTCCGCCTCTTCGGCGGGCTCTTCGGCATCCAGGTCGTCGCCCGCGACACCTATCACGTCGACCAGGCCACCGGCGCCAAGACGGTCGTCCGCGCCGCCGAACCGCGCGTCGACGGCGCCCCGGTCTGCGTCTGGCACCCGGAGGCCCGTTTCTACGAAGTCCGCGACGGCGACCGTCTGCTGGGCTCTTTCTACACCGATTGGTTCCCGCGCGAATCGAAGCGGGGCGGGGCGTGGATGAACTTCTTCCGCACCGGCGGCCCGCGGCCCGAAGGCTCGTTCGCCCCGCACCTCGGCCTGATGTGCGGCAACTTCACGCCGCCCGTCGCCGGCAAGCAGGCGTTGCTCAATCACGACGAGGTCACCACGGTCTTCCATGAGTTCGGCCACCTGCTCCACCACCTCCTCAGCGAGGTCGAGGTCGAGTCGCTCTCCGGCGTGCGCGTCGCCTGGGACTTCGTCGAGCTGCCTTCGCAGATCCTCGAGAACTGGTGCTGGGAAGAGGAGTCCCTCGCGGTCTTCGCCCGCCATCATGAGACCGGCGCCCCGCTGCCGTCCGACCTCTTGGCCAAGCTCGACGCCGCCGCGAACTTCCGCTCGGCCTCCGTCTGCATGCGCCAGCTCGCCTTCTCGAAGCTCGACCTCGACCTGCACATCCGCGCCGAGACGCTCCGCGGCCGCGACCTGGACGCTCACTGGAACGAGGACTTCGCCGAGTGGCAGGCCCGGACGACCCGTCGGGCCCCCGCCATGGCCCGCCGCTTCAACCATCTGTTCTCGGACGCCACCGGCTACGCCGCCGGTTATTATTCCTACAAATGGGCCGAGGCCCTGGAGGCCGACGCCTTCACCCGCTTCCTCAAGGAGGGGGTCCTGAACCCCGGGGTCGGACGCGAGCTCCGGTCCAAGGTCCTCGCCAAGGGCAACTCCGAGCCAGCCGAGCGACTTTTCCGCGATTTCATGGGTCGGGACCCCGACCCCGAAGCCCTTTTGGTGCGCGACGGCCTGGCTTGAGACTTGCCACCCTTTTCTATGGCATGCCTTAGGCAATAATCGGGCAAAGGTGGCGTATTCCCCTTGCACAAGGGGGCGTTTTCCTCTGCGTAAGGCCTTTTCAGATGAATCTCCGCAACATCGCAGTCATTGCCCACGTCGACCATGGCAAGACGACCCTGACCGACCGCCTGCTCTACCAGTCCGGCATGTTCAGGACCGAGGACCTCGACAAGCTCGCCGGCGGCCAGCACGGGCTGATCATGGACTCGGGCGACCTTGAGCGT
>Ga0208048_1001717_pt1 | contig 11085 bp, 9 predicted proteins | sample Malawi_45m_30L_FD_184163 | JGI IMG/M metagenome (GOLD analysis project Ga0208048, IMG submission 184163) | Freshwater microbial communities from Lake Malawi, Central Region, Malawi to study Microbial Dark Matter (Phase II) - Malawi_45m_30L... | ecosystem: Environmental > Aquatic > Freshwater >... | reverse complement strand
GCCGAAGAACTCGAACCCGTCGTCGGCGACGCAGTACGCCTCGAGGTAATCGACCGCCGTCCCGCGACCCACGCCACAGAACGACCATCCGTTGATCTCCTTGTCGGTCGTCAGCTTCTTGCCGCCGTGCCGCACCGATACGTAGCGCATCGAACCGCTGCTGTCGTTGTCGTCGGTCCCACCGAACCGGTGGATGTAGTCGATTTGCCCGTTCACCGCATTGGTCACCGCGAGATCGGGCAGGCCTTCGTAGATGTCGTACGACACGTTGTTCGTCGTCCACGCCGGGTTGTTGAGCCGCGCATTACCGAAGAGCACGAGGCCACCCCAGAGGCCCCGTGTCGGGAAGGGCAAATCCCCCGGATCGGACACGTCGTCGGACACCGCGGTGAAGACGATCGGCCGGGTCGGCGTGCCGTTGGCGTTGAGCTTGCCGCCCCGGCAGACGAAGAGGCAGCCGAAGTCGTTGGCCGCGCTGCTGGAGGTGCCGGTGCCCGAGGCCCCCTTCACCACCGTGCCCGCCTCGATGTTCAGCACCGCGTTGCTCATCACGTAGGTGAACCCCGTGAGGATGTAGGTGTTGGTCGCCACCCAGGTCTGGGTGCCGTAGAGATGACCTGTGACGAGGTTGGTCGCGGCGCTCGCCTGGGTGGCGAGCAACGCACAGAGGAGGGTGAGCCAGAGGAGGCACCCTGCGGGAATCCGTCGAGTTTTCATGGGTGATATGGGCCGGACGCCGGGCCTTGGTTCGACTGGTTGGCGGCGTCCGTGCGATTACCCTTGGGTCCTCGTGTGACAACCGGATGACGGTTCGATGGTATTCCGGTGAAGTCCGGCCGGGAATCCGTGCCCACACACCCGCCCCAGGGCACCCCCTTCGACGGCGGCCGGGGCTCCGGCCCCGGTGTTCCGATTCGGCCCGGCGTCGGGCAGGCAACATCGGGGTGACACACCGTTTCAGGCTTGGCTCGACCCCCGACCCCGTCTACCAGACTGGCGGCAACCCCAGAGTGCTCCCGGGATCTTCCTGATGAAATACCACGCGATCTGGATTTCGGACCTCCATCTCGGAAGCCGTCATAGCCAGGCCGGGCTGCTGCTGGACTTCCTGCACCAGAACGAGTGCAAGAACCTCTACCTGGTCGGCGACATCATCGACGGCTGGGAACTGCGCCGGCGCTGGCTCTGGAGCACCGAGGCCAACACGGTGATCCAGAAGATCCTGAGGATGAACCGCAAGCGCACCCGGGTCACCTACGTGTTCGGGAACCACGACGAGTTCATGGCCCAGTTCCTCGGGCTCAACCTGGGCGGCGTGCGCCTGGTCGAGCGGGTGGTGCATGAGGGCGTCGACGGACGGAAATACCTCGTCCTCCACGGGCACCAGCTCGACGGTCTGGTGCTCTTCAACCGCCTGCTCGAGCGGGTCGGTGCGCGCCTTTACGACGCCATCCTGGAGTTCAACCTGCACTTCAACCGCCTCCGGCGGCGCCTCGGCTTCGGATACTGGTCGGTGGCGGCCTACCTGAAATTCCAGGCCAAGGGTGCCGTGCGCTACGTCACGCAGTACGAGCAGGCGATGGTGCATCTGGCCCGGCAATCCGGGGTCGAGGGCGTCATCTGCGGGCACATCCACCGGGCGGAAATCCGCACGGTCCAGGGGTTCGAGTACCTCAACTGCGGCGACTGGGTGGAGAGCTGCACAGCGCTGGCCGAGGATTTCGACGGAAACATCCATCTGCTGAAACTGCATGAATCTGGTGTTCGTGGTGCCGCCGGAAACCCGGGGGGCGATGGTGCAGGCGAGAGCCGTGCACGCATGGTGCCGACGGAACGCTCACCGAGTCGTGCGGGTGCTGCTGGCCCGGACCGACTGCGAGAGCCCGTCCCCGCGGATCTCCCGGGAGGTTGAGGCGCCTACCGAGACGATTCCCGGCGCCGGCGTCCCCATCCGCATCGATCGTCACCCGTCGGCCCTCCGGTGGTTCCTGGATTGCCTGGGCCGCCGCCGGATCCTGGGCGCCGGACTGGCGGCGATCGACCGGGCCATCGCCTCGGACGGCGCGGAGGCCGTCGTGAGCTTCATGGAACCCCTGGCGGCCTGGCACCGGGCGACCCGGTTCAGCCGGGTGCCGCTCCTGAGCATCGGCCATGGGCTCCGCCTCGCGCATCCCGAGAGGCCCCGATCCCGGAGGACACCGGCCGACATCCACCGGATGGCCCGAAGGGCGGGGTGGTGCTCCTTCGGGGGGCTCCGCCACGCCCTGTCGTTCCAACCGCTCGGAAACCATCCCGACCAGGGCTGGTTCGCGGGCCCGCCGCTGCCCGACAGCCCGACCGAGGACCGGCTGGAAACCCCGGGGAGGGCCTCGTGATCCGACTGGCACGGGCCGAGCAGCGACCGGAGGTCGAACGGTGGCACCTCCAGCACTCCGGGGTGCCGATCGACTGCTTCTATGACCGCTCGGAAACCGTGGGGAGCGAGGTCGTGGGCACCACCCTGCGCTTCCACCCCCTCGACCGGGAACACCAGCGGCGGTACATGGCCCGGTGCGCGGGGATCGTACTCGACGGCGGTCCGGAGGACCTGGCCGAGGCGGCCTGCCTGGGCAAACCGCTCCTGCACTGGCTGGGCAGGAGCCACCCGGAGTCCCTCGAGCTGGCCCTCGACGTGGAACGTGCCGGCGTCGGCCTGCGGATGACCCACTTCAACCCGGGTCGCCTCCCGCAGGCGATGCCGACCGGGACGGAGGCGTTCCGGCAATGGATGGCACAGTCGGACGAACGTCTCGGGGCGGCCCTCGCGCGCCTGCAACGGCAGGCCTCAGGAACCCGGTGACCCCGCCCGGGTCGTCGGCGACGCGGGGAGACGCCGCTCCAGCAGGACCGCCCGCGAGGGCTCCCAAGCGGCACGCTCAAGAAAGCTCGCCCGAGGGAAGGCGCCCCGGCCCCTCGGGTTCACGTAGGCCACCCACACCGGATGCCCATCGTCGCGTCGTCCCAGCCGCCCGGCGACCTCGTCGAGGGTAGGGCCGAGGAACGGATTGTAGAGGAAGGCCACCAGGGGCCCTCCGGGCGGTTCGTACCGGGCGGCGTCGAGGATCCGGATCTCCAAGGCGACACCGGGATGTTCGCGCGGATGATGAACCGGTACCTCCGCATGGCCGGGGTCCTCGCGGACCTGAGGGCGCTCTTCGAGGCGGGCTCCCTCGAGGAACAGCGGGCCATCTATTCGGGGCGGGTGCGCCACAAGCTCTGGCGGCCGGCGATCCGGCGAGCGTTGCGGACCGACATCGCGCTGAGCCTGCTCGGGGTTCCGGCGGCCCAGAAGGAGCACCTGGAATGGACCTGCGGCCTCGACATCGCCGCCTTCATGGAGGACTGCGTCGAGACGGTCTGCATGCGCCTGCCCACCGCCGACAACTACTTCTGGCGGCTCTACCTGTCCGGGCGGTACACCCGCCAGTGCTGCCCGGAGTACCTCCGCCCGGAGGGCTTCCGGCGCCTGAAGTCGGGACTCGCCGACCGCATCCGCACCCATACCGACAGCCTCACGGGATTCCTACGGAAGCACCCGCGCCCGTTGTCGCGCTTCGTACTGCTCGACCACATGGACTGGCTGAGCCACCGGCATCCCGTGGCCCTTGCCGAGGAGTGGCAGGCGATCGTGGACCGGGCGCATCCCGGGAGCACCATCCTGTGGCGATCCGGGGGCGTCCGTGCCGACTTCGTCGATCCGGTTACCGTCGAGCACCGGGGCCGGCGGGCCCGCCTCGGTGACCTGCTGCGCTACGATCGAAATCGGGCGGCTGACTGCCATGCGCGGGACCGGGTCCACACCCATGGCAGCTTCCACATCGCACGGGTCTCTGCCTGACCGGGCGGCCCGGATCCTCTGGGCGGGCGAGGCGGCGGCGGCGATCGGGGGAGGCGACTCCGGTCCTCCCTCCTACTGGAGACGGGTGGCGGGCGAGGCCTTCCGCCCGGCCATGAACCTGGGAGGGCAGCCGGGATGGATCGTGGACGGGACCTTCGGCTGCCCGATCACCGTGCACGACCGCCGCAGCAACGACTCCTACCCCGTGTCGCTGCTGACCCAGTACCTCGACTACCCCCGCGAGGAACTGGGATTGCTGCCCGGGGCGACGGCACGCATGGCCGCGCGGGTCGGCCTCGTGGGCCTGGACCTCATCCTGCGGATCGCGCGGGCCGATCGCACCGTGCAGTGGAACAGTTGGATGTTCTCGACCAATCCGGTGCCCGTGGGCCTGGCGGAGTCGGCCGAGGCGGTCACCCGGGCGCTGGTCCAAGGGTTTCCCGACCACGCGGTGGTCCTGCGCAATGTCGACGAGGTCGGGGCACCGGGGCTGGCGGCAAGGCTGGCGCGCTCCGGCCATCGCCTCCTCACCGCCCGCATCGTCCACCACTTCGACGCCCGGGACGGGGAATTTCGCCCGACGTCCACGCTCCGGCGCGACCAGAAGGAGCTCGCCCGGGACGACGGCTACCGCTGGGTGGGACCTTGGGACATCGAGGCGGCGGACGCCGGCCGCATCGCCGAACTGTACCGCCGGCTCTACCTCGAGAAGCACTCCCGGCTCAATCCCCAGTATGACGAGCCCTTCGTCCGCGCGGCCATCCGCGACCACTGGCTGGAGTTCCACGGGCTTCGTGACCGGAAGGGTCGCCTGGCCGGGGTGTTCGCTTTCTTCAGTCTCGACGACCGGGTCACGACCGTGCCGTTCATCGGATACGACACCTCGCTGCCGGCGGAGTCGGGGATGTACCGGCGACTCTTCCTCGGAATCCACCGGGAGGTAGGCCGGCGACGCCAGTTGCTCAACTACAGCTCCGGCGCGGGCGAATTCAAGCGGCGCCGGGGGTCCATCCCGACGGTGGAATACAACGCGGTGTACGACCGTCACCTGCCACCGGGGCGCCAGATGGCCTTCCGGACCGCGGGACTCCTCCTGAGGCGCCTGGTCAGACCGTGGATGGAGCGTAGCGGGCTATGAGGCCGCGCCCGAGGGACATCAAACGTCACCGTCCTGTTGCCGTCCCGACATCCCCGCGTGACGGAAATCCACAATCTTCGGAACAGATGGAGCTGGATTCATCCCTGCTGCTGCACGAGGAGCGTCTCGAGACGGCCGCGGAGTGGTCCTTTCCGGCCCCGGGCTGGACGTTCGCCTGGTTGCTTTCCGGTGACGGTTACCTGATGGGCTGCAACCCGGCGCGGGCGATGGGTGCCGGCGCAGTCGCCGTCCATGGCGGAGGCATCCGCCTCACCCTGCGGGCCAGCCGCCTCGGACCGGTGCGGTTCCGCTGGTTCCGCCTGGAGCCGTCGGCCCTCTTCGGAGTGTTCACCCTGTTCGAGCGCCGGAGGATCGACCACCCCGAGGACTCGAAACCCGGACTGCCGTGGGTGCTGGAAGGCGGCACCCCGGCCGCGCGGCGGTTCGCCAGCGTCGAGCCCTCCCGGGGGGCCAGCGCCCTCGAGCAGCGTGCGCTCCTCCTTGAACTGGTGTCAGTGGTGCTGTCGCCGCCCCCGTTCACGTCGGGCATCCCGGTCGGTTCCCCGCGGGACGCGGGCGACCGGCTTGAGGAACTGCTGCACCGAATCACCGACTCGGAGCTGATGACCCTTCCGGTCGAGGAACTGGCCCGTCGCTGCCGTTGCGAGCCGCGCCGGTTGCTTTCGATCTACCGGGAGCGCTTCGGGGGAAGCCTTCCGGGCCAACAGCGGGAGTGGCGGCGGCTGAGGGCCTGCGCGCTCCTGGCACAGCCGGGAACCGACATCACCACGGTCGCCCGGGCCTGCGGGTACGACGGGGTGGATGCCTTCCGCGCCTGGTTCCGGCGGGAGTTCGGCATGGCCCCGTCGCAGTGGCGGGAACGGGGCCAGGCAAACGCCACAGGGGTCGATTCCAAGTCGATCCGGTAACCGAACCGCGAAGAGTTCGTCGCCGTTTTGTCACAAACACGACAAATTGCCGCCATCTGTCCCCCGGAGCCTGACCGGGCATGAACGCTTCGATCCGTCGGGTCACCCTTCTCGCCGCCGCCTGCGCCGCCGCCTGGGTCGCCGGGTGCGCCTCCTCCTCCGCCAGACTCAACCAGGTCTCGCTGGGCATGTCCCGCGAGGAGGTGGTCAAGACCCTCGGCCGCCCGCATGCCGTCGCGGCCCAGGGCGAGGTGGAGTTCCTGACCTACAACCTGATCAACAAGGGCGTGGGTGACATGAAGGAGTTCGTGGTGCGCCTGCAGAAGGGCTCGGTCGAGTCCTTCGGGGAGCGGGTGAACTTCGGATCCAGCCTCTTCGGCACGAATGCGCCGGCCGGGGCGACGGCGAAGTGAGCCCCGTCGAACACCGCCCACCCCCCGTCCGAACGAGCCTCCCATGGACCCCTTCCAACCCCTCCTCGCCAACGCCCTGACCTTCGCCTTCGAGAAGGCGACCATCGAGGGCAAGATCACCATCTCGGCCCTGGTCATCGTGTCGATGATCTCCTGGTCGGTGATCATCACCAAGGGCCGCCAGATCCTGAAGGCCCGTGCCGCAACCAAGCGGTTCCTCGCCGCCTTCCGCGAGATCGAGGACCCGATGCAGCTCTTCCGGGAGAAGCGCGAGTTCCCCGGCGCGCCGGCCTACGAGGTGTACGCGATGGGATGTGGCGAACTCGAGTATCACCTCGAGAACAACCCGGTGACGGTCAAAGGCCAGAAACGCATCAGCCTCGAGTCGTTCCAGTCGGTGCAGGTGGCCCTGGAGCGCGGTGTCAGCGCCGAAGCCCTTTCGCTTGAGAAGGGCATGATCATCCTCACCACGGCGGTGGCCGGCGGGCCCTTCATCGGCCTGCTGGGCACGGTGTGGGGCGTCATGGAGACCTTCTCGGGCATCGCCATGGCAGCCAGCGCCAGCTTGACGGCCATGGCGCCGGGCGTCGCCGGCGCGCTCATCGCCACGGTCGTCGGCCTCTTCGTGGCCATCCCCGCGATGTTCGCCTACAACCTGATGATCACCTCCATCCGCGGGATCACCCAGGAACTGGACAACTTCAACTCGGAGATCATGACCGATCTCGAGCACCGCTACGTCGACAACCGCGCCCTCGCCGACGAGATCGCCGACGCCCTGCGCAACCTCAACCTCGGCCAGGCGCCCCAGGGCCCGGCCACCCGGCCATGAGCTCCGCTTCCGCCGGCCGCCGCGGGCGCAAGAAGTACTCCGCGTCGCACCACCATGCGATGGGTGAGCTGAACATCACCCCGCTCCTGGACCTCGCCTTCGTGCTGCTGGTGATCTTCATCATCACCACCGCGCCCTCGACCAACGACATCGACATCAACCTGCCCTCGGCGGCGCAGCAGCCGCCGCAGAACCAGAACAAGCAGGACATCAACAACGTGACGGTCGACTCGGCGGGCAACGTGTACTTCAACGCCGAGCCCATCACGCTCAAGAAGCTCGAGGACGAGATCATCCGCTTCCGCAAGAGCAACCCCGACCTCAGCGTGGTGGTCCGGGGCGACGAGAACGTGAACTACCAGAAGGTGGTGCAGGTGCTCGACATCCTCACCCGGGCCAACGTCACCAAGATCGGCCTCGCGACCGACACGGCCGGCGCGGCCAAATAGGAACCCGGCATGGCCCGAAACGCCAAGAAGACGAGCGACCGGTCAAGCCTCGTCATCTCGATCGTCGTCCACGCCCTGGCCCTGGGCGGCCTGGCCTACCTCGCCCACAAGGCGGGCTTCGTGCCGCAGGCGATCTACCAGATCACCGGCATCAAGCCACCGGAGAAGCCCAAGCCCAAGCCCAAGCCGCCGGAGCCGACCCCGGACATCCCGAAACCCAAGGCCAGCGACATCGTGGAGGAGACGGCCACCCCGCCGGCCAATGCCGCGCCGGCAACGGCCGCCCCGCCCACGGCCAGCGCCGCAAGGTCCGACGCGCCCCCGGCCCAGGGCGGCGGCGCGGGCAACTTCTTCAAGGCCGAGGCCCGCAAGCCCGACGCCGCCCCGGTGCGGCCGATCCAGGGCAAGCCGGGCACGGGTGCGGGCAACCTCGCGGCCTCGAAGTCCACGGCATCCGCCACGGCGGCCAAATCAGCCTTCGACGAGGCTTCGACCAAGCCGAGCACGGTGGCCGCCGTGCTCGAGGAGCGGAAGAACGCCGCCACCGCCCAGGAGGCCATCAGCGCCGAGCAGATCGCCCGCACCGGCGGCGGCGACGCGGCCCAGATCACCACCAAGATCACGGGCGTGGTGGCGACCGACAACCGCCAGATCGTCATCCGGGGGCTCAACGACCGCTACAACATCGCCACGCTCAACGGGGCCGAATTGCCCAGCGCCGACCCACGCCGGCGCGCCCCGCAGCTCGACCTCATCCCCTCGGCGATGATCGACCGGGTGGTCGTGAGCAAGACCTTCACGCCCGACCTGCAGGGCGGATTCGCCGGCGGCGCGGTCAACATCGTGACCAAGTCCTTCCCGGCGAAGGGATTCACCACCGTCTCGGGCGGCGCCGGCCTCAACACGGCCGCCACGCTCAACGACCGCTTCCTCAACATCCCGGGCGGGGGCAACGATTTCTGGGCGATGGACGACGGATCCCGGGCCCTGCCGTCGCAGGCGCTCATCGACCCGTCCATCCTCACGGAAGCCCAGCGGCCCTGGCGCAACACCACCCAGCAGGCGGCGGGCGCGGAGCGCCTGGCTCTGGCCCAGAAGTACGACGCGGCGCTGCGCTCGTTCCAGAACACCACGTTCGCCCCGTCCATGGGCCAGCCTGGTCCGAACTCGAACTTCTCGGTCTCCAGCGGCGACACCACCTGGCTCTTTGGCCGGCGCTTCGGCTGGTTCGGGACCTTCAACCACGACCGGCAATTCCAGTTCTACGAGGGCGCCTTCCGCGGACGCTATGCCTACGGCACCGACCCGGTGGACGGCGGACCACTGTTCCGGACCTCCGAGTTCCAGCGCGACCAGGCCATCCAGACGGTGGGCTGGGGCGCGGTGGCCAGCACGGCCATCGAGCTCATGCCGGGCCACGAGCTGTCCTTCAGCTTCCTCAACAACCAGAGCGCCCAGCACTACCTGACCGAGGAGACCGGCCGTACCATCAACCAGTTCGACCCGGGGAACCCGGAGCGCACCCGGATCGACCAGCTCACCTACCGCGAACGTTTCCTGCGGAACTTCCAGTTCAAGGGCCGTCATGAGTTCCGGGAGGTTGGGGCGGCCCAGCTCGACTGGAGCTTCTCGAGTTCGGGCACGGGCGAGAACTCCCCAGACGAGCGGATCTTCCCGATGATCCTCTTCCCGGCAGGCAACGGGCTGACCAACATCATCGCCCAGTCGGCCGAGCTGCCGAACATCAACCAACCGTCGCGCTTCTTTCGCGATTCGCAGGACAAGAGCTGGAACTTCCGCAGCGACCTGACCATCCCCTTCACCCCGGGCAACGGGCTCGAGAGCTCGATCAAGATCGGCGGCAACGTGCTCGAATCCGAGCGCCGCCTGCGCGAGCAGCGCTTCGAGTACGAGATCAACCAGACCTCCGGCGCCAACCAGGCCGATGTCACGGCCTACGCCAATTCAATCCTCAACTTCCAGGGCCGCCAGTTCGTCACCAATTTCACCGGGTCCGGATCGAACGCCCGGACGGCGTACTTCTTCCCCAACGCGACCTTCCTGCGCTCCGGCCTGCCCTTCGACGGCTACGGCTACGACGGCACCCAGAGCATCCCGGCGGTGTACGCCATGGCAGACCTCTTCGTGATGCCGAAGTTCCGGCTGGTCGGTGGTGCCCGCGTCGAGGAGACGGACCTGAATGCCGAGGTGCTGCCGCGCAGCCGCATCCTGGGAGCTTCGCCCCGCGGACGGATCGCCACGACGGACGTGCTGCCGTCGGTCGGGGGCGTCTTCCCGCTGACCAGCAACCTGAACCTGCGGCTCAACTGGTCGCAGACCATCGCGCGGCCAACCTACCGCGAGTTCGCGCCCTTCGAGTACTTCGACACCTTCGACGGCCTCGCGTACCGGGGCAATGCGGACCTAAAGCGCTCCGAGATCGAGAACTTCGACGCGCGGATGGAATGGTTCCCCCGGCCCGGGGAGCTCGTCTCGGTGGCGTGGTTCCGCAAGAACATCCTCAACCCCATCGAGCCCTACATCGCCGACAACGCGGCCGGCATCGTGAGCTTCACGAACAACGCCAGCGCCGTCGTCTCGGGCTTCGAACTGGAGGCGCGCAAGAACCTCGGCGCCCTGGACCCGCTGCTCTCCGGGGTCACCCTCGGCGGCAACGCGGCCTTCATCCAGTCGGAGGTCGACGTGTTCTATCCGGTCGGCAATGGCGTGGGCCTGTACAACCGGCCCCTCTTCGACCAGCCGGAATACATCCTCAACGGCGACCTCGCCTGGGAGATCGCCCGCAGCCGCACCATCGTGTCAGTGTCGTTCACGCGGAGCGGCCAGCGGCTGGCGGTCGACGGCGGCCAGGGCAGCCCGAACATCTACGAACAGCCCATCGACACCCTGGACCTGTTCGTGAACCAGCGCCTCGGCCGTCGGTGGCGCATGCGCTTCGGCGCGCGCAACCTGCTCGACCCGGACATCCGCCAGACGCTCATCAACGACCTCGGGGCCCGCGAGGAGCGCTACGGCGACCAGTACGTCTTCCGCAGCTACCGGCGCGGCATCACCGTCAGCCTGACCGTGTCGGCCGACTTCTGAGGCGGGCCGCTCAGCGCCCCTGCCCGCGCAGGTAAACCGGGTTGGAATAGATCCAGGGCCGGCGTTCCCCGTCGAGGGCCAACCACAGCTCGACCCGGTACACGCCGGGCCGGGAGGCCGGGGCCTCGAGGGTGTGCCCCTCGGCCAACGCCTCGACCGAGCCGTCCCGAAGCAGCCGGATCGTCGCCGGCAGGGGCGATCGCACCATCAGGCGCAGGCCCGGGGCCCAAGCCCGTTCCTCCCCCATCGGGACGCCGCGCCCGGAGGGACCCTGTCCCCCGGCGACCGCATGGAAGTCGAACCCGGTGGGATCGCCCATCCAGTCGTGCGAGACGTAGACGC
>Ga0208048_1001715_pt1 | contig 11105 bp, 8 predicted proteins | sample Malawi_45m_30L_FD_184163 | JGI IMG/M metagenome (GOLD analysis project Ga0208048, IMG submission 184163) | Freshwater microbial communities from Lake Malawi, Central Region, Malawi to study Microbial Dark Matter (Phase II) - Malawi_45m_30L... | ecosystem: Environmental > Aquatic > Freshwater >... | reverse complement strand
ACGCGACCGGAGCGGTTTCTGATCTTTCTGATCGAGGATGACCTGCAGGTGCTCGAATCGGTGGCAACGCTGCTGCGCAACGAGGGTTTCAGCCTTCAGTGCTGCGATTCGGGCTACGCGGTGGACGGGGCGCTACAGTCGCTTGATCGGCCGCCCGACCTGATCATCAGTGACTACAGGCTCAATGCGCTCGTGAACGGCCTGCAGTTGATCGATCGGCTCCGCGAGGAGTTCAACCGGGACATCCCCGCCCTGCTCCTCACCGGCGACACTGCGCTTGGAGATACTGGCGCACTCCGGGATGGACGCGCCGCGTTTGAGGTGATGTACAAGCCGATCACGCCCCGCGCACTGCTCGAGCGAGTGTCGCACGCGCTCTCCGGCGCGCTTCAAGGCTCAGGCGGCTGTGCTGTTTGCGAGCAGGTGCCACAGGCGTGAGGGGCTGAGCGGCATCTGCAATCGATCCGCAGCCTGCGCGTAACCGTGACGCGCGAGAGCATCGGCAACCGCATTGACCAGCGCTGGTGTTGCGCCGATCGTGCCCAGTTCACCCACCCCTTTCACGCCAAGCGGGTTGGTGCGGCACGGGATGCTCTGATCCATCTCGGTGCGAAAGCGGCCGATGATGTCAACCCGTGGCATCGCATAGTCGAGAAAGCTCGCCGACAACGGTTGCCCACTCTCGTCGTACACCATGGATTCGGTGAGCGCCTGGCCGATTCCCTGCACTGCGCCGCCGTCGAGTTGGCCTCGCACGATCATTGGGTTGACGACCCTTCCAACGTCGTTCATCGAGCAGTAGCGGATGAGTTGCACCTCCAGCGTGTCGGGGTCGACCTCAACCTCGCAGATATGGCAGGCATTGGGCCAGGACGGTCCATCAACCCTGGTGGTGGAATCGAGCTGGATTCGGCCGAGTTCGGCGCGTGCTGCCACCTCGAAGAGCCCGATGCCTCGGTCGGTGCCCACAACGGTGTAGCGGCCCTCCGCGTAATCGAGGTCCTCGGAGCCGACTTCGAGGACCTCGGCGGCAAGATCCCGGGCCTTGCGGATGACCTTGTGCGCCGCCACCTCGATCGCTGACCCACCGGTGAACAGCGACCTCGACCCTGCGGATCCGAAACCCTCGGCCAGATCGGTGTCGCCCTGAACGATCCGGATGCGCTCGAGTGGCACGCCGAAGGCGTCGACCGCGAGCTGTACGTATGTTGTGGCGATGCCTTGCCCCATCGGCATGGTGGCCGAGATGATCTCGATGAAGCCGTCGGCGGCCACGGTCACGCGGACCGTCTCCTCGAAGGCGTTACCGCTCGTCCACTCGAGAAACGACGCAACGCCCCGACCCCGCCACTTGCCGCGGCGCGCGGAATCCGCAGCGCGTGCCTCGAAGCCCTGCCAGTCGGCAAGCTCGCGCGCTTGCCGGGTGATCGACGGGAAATTACCCGAGTCGTACACCTGTCCCATCGGGTTGGTGTAGGGAAACTGGTTCGGCTGGATCATGTTACGCAGACGCAATTCAACCGGATCGATATCGAGTCGGCGTGATGCTGCGTCGATCAGGCGCTCGATGATGTAGATCGCCTCCGGCCGACCGGCGCCCCGGTACGGACCGGTCGGGGTTGTGTTGGTCATCACTGCGGTGTACTGGAAGTCGATCGTGCGGATGTCGTAGATGGATGTCTGAACCCAGGGGCCGATGAGTGCCTGGATCGCCACCCCCGCACCGAGCGCGTAGGCCCCCACGTTGGCCACCGTATGCACCCGAAGTGCGAGTATCCGCCCTGACGCGTCGAGTGCAAGCTGAGCGCAGGTATCGATGTCCCTGCCGTGGGTTGAGGCCACAAACTCCTCGCTGCGTTCCGCAACCCACTTCACGGGTCTTCCCACCACCCGCGCAGCGTGTGCGAGCACTGCGTCCTCCGGGTAGATTCCGGTCTTCGCGCCGAACCCACCACCCACGTCGGTGGCGAGAATGCGCACCTTGTCGCGAGGCAGTCCAAGCACCGCATCGCACAGGGTGTTGCGTACCCCCGCCGGCATCTGGGTACTCATGCGCATCGTGATCCGCTGAGTATCCGCTTCGTACCAGGCGAGCGTTGCACGCGGCTCCATCGGCGCCGGAATCAGGCGCTGGTTTGCAATGCTCAGGCTCACCACATGCGCGGCCGAGCCAAACACCGCATCAGCGGCCTTTGGATCGCCGTACCGGGCAAAGGCCGAAATGTTGTCGGAAGCAGTCTCGCAAACCAATGGAGCGCCTGCACGCATTGCATCGTGCGATCCGGCTACCGCATCAAGCGCCGCATACTCCACTTCGATCGCGCGCAAGGCTGCACCGGCCTGGTCTGCCGATTCGGCGATCACGCAAGCGAGTGCCTCCCCCACGTGACGCACCCGCTCAAAGGCGAGCGGGCGTCGCGGCGCGGTGACCGCAGGCGCTCCGTCGGCGCGCTTGAATCCCGCAACGCCTGGCAGGGGCTTGACGCCGGCATCAACCAGATCTTTCCCGGTCAGGACTGCAACGACCCCCGGCATTGCGCGCGCTGCCGCAGTATTGACATCCACGATCGTGGCGTGCGGATGCGGGGAACGGAGAAACTTCAGCCAGGTCATCCCCGGCATGACTGCGTCGCCTGCGTAGAGGCCCTCGCCCTGCACCAGGGCGTGATCCTCAACCCGGCGGACCGACTGGCCCGAGCCAAAACGCGCAGCGATGGGGACGTCGTTGGGTGCGTTCATGATGGACTTTCCACAAAAAAAGGGGTCAGGCTGCCCGCAGCAGGCGCGAGGCCTCCTGGACCGAAGCGACGATGTTGACGTAGCCGGTACAACGGCAAAGATTGCCCTCGAGAGCCTCGATGATCTCGGACTCCCCGGGGTTGGGATTGGTGGCGAGCAGGCAGGCCGTGGTCATGATCATGCCTGGCGTGCAAAAGCCGCATTGCAGGCCGTGACACCGCGAGAAAGCCTCCTGGATCGGATGCAGCGTGCCGTCGTTTGCAAGTCCCTCCACGGTGGTGACCTGCGCATCTTCGGCCTGCACCGCAAGCACCGCGCAGGAACGCACCGACTCCCCGTTGAGCAACACGGTGCAGCAACCGCATTGCGAGGTATCGCATCCAACGTGCGTGCCGCGCAGCGCCATATGCTCGCGCAAGACATCGACGAGCAGGGTGTGCGTGGAGACCTCAACCTCGGCCTCGCGACCGTTGACCGTTAAGCGGATACTGTGCACCGAGTCCTCTCCCAGGCAAACAATGGAATAGTCGACCGAAGGACGACCTTTTCTGACTTCCCGATGCTAGCCCAAGCCTGCGGGCGTCCCGGCGAAAGTCCCCCCGGTGCACTTCGCTACTGAATCGGGCAGACTGCAGCGCGCCGCTTGCGCTGCGAATCCACGCCTGGGCACTCCATGTTGCCGTGCTGCGCGTTGATCGCGCACGAGGGGTGCACCGAAGGTAGTCCAGCGTTGCATCCATGGTGGATCGAGCGTGGATCGATTTTGCCCATAGGCGCTCCGACGCTGGAGTATCCTCGCGCTTTCCCTTTTCCGGATGCGCCATCCAATGCCCATGGAACCTGAGCAGGACAGCAAGGTGAGCGAGGCGGGTGAAGCCACAAATCGCGAAATCGGCGTGGCGCTGCCGTCCTCGATCGACGCCACGGTCGAGGGTCTGGCCCAACACCTCTACCTCGCGGACCGCAGCCTTGCCACCGCACTCTTTCTGGCCTTGCGACTTGGCAGACCGCTCCTGCTCGAGGGCGAGCCCGGCACCGGGAAAACCGAGATCGCCAAGGTGCTTGCGGGCATGCTCGGGCGGCGCTTGATCCGCCTGCAGTGCTACGACGGGATGGATCTCAACCAGGCCGCCTATGAGTGGGACCATGCACGGCAATTGCTGGAAATCCGCATGGCTGAATCCTCGGGACGCCAGGAACATCTCCACCTCAATGACCTCTACGACCGGCGCTTTCTGCTGCGTCGACCGCTGCTCGAGGCGCTCGACAGCGGGCTTGCAGCCGCTCCGGTGCTGCTCATCGACGAACTCGATCGCACCGACGAGGCCTTCGAGGCCTACCTGCTCGAGCTGCTCTCCGACTTTCAGATATCCATCCCCGAGCTGGGTAGTATCCGGGCTCCGCAACCCCCCATCGTGCTGCTCACCTCGAACCGTACCCGCGAACTGCACGACGCCGTCAAGCGCAGATGCCTCTACCACTGGGTGGATTTCCCAAGCCCGGAACGCGAGGAGGCGATCCTTGCACGCAAGGTTCCAGCCTTGTCTCCACCGATGCGTCGGCGCATCGTGCATCTGGTTCAGGGGCTTCGCCGCCTCGAACTCTTCAAGCGCCCCGGAGTGGCCGAGACGATCGATATGGCCCATGCCGTGCTCGTCCTCGGACTTGAAGATCTGAGCGCTGACACGGTGAATCCCCTGGCCGGCGTGCTGCTCAAGGTGCAAGACGACATTGAACAGGCGCGCGAAGCGCTGGGCAGTCTCCTCGCTTCGGAGGCCGTTTGAGGCGGCTTCGGGCGGCCTCAGGCGACTCCAGGCGATTCCAGGCGGTTCAAGGCGGCTCCAGGCGACTCCAGGCGGCTTCAGGATGGCGGGTCCCCACTCACCGGAAGCTTCATCCACGGCGCTGCGCAATGCTGCCTGACTCCCAAACGACCAGGGCTGGCTCGCGCTGGCCCGCGATGTCGCTTGCCGATGCGCACCGGCGGCTCACCGCGCCGGGCATGCCACTCGAGATCGAGGAGCGCTGGATCCGGGGCCAGCGCCTGAAGGTGTGGAAACACGCGCCTCCCACGCTGCGCGATGTTTTCCTGCACGGTCGGGGCTACGGCGAGAGGGTCTTTCTGGTGCATGAAGACGAGCGCGTGACGTTCGAGGCCTTCACGCGGGCAAGTCTTGCATTCGCATGGCACCTCGACGGGCTCGGCATCCGCAAGGGCGACCGGGTGGCGCTCGCGATGCGCAATCTGCCGCAATGGCCCGTGACCTTCTTTGGCACCTTGCTGCTCGGTGCCATTGCAGTGCCGCTCAATGCCTGGCTCACCGGACGCGAACTGCACTACGCACTACGCGACTGCGGCTGCCGCGTCCTTGTCGTGGACGATGAGCGCCGTGATCGCCTCGCGCCGTTTCTCCACGACTGCCCCAGCATCGAACACGTTTTCACAGGACTCGATGCAGTCGTTGGGCCAACAGCAGCCTGGGCCGCACTCCCCGAGGCGAAGTGCCCCGATACCCCGATCCACGCCGACGACGATGCCACCATCTTCTACACCTCCGGTACCACAGGCAACCCCAAAGGCGCACTCGGCACCCACCGCAACACGATCAACTCGGTCTGGTCTGCTGCGCACCTTGCGGCACGCAATGCCCTGCGCAGGGGAGAGGATCCGTCTGCGACAGCGCAGACTGCCGCGACTGCGCAGCCCGCAGCGGTGCAGCGTGCAAACCTGCTCTCGGTGCCCTTTTTCCATGTCACAGGCTGCCAAGCCATTCTGTGCCCGGCGCTCTACGCTGGAACCAGGATCGTGATGATGCGCAAGTGGGACGCGGAACGCGCCATGCAGCTCATCGAACGCGAGCGCATCACGGGGGCGGGCGGCGTTCCGACGATCGCCTGGCAACTTCTGGAGCATCCGAAGCGCGCCCATTACGACCTTTCATCGCTCGAGTTGGTCTCCTACGGCGGCGCCCCGGCAGCTCCAGAACTCGTACGCCGGCTGGAAAGTGTCTTTCCAACTGCGCTCGCCGGAACCGGTTGGGGCATGACGGAAACCTCCTCCACCTGCACCCACCACAGCGGCGAGGACTACGCATTCAGGCCGGAAAGTTGCGGTCCGGCCCTGCCGAACTGCGAACTCAAGGTCTGCGACGACGACGGTCGAAGTCTGCCACCCGGGACCATCGGTGAACTCTGGGCACGCGGGCCCAATGTTGTGAAGGGCTACTGGAATAGGCCAGAGGAGAGCGCGGCAACTTTCGTGGACGGCTGGGTGAAAACCGGAGACCTCGCCCGGCTCGACGACGAGGGCTTCTGCACGATCGTGGACCGCAAGAAGGACATGCTTATCCGTGGCGGTGAAAACATCCACTGCATTGAAGTGGAAAGCGCGCTCTACGAGCATCCTGCGGTGATGGACGCTGCAGTTGTTGGCCGTGCGCACCCAAGTCTGGGGGAGGAACCTGTGGCGGTTGTGAGCCTGAGGCCTGGAGAAACCCTTACCGAGTCTGCGCTTCAGGCCTGGGTGGCCGAGCGTCTGGCCGCCTACAAGGTACCGGTGCAGATCCTCCTGGAGACACAAATGCTCCCACGCAACGCCAACGGAAAGATCATCAAACGTGAACTGCGCGAGCGTTTCGGCAGTTGAGTGCGGTGTTGCCCCTGAATCGGGGAGCCCTCGGGCAGTTTTTCCAAACCGGCAGCCCTGGCCGGCGATCCTGCCCGCGGCCCGGCGCGTCTTCGTGCACTCTCTGGCAACTCAGCGCGGAGTCTCCGCAGCACTGGGAGCGCGCAGGAATGCGAAGTCAACTCCCTTTTCGGCTTGCAGGACCTGTTCGAGGTAGAGCTTTCGATACCCTCGCGAGGCGCTGGGGGCCTCGATCGGCGCGGATGCCCTGCGCCTTTCGATCTCGGCATCGTCGACCAGCCAGAGAAGTTCGCGGCGCCGCACGCTCAACCGGATACGGTCGCCGCTGCGCACCCATGCGAGCGGCCCGCCCGCTGCCGACTCGGGCGATACATGCAACACGATCGTGCCCGATGCGGTGCCGCTCATGCGACCGTCGGAGATGCGGACCATGTCCTTCACGCCCTCGCGTGCGAGCTTTCGCGGGATTGGCAACATGCCCGCCTCGGGCATTCCGGGGGCCCCCTTGGGCCCGATGTTTTTGAGAACCAGAATGTCGCCGGGCAGCACATCGAGGGAGGGATCGTCAATGCGGCGGGCAAGATCCTCGAGTCCCTCGAAGACAAGCGCCCGACCCTCATGCTCCAGGAGATGCGGGGAAGCGGCCGATGGCTTGATCACGCATCCGGCCGGTGCGAGATTGCCGCGCAGCACCGCAAGTCCGCCTTCCGGGTAGACCGGATCGCGGAGCGAACGGATCACGGTCTGGCTGAAGAGGCGCTTCGCGTCGAGCGTGCTCTGGATCAACGCGCCCAGCGTTCGTCCGCTCACCGTGAGCGCATCGAGATGAAGCAGGGGTCGCAGCGCCGCCAGGAGCGCGGGCACGCCACCTGCCGCATGAAAATCCTCCATGTAGTATCGGCCGGAGGGCTTGAGATCAACCAGCACCGGGGTCTCACGACCCATCGCATCGAAGGCGTGAAGATCGAGGTCGATTCCGAGCCGTCCGGCAACCGCGCACAGATGAATGAGCCCGTTGGTTGATCCTCCGATCGCGAGCAGCACCCGTGCCGCGTTCTCGAAAGACCTGCGGCTGAGGAACTGCGAAGGTGTCCGCTGCGTTCGTGCGGCTTCCACCGCCATCCGGCCGCTGGCCTCGGCAATCCGCATCCTGTCTGCGGTCACTGCGGGCGCCGACGCGCCACCCGCTACCGTAATGCCGAGTACCTCGGCAAGAATCGCCATGGTGCTGGCCGTGCCCATCACCGAACAAGTGCCAACACTTGCAACCAGCTGCTCGTTCACCTCGGCCAGTGCTGTCTCTCCGAGTTGGTCGGCGCGATAGAGCGCCCAGAAACGGCGACAGTCGCTGCATGCCCCAACCCTCTCGCCGCGGTAGGACCCGGTGAGCATCGATCCGGTGATGAGTTGCACCGCTGGTCGGTCGGCCGAGCAGGCCCCCATGAGTTGCGCCGGCACCGTCTTGTCGCAACCGCCGATCAGCACGACAGCATCCATCGGTTGGGCGCGGATCATCTCCTCGGTGTCCATCGCCATCAGATTGCGCAGAAACATCGAGGTGGGGCTCGAGAAACTCTCGTGGATCGAAATGGTCGGAAACTCAACCGCCAACCCACCCGCAAGCATCACACCGCGACGCACGGCCTCGAGCAATTGCGGCATGTTCCCGTGACAGGGATTGAATCCGCTGCCGGTGTTCACAACGCCGATCATCGGGCGGTTGAGCGCATCGTCCGAGTAGCCCGCACCCTTGATGAAGGCCTTGCGCAGAAAGCTCGAAAAAGCGTTGTCGCCATATTGCGCAAGCCCCTGGCCAAGTCCACTGCCTTCGCTGTCGCGCATCGCCGTCCTCCGTTTGACGCTCTCCAGTGCCCCCGATTTCCCGCGCTCGGGCCGAGCCGTCGCGCGCAGGGACTGGCAAGTCTCGGCGTTGGCGAAGACGACACGCGATGGCTGTGGCCACGCCACCCGATCTTGCCAAGGCCTACGGGGTGGCGCAGGCCAACTGCGCAGCGCCGATTCCCGCCTACTTCATGGTGGGCATCGCAAACTCGGCGCCCTTGGCGATCGATTCCGGCCAGCGCTGCATGATGCTCTTGTAGCGGGTGTAGAAGCGAACCGCCTCTTCGCCATAGGCGTGATGCTCACCAAAGAGACTGCGCTTCCATCCGCCGAAGGAATGCCATGCCATCGGCACCGGAATCGGCACGTTGATCCCAACCATGCCCACCCAGACGCGTCGACCAAACTCGCGCGCCAAGCCGCCGTCGGCGGTGTAGATCGACACGCCGTTGCCGAACTCATGACGGTTGACCAGATCGAGCGCTTCGGCGAAGTCCTTCACGCGCACCACCGCGAGCACCGGCCCGAAAATCTCCTCGCGATAGATGCGCATCGTGGGACGAACCTGATCGAAGAGGCAGCCCCCGAGGAAGTATCCATCCTCGCGGCCGGGAACCCGCAGACCCCGCCCGTCGACCACCAGCGATGCACCCTCGCGAATGCCCTCCTCAATGTAGTGCTCCACCCGAGACTTGTGCTGGGCGGTCACGAGCGGACCCATCTCAGCGTCGCCTTCCATGCCGTCCTTCACCAGCAGCCCACGGGCGCGCTCGGCAAGTGCATGCACCAGTCGATCTGCCACGTCGCCCACGGCCACGGCCACCGAAATGGCCATGCAGCGCTCACCTGCCGAGCCGTAGGCGGCACCGACCAGCGCATCGACCGCCTGCTCGAGATTGGCGTCGGGCATGACCACGAGGTGATTCTTTGCCCCGCCCAACGCCTGAACCCGCTTGCCGCGCGATCCTGCTTCGCGGTGGATCATTTCGGCGATCGGCGTGGACCCCACGAAGCTCACCGCCTGCACCTCGGGGTGATGCAGCAAAGCCTCGACCGCCTCGCGATCGCCCTGTACAACGTTGAAGACGCCGTCGGGCAGACCAGCCTGCTGCAGCAGCTCCGCAATCATGAGCGAAACCGAGGGGTCGCGCTCCGAAGGCTTGAGGATGAAGGCGTTGCCCGTGACAAGCGCCATCGGAATCATCCAGAGCGGCACCATGAACGGAAAGTTGAAGGGCGTGATCCCGGCGGTCACGCCAAGGGGCTGTCGCAGATGCCAGTTGTCGATACCGCCGCCCACGTTGTCGCTGTGCGCCGTCTTGAGCAGTTGCGGTGCGCCGCAGGCAAACTCCACCACCTCGAGTCCGCGGGTGACTTCGCCCCTGGCATCGCTGAACACCTTGCCATGCTCCCGGGTGATGCACGCAGCCAGCGCGTCGTGGTGTTTCTCGATCAGGTCCTTGAAGCGAAACATCACCCGGGCCCGGCGCAGCGGGGGCAGTTCGGCCCAAGCGGGGAAGGCACGCGAGGCGGCGCCTGCCGCTGCGTCCACATCGGCAGCCGTGCCCAGCAACACCTCGCTCTGCACTTCGCCGAGCGCGGGGTTGTAGACCGGGGCGCAACGCGCGGAGGCGCCCGGCACAGTCTTGCCGTTGATCCAGTGTGCGATCGTGGAAGTGGTCTGGCGGATATTCATGAGGAACTCGTGGGCTTCAGCGGGTTTCAACAATGAGTTCACGCAGGGTGTCGACCATGGCGCTCACCTGTGCGGGCGTGCTGATGAAGGGAGGTGCCATTGCGATCGTGTCGCCGGTGAAGCGCAGCAGCAGGCTCGAGCGCAGGCCCGCCTCGAAGACCCGGGTGGCGCGCAGGCCGGGCGAGCCGGCAACCGGCTTGAGATCGATCGCGGCAGCGCAGCCGATGTTGCGGATGTCGATCACTTCGTCGAGGTCGCGCAAGCCATGCACCGCTTCCTCGAGCACCGGCTCGAGCGCAGCGCTGGCCTCGAAAAGGTCTTCGTCCTCCATCGCCTCGAGCGTGGCAAGACCCACGCCCGTGGCCATCGGATGACCCGAATAGGTGTAGCCGTGGAAGAGTTCGATCACCATTTCGGGCCCGTGCATGAAGGCTTCGTAAATGTCCTTGCGGACGATCACGCCCCCAAGAGGTATCACGCCGTTGGTGACGGCCTTGGCAAAGGTGATCATGTCCGGAGTGACCTCGAAGCGTTGGGCTGCAAAGGGAGTGCCCATCCGCCCGAAGCCGGTGATCACTTCGTCGAAGATGAGAAGGATGCCGTGCCGGCTGCAGATTTCGCGCAGCCGCTTGAGGTAGCCCACCGGAGGCACCACCAAACCGGTGGAGCCCTGCACCGGCTCCACGATCACTGCGGCAATGCTCGAGGCATCGTGCAGGGCCACAATCCTTTCGAGATCCTCCACAAGATGCGCACCCCAATGGGGCTGGCCCCGGGAAAACGCCATTTGCGCCAGGTTGTGGGTGTGGGGCAGGTGATCCACGCCGTTGAGCATCAGAGGCGCAAAAGCCTTGCGGTTGGCAGGAATTCCACCCACAGAAATGCCGCCGAAGCCCACGCCGTGGTAGCCGCGTTCGCGGCCGATCATGCGAAACCGGCCTGCCTCGCCCTTGCAGCGATGAAACCCGTGGGCGATCTTGAGCGCAGTATCCACCGCCTCCGAACCCGAGCAGGTAAAGAACACATGGTCCATGCCCTCGGGTGCCAGGTCGGCGATCCGCTCGGCCAGCGCAAGGGTGGAGGGCGCCGCGCACTGGAATGCGGGTGAATAGTCGAGGGTCTGCACCTGGCGGGTGACCGCCTCGATGATCCTCGGATGCGCGTGTCCAAGCGGACTGCACC
>Ga0208048_1001713_pt1 | contig 11113 bp, 9 predicted proteins | sample Malawi_45m_30L_FD_184163 | JGI IMG/M metagenome (GOLD analysis project Ga0208048, IMG submission 184163) | Freshwater microbial communities from Lake Malawi, Central Region, Malawi to study Microbial Dark Matter (Phase II) - Malawi_45m_30L... | ecosystem: Environmental > Aquatic > Freshwater >... | reverse complement strand
ACGTAATAATATTAAAAAAGTGGCTTTAAATCTGTTTTTTTAAGTTACCATTTGGTTGAATGTTATGTTCGGTTGAACTCTTGACAAATAGTACTAAATTTGATCAAAATTTTACGCGATGAGTTTGACACCTTACAACGGTCCCTGGACACGAGCGCAAGCAGCCCATCTTTTGCGAAGAACGCTTTTTGGCCCCACTCATCAACAGATTACTTATTTTTCAGGACTTACGATGAACGATGCTATCACGCAGTTGTTGGCGATTTCTCCGGTGGCACCCCCGTTGGCGTATGATGCTGGTGAGACAGTGGTTGCGCAAGGTCAGCCTTGGGTAAGTGCCTTGTATCCTGCTAATCCCGTGAGCAATCAATTGTGTGAAATGGCACGGGTAAAGTCCCTTTCAGCTTGGTTGATGCGCAACATGAATTATGAAACTTCTAACATTGGTCAGAAAATGTTGTTCTTTTGGCACAACCATTTTGGCGTTTCTTTTTCGTCGGATGCGCGTGCTGCATATACCTATTTTGAATTGTTGCGGAGCAATGGACTCGGCAATATCAAACAGCTGGTAAAAGATGTTACCCTCGATCCTAATATGCTCATTTTTCTCAACGGCAATACCAATTCGGAAGCACACCCCAATGAAAATTATTCACGGGAGCTACTAGAACTATTCACCATTGGTAAAGGCGAGCAAATTGCATCGGGAGACTATTCCAACTACACGGAGCTTGATGTGGCTTCAGGTGCCAAAATTTTGAGCGGATATGTGGTGCAAGGGATTCGAAGTTCTTCCGTGACCTCGGCATCGGCAACCTACTTCAATGCGCTTCACGACAGCAGTACCAAAACCTTGTCCTACCATTTCAACAACGCGACGGTTGCAAATGCAGGTGCACAAGAATACAGCAATTACATTGATATTATTTTTCAACAACCGCAAGTAGCGTATTATCTGTGCAAGAAGTTGTACCGGTTTTTTGTGAATTACGACATCACGAACGACGTGGAGGTTAATATTCTTCCGGAAATGGCACAAACCATGATTGCCAACAATTACGACGTTTTATCGGTACTTCAAGAATTGTTTACTAGCCAGCACTTTTATGATAACGCTTATTTCGGAAGCATCGTTCGCAGTCCATTGGAGACGGTTTTTAGCATGTTGAATTCTACTGAAACCCAGCTTAATGTAAACCTTACCACCGACTATAACGTGTACCTCAATATGCTTTTTGCATGTGGAAATATGGGTCTCGACTTCATGAATCCCGCTAGCGTTGCAGGCTGGGAGGCCTTTTATCTTAGCCCAGCATTTTCAAGGTTGTGGGTGAATTCTACCACCATTAAATTCCGGTTTGATATTTCCTCTGGTTTGAACTTCTATGGTATTCCGATCAGTGGTTATACCTTGAAAATCGACCCGATACCGTTTTTAAATAATTTGAGCATTCCCTCAAGTGCCGATGCAGTGATCGATGATATTTGTGAATTGTTTATCGCAAAACCGGTGGATGCTGCCATGCACAATTCCTTGGTCAATGTACTTACCAACAATTTGCCCACCTTTGAGTGGACGTTGCAATACAACGATTATTTGGCAAATCCCAATACTCCTGCCTTTGTAGATCCTGTTCGTTACAGAGTTAATCTGGTTTTGGACAGGGTATTCAAAATGCCACAATATCAAATGTTTTAAAAAACCATCGCTATGAAAAGAAGAGAATTTGTTAAAATTGCAGCCTTAGCATCAGCAAGTCTTCCCTTTGTTTCCAATGGTTTTGGAATGCAAGCGATTGGGGAGAAGTTGTTCAATTTTTCAACCGGTGCGGAAGATAGGGTTTTGGTGATGATTCGCTTAAATGGCGGCAATGATGGTTTGAGCACGGTTGTTCCGCTCGACCAATTTGCTAACCTCATGATCCATCGATCTGAGATAATTGTTCCTCAAAATCAGTTGTTACCCGTCACGCCAACCGTTGGCTTTCATCCCGTAATGCAAGGCATGAAAAACTTGTTCGATCAAGGTAAATTGGGCGTTGTTCAAAACGTAGGTTATCCCGATCAAAACCGTTCCCATTTTCGTTCGATGGATATTTGGACAACGGGATCAACGGATATTGATGAGACCAGAGGATGGTTAGGAAGGTATTTTGATTCGTACAATCCTAATTACCCTGATGGTTATCCAAATGCAAGCTACCCCGATCCTTTTGCCATCAGCATGGGAAGCGAGGTGACAGCTACGTGTCAAGGTATTGCTGCCAATTTTTCCCATGCCGTTTCAAATCCGAATAACTCGGTAAACCTTTATGAAGGGGCATTTGTAAACGACGGTTCTTATTACGGTAACCACGTTGAGTTTGTAGCAACGATCATTGAGCAAACGAACAGCTTTGGACAAGTTATTCATGCTGCAGCTCAAGCGGGCAGTAATTTGTCTACGATGTACGATCCTTCCAACAATCTGGCTACCCAATTGAAATACGTTGCTCAGATGATTTCAGGGGGATTGAAAACTAAAGTATACGTGTTGTCTTTAGGTGGATTTGATACCCATGATAATCAGGCAGATGCCATGGATTTAAGCGCGGGCTTGCACCGCGGGCTTTTGCAGAAAGTGTCTGATGCGATTGCTGCATTTCAACACGATCTTCAATTGCTTGGATTGGAACATCGCGTTGTTGGGATGACGTTTTCGGAGTTCGGTCGGCAAATTGCGTCGAATGCTAGTTTAGGAACCGATCACGGAGATGCGGCGCCCTTATTCCTTTTTGGTACCTGCATTCAAACGGGAATCATCGGACCTAATCCCGTTATTCCAAGTGCCATTCCAGATCAAGCAGGAGTTCCCATGCAAATTGATTTTCGCGATGTTTACGCCTCCGTCCTTCGAGATTGGTTTCAGGTACCAAGCAACGAAGTTCAACAACTCTTCGGTCATACAGTACAATACTATTCGTTGGCAGGGTGGTGCAATGTGGGGATCGAAGAGCAAACGTTGGAACAAGGGGGAATATTGGTTTATCCTAACCCAACTCCTCGTGCATGTAAAATCAAAGTGCATTTAGCGGAAGGAGGAACCTCCATTGCCTTGCGTGATATTCATGGAACAACGGTTAAAGAAATTTTCGATCAATCGATGGGGGCCGGAATTCACACCATTGATTGCGACCTGGATGGTTTAAGTTCTGGGACGTATTTTGTGGTGTTAAGGAATCACGGAAAAACTACTGTTGAAAAAGTGATTAAAACCCGTTAATTACCTCAACAAATTTACGGTACCCGATACTTGAATTTTTTCATCTCCGACTTTCGTTCCAAACACGATTTCCCAAGTGTAAATTCCAGTTTGAGCTTGAAAACTCTTCCCGTAAGTACCGTCCCAACCAATGTAGGGATTATATGACTCCCAAATCAATTCTCCCCAACGGTCAAAAATTAAAACGTGATAATCGTAGGGTTCAAAACCGCTGGTGAAAATAGGTTTCCAAGTCGGGTTAAATTGGTCTTGGTCCGGAGTGAAAGTATTAGGAACGTAATAAATTAAAGGTTCTTGATAACCAATGAATTGGGTAATGGAATCCACGCAACCGGACGGGCTGCTTACCACTAAAGTGACAAAATAACCGCCGCTTGTATTATTAAAGGTATGAGGGGCTTCGGCAACCGTACTGGTTGTGCCATCGCCGAAATCCCAAAAATATTGTGAGCCTCCCTGAGAACCGTTGTTAAAACTCACCACTTCTGACGGCGCTGTAAATTCCCCAGGTGAGAAGGAAAAACTTGCCACGGGGTCCGCCTCTACGCAAATATAGTCGCTGACAAGGCTAGAGGTAGAACATCCGCTGATGTCGACCTGAAGTTCGATGTCGTAACAACCGGGATTGCTGAAGGTATAATTAACGCTCGAAGTGGTTCCGATTTGTTGTCCGTTTGCCAACCAATTATAAGTTGCCCCCGCAATGGGTGCGGTACTCAAGGTGCCTTGAACGGGTGAGCAACCTAATAAGGTGTCTGCGGTAAAACTTACACCGGGATTGTCGGAAATCAGCACTGCTATGCTGCCGGTATCGGAACATTGACCAGCATTTGGCGTGAAAACGCTGTTAAAAACCCCTAATTGTTGGGTGTTGACGCTACTTGGAAGCCACGTTCCAAAAATACCATTGTTTGATTGAACGGGAAGCTGTGGTGAAGGGATTAAACCAAGGCACAGCGGACCAACAGGAGAAAACAACGGTTCAATTAACGGACTTACACTCACGGTTATGCTATCATTGCCGCCGCAGCCATTTCCAGCGGTTGAAACATAGTAAGTAATGTTTTGTACGGTATTAGAGGTATTATTAAGAATTTGATTAATGTTTCCACCTGACCCTTGCGCCGCTCCGGTAATGTTGGGATTATTCGAAGGAACATAATTAAAAATCGAAACCGATGGATTGCTGGTAATGGTGGAAAAGAAATTCGTCCCGCTGCATATTGTATCGTAGGGAGGAAGATTGATTTGTATGGGTGAATTTACCTGGACATTGACGACGTCGACAGTTTGACAACCGGTATTGTCAATTCCATTTAAAATTACCACGAAATTTCCGAGGTTGGGATAGGTTATGGAATGAGGTCCGATACCGGAAGCGCTGTTTGGTTGGGCATTGGGTGTAAAGTTCCAGGTGTATGCATTGCAAAATTGTGAAGCGGTAGCGTCGAAAATTACCGAATCTCCTTGGCATATATTCAAGTTGCTGGCGGTTATTTGCGGCGCAGGCCCCTGAAATGTTCCTCCGTTCGGGTTGTTGTTGTTAAAGGTCAAAGTAAATCCCGTGCTTGCGGAGAAGTTATTCACCAACAAAGCATAACTGGTTCCAGGAGTCATAGTAATGCTTTGAATATAGGCGTTGAAACCAACTTGGCAACCCGGCCATTCGTTCACATCCACCTCGTTAAGGCTCATTCCAGTAGATCCAGTAGCATTTAAGCAGGAGCTCGAACAGCAGCGAACGGGTGTTCTCGGACCGCAAGGGTTGTTCGTGTTGAGTTGGTAAAAAATGAAATCGATATCGTCCATTGGATTGATGGGAGTGATATCAAAGGTGAGCGGTCCTCCTGTTGCGCAAGTCCAATAAAACCAAGAGGAATTTGATTCGTCTGGACCTGGCATGTCGAGACAGGTACCGGGTTCAGGTTCGTCGTTGTCTAGACCGCCTCCGCTGAGCGATGCCACGCTAACGGGATTCGAATTGCATAGAAAAGCTGCGCCATTGCAGTCTGCACCCGGATTCGCTGTCGGTGTGTAACTGTTGATGCAGAGTTCAAAAGTCCCTTCGTTGTTCGGTGGCGTTGAAACCCTAATATAATAGGTGTTTCCGGGTACTAAGGCACCTTCGTACAACTGGCTCGTTCCAAATCCTGGAACGCCGTTACTGCAATTTAACTCGTTCAATTGACCGCCGCAAATTCCATCATAAAGGGCTATACGCGGCTGTCCCATGCTGCCTCCGCCCCCAATACCGCTCGCAGATAGCAAAACATCTGTTCCTATTGCTGTAAAGGAGAACCAAACATCCTCCGTGGCATTCGCTCCCCAACACGTGGGAAGGCCATAGGAACCAACGGTAGAACCTACGTTGGTGTAGAAACCGTTTCCGGAGCAATAATTTAATACGTTGTTGATGGGAGTTGCCATAGCACAGTCGTCTCCTTGACTGAAAATAAGCACAGGAGAAAGGATTACGAAAACAAACAGTTTTAGTTTGGTCATCGATCTGGTAGACGAAAGTTAATTATTTTCGTTGTCAATTGAGACGTTATTACCCTAATTTTTAATAGCGTCCACTTTTTTCTGTCGTTGCATGGGGTTGTCCTTCGAGGGGTTTTGCTTAAATAGTTGGTATCGAGAAGGTTGAACCAAATTCGGCCAGGTATTGTTATTCAAGTCAACGTCAGCGGTTTCCAGAAAAGGATCCAAGCGTATTTCTTTTACTTCTTTGTCGAAAATGAAGACTTTAGAAACTTTATCCTCGTATTGACGCCATATTTCAACAGGTATGCGCTGTACTTCGGTGCTGTCGTCAACGAAGGTAAAACGCAGTATCAGCGGCATTACCATTCCTCCGATATTTTCGAAATTCACTTCGTAAAAATGCTTGCCTGCATTCAGGAGCGCTAAGTCTTTCGCGCTGGTCTTGGTTTTGAAATCTTCATATTCTTGACGGTCCAATGCGTCAACGAGGTAGATATCGCGTTTTCCGTAGTAATCATCGATAAGGGAGTCGCTTTCGTTGACAGTTTCTTTAATGGATTGCTCATTTCGTGTAGCGCCAATGTGTACGTCTTTCCCGTCGGCTTGTTCTTTAAGAAAAGCTTTTTCTGTGGTAGGATTTTGAGTGTTTAACTGAAACCATTTTACGTCTTTAATGGCAATGTCCACCGGTTGCGTACCATAGAACCAACCGCGCCAAAACCAATCCAGGTCCACTGCCGATGCATCTTCCATAGTTCGGAAAAAGTCGGCAGGACTCGGGTGTTTAAATTTCCAACGTTCACAATAAGTTTTAAACGCATAATCGAATAACTCGCGTCCCATGATGGTTTCGCGTAAAATATTCAAGCCGGTTGCCGGTTTTCCGTAAGCATTGTTTCCAAACTGGAAAATGGATTCCGAGTTCGTCATGATCGGAGAGATGAATTTTTGATCCCCTCGCATGTAATCCGCAATCATGTGTGCAGGACCTCTTCGAGAAGGATAACCTCGTTCCCATTCCTGTTCGGTAAGGTATTGCACGAAGGTGTTGAGTCCTTCGTCCATCCACGTCCATTGACGTTCGTCGGAGTTGATGATCATGGGAAAAAAGTTATGACCAACTTCGTGGATGATAACTCCCCACATGCCGTATTTTTCACCTTCCGAATACGTTCCATCTTCTTCGGGGCGCCCCCCGTTAAAGCAAATCATGGGGTATTCCATACCAATCCATTTCGAGTGAACGGATATGGCCACAGGATAGGGGTAATCCACGGTGTATTTTGAATAGGTTTTAATGGTGTGTGCTACGAGCTTCGTGCTGTACCTTTCCCACAACGGATTGCCTTCCTTGGGGTAGTATGACATGCATAAAATGTCTTTGCCACCCACCGTTACCTTTTGGGCATCCCAGATAAACTTGCGCGAACTTGCAAAGGCAAAATCACGTACGTTGCGCGCCTTGAAAAGCCACGTTTTTGTTGTTTTCTTGGGGTCTCTTTCAGCTATCTCTGCCTCAGATTGCGTCACAATCAGTACCGGTGTTTCGGACTTTTTAGCTTGCTCAAAACGCTTTCTTTGTGCCGAGGTGAGCACGTCGCTGCTGTTTTGTAATTCTCCTGTTGCAGCGATAATATGGTCGGAAGGTACGGTAATGTTAACCTCGTAATTACCAAAGGGAAGGGTGAATTCTCCTCGTCCTAAGAATTGTTTGTTTTGCCAACCTGTTACATCGCTGTACACGCACATTCTTGGAAAGAACTGCGCCAACGTGTAGAGGTAATTTTTATCTTTTTCGAAGTACTCGTAACCCGAACGCCCCCCAACAGCCATACGATCGTTGATGTTATACCACCACTTAACGATAAAACTGATGCTGCTTTTGGGCGCAAGCGGTGTGGACAAATCAATGCGAAGCATGGTTTTATTAATGTAATATTTCATAGCTTGACCTGAAGTCGAAGTGATGCTCTCTACTTTGAAACCGCCATCGTAATGAAAGAAGCGTTTTTGGATATCTCCAATCGACTTAAAGTCCTCCATTTTTTCCACTTCAATCAGTTTGGTGTCGGAATGTTCATCGTATATGTTTTGGTCCAATTGCAACCACAAATAGGGTAGTGGGTCGGGCGAATTGTTGGTGTAGGTAATGGTTTCGGTGCCATAAAGTTTCTGAAGCTCATCCTCCAAAACCAGGTTCATTTTATAGTCGGCTTGTTGCTGGTAATAAGCGTGTCCTGGAGCTCCAGCAGCATTTCGGTATTCGTTCGGCGTGGGAAGCTCGTAATCCAGTTGTGCAAATTTCTTTTGAGCGAAACTCAGTGCAGAAAATGCTGCAATACAAAAGGTTAAAAGGCACTTATTCATGGGGCTACGTTAATTTGTTTGGTGTGATCGGTAGCAAGATAGGTAAGGGTGTGGTGTTTGCCGTGCTTTAAGAAATCCAGCTTGTTTTGTTGGTCGGGAAAATAATTCGTGAGCAAGGGGAAGGCCAAAGTTAAAACACCATTTCGTTCGATGTTTTCGGAGGAAAAGTATATTACCAATTCTCCGTTTTCGGTCAATTCATGGCCGTCCACTTTGAAGTAAACTTGTTGGGTATTTTGAAAGAGGCTAAAACCTGAAAGCACGTATTGTTCTAATTCCAGCCGCAAACTATCGGTTCGTAGGATTTGATCCATGGTGAAATCTTGGCCGTGTTTTTTGGAGGTGATGAACGCAAGGTCATGAGCGGTTACCTTGAGTGATGCTTGAAATTGCTGTTCCGTCGAGTAATATTCCATTTCAAGGAAAGCGAAGTGGTAATCGTGGGAAAATACCACCGCAGTTAAGCAAATGGCTCCAATAAATAGTAGAATTTTTTGTTTCATAGGCCCTAAAATTACTACTTTTGAACCAATGTCACAACGTTTACTTGGCGGTGTTTTTTCAGCCGCCTTATTCTTGATTTCTTGCAACAGCACAACCACATGTCCAGGTACCATTCCCAGTCAAGAAAAAGTGTTAAAACCCGGAGATATTGTATTTCAGGATTTGGATTGCGGGCCCATGTGCGATGCTATTGAGGCGGTCACTGAAGGAGTTCATGGAAAAGATTATTCGCACTGTGCGATGATCATCCAAGAAGGCGACTCGTTAAAGGTGATTGAAGCCATAGGGGAAGGAGTGGTTGTTACCTCTTGGAGAGACTTCGTTGGGCGCAGTTCAAAAATTCAAGCTGCCCGATTAAAAACGATGGACGACGCAGGATTGCAACGCGCAATTCGTTATGCAATTTCGCTCAAGGGTAAACTTTACGACAACACGTTCCTGTTAAACAATGACCGTTATTATTGCAGTGAGTTGCTGTACGAGGCGTTTAAAGTGGCGAATTATGGTAAAGAGGTTTTTACATTGGAGCCCATGACCTTCAAGGACCCTAAGACAGGTAGTTTTTATCCGGTATGGGTAGACTATTATTCTCAATTAAAATGCCCAATTCCTGAAGGGAAACCCGGTATAAATCCCGGGGTAATATCGAGAAGTGTAAAATTGCGGTTGTTGAAGTTTTCGCAAAATCCTTAAGATTACCTAAAGGCATTAATGTCTGAATATATACCTTTGACCCTATGAAACCGTTGTTATTTCTTCGTGGAAAATTGAAAGGTTTCTTCTTTCTATTTCGGGGGCACTGGTTTTTTTCGGCCCACGTATTATCATTTTTCGGTTCTATGGCCGCCTTGTCCAAGTGGATTCAGCAACATAGAAAATTAGCCCACAACGATTTTTATTCGTTCAAATTCGATTATGCGCGCAGGGAACAATTGTTTGAGCATGTAATTCTCCAAGAAGGCTTAGAAGCGCCCATCGATTATTTGGAATTTGGCGTTTCAAAAGGTGATTCTTTTCGTTGGTGGACCGGTCGATTAAAGCACCCTGAATCTCGGTTTTATGGATTTGATACGTTTACCGGGCTGCCAGAAGATTGGGGACCTTTCAAAAAAGGGGATATGAGTTCAGGGGATTCCATGCCGGAAATCAACGATACGCGCTTTCAATTTTACCAAGGATTGTTTCAGCAAACCTTGCTTCCGTTTCTAACAGGCTTTGATCCGAGCCGTAAGAAAGTCATTCACATGGATGCGGATTTGTACACGGCCACGCTTTATGTGCTAACCTTAATTACACCGTATTTGCGACCCGGCGATGTGATTTTTTTCGATGAGTTCAATGTTCCGCAACACGAATTTAAAGCATTTACGGAGTGGGTAAGTGCTTTCTATATCAAATACGAGGTATTAGGTGCGGTGAACAATTATTATCAAATTGCCATTAAAATAACGGTATGAGACTTTTTCTTTCCCTAATGACTGCTGCCTTGATGTTGACCGCTTGCCGTCAAGAAATGGACGCCTGTGAATGCGGTAAAAAATTAACGAAACCCGAATCCCAGGAAGCTTTAGACTGCAGCAACTATTTACGAACGCTCGGTGAAAAAGAAAGCGATATTTGGCGTGATGGAGCTATGAGGTGTTATTCGAATGAAAAATTGGGCGTCGATCTCTAACCAAAAAGGTATTTTTAGGGCGCCTCACTACAACACCCCACATGCTCTTCGCTAGCGAAGTTGAATTTCTTTGCCGATCGGCAGTTTTTCGTCGGCAGAGCAAGCTTTGTTTCTCCTCAACAACGGTTTTAGCTTGAGCGCTTCCTCTTGGGCGAGTTCACGCAGGCTCATCCTTCTTGGGAGGATGATTGTTTTTTTAGTTTTAGACCGATACCTTCGTGGATCGAGGTAAATTTTTTCTCCCTCCCGGAGCACATCCTGGTGCTTGAATGATTCGTTATAGCGCAACAATTGCCTTAGGGTTATTCCATTTCTGAGGGATATTTTAAAGTAGGTGTCTTCTTTTCGCACAATAATGTAGCGAACCTTGTTTTCGTGCATTAAAACAGGATCATCTTTTGATAAAATCGATGTGGAGCGGCTTTTCGGCAACGCGTAAATTTCGCAAGTTTGGACAACGAACCATAAAAGAATGAGGATGAGTTTCATGAAGCATTCTAACGAAGTGTCCGTTTGAAGGTTTCAAATTGGGCATTTCCTACCAAAAAAAATGTCAAAATGTCAATAACAACAACGATTAACAGCCAAAATGTCGCAGAAATTAGCTTGGTGAAATTTTGGTTCACCTCTTGCTAAACCTATTTGCATGGATTTTGAAAAATTAACTTCGCGAGCACAGGAAGCCCTCCAAAAAGCGCAACTGATGGCTCAGGAAAAGGGTCATCAGGTTTTGGAAACCTCTCACCTTTACTTGGGATTAATGGAAGTGGACAAGGACGTTGTTCCCAATCTTTTGAAACAACAGCACGTCAATGTAAATG
>Ga0208048_1001709_pt1 | contig 11117 bp, 8 predicted proteins | sample Malawi_45m_30L_FD_184163 | JGI IMG/M metagenome (GOLD analysis project Ga0208048, IMG submission 184163) | Freshwater microbial communities from Lake Malawi, Central Region, Malawi to study Microbial Dark Matter (Phase II) - Malawi_45m_30L... | ecosystem: Environmental > Aquatic > Freshwater >... | reverse complement strand
AAGTCATCCGCCCGATGGCCGGCTACAACGGCAGCATCCAAGGCCCGTGCGAGGCGAAGTGGGGTTACACCACGCAGACCGTGGCGGATTGGGACGGCGACGGTTTGCCGGACCTCGTGGTCAATTCCATCCTCGGCAAAGTGGTTTGGTATCGAAACACCGGCACGCGCCGCGCGCCGAAGCTCGCCGCCGCGCAGCCCATCGAGGTTGCGTGGAGCAGCCCGCAGCCGACACTCGCCTACGGCTGGCTCCGCCCCGAGGGCAAGGCGCTGCTCACACAATGGCGCACGACGCCGGTGGCGGTGGATTGGAACAAGGACGGCTTGATGGACCTCGTGATGCTGGACCAGGCGGGCTACCTCGCTTTCTTCGAGCGGGTGAAACGCGACGGCAAGCTCATGCTGCTCCCGCCCCAACGCGTGTTGTGCAACGAGACCAGCCAGCCGCTGCTCCTGAGCAAAGGCCTCGCCGGCAAGAGCGGCCGGCGCAAACTCAGCGTCGTGGACTGGGACGGCGACGGGAAACTCGACCTGCTGCTGAACTCGTCGAGCGCGAATTTCCTCCGGCAAGTCGGCGTGCGCGACGGCAAGTGGCTCTTCAAGGACGAAGGTCCACTGGTCGCGCAGAACATCGAAGGCCACGACGTCAGCCCGACCACCGTGGACTTCAACGGCGATGGCATCCCCGATTTCCTTGGCGGCGCGGAAGACGGGCGGTTTTACTACCTGCGCAACCCGCGCACGCGCTAAAAACAACCCATTCAATCTTATCCATGATGAAACTTTTACTCTCCCTCTCTTTCCTCGCCACGCTCGCGTGCGCCCAACCCATCGTTGGCGGCTACAGCCCGGTCGCGGCCACGGACCCGGACGCGCTCGCCGCGGCCAAGTTTGCGGTGGCCAAACAGGACGCGAAGCTCACCTTTCAAGCTCTCGACAAAGCCGCGCGCCAAGTCGTCGCCGGCATGAACTATCGCCTGACTCTCCGCGTGTTAGACGCTGGAAAGCCTCGCCTAGCCGAAGCCGTCGTGTGGCGAAAGCTCGGCAATGCCGGTCATGAACTGACGTCGTGGAAATGGCTGGATGTTCCACCGCCGCCCGCCGCGCTGCTCAAGACCGAGTTCATCTACGAGACCGCGCCGTTCCCGTCCTGCCATGCTTCAACCATCGTCGAGCTGCCGGGCGGCGGGCTTGTCACCGCGTGGTTCGGCGGCACGGCCGAGAAGAATCCTGACGTGGGCATCTGGGTTTCGCGGCAAGAGGACGGCGCGTGGACCGTGCCAGTCGAGGTCGCGAACGGTGTGCAGCCGCCGAAAGCCAATGGCTCGCCCCTGCGCCACCCGACGTGGAACCCCGTGCTCTTTCAGCCCAAGACCGGGCCGCTGCTGCTCTTCTACAAGGTCGGCCCGACGCCGCAGACGTGGTGGGGCGAGCTGCGCTCCTCGACCAACGAAGGCAAGACTTGGTCCGCCGCGCGCCGCTTGCCCGAAGGCATTCTCGGCCCGATCAAGAACAAGCCCGTGCAGTTGCCCAATGGCGACATCCTCAGTCCCACGAGCAACGAGACGAACGAAAAGCCCAGCAAGTGGGCCGTCCACTTCGAGCGCAGCGCAGACCTCGGCGCGACTTGGACCCGCACACCCGCGTTGCATGATGGGCTGGCCATTAGCGCCATCCAGCCGAGCATTCTGTTCCTCGGCGGTGACCAACTCCTCGCGCTGGGCCGCACTCGCCAGGGGAAGATTTTCCAGATCAGCAGCGACGACTCAGGCAAGTCGTGGGGCGCGATTTCACTGACCGCGCTGCCGAATCCCAGCTCGGGCACTGATGCGGTGACCTTGCGCGATGGCCGGCACTTGCTCATCTACAACCACACCGCGAAGGGCCGCTCGCCGCTGAATCTCGCCGTCTCGAAGGACGGCAAAACCTGGCAAGCTGCGCTGGAACTGGAGAACACGCCCGGTTCGGAGTTTAGTTATCCTGCGATCGTTCAGACGCGTGACGGCCTCGTGCATGCGACGTGGACGTGGAAACGGCAGAAGGTGAAGCACGTGGTGATTGACCCAGCGAAGCTCGCCCCGCGCGACTTCGTGAACGGAGAGTGGCCTAAGTAAGCGCCAGGCCGTCAATGCGCGGTGAGGACGGTGTAGTTCTTCTTGCCCTTGCGGAGCAGGATGTGCTTGCCGAAAAGCAGGTCGGCTGCCGTGAGCGCACGCTGGGAATTGGTCTCCCGGTTGTTGTTCACGTAAATGCCGCCGCCCTCAATGTCTTTACGCGCCTGCCCCTTGCTTGAGCAAAGGGCGGCCAAAACAAGAGCTTCACTTAGCAACAGGCCGGGAGCGGCAAGCTGAGCCGCTTCAAGCGACTTGGTGGGGACTTCGCCGACTATGTCAGTGAAAGTGGCAGCCGAAATGCCCTCCAATGGCGCACCAAAGAGAACTTCGCTTGCACGCACGGCTTCCTGAGTTGCAGCTTCGCCATGAATAAGGTCGGTCACCGATTTTGCAAGGGCTCGATGCGCTGTGCGAGCGCCGGGATTGGCGGCATGTGCCTGCTCCAGCGCTTCGATTTCCTCGCGGCTCTGGAAGGTGAAGTATTTCAGAAACTTGATCACATCACCGTCTCCCGTGTTGATCCAAAACTGGTAGAAACGATAAACGCTGGTCTTACGCGCATCCAGCCACACGGTGCCGGACTCGGTCTTGCCGAACTTGGTGCCGTCGGCCTTGGTGATGAGCGGGAGGGTGAGTCCCCAAGCCGGGCGGCCGAGTTTCTTGCGGATGAGGTCGGTGCCGGCGGTGATGTTGCCCCATTGGTCAGAGCCGCCGATTTGCAGGTCGCAGCCGTGGTCGCGCGCGAGGATGTAGAAGTCGAAGGCCTGGAGCAGCATGTAGCTGAACTCGGTGTAACTGATGCCCACGTCGCGGTCCTCCATGCGGGCGCGAACGGATTCCTTGGCGACCATCTGATTCACGGTGAAGTGCTTGCCTATGTCGCGGAGGAAGTCGAGAAACGAGACGCTGGCGGTCCAATCGGCGTTGTCTACGAGGGCGGCGCGGTTGGGCTGAAGGTTAAAGTCCAGCAACCGAGCAAGCTGCGGACGCACCGCTTCTACATTGGCGGTGATCTGCTCCTTGGTTAGCAGGGAACGCTCGGCGGACTTGCCGCTGGGATCACCAATGCTGCCGGTAGCCCCGCCCGCCACAGCGATGGGGCAGTGGCCGGCGTTCTGGAAGCGCCGCAGCGCAAGCAAGGGCACTAGGTGCCCGACGTGCAGCGAATCGGCCGTGGGATCGAAGCCACAATAGAGCGTGACCCGGCGGAGGCCAAGCTGCCGCTGCAATTCCGCCGCGTCCGTGCAATCCGCCACCAAGCCGCGCCACTGCAATTCTTCGTAGATGTTCATGAGGCCGGAGAGTTATCGCGGTGGCCCGGCGGCGGCTCAAGGGGAAAGTCCAGCAACGAAACAGTGTGGCAACCCGCACAAGCCTCCGCTACAACGGCTCGGCATGATTTCGTTCCTGCACGGCAAGCTAGTGGATGCGCTGCCCACGCAAGTCACCGTAGACGTCCACGGCGTCGGCTACGAGGTGCTTATCCCTTTGTCATCTTTTGACAAACTCCCAGCCGTCGGTGGCGAGGTGCATCTGCTCACGCACCTCGCGGTGCGTGAGGACGCCCATGTGCTCTACGGCTTTGCGACGGCAGCGGAACGCGAACTATTCCGCATGTTGATCAATACCGTCAGCGGCATCGGTCCCAAGATTGCACTCAACATTCTCAGCGGCATGAACCCAATCGCCTTCCGCGGCGCGGTGGCCAATGGCGACGTCAAGGCGCTCTCCTCCATCTCCGGTGTGGGCCGGAAGACCGCCGAGCGAATCGTCGTCGAACTTAAGGACAAGATTGGCGCAGCGGGTGCGTGGGAGGCGAGCAGCGCAGAGCGCGCTTTATCTGCCAGTGACCAACGTATTCACGACGCTGCGCTCGCGCTGGTGGCGCTGGGCCACAAACAAGTCGAAGCGCACGAGATTATCCGCGCCGCGCAAGCCATCCTGGGTGAAAAGGCAACGGTGGAGGAATTAGTGCGGGCCGGACTCAAGAAAGGATGACTCGATGAGTTTTGCCTCCGCGGTGCGTGGTGCATGAGGATTATTGCCCACGCCTATTGATTTTACGCCCTGCACGCTTGAACCCGCCCTCTAAAACCAGTTCCCCGGACGTCGTGATTCCGCAGCAGCCCAAGTGGCACGGGCGGCTAGTGGCCCGACTGATCTGGCTGGCGGCGCATCCGCTCGCTGCCACGCTGCGCTGGCGCTGGAGCGATAAAACGAACCTTTTCGAGAACGGCAACAAGGAGCCGGTCATCTTCTGCCTGTGGCACAACCGGCTGGCGCTCTCGCTGATGCTTTTCCGGCGCTACGTTCAAGCGCGGCAACCGCACCGCAGGCTCTCCGCGCTCGTCAGCGCAAGCCGCGATGGCGGGATGCTGGCGCGGGTGCTGGAGCTGTTCGAAGTGGAACCGGTGCGCGGGTCATCGAGCCGGCGCGGCTCACAGGCAATGCGTGAGCTGGTCTCGGCAGGGGAACGCGGCCGCGACCTGGCCATTACCCCGGACGGGCCACGCGGGCCGTGCTATGTAGTGCAAGAGGGCATCATCTCGCTGGCACAAATCACTGGCTTGGCGATTGTCCCGGTATCGTTTTACCTAAGCTGCAAGTGGCGGCTGAAGAGTTGGGACCGTTTCCAAGTCCCGCTGCCTTTTGCGCGATGCGAGGTCCAGTTCGACGAGCCCATAAGAATTCCTCGCGAGGCTAGCGAGGCGGAGCGCGAGCAACTGCGGGGCGAGCTGGAGGCACGCATGAAGGCAATTACGCGGGACACATAAGGGAGACCCAATTAGTAATTAGTGATGCGTGTGCAAACGCGCACCGACACGAGGGTGGGCACTTGCGGTTGGTTGGGGGGCGTTATCTCCCCACCAACACTTCCGCGATTTGCACCGCGTTGAGCGCGGCGCCCTTGAGGAGTTGGTCGCCGGAGACCCAGAAGCAGAGGCCGTTTTCCAATGCGCAATCCATGCGGAGCCGACCGACCTCGCAGTTGTATTTCTCGGCGGTGAAGAGCGGCATCGGGTAAGACTTGTTGGCCGGATCATCCACGACGTCGAGACCGGGAGCTTGCTTCAACACCGCGCGGGCGGCCTCCACGCTGACGGGCTTTTGAAATTCCGCGCTGACCGCCACCGAGTGTGCGCGATATACGGGCACGCGGACGCAGGTGACGCTGGCGCGGAACCTTGGGTGGTGCATGATCTTGCGGCCCTCATTCTCCATCTTCATTTCTTCCTTTGTGTAACCGGTGTCGAGGAAGGAGTCCACATGCGGCAGGACGTTAAAGGCGATCTGGTGCGGGTAAACTTCCTTCGTCACGGGCTGCTTCTTCACGATCTGGTCCACTTGGCGCTCCAGCTCCTCAATGGCCTTCGCGCCCGTGCCAGAGACCGCTTGGTAGCTCGACGCAAAGATGCGGGTAACGCCGAAGGCCTGGTGCAGGGGATAGAGTGCCATCAGCGTGATGGCCGTGGTGCAATTGGGGTTGGCGATGATGCCCTGATGTTGAGCGCAGTCGGCGGCGTTAATCTCTGGCACAACCAACGGGACGGTCGGAGTCATGCGAAATGCGCTGGAGTTATCCACCACCACGCAGCCGGCCTTGACCGCAAGCGGCGCGAACTCTTTCGAAATGCCGCCGCCCGCGCTAAAGAGCGCGATGTCTACACCCTTGAATGAGTCCTTCGTCAACTCAGTGATGGCCACATCCTGCCCGCGGAACTTTAGCCGCTTGCCCACGGAGCGTGCGGACGCAAGCAAGGTGAGCTTGCCCACGGGAAAGCTCCGCTTCTCGAGCGTCTTAATCATCTCAACGCCGACCGCGCCGGTCGCGCCAACCACGGCTAAATGTGGATTTCGGTTCATGCCAAAGGGGGCGCACTATACCGGCGGGCAGGGGCGTGTCAAACGCGCGCCAAAGCGGCAAAAGTTGCGCTCTGTAAGCTGAGAGACAACGGGCGGGAGAGGGCCGTTACAAATCCATTTGGGCGGTAACACAGCGCTCTTACGCCCGAATGAAAACTGAACAGTGGTTACTGAACACTTGCCCCACTCCCTGCCGACGCCGACACTACCGCATCGCGATGAACCGCATCCGTCTGCTGCCCGAGACCGTCGCCAACCAAATTGCCGCCGGAGAAGTGATCGAGCGCCCGGCCAGCGTGGTGAAGGAACTGGTCGAGAACGCCCTCGATGCGCAGGCCACCCAGATCATGGTGGAGGTGCTTGCCGGCGGCCGCGGGCTGGTTCGGGTTACGGACAATGGCCTGGGCATGAGCCGCGACGACGCGTTGCTTTGCCTCGAACGCCATGCGACCAGCAAGGTCAAAAACGCCGACGATCTGTTCCGCATCAGCACGATGGGCTTTCGCGGCGAGGCATTGCCCAGCATTGCGAGTGTGAGCCGCTTCACGCTCACCACGCGCGAGCGCGATGACGCTTCGCCCGAGGCCACCCAAGTGATTGTCCACGGCGGCAAGCTGCTGGAGGTCCGCTCTGCTGGCGCACCGGCTGGCACCAGCATTGAAGCGCGCCAGCTCTTCTACAATCTCCCCGCACGCCGGAAGTTCCTGCGCACCGAGGAGACCGAGCGCGCTCACATTCATCATTACCTCACGCTGGCCGCGCTTGCACATCCGCACGTGGCGTTCACTTTCACGACCGACAGCCGCACCATCTTTCAACTCCCCATTGCGGCAGTCGCCTCGGACGCCACCGGCCAGCTCTTAGCCCTCCGCGAGCGCCTGCGCGCGATGCACGGCGCGGACCTGAAACTCCTCACCGTGGACACACGCGGAACTTACGAGGAACTCCGCGACCCCGCCGAACCCGAGGCTGGCTCTCAACTCTCAACCCCCAACTCTCAACTCCGCCTTTGGGGCTTCATCGGCGCACCCGGCGTGTCACGCGGCTCGCGGGATGACCAGCACCTTTTCGTCAACCGCCGGCCCATCGAAAACCGTGGGCTGAACTTCGCGCTCGTCGAGGGTTATCACACCGCATTGATGAGGGGCCGTTACCCCGTAGCCTGCCTCTTCCTTGAACTTGATCCGGCGCAAGTAGACGTGAACATCCACCCCGCCAAGCGCGAGGTTAAGTTCCATCACGACCGCGCCGTGCGCGCGTTCGTCACCCAAGCCATTCGCGACACGCTGCTGAACTACCACAGCGGCGCCCAGACAATTACGGCTTCTGCAACAAGCAGGGCCGAACTGCCGGTCAGCCAGAATGTCCCCGCCTCAAATGAACTTGCGTTACCATCCAAGACGCGCGGGCCGGATGCACAGCCGCGCGTCCCTACCGAGCCAAAGACTCCGTCCGCTCCGGATTTCTTCCCCGCGTTGCGGAGCCACCCGATCTCCGACTGGCCGGCCACCGCCTCGCAGCAAACGCCGCTGCCGATGGGCTTCAGCGGCCAGCGACCAGCCGCCAGCCCCGAGCGGATCCACCCAACCCCATCCCCCGTCTCCGAACTCCGAACTCCCATCTCCGAACCCCCAACTCCCTTGCTCGCCGTCCCACTGCGCCTCGTCGGCGTCATCGGCCGGCTTTACGTCGTGCTGGAGAGTGAGCGCGGGCTGGTGCTGATGGACCAGCACGCGGCGCACGAACGGATTCTGTTCGAGCAGATGCTCGACCGGCTTGAGGCGGGCGGGGAGGCGGATTCGCAACGGCTGTTGTTGCCCGAGACCGTCGAGCTGTCCGCGCGCGACGTGGACTTTCTCCGCAAGCAACTACCCATCCTCGCGCGGCTTGGCGTGGGCTTGAGCGAATTTGGCGAACGCACCTTTCTCCTCGAAGCGTTACCCCCGTTCGCGAAAGTTCCCGAAGCCCGCCGCTTCGTCTTAGAACTCGTGGACGCGCTCAAATCCGCCGGCGAGGGCGTGAATGCGCTGCGGCTGGGTGAGGATGTCATCACTAAAACGGTCTGCCGGCACGCCGTGAAAGCGAACGATCCGCTTGCTGGCCCCGAACTGGAAAACCTCGTCGCCGATCTCCGCCGCTGCCGAATGCCCTACACGTGCCCGCACGGTCGGCCCACGCTGATCGAGATGAGTTTGAAGGAGCTGGAGAAGAAGTTTGGCCGAGTGCAGTGAGCAACGCGGGATTGCCATCAACAACCCGCTTCGCTGCGTCGGCCAAAAAACTTTCCCCGCGTCCTGCCTTGCGCTTCAATCGTCGCCATGCAAAGCCGTCTCGCCCTCGTGCTGCACGCGCACCTGCCCTTTGTGCGCCACCCGGAGCACGACCGCTTCCTCGAGGAGAGCTGGCTCTTTGAGGCCATCACCGAGACTTACCTCCCGCTCATCCAAGTCATGGATGGCTGGCTGGCGCTGGGCATGGAAACGCGCCTAACGCTGACGCTCTCGCCCACGCTTTGTGCGATGCTGCAGGACCCGCTGCTGCAGGACCGATATGTCCGTCACCTCGAGGGCCTGCTCGCGCTCGCCGAGAAGGAAATTCACCGCACGCATTGGGACCGCGAGTTTCGCGAACTCGCCTGGTTCTACCACCAGCGGCTTACCAACTTGCGTGCCACCTACTTTATTTATGGGCGCAACCTGGTTGGCGCGTTTCGAAAGTTTCAGGAACAGGGCCAACTTGAAATCATCACTACCGCCGCCACCCATGCGCTGCTGCCGTTACTAAACCATCCGCCCTCCGTCCGCGCGCAAATCCTTACCGCGCGCGATCACTACCGCAGTTGCTTTGGCTGCGACCCGCGTGGCATCTGGCTCCCTGAGTGCGCCTACGTGGAAGGTGTCGAAGCCGTCCTCCAAGAGGCGAACCTCCGCTGGTTCATCATGGACACCCACGGGCTACTGCACGCCCGCCCGCGCCCGCGCTACGGCGTCTTCGCCCCCGTGCTCACGCCCAACGGCATTGCCGCCTTCGCCCGCGACAGTGAATCCGCCCGTCAGGTCTGGAGCCGTAACGAAGGCTATCCCGGTGACCCACGCTATCGCGACTTTTACCGCGACTTAGGCTACGACCTCGACTTCGACTACGTTCGCCCCCACTTGCCCAGCCCACAGCTACGCGGCTTCACCGGCCTCAAATACCACCGCATCACCGGCCCTACGGCGAACAAAGCCGTTTATGACCGCGCTTGCGCCCTCAAAGCTGTTGACGAGCACGCCAGCCACTTCTTGAACGCCCGCCGCGAGCAGGCCCGCACGCTTGGCAACCTCATGGACCGCCCGCCGCTCATTGTCGCGCCCTACGACGCCGAGCTGTTCGGTCATTGGTGGTATGAAGGCCCCGACTTCCTCGACCTCCTCGTGCGCAAGGCGCACTACGACCAAGCCGACTTCAAATTGGCCACCCCCAGCGACTACCTGACGGAGAATCCCACGCTGCAAATTGTCCGGCCCAGTCCGTCGAGCTGGGGCGAGGAGGGCTACTGGAAACTTTGGCTCAACGAGACCAATGAGTGGATTATCCCGCACCTTACCGTCGCGCAGGAACGCATGACCGCCCTCGCCCGCGCGCATCCCGAGGCCGCCAACCTCACCCTCCGCGCGCTCAACCAAGCCGCGCGCGAACTCCTCCTCGCGCAATCCAGCGACTGGCCCTTCATCCTCCGCACCGGCACCAGCCCCGACTACGCGCGCAAGCGGGTCAAAGACCACCTCCTGCGGTTCATCGCCCTACACGAGATGCTCACCGCCGGGCATGTGGATGAGCCGCGCCTCGCCCGCATGGAGTGGTTGGACAACCTTTTCCCCGAGGTTGACTATCGGTATTGGGCGTGATGTCAGCCACCAACAACGCCGTTCAATACCGGCCGGCAAAGGCCTCGCGAGTGCCAACATGGCCGTCGAAGTAAGCGGCGTTGCGGACATTCCCGTGACTGGGGCGAACCGGTAGCACACCGACCCAACCAGCCGTGGGTGAGCCGAGCTGGTCAGAGTCCACAGTCATAAAAATGCGGTCGGCAGACGCAAAGGCGACGACTTGGGCAAGGCGCAGTGGAGGATAAATAGGCGAGGGGGGATTGTTGTTGTTGGCAGGGTAACCAAAGGGTGGCTGGCCTAGGTTGACAGCCGGGCCATTAGGACCGTCGAGCCGTGGGCTGCCACCGGGCAGGATATAATCCTGCCGGGCGTAGCCACTGGCAGTCGATTGCAGGGCCGCCCGCTTGAAGCCAGGGCAGAAGAAATTATCTACTGTCACATTGGTGCCAGCAGGCACCGCTTCCCTTCTTGGGTGCCCAATGTAAGGGGCAATGTAAGCAACTAGTTGATCAGCGGTGGTTCGGGTATATTGCGCTTGCTGGCCGCCCCACAGTCCTGCAGTCAGGGTGCCACAAAGCTTGTCCCCGTAATCATCCGCATAAAGCAACACGGCCATGGTGGATTGCTTAAGATTGCCAGTGCACTTGATCTGAATTGCCTTCTGCTTGGCTTTGGACAATGCCGGCAACAGCATGCCCGCGAGAATCGCGATGATGGCGATGACGACAAGGAGTTCGATGAGGGTGAAGGCGGCGTGCTGGCGGACGGCAGAGGGGCGTTGCTTCATAAATTGTGACTGGCTGACGGAACTATCCTCGATTTCAAGCGCTTGGCAAGAGGTGGGATTCAAGGGGCGCAGAGGGATGCCACGAAGCTCTCGGCTGCCAGCGGCTTGGACGGCGGCGGTCGAAAACCAAACGGAGCGCGTCTGGCGCTCGCCAAGCCGGAGCGATGCAGCGGCACGGGGAGCGCACACGTCCCGCGTGCCGTCGTGTCCTTCCCGGACACGACTTTGTTCCACCATCTTTTTGCGCACCGTTTGGGGGGATGAAGATGGAGGGACGAAGTTTCCGGCGGGACGCCGGAAACCGCACGCCGGAGGCGTGCGCTCCCCGATCTCAACTGCATCGTTCCGGCTTTGAACCTGCCCGAGGGAGGAGCAGGATTAGGATCAGGATTACGAGCAGGAGTCTGACCGGCAGCATCCCCTCTTGCTCTTAATCTTAGTCCTAAACCTCTGGATTCACGTCCTCATTGCGCGGCTTTCG
>Ga0208048_1001708_pt1 | contig 11121 bp, 8 predicted proteins | sample Malawi_45m_30L_FD_184163 | JGI IMG/M metagenome (GOLD analysis project Ga0208048, IMG submission 184163) | Freshwater microbial communities from Lake Malawi, Central Region, Malawi to study Microbial Dark Matter (Phase II) - Malawi_45m_30L... | ecosystem: Environmental > Aquatic > Freshwater >... | reverse complement strand
CACGAAGCCTTTGGGACAGCGCCATCGATCGGCTCGCTTCGGCCGGCTTCAGCCGGAATTGGGAGGAAAACCACGCCACGGTAACCGCATGGATGCAGGCGAGCGCACTCCAGTCGCGTGGTTCGCTTTGCGGGGGCGAGATTCTTTCGCGGCGCAGCGCTCTGCAGAGGATCGGCCTCTCCGTCTCTCCGGAGGGTGCGCTGCAGGCCTTCGAGGAAGCCGCACGCGAGGACCCGTGGTTCGAGGCACCGCTGCACAGGCTCAGCACAGGGTCTGCCTTGTCGGCGAAGGTGATCTTTCGCTTCCTGCGCATCACCCCAAGGCTCTCGCTGGACGAGGTCTTCGCACTCGACACGGTGCTTGCCCGTCAGTTTCTCCGCCGCGTGGACTTCCAGGAAGGTGTTCGCGCACTCCTGATCGACAAGGACCGCAAGCCGCGCTGGAAGTACGTGACGCTTGCCCAGGTACCCGGGTGGGAAGTAGGTGCGCACTTTGCCGCGATCGTTTCCGACGATCCTTGCGAGACCGGATGAGCGGTCGCTTTGCGGTGTTTGTTTCCCGGGACCGCTCCGGGACCGGATGAGCGGTCGCTTTGCGGTGCCTGACGTTCTTGAAATCGGGTTGAGCCGCCCAATCTCCAGCAAGTGCGCGGGGAGTACGCGCACTCACGACCACATTTTTCAGAATCCTGGGGGATCCATGTCCGAAGACCCGAGCGCAGCCCTGGCCTCAACACCACGAACGCAGGAGTTTCAGGCCGAAGTCCGGCAACTGCTGAAACTCATGATTCACTCCCTCTATTCAAACCGCGAGATCTTTTTACGCGAATTGATCTCCAATGCCTCGGATGCCTGCGACAAGCTGCGCTTTGTCTCCGTGAGCCAGCCAGAGCTCCTCGGTGCCGAGGAACTTGCCATCACGATCCGGCACGACAGCAGCGCACGCACCATCACGATTTCCGACAACGGAATCGGCATGACCGAGGCCGAGGCGGTTAGCCACCTCGGCACGATTGCCAAGTCGGGTACCCGGGAGTTCGCCACCCAATTGAGCGGGGACGCGAGCAAGGATGCGCAGTTGATCGGGCAGTTCGGTGTGGGTTTCTACTCTTCCTTCATCGTGGCCGACCGGGTGGTGGTGGAAACCCGCCATGCCGCCGCTTCGCCCAGTGAAGGCGTGCGCTGGGTTTCAGCGGGGGAGGGCGACTTCAGCGTTGAGCCGATCCTGCGCACCGCCCGGGGCACCGACGTGATCCTGCACCTGCGTGCCGATCCTTCCGAGGGCGCGGGCGAGGCGGAGGCTTACTCGGATCTCCTCTCGGGTTGGAAACTGCGCGAACTGGTGCGCAAGTACTCGGATCATGTCCAGATGCCGATCCGGATGAGCAAGGAGGAATGGGACAAGGATGCGGGAAAGATGGTCCAGCGCGAGGACCTCGAGACTGTGAATCAGGCAAGCGCGCTGTGGAGCCGAAGCAAGTCGGACATTACCGATGAGCAGTACAAGGCCTTCTACAAGCATGTTGCGCGCGACTTCACCGACCCTCTGGCGTGGACGCACAACCGCATCGAGGGACGCAGCGAGTTCACACAACTGCTCTACATCCCTTCGCGCGCGCCCTTCGACCTCTGGGATCGCCAGCAGCGCCATGGGCTCAAGCTGTATGTGCGGCGCGTCTTCATCATGGAAGATGCCGAGCAGCTTCTGCCGCTGTGGCTGCGGTTCATGCGGGGCGTGATCGATTCGTCGGATCTGCCGCTCAACGTGTCGCGCGAAATCCTGCAGGAGAGCCGCGATGTGAAAGCGATCCGTGAAGCCAACATCCGGCGCACGCTTTCGCTCCTCGAGGATCTCGCCGAGAACCGCTCTGAAGACTATTCGGCGTTCTGGTCATCCTTCGGGCAGGTGCTCAAGGAAGGCATGAGCGAGGAGCCTGGCCACCGGGACCGACTGGCCAAACTCCTGCGCTTTGCCACCACACATTCGGTGGAGGGCGTTGAACCCGACAAGGCGCAGACGGTAGCGCTCGCCGCTTATCTCGGCCGGATGAAGTCGGGACAGGACTGCATCTACTACACCACGGCAGACACACTCGAGGCTGCGCGCAACAGCCCCCACCTCGAGGTCTTCCGCAAGAAGGACATCGAGGTGCTGCTCCTCAGCGACCGGGTCGACGAGTGGATGCTCGGAAACTTCCAGGAATTCGAGGGCAAGAAGCTCGTGTCGGTTGCCAAGGGAGGCCTGGATCTGAGTGCGCTTGCCAACGACGACGAGAAGAAGAAGGCCGAGGAAAGCGCGAAGACCTTCGGGCCCCTTGCCGAGTCGATCAAGGAGGCGCTCGGCGAAAGGGTGAAGGAGGTGCGGGTCACGCAGCGGCTCACCGAGTCGCCTTCATGCCTTGTGTCGGAGGAAGGCGACATGAGCGGCCATCTCGAGCGGCTGCTCAAGCAGGCCGGCCAGAAAACCCCCGAGCGCAAGCCGATCCTCGAGATCAACCCCGATCACATCCTGGTGAAGCGACTGCAGAGCGAGCGGAGCGCAATCAAGGACTGGAGCATGCTGCTCTACGAGCAGGCGCTGCTCGCCGAAGGCGGTCAGCTCAACGACCCGGCGTCGTTTGTGAGGCGTACCAACGATTTGTTGATCGCAATGTCGATGCGGTGAAAAGGCAGGGGCACATCGTGGCAACTCCGGCGCGGGCTCTCAGGCGAGAAACTCCTCGAATCGCCCGCCGGGGGGCTCGAACCTGCCACCCCGCCAGACCAGTCGCGAGGGCCCGGGAATCAGCCGGGTCTGAACCGGATGCGCCTCGTCGCCCGGATATGCCACCACCCTGGAGCCCGCAGGGTCGAGCAGCGGTTCCGGCTGGATGTGGGGAAGGATGCGCGCGGCCGCGTGATCGGCTGCATGCTCAACACTCCTGAAGCCGCTGAGTTCAACGAGCGTCATGATCTGCGGGGGCGCAAGCATGATCTCGCGGCGCCAGTAGCGCTCGAGCGCAACAACCGGGGCAAACCAGGCTCCCTGCACCGATTCCTCGCCGTCGTGCTGCGCTTGCGCACCCTCCGGCAGACTCGCCACGAAGAAGAAAGTGTCAAAACGCCGATTCATCATCGAGGGCACGCGCGGGGTAACCCAGCGAGACCAGCCTTCAATCGCATCGATCGCAAGCCGCACCGAACACTCTTCCTCGGTTTCACGGCGCGCAGCACGCATGAATGCAGCGGCCTCGGGAGCATCCACTGGCGCATACGCGAGTCGCTGACGCAGCGACTGCGCGCGCTGGCTTACCCGGACAGTGTTCTCATCGGTCTGCGGCAGGTGGTCTCCCGTGTCGACCTTGCCGCCCGGAAACACCCACACTCCACCCATCACCTCGGCCTTTTCCGGCCGCTCGAGCAGGAAGGCTTCGAGACCCCCGGGAGCATCACGCAGCAGGATCACGCTCGCCGCAGGTCGAGGCGCTGTGCGCACCTCTTCGTGGTTCAGGCCCAAACCGTTGGGGCCAAGGCCAGACGCTAGCATCTTCGATGCTGCCCACCCGCCAACTGCAGACGGGGCTGGGGGCGGGCAGATACCAGGATGGGCTCCACCTTCGCGGGCGAGGTACCGCTATCTGGAGAGTTCACGCATCGCACGCTCGAGCCCTGCGATGGTTACGGGATACATGCGGTGCGCGAGGATCTGCCGGATCACTGCAATCGACTGCCGGTACTCCCAGATTCCCTCAGGCTCAGGGTTGAGCCACACGAAGCGCGGAAACCGCTCGGACAGGCGTTGCAGCCATACCGCCCCGGGTTCATCGTTGTTGTATTCCACCGACCCGCCCGGCTGAAGGATTTCGTAGGGGCTCATCGTGGCGTCTCCCACGAAGATCAGCCGCCAGTCGGGGTTGAAGCGCCGGATCAGGTCCCAGCTCATCAGCCGCTCGGAGTGTCTGCGCCGGTTGTTCTTCCAGACGAAATCGTAGACGCAGTTGTGGAAGTAGTAGAACTCCAGGTGCTTGAACTCCGAGCGGGCTGCCGAGAAGAGTTCCTCGGTCTGCCTGATGTGTTCGTCCATCGTGCCGCCCACATCGAGCAGCATCAGCACCTTGATCGTGTTGTGGCGCTCGGGCACCATCCGGATGTCGAGATAGCCAGCGTTGCGCGCGGTGGCTGAAATCGTGTCGTCGAGATCAAGTTCCTCGTCGGCTCCCTCGCGGGCAAAGCGCCGCAAACGCCGCAGCGCGATCTTGATGTTGCGGGTTCCAAGTTCAACCTGGTCGTCGTAGTCGCGGTAGGCCCGTTGCTCCCAGACCTTGACCGCAGTGCGATTGCCAGCCGAAGGTCCGCCGATGCGGATCCCTTCGGGATTGAATCCGCCATTGCCGAAAGGCGAGGTGCCGTTGGTGCCGATCCAGCGGTTGCCACCCGCATGCCGCTCTTTTTGTTGATCGAGAAGCTCGCGAAGTCGTTCCAGCAGCTTGTCGAGCCCGCCCATCGCTTCCACCGCAGCCTTCTCCTCGGCTGTGAACTCACGTTGCATCTGGCGCTTCAACCACTCCAGAGGAAGATCGAGATCAACGGCAGGAAGCGTCTGAACTCCATGAAAATACGCACCAAATGCCTTGTCAAACTTGTCGAAAAGCCGCTCATCCTTGATCAGCGCCGCGCGTGCGAGGTAGTAGAACTCGTCCATCGAGGGCCCGATCACCCCCGCCTTGAGTGCCTCGAGCAGGCCGAGAAACTCCTTGATCGAGATGGGCAGTCGCGCCGCCCGCAGGTGTTCGAGAAAACCGATCAGCATGAACGCAGTCTCCGGAGCGTTGCCCGTGCGGGAGGAATCAGCGGTTGTGCCGGGCCATGAAGAGCAGCCGCTCGAAAAGATGCACATCCTGTTCGTTCTTGAGCAACGCGCCGTGCAGCGGCGGGATCACCGTCTTGCCGTCCTTGCTGTGCAGGGCCTCAGGCGGAATGTCCTCGGCCACCAGAAGCTTGAGCCAGTCGAGCAGTTCGGAGGTTGAGGGCTTCTTCTTGATCCCGGGTAGTTCGCGGATCTGGAAGAAACTGTCCATCGCGCTCTTCAGCAGCTCCTTGCGCAGTCCCGGATAGTGCACATCCACGATCCGCTGCATCGTGTCGCGGTCGGGGAAACGGATGTAGTGAAAAAAGCAGCGACGCAGGAAGGCATCGGGCAATTCCTTCTCGTTGTTGGAGGTGATCACCACCACGGGCCGGTGGCGCGCCATCACAGTCTGGCGGGTCTCGTAGACGAAGAACGCCATCCGGTCGAGTTCGCGCAGCAGATCGTTGGGAAACTCGATGTCGGCCTTGTCGATTTCGTCGATCAGGAGCACCACGGGATGCTCGGCCTCGAAGGCCTGCCAGAGCACGCCGCGCACGATGTAGTGCTGGATATCCTTCACGCGCTCGTCGCCGAGTTGCGAATCGCGCAGGCGCGACACCGCGTCGTACTCGTAGAGTCCCTGCTGCGCCTTGGTGGTGGACTTGATGTGCCACTGCAGCAGCGGCATCGAGAGCGCTCCCGCCACCTCTTCGGCGAGCATCGTCTTCCCGGTACCGGGTTCGCCCTTGATCAGCAGGGGCCTCTGAAGCCGGATTGCTGCGTTGACCGCGAGTTTCAGATCGTCGGTGGCAACGTAGCTGGAAGTACCCTCGAATCGCATGTGCAGGCTCTCCGTGCGAGGGGTCGCCAAAGCAGGATGTCGGCAAGATACTGCCGCCGCACCCCGGCACAGTACCGGGCAGCAACCTGCGCCGCAGTATAGACCTGGACCCCGGTGGTGATGCGCGCTTGCGGAGGTGGATACCTCTGCGTACCCCGGAGCTGGATACCTCTGCGCGCACCCCGGCTGCGAGCCGCCCGTTGCAGTCGTGATCGACCATAGACGTCAGGAATCGTTGTCGGTTACACTCCGCGCGGATCAACGAACCTACCCGCAAGAAAGCTCTCCGTGCGACAGCCCGCGTTATGGGACCCCCGGTTCCGTGGTGGAACTCAAGATTCCGATCCAACGTGTGCGACCGACCACTTCATGATCCAGGAAGCCTGCATGCCTGATCCGTTTTCGCTGCCGAGCGCCCAGCACCCCAATGGCGTATCCGCAACCCCGAGGCACTCTGTGGCAAGCCCAATGCAGTCCATCGCGGCCTCGATGGCGCCTGCATTTCTTCGGCGGCCAGCGCAGGCTCTCGCGCGCTTCGCACTGGCCCTCGTTCTGGCCGGACCATGGATGGCCGCGCCGGTCCACAGCCAGGGTTCCGGCGCCGCGCCCGGTGTGCCTGCAGACACGAAGGCTGGCGCTGGCGCAGAGGCCAAGCCCGCCGTCGATCCAAAGGCGGGCGGAGATCCGAAGGCCGGCGCCGAAAAGCGCAGCCAGTGCATCGGCTGCCACGCAATCCCGGGCTACAAGGCGTCGTTTCCCAAGGTCTACAGCGTGCCGATGATTGCCGGCCAGAATGCCAAGTATCTGGAGGCCGCCCTCCTTGCCTACCGCAAGGGCGACCGGCCCCATCCCACCATGCGAGGAATTGCATGGTCTCTCAGCGATACCGACATCGCCGACCTTGCAGCGTATTACGCGGGTCGGTAAGGCAGGAGAATCCAAGCCATGAACGTTCGAAGGCATCACCCCTTCTATGGCCCGATCACAACGCTGGCTCTCGCCGCAGCGTTGTTTGCGCCATTGGGACAGGCGCGCGACCTTGCAGCCGGAAAGGCGAAGGCGGAGGAAGTCTGCGCAGCGTGTCACGGCAAGGATGGGGTCACCACCCTCGACCCGAGCTATCCAAGGCTTGCCGGGCAGCACGCCGACTACCTGCTCACGACACTCCAGGAGTACAAGAGCGGCAGCCGCAAGAACGCGATCATGGGAGCACAGGCCGCCAATCTCTCCAGGGCTGACATGGAGAACCTGGCCGCCTATTACGCGAGTCTCAAGGGCCCGCTCACGAACCGCCGCTGAGTCCCGAGGCCTCGCGGCCGCAGCATCGCCGGCGTTGTGGAGTACGCCCAAGATGCGTGTGTGTTTCGCTCAAACTCAGTACAAACTCCGCCCGAACTCCGCTCAAACTCCGCACAAACTCCGCACAAACTCCGCTCGAACTCTTCACTAAGTCCCCGCTACTCACCCGCGAAGAGGCGACTCAGCCTTACGAACGCCAGCGGCTCGCCGGGTTCAACCACGCCCTGGGCGTGATCGAGCACCGCCACCGCGGGATAGCGGCTCAGTGAACTGAGGATTCCCGAACCCTGCTGGGGAGCCACTTCCACCCAGGTTGTGCCCTCGGCGTCAACCCGCAGCGCAGACCGCAGGAACTCGCTTCGGCCGGGCCTCTTTGCAACGCGGTTCGCAGCGCGGCCCCGCTCGAGCGGGAGCGCGCGTGGGGTGCGCCCGAGCAGTCGATCGATGGCCGGAGCCACCAAGACGCAAAAGCTGAGCGTGGCGGCCACTGGGTTGCCGGGCAGCCCGAAATAGATCGCCCCTGCAACCTGTCCCACAGCAAAGGGTCTGCCTGGGCGCATCGCCACAGCGCAGAAGTTCACCTCCCCAAGTTGCTTGAGCGCAAGGCGCACCACATCAGCCTCGCCAACCGACACGCCGCCGGTGGAGATGATCAGATCATGTTCGCGTGCAAGACCGATCAGGGCTTGCTCCAGCACCTCCACACGGTCGCTGAGCGTGCCTGCATCGCTGAGCTGGATGGCTGGCCAGCGCGAAAGAAGCGCGCGCAGGCAGTAGCGATTGCTGTCGAAGATCTGCCCCGGGCCACGCTCAGCCAGCCAATCCACCTGCGTGCCTTGCAAGGGATCGAGCAACTCATCGCCTGTGGAGATCAGCGCCACGCGGAGTGGTGCGCGAACGGGCACCCGGCCGATTCCCAGCGATGCGAGCAGCCCAACCTCGGCCGGCCCGATCAGGCAGCCTGGCTTGAGCACGGTATCACCTTCCGCCAGGTCCTCACCGCGCAAGCGCACATTTGTGCCTGCGGTGATGCTGGAGGGGATCTGAAGGTGTCCGTCGAGCCATTGGGCGTGTTCCTGGGCGATCACGATGTCGAAACCCGCAGGCAGCATGCCGCCCGTCATCACCCGCAGCGCAACCGGAGAGGACTCGGCCGAGCCGGAGAGTGGATGTCCCGCGAGGATCGCGGGTGCCTTCGACTGCGGGAGACTGCGGGTGTGCACGAGATCGGTGCTGCGCAGGGCGTAGCCGTCCATCGCAGCGTTGTTATGGGTGGGTACTGCCCCGGGCGCCACGATCGCCGACGCAGCAACATGGCCCGCGAGTTCCGGGAGGGATCGTTCAAGGCTGGCAGAAACGGGCTTCAGGCAGCGCAGCAGGATCGCCCTCATCTGCGCAACCGGAATCGCGTCTCCGCCGAAGGTCGAGAGCGCGCTCGCCAACGCGCCATTGAACGCGTTGGGCAACAGTGCACTCTCCGTCGGCGTTCCGCGCAACGCCAAGCTCGGCGGCAGTCCCTCCGATTGCGCAACCCTTGCCGTGTGCAGTGGCGCGAGCGACACGCTCCCGGCTTGCTGAGGCGTTGCCTGGAGGCGCGCCTCGGCCGCTGCCAGATCCTCCGGGGTATTGAGGTTGGTGAAGGCCCCGGCATCGTCGAAGCCGCACACGAGGTAGCCGACTGCATTGCACCAGGCCTCGAGGCTGCGCACGCTGCTTTCCAGGCCGGACTCGGCTGCGCCCACAAGCCGGTGGCGATCCGAGAGGCGAAGCAGCAGCAGGCTCCACTCCGAGCCTCGGGGACTCGCCGCAGCCACCACCGGGGCGCTGGCTTGCCGGCTGCAATCCAGCATGCGTGCCACGGTATCGCGCGGAAGAAAAGGGGTGTCGCAAGGCAGCACCAGAAGGGAACTCTCCGGCGCCATGCGTCCCTGATCGATTTCGGTCACGGCCCACACCAATCCGGCGTGCACTCCGGCAAGAGGCCCGAGGTGGCCTCGCCGCTGGTCGGGCAGGCAGGCAAGCTCCCAGGCTTCGAAGGGATCCGGCGAGGGGCCGCAAGCGATGAGCGTCCGGGTGAGCTGGGGCTGTATCCGTGCAAGTACCCAGTCAAGAAGCGGGCGTCCTGCGCAGTCGATCAGGGCCTTGTGAAGTGGGGTGGCAGCGCCCGAGACAAGCCCCTGGGACCGCGGGCGATCGAGTTCCTGCATTCGGCGGCTTTGCCCGCCAGCCAGAATCAGGCCGAGGACTTCGGGTTCCAAAGCGCTACCGCCGTTTCAGCCGCCGATGTAGCTCATCTCGATCCTGCGCTCGGCGCGCGCCTTGCGTGTGGCGAAGCTGCGCAGTTCAGAGTAGCGATCACTGCGCTGCGCCCAGACTTGCCGAAGGGATTCTGAAATCGCCTCGTCGGATGCACCGGTGCGCAGCAGCGCACGCAGATCCCAACCTTCGGAGGCGAAGAGGCAGGTGTAGAGACGCCCCTCGGTGGAAACGCGGGCCCGGGTGCAGCCTGCGCAAAAGGGCGAAGTCACCGAGGAGATGAGCCCGATCTCGAGGCTTCCGTCGTCGAGCATCCAACGCTCGGCCACCTCGCCCGCGTACTGCGGCTCGAGGGGATGCAGGCGGTGAGCGCTCGCAATCTGCCGGAGGATCCCGGCGCTCGGCAGTACTGCGTCGAGATTCCATCCGTTGCTCGACCCCACGTCCATGAACTCGATGAAACGCAGCACATGGCCCCGGTGTCGAAAGTTCTCCACCATTGGAAGGATCTGCGAGTCGTTGAGTCCGCGTTGCACAACCATGTTGATCTTCAGGCTGCGAAAGCCCGCTTCCTCCGCCGCGCGGATACCGTCGAGGACCTGTTCCACCGGGAAGTCAACATCGTTCATTTTCCGGAAGATGGCATCGTCGATCGCATCCAGACTCACCGTGATGCGATCCAGGCCTGCCGACCTGAGCAGCTGCGCCTTTCGCCTCAGGAGTGCGCCGTTGCTGGTGAGCGCGAGTTCCGGCGGATGGCCTTTGGGGTTGCGCAGCGCCGCAAGCATTTCAACCAGGACCTCGAGGTTCTTGCGCAGCAGCGGCTCGCCCCCGGTGAGGCGGATCTTTTCGGTGCCCAGATGGAGAAACACACGCGCGAGCCGGGTGATCTCCTCGAAGCTGAGCAACGCGGCCTGCGGCAAGAACGCATAGTGATGATCGAACACTGACTTCGGCATGCAGTAGCCACAGCGGAAATTGCAGCGGTCGGTGACGGAAAGACGCACATCGCGCAGCGCGCGCCCAAGCGCGTCCCGGGTGGGGCCTGGAGAGGCCCCGGCCATTGGCGCTTGCGGCATTGGCCGCGCCAGGTAGCGCTGATCGACCAGTCGGATCGTGGTATCGCTCATCGCGTCGCTTCTTAGTCCCTGCGCGTGGTTTCCACAAGCTGGAGGGGCTCTGTGTCGACAACGACGGGGGGCTTGCGCGTCCTTGGCGTGCGCTGGCGCGGGGGCAGGGCGATGGTCTGCGGCTCCACCGCACGCGTCTCGGCCGAGGTCTCCACCAACTCAAGCCCGGCCTGCGCAATGATGGCCTTCAGATCCGGTACCGGGCTTTGGGGTATCGCCTCCACGATCACCCGGGTTTCGGCCAGAACCGGCGTTGGCAGCGCTGCGGGCCCGGGAGCGGAAACCGGCAGCGGTGCTTCGAAAGCCGCGTCCTCCGCCCTTGCCACAGGAGCTGGCACTTGTGCCGCAAGCGCATCAAACGCTGTGCCATCGTTGGCGGTGTTGAAGAGGTCGACACCACTGTGTACGTCGGCTGGTGCTGCCCCGTCCTCCGATCTGCGACCACGACGCCTCCTGCGGCGCGAACGCTCAGATCCCTGGGTGCCTGCAGCACCCTCGTGATCGTTGGTGGCGGCAGGGTTTACACCGCCAGCGAGGGTCGATGCAGCGCTCGGGCTCGAGGCAGCACCCCGGTTCGGTTCGGCGCTCGGGCTCGAGGCAGCACCCCGGTTCGGTTCGGCGCTCGGGCTCGGGTCAGCGGACCGGTTTACGAAAGTGCCCGCAAGCGGATTGGCAGCGGCGGCGGTCGTGACGGCGTCGGCGGTCGTGGCAGCGGCTACTGAAGCCGTCGCAGCGTGCGCTGCCGTCCCGGGCTCGGGTGCGTTGGCG
>Ga0208048_1001707_pt1 | contig 11122 bp, 8 predicted proteins | sample Malawi_45m_30L_FD_184163 | JGI IMG/M metagenome (GOLD analysis project Ga0208048, IMG submission 184163) | Freshwater microbial communities from Lake Malawi, Central Region, Malawi to study Microbial Dark Matter (Phase II) - Malawi_45m_30L... | ecosystem: Environmental > Aquatic > Freshwater >... | reverse complement strand
GCGTTCACGGACATGCCCGCGGCGGCGCAAGGAGCCGCTGCGCAAGATCCTGTGTTGGGCGCAGTGGAGGCGTCGCAGGTCGATGCGGTGGGTGGCGTTCAGGTGCAGTTGAAGGATGGCGCACGGATCTTCGCGCAGACGCTCTCGGCGCAGCCGCCCGCTGCCACGGCGCAACTGCAGGGCCCCGGACTCAGCGTGGTGCGAGCGGGCATGCTGCTTGAGGGCATGCCGCAGGTGCAGGTCGCGGAGCGTGAGCGCGATGTGAGGGCGGTCGGTGGCGGACGCGCGCGGAATTGGAAGCAGTCGGTTTTTCCCGCCGATGCGCGCGGGAAATTGGAGCAGCCGACAGCGCCTCCGCAGCAGCCGGAACTGGATGCGAAGTGGACTGGCGGCATGTCGTATCGAGACCGCGCCGCCGATGGCGCGCTGCTCGAACTGACCGGCGACGTGCGTGTTCGCGCCGAGCCGCGCGCGGAGGAGTTCGATGCGCTCGACGGGCAGTCGGTGCTGCTCGAGTTCGAGCCCTTGGCGAGCGCCGTGCAGGGCGTTGGCGGCGAAAGTCCCGCGGGCGCAGACATGCGTGTGCGCAGATTGGTCACGGTGGGTGATGCGCGTCTGGAGAATCAGGTTTGGGCGAACGCCGCTCGCGTGGGTGCACCACGGCTCTTTCAGTTGCGTTCACAGCGAGTGGAGTACGACGCGCGCAGCAGCGAACTTTCTGTGCCCGTAGCGGGCACCGTGCTCGTGCATGTGCCTGCGGAAAAGACGGGCGATGCGGCGGTGCAGGCGAGACAGCAGCGCGACAAGGGCATCGCGGGTGGCGGCGTGGAGGGCACGAGCCGTTTCCGCTGGGGTGGTTCGATGGATCTCAAACGTGTCGTGGATCAGCGGTATCTCATGACGATGCAGGCATCCGTGGAACTGGTGCGCGCAGGCGACCGTGCTGATCAGGCGTTGACTATGACCTGCGATCGACTGGAGGCGACGGTTCTGCGCGGTGAACAGATCGTCGGCACGGGGGAGCCGTTCTCGCTCGGCGGGAGCATCGAAGTGCAGCGCATTCGCGGCGTCGGGCGCTGTTTCATCCGCACGCCAGAGTATGACATCGAGTGCGAGGAATTTGATTACAACGTTGTCACACAGGTTGCAGAGCTGCGCGGTCGCGCGGGTCGCCTCGTGCAGGTATTGCCGAAGGGACAGGGAGAACCCCTCAAGGCGGCGTCCATGCTTTGGGACATGCAGTCAGGGCGGATTCGAGTGCGTGCAGGATCCGGCAGCGCCGGGCTTTGAGCGCGGCGTGTTCAGATTCGGTCGCGAATGGTCCACAGATCTGGGAACAGCGGTCGAAAGAGCGTGGACCGAAGGTACGCAGCGCCGCTGGAGCCGCCTGTGCCGACCTTGGTGCCGATGGTTCGCTCGACCATCTTCACATGGCGGTAGCGCCACTCCTGCATTCCCTCATCGAAGTCCACCATGAGTTCGCAGATCACGCGTTCGTCGCTGTGGTGGTGGTAGACATCGAGCAGCACATCCTGGAGCGCCTCATTCGGCTCTGGGAGTGCCGTCATATTTGCGTCGATGAGTTCTGGCGGAACCGCGTGCCCATGAGCGCGTAGCCGCATAAGAAAGGACTGCCAGAGCGTGCGCCCTTCGAGTCGTTCGGCAAGCGCGGCGCGTTCGGGACCACCTTCGGGGTAGCGAGCGAGCGCCGCCGGATTTCGGTTTCCCAGAATGAACTCGAACTCGCGGAACTGCACAGACTGAAAGCCGCTGGCGTTGGCGAGCAGAGAACGGAACGAGTCGAATCCGATCGGGCTCATCGTTTCAAGGACGTCGATTTGACCGACCATCGTCTTGAGAATTGTGAGCATGCGGCGCAGTGTGGCATGCGTCGCAGGATCGTCGTTTCGCTCGAGTGCCTGCTGGAGGTGCAGGACTTCGTGGATCTGCTGCTTGAACCAGAGTTCGTAGACCTGATGGATGACGATGAAAAGCGTCTCATCGTGCTCGCGTCCGCCAGAGAGCGGCTGCTGCAGCGACAGAAGCTCAGGTACGCGCAGGTATTGTCCGTAGGTCAGTGTCACGCCGCCGAGGATAGGTCAGCGCGCTGCCGCAAGTGGGGGAACGCCGCCGCGGGTTGGGTCGTTCATGCCTGCCGCGAGCGGTGCCGAAGGATGCAGCGCTTCAGGAACAGGGGCATCGAAGGGATGCACGCGCCCATCCAGTTCGCAGATGTGCCGTGATGCGATCGTCGACGAGAGGAAGATCACCGGCAACCCAGATCCTGGATGTGTGGCGCCACCCACAAAGTGCAATCCAGCCAACTTGGGATGGGTGTGCGGGATGCGCTTGTGGAGCATCTGTCCAAAGTTGTGCGCAAGATTGAACGTCGCGCCGTGATTGATCCGTTCACGCTGCCAATCCAGCGGGGTGACGAGGATCTCCTGCTCGATGCGGCTTCGAATATCGCGAATTCCAAAGGGACCCTCGAGTTGCCGTAGCGCATCTTCGCGCAGGCGCGGGCGTTCACGATCCCAGTCGATGCTGCATTGGCGCGGATCGTTGTTGGTCACGGGCAGCAGGACATAGAGGGCGCTGTTTCCCGCAGGGGCGAGCGTTGGATCGATCGCCGAGGGATTGTGGACGTAGGTCGAAGGATCCTCACTGAGCCGCCCAAACTGCGAAATGTCGCGGAACGTCTCCTCGTACTGCCCCGACATGTAGATGGTGTGGTGGGGCAGGTCGATCGTCCCGCGCACGCCGAGATACATCATGCATGTCGAACAGGAATAGCGACGCGCATCGATCGCGGCATCCGTCTCGCGTCCGCGCAGTTCCTTCGGGATCAGGTTCTTCATCGCCCACGTGCCGTCGGCATTCACAACGACGCGGTCGTGGCGGCGCAGCGTTCCACCGATCTGCACGCCCGCGACGGTTCGACCATCAAAGGCAATGGCGTCCACGGCGCAGCTCGTCTCGATCCGCACTCCCATCTTCGTACACGCATCGGCCATCGCACTCATCAGGCGGTTGCAGCCGCCTTCGGGATGCCAGATGCCGTACTCGTACTCGATGAAGGGCAGAATGCTGAAGAGACTTGGGCACTCGTAGGGGCTCATGCCGAGGTACTTCGCTTGGAAGCAGAGCGCGAGACGAGTACGGCGGTCGTGAAAAGTCTTGCTGAGGCACTGGTGCACCGATTCCCATGGGCGCACATACGGCGCTGCGGCGATCCCCTCTGGCGACATGAGGTCGAGCAGCGATTGAACGCGCTGCTTCAGCACGGGAGTCAGGCGTGCAAGTTTCCTGCGATTCTCATCCATGAAGCGGTGGAACGCCGCTCCATCGCGCGGGTCCAACTTCCCCAGACGCTCCGCCATCTTCGCGACATCCTGTGTGGTATCGAGCACCGTCGGAGCGCCTTCGCGACTGCCGATGATCAGGCGGTACATCGGGTCGAGTCGTCGCAGCGATGCGAAGTCTCCAAGTCGAAAGCCACATGCCGCGAAGATTTCCTCGAGCACATAGGGCATGAGGAAGAATGTTGGTCCGCAGTCGAAGAAGTACGGTCCCGCGGTCAGACGCCTCGAGCGTCCGCCAACCACGGACTGCGCTTCGTACACGGTGACTTCGAATCCCGCGGCCGCGAGCTGCATCGCCGATGCGAGACCACCCGGCCCTGCGCCGATGACGCCGATTGACTTGCTGCGGCTCTCCGATTGGGGTGATTGTTGAATCATTGTTGTGCCTTCCTGCGAACGCCTCTCGGAGCGCGGTTCTATCATGAAAGGTAGGCGACATGATGGAAGGCGTTCTTCAGAATCAGTATCCAAGGCGGACATCGCCGCAGAGGCAAGGAAATGCCGGAGCGGTCGAGCAGCCAAAGACTGCGGAATGGTTCGCGCACGCGGGGCGATGGGAGTTGGAAGATCGACTTGGATGGCTCGCGGGGTTTGCCGCCGCGGTTGAGGCGCATGCGGACGAACTTGTCGACGCCGTGTGCGCGGACTGCGGCAAGAGTTCGTGGGAGGCGTTCGCCGCGGATGTTCTGCCCTTGCTCGCGTGCGCGCGCTGGACGGCCTCCAACGCGCGGCGCGTTCTGGCCAGCCGACCCGTTCGTGGCAAGCCGTGGTGGTTGGTGGGACAGCGGCATTGGACGGATCGCGTGCCCCTCGGCTCGGTCGCGCTAATTGCAACATGGAACTATCCCGTGCAACTTCTCGGCATTCAGTTGGTGCAGGCAATCGTCGCTGGCAACCGAGTGACCGTGAAGCCATCAGAGCATTCGCCGCGTTCGCAGGGACTGCTGCTTCGGCTCGCAGCGGAGGGGCTGCCGCCGAATGTGCTTCGGCGCACGCCCGCCACTCGCGAGGCAGGTGCCGATCTGCTTGCGCGCGAGTCCTTTGATCACATTGTGTTTACTGGATCCACGGATGTCGGGCGGCAGATCGCGGTCGGTTGCGCCGCGTCGCTCACGCCCACCACGCTCGAACTCTCCGGCTGTGACAGCGCCATCGTGCTGCGGGGGGCGAACCTCGCGCTCGCTGCGCGCACGATCTGGCAGGTGCTGTCCATGAACGCTGGGCAGACCTGCATGGCGCCGCGCCGCATCCTTGTGGATGCGACCGTGCAGCGGGCGTTCCTCGCTGAACTAGCGCCTTTCGTGGCGGGGGCATCGGCGTGCACGCTGATTTCGGAGGCGGCTGCGCGTCAGGTGGATGCGTGCGTTCGTGAAGCGGTCGCCTCGGGCGGGCACCCACTGAGTGGCGTGGTGGAGGCGCCAACTGGTCGTCAGATGCGTCCAGCGGTCGTGAGCGGTTGTTCGCCGCAGTGCAGACTTGCTCGCGGTGATCACTTCGGACCCGCTACCGCAGTGCTTGCCGCGAACGGACTCGATGCGCTTCTCGCGCTGCACCAAACATTCCCGCAGCACCTTGCCGTGTCGATCTTTGCGGCGCCTCAGCAGGTTCAGGCGATCGCACGCGACCGCGCCATCGTGGCTTCGCTCGGTGCAGGATTTGTGACCTTCAACGACGCGGTTCTGCCGACCGTTCATCCGGGAACTTCGATCCGTGGCAGAGGTCTGAGCGGATGGGGTGCATCGCGCGGCGAGGATGGGCTGATCGCGATGACACGGACGGTGACTGTGTCGCAGACAAGCGTTTCGCGGCGGATTCCAGCGGGCGAGCCACAGGGACTCACGCGGCGGCTGCTGAGGGCTATGCTTCGATGACCCAGTGCGGTCAACCCGCCACGAACGGTTCGCTTCCATGATCCAACGCGCGTTATCGTCGACACAACCATCCGCCATCGTCATCGGAGGTGGGTTGGCTGGACTTTCATCAGCGGTCGAGCTGTCGACGCATGGCGTTGCGGTCACCTTAGTGGAACGCAACGAGCATCTCGGCGGCAAGATGAATGTGCTCGATGAGTCGGGGTTCCGCTTCGACATGGGGCCGACGATTCTTACGCTGCCGCAGGTGGTGCGCGGGATCATCGCCCGATCAGGTCGCCGCGTCGAGGATTACATCGAACTCGTGCGGCTCGATCCGCAGTGGCGATGTTTCTTCGAGGATGGCACGATCATCGACCTGCGCGACGGCGTCGATGAGATGGCCGCTGCGATGGACCGTCAGTTCCCGGGGCGCGGCGTTGGGCAAGGTTGGCGCGACTTTCTCGCGTACAGCCGCCGCATGTTCAGCTTGAGTGAACGCGTGTTCTTCTACAAGGATCTCGAGGGTGTCTCGGATCTGATGCGAAAGCCGCCGACCAACGATCCGGGACTGCTCCGTGATGTGCTTGGCATGCGCATGCATGCGACCGTTGCCGGGACGGTTCACAAGCATGTGCGTGAGCCGCATCTTGCACAGGTCTGCGAGCACTTTTTGCAGTATGTCGGATCGAGCCCGTTCCTTGCGCCTGCGATCCTTTCGCTGATCGCGGCGGCGCAGGTGGATCACGGCTGCTGGTACTCGATGGGTGGAACGCGCTCGGTCGCTCGTGCGCTCGAGCGCATTCTTGGCGAGCAGGGTGCGCGCGTCCGGACGGGTGTAGGTGTGCGGCGGATTCTTGAGGAAGGCGGGCGCGCGTGCGGCGTCGAGCTCGAGAGTGGAGAGGTATTGCACGCGGATGTCGTCGTATCGAACTGCGATGTGCAGCGCACCTATCGCGACCTGCTTGGCAGCGATGTCGCTCGGCGCGAGCAGTCGGTGATCGCATCGGCGTATCGGCCCGCGTGCAGCGGCTTTGTGCTGTATCTCGGGCTCAAGCGTCAGTACGACCATCTGCGGCATCACGATTTCCTGTTCAGCGGTAACTCCACGCAGGAGTTCGATGACATCTATGCCAAGGGCATTCCTGCGCGGGACCCGACGATCTACTTGTGCGTGCCGAGTCGGACGGACGCTGCGCAGGCGCCTGCCGGCTGCGAATCCCTCTACGCACTGATCCACACGCCGTTCCTCCGTGCGGGGCAGCGGTGGGAGGGTGCAGGCGGCATCGCAGAGCAGTATCGACCAGTGATCATCGAGAAGCTCAAGCGTTTCGGCATGCCCGATCTTGAGCAGCAGATCGCCGTCGAGCGTCATCTCACGCCGCAGTCGATTGAACGGATGTACAACGCGGAAGGTGGGGCCATCTACGGACTCGCCTCACACGGTCGCCTTCGGGGGGGATTCAAGCCGCGCAATCGGAGTCGTGTGATTCGAAACTTGTACATCGCTGGTGGCAGCGCGAATCCTGGCCCCGGCGTTCCGATGGTGCTGATGAGCGGGGTCACCGCGGCGCGCAGCGCATGCGAGGATCTGTCGATTCCGCTGCAGGGATCCGTGCAGGCGGGCAACGAGTCATGGCGTCCCGCGATGGTCACGAACTGATTCTCGGAGATCGCTGGAGTCCGCGCGTGCTGCGAGGCTTTCAGTGGTATGTGCGTCGCCTGCTGCGTCAGCGGTTCTTCGCAGTCCGCATCTCGCGCAGCGGCATGCCAAGCACCGAGAGGTGGCGCTCGCATCAAGGACCGCTGCTACTGCTGCTGAACCACGCATCGTGGTGGGATCCGATTCTGCTGGCCTTTCTGCAGGGTGTGTGGTGCCCAGATCGCCGCGTATTGGCGGCGATGGACCGCGTGCAACTCGAGCGATTCACCATGTTCCGTCGCATGGGAGTCTTTGGCATCGATCCGGATGACCCCGCGAGCCTGCCTGCGATGGTCGATCATGTGCAGCAAACGGTGGCAGACGAACCGCGAACTGTTGTCATGCTGACGCCGCAGGGACGATTCACGGATGTGCGTGAACCGATTCGTCTTCGTCCAGGCGCTGCGGCAATCGCAGCGCGTCTACCCAATGTGCGCGCCGTGGCATTGGCGCTTGAATATCCCCTCTGGCTCGACGCGAAGCCCGAAGTACTTCTGCGATTCTCCGATGTGGACTCACCAGAAGTGTCGTCCACGGCTGCATGGCAGCGAACATTGACTGCGGCCATGCAGGCGAACGCTGATGCGCTTGCGACCGAGTCAATCGCGCGCGATCCGATGCGCTTTGACATCATCGTCGGCGGGGGCGCGGCACGAGTGAACCCCTTCTACGACGCGTGGCTCCGCCTCACGGGGCGAGGGACTGCCATTGATGAGTCTGGTCGAGCTCATCGCGGAGCGGAAAGGGTGTCATGAGTTGGCAGACGCTGTTGATGTCGGTGGCGTTCGCGTGCAGTGCACTGCCCGCGCTGCTCGGCGCGATCAATCTTCGCCGCTACCGAGTGGTAGATGCGGGCAGTGATCCAACGGGCGAACGACCGACCGTGACCGTCTGTATTCCCGCACGAAACGAGGCCCTCAACATCGAGGCGTGCGTTCGCTCTGCGCTTGCAAGCACGGGCGTTGAAGTGGAAGTGATCGTGCACGACGATGCATCGACAGATGAGACGCCCGCGATTCTTGCGCTGCTCTGTGAGGAGGATGTCCGCGTGCGGGTGGTGGAACGCCTGCCTCTGCCGGCAGGCTGGAACGGGAAGCAGTGGGGCTGTCAGCGCATGGGATTGGCTGCGACGGGCGATTGGCTGCTGTTCACGGATGCCGATGTGCGGCTCGCACCCAGTGCGCTTCGCAGCGCATGGCTCGCCGCGCGCGATGGTCGCAGCGCACTCGTTTCGACCGTGCCGCGGCAGGAAACGGAATCGTGGATGGAAGACGCGGTCATTCCACTGGTCCACTTCGTGCTGCTCTGTTACTTGCCGTTTGGACAGATGCGGTCCACGCTTCGGCCTGCGGCGAGCGCAGGGTGCGGGCAGTTCCTGTTCGTGGAGCGCGGCGCATGGCGCGCGGCGGGCGGTCACGAGACATTCCGCGCGTCGATGCATGATGGCATCAAGTTGCCGCGCGCGGTGCGTCGCGCGGGATTGCGTACGGATCTGTTCGATGGAACACCGGTTGTGTCATGCCGCATGTATGACGGTGCAGGCGCAGTCTGGCGCGGCTTCGCCAAGAACGCGTTTGAGGGGCTTGGGTCGTTCAGCTTGCTGATCTTTGTGACGGTCCTGCATGTGCTCGGGCAGATGCTGCCCGCGGCGTGGATCGCGTGGTCGCTCGTTACGGCGCGGCCGTGGGGCGCACCCGAGTGGCTGGCGAGCGCAGCGCTGACTGTGGGCATCGCGCTGCGGCTTGCGTTCATGCTGCGCTTTCGTCAGTCGCTGCGGTCGGTGCTGCTGCACCCGATCGGTATCGCGCTTCTCACGCTCATTCAGTGGCACAGCGCATGGCTGCACATCACGGGGCGGCGGAGCTGGAAGGGACGGACATCGGGGGGCTCGCCTGCCCCCGCGGCGGGGTAGTGGCGGGCGTGCCGATCGCCTTCGGCGCAGTGGGCGGTGCGGTCTGCAACAAAACCATTTGGCGGTAGCGGTCGCTGGCCTCCATCAGGTGTTGGTGCGTTCCTGATGCAGTGATGGATCCGCCTTCGAGTACGACGATCTGATCCGCGTGTTGGATCGTGCTGAGGCGATGGGCGATCACAAAGGTCGTGCGGTTTCGCAGCAGCTGCGCGAGCGCCGACTGAATGAGCCGCTCCGACTCCGAATCAAGACTGCTCGTGGCCTCATCCAGAATCAGGATCTTGGGATCGGCAAGAAGTGCCCGCGCGATCGCGAGTCGCTGACGCTGACCGCCCGACAGGCGAACGCCACGCTCACCGATGCGCGTCTGCAGGCCGCTTGGCATGGCGTGGATGAAGTCGGCGGCGTTCGCGCGCTCGATTGCCTCGCGCAGCGCCGCTGCACTTGCCTCACGCGTGCCGTAGCGGATGTTGTCCTCGACGGACCCGTCGAATAGGAAGACATCCTGCTCGACGATGCCGAGAACGCGATGCCAGGAACGCAGCCGGATGTCGCGCAGGTCTGTGCCGTCAATGAGCACGGAGCCCGCGGTCGGATCGAAGAAGCGCGCGACAAGATTGCACAGCGTTGTCTTCCCGCTACCCGAGGGGCCGACGAGCGCCACAGTCTTTCCAGGGAGCGCCTGCAGCGTGATGCGATCGAGCACCGGTCGTTCGGTCTGTGGATACCGATAGGAGACGCCACGAAGTTCCACATGACCTTCGATCGAGTGCTTTGCCAAACGAATCGCATCGGAGCGGTCTGGCATGTCGGGCTGTTCCGCCAAGAGATCGAGGAGGCGATCAAGCCCGGCTAGATTGGTCTGGAACGCTGTCGCACTCGATGCGAGCATCTGGATCGGCAGCAGCAGCATCATCACATAGGTGAGGAACAGCACGAGATCGCCCGCGGTGAGCGTGCCGCGGAGCACTTGCGTTCCCCCGTACCAAAGAAGTGCCGCACTCGCGCAGGGAATGAAGAGCGCCCAGGCCAGATCGATACCGCGCGACCACCACCAAACGAACATCTCTTGGCGCGACATGAGATGAGAGGAACGGGCCGCGCGCGCCGCTTCCGATCGGGTGCGGTCGAATCCCCGCACGACACGCATACCGCCGAAGACTTCGGCGGCGTGCGCATCGATGGATTCGCGGGTCTGCTTGATGTCGCGGTAGATCGGTCGGATGCGCCCAATCCATGTGCGGTGCGAGAGCACCACCACTGGCAACACGATCAGCGCTCCGAGTAGCAGTCGCCAATCGGTGGCGCCGAGTACGGCGAGGCTGCCGATCAGTTGGATGACCGCGCGCCACGGGTTGTAGAGCATGCTGAAGACGAGATCGCCGACTCCTGCAGCATCCTCGCGCAGTGCTGTCACCATGCCGCCGGCACGGATGTGATGGATACGTGAGAGCGGAAGTGTCATCGCATGACCGAGCACCCGACGGCGCATGCGGTTCTGCACGGATTTGACCGTACGCGTGGCAAGCAGTCTGCCCGTGATGCTCAAGATGACGGCCACAACGGAGAGCGCGACGATCGTGATGGCGAGCAGCGCGAGCAGCGAGTGTGGATCGGTAAGAGCCGCATCGCTCACAGGCAGCCACCGACGAAGCGCTTCGGGCAGCGCTGCACCACCAAAGACATTATCGATGGCGATTTTCGTGGCAGCGGGCGGCAACAGTTCGAGCACACTGCCAACCGTTGCGCAGGCGAGCGCTGCGATCACCTTTCGTCGATCTCGGCCGACCGTTCCGGCAAAAGAGCGAAGCAGTTCTCTGAGTGAGCGGTTGCGGCGTGCACTGACTTCGCTTCCATGTCGCGTCACGACCGTCCGCTGCGACTTGCTGCGCGCACGCCGCTCGGACGCTTCTTCGCGGTACGCGCTGTACTGCCGTCGACTCGATAGGAACGCCACTTGGTCGCAATGGTAGGTCGTCACGGTACGCTCGCCGCATGCAACCGTGGAACTGGTCAGTCGTCGCCCTTGCGGCGTTCATCGCCACCTCGCCACTCACGCAGTCACAGCCCGCACAGCCATCCGCCGCTGGGAAGACACCAGCAGCGCAAGGCGAAGCGAATGGAGAAAAGAGTGCGCGTCCGCCGAAGCGGCAGAGGGGACAAGGTCAGCATTATGGAGTGCAGCAGGCGCCGCCGAAGGCGAAGGGTGCGGTGCGGCTCGCTTCGTACAACCTGCAGAATCTCTTTGATCATGTCGATGATCCTTCGCTCTCAGGCGAATGGGAGGACTTGAAAC
>Ga0208048_1001701_pt1 | contig 11137 bp, 12 predicted proteins | sample Malawi_45m_30L_FD_184163 | JGI IMG/M metagenome (GOLD analysis project Ga0208048, IMG submission 184163) | Freshwater microbial communities from Lake Malawi, Central Region, Malawi to study Microbial Dark Matter (Phase II) - Malawi_45m_30L... | ecosystem: Environmental > Aquatic > Freshwater >... | reverse complement strand
GGTGAGATTGCCTTCCCAACTAGTTGCCTTGCACGCCTTAATCACTCTCATAATCTTGTGACGTTGAGGCTGATCTGCCTGGGCAGAAAGTGGTGAGAGTAAAGTAAAGGCCAGAAGGCCAACCATTAACTTCTTCATATCTAGAGGATAGAACTCTCTCTGCTGAAAGTCAACGATTACAAGACCTAGATCCCACGCTGCTTAGGGCCAGCGCGGTGCCGTGTGTGCTACCCCTCTAGAAATCTTGACTAAAGAATACGAATTGAATTTCACATATTCAGGACTATGATTTAAGTATGTTTCGTCGCACTTGCGCTCTTTTCGTAACAATCAGTCTTTTGATTAAATTGCTTGGCTCTGGGGAGTAAAAGGCACTGCAGCAGCGCTTAGGATCGCTTCAAGAGGTTTTCTTGCATAGCTCTTCTCCCCACGATATTCATCAGCAATCTCAAGCTTCTCATTATTCGTAGGCTTGATCATCATTACTTTAGGAAGAAAGCATCTAAACGCCGCAAATCGAATAGTTGAATTTGGAGCTGCAACGACGCCACCAGATCCGGCTAAACCCATGCAATTAAAACAACGTAATCAAAACAATGTAATTACGAAGTGCCCTTTGTAAGTGGAATCCGAGCAACGAGGGTCATGGATAGCGCGATTGACCACGAATATAGAATTACTGAGAGCACAGTTCCAACTCCAATGGTTCCGCCAAGTAAATAGCCAATAAGAAGCGCGGTTCCATCCATAGTCATCTTTATATAGATGATGCGAATCCCAGTTCGCTTAATCAATCCCATTAATAACCCATCCCTAGGGCCGCCACCAAGACCGCAGGTCATATAGATCGCAGAGCCGAGCCCAACGCAAGCAATTCCGGCAAGCAACATCAAATATTCGAGAAGTTGGCTGGTGGGGGAGTCAATCCAACCGAGCGACCAATCCAGAACTATTGCGAAGTAAGTTGCATTTGCAATCGTCCCAAAACCAGGCTTGATGGCAAGTGGGATCCATAGCAATAGAACGAAGCAAGAGCTGAGAAAGAAAGCGGTACCGATTGATAGCCCAGATTGAGTTGAAATTCCCTCGGCAAAAACTGTCCAGGGCGCATTTCCGAGATTTGCTCGGACAACTAAGGCGCCACCAAAACCAAGAATTGTTAATCCAAAGAAAAGAATTATTAATCCCGAAAAAGAAATGTCCCAAATATGATTTGCAGTCCAACGTGTGGTTGGAACTGTGCGAGCAGTTCGAAAGAGCTCTCGAAAGTTATTCATCTATCAATTAGAGCGAAATTTCAGAATATTCGAGCGACTTTGACCATCGTGAAAACTCAGTAACAATCTTCGGTGCAGGAGAGCGCATATCTCCTAATGAGATTGGAATGAATTTTGGAGCTGCTGATTTTAAGGCACTTATCGCAAGGCCTGGGGTAAAACCATCTTGAACAATTCCTCTAGAGAATTCGGCGACTGGAGCCACTTCACGCCGGGCTTCATCCAACTTTCCACTCTTCGCGAGATCATTTATCCGTTTCATTCTTCTTGGGAAAAAGTTACCAATTCCACAAATTCCACCAGAGGCGCCGAGTGAGAGGGCATCTGCAAGTAGCACATCACTTCCAATCAACAATTTGATATTTGAATCCAGATAAGCCTTAGCAGATTCAATAGAACCGCTTGAGTCCTTTACACCCCAAATATCTAGCCCCACCAAAACTCTTGGATTTATGGTCAATGACATCGCTGGGAAGTTGTAGGCAATGACTGGTTTTGTTGTAAGGGTTGATACCCGCTCAAAGAACTTTCGCAAGGCGCCATCATCACCGGGCCTGAAGTATCCGGGAGGCATAACCATCACACCATCCACCTTGGTGGAGTTAGCAAAATCAAGGTATTCGGCGACCTCACCGAAGCTATTACAGATGAGCGATGGAACGACTTTGGCAGAGCCCGAGACTTTGAGGATCTCCTCGGTTAAACGAATCTTTTCAGCGAGGCTTAGCGAAGCACCTTCGCCAAAGGTTCCAAAGGGAACAAGGCCATCGACGCCGGCATCTACCAACCACTTCGCAAGCGCGACCGTCTCTTCAAGCGCAACGCTCTCATCGCTGCGAAAACCAGTAAACATCGGAACCATCAAGCCCTCTAACATTGTTATCTCTTTCCCTTAGTTAAGATTCTTAATGCGGCCACTACCTTTAGTTGCCATCAACGCGCTGCTTTACCTTTGTAGAGCAGCAGACTCTGCTCCGATAAGAATCTATCAAAATTCTTTACTCCATAACTAAGTTCTGATTCAGATATCTCATGAATCTCAGCTTGTGGAGCTAGAGCAGCAGCACTTTCATTAAGGTCTTTAGAGAGGATAGTGTGTGCCAGGATTGCCGAACCGCGACAAGTTATATCGGCATCCGAAATCCTACGAAGTTTTCTACCCATAGTTCTCTTTCTAGCTTTTATCCACTTCGGATCATTTCCAGCATGCCCACCTAATGTAACTTCATTTGGAATACTGCCTGAGATTTTTTGGCTCATTTCAAGGACTTGTCGCTCCGCAAAAGCCACTCCCTCCATTGTGGCGCGAGCTAGCGCAGATTGATCATCGCCAATTGATAGTTCACTGAAAGAACCGCGAATATCTGAGCGCCAGAGCGGGGCGCGTTCGCCAGCAATATATGGAAGATAAATTGGGACCGAATCGCTCTCATTTCTATCTCCCAAACCGACGAAATCCTCCTCACTTATACCGATTAACTTCGCTGCCCAGGCGATTGAGCCCCCACTCATCTGGGTTGGGCCATACGTAACAGAGAGTGGGGCGCATGAATCCGGTATTACATATAGGGCGCCGGCATCATTGGGGGCGGTCTTTGACGAAGTTCCCACGATCGCAGAAGTGCCAGTTATAACGAATGATGTCGGTGAGGCAAAAACCCCAAGTGCCAACATTCCACACATTGCATCAGACCAACCGATGCTCACTTCGAGTCCTTCAGGAAGTCCAGTTAGCTCACTTGCAGCGCGGGTGACTTGTCCACGCGACTCAAAGCCATCGCCAAGAGTTGGCATAATGCGCGAATCCCATCCGCAATATTGAATCAATTCTGAAATAGTGCCGCGACTTCTCACATTACAAATCCCTTTGGTGGACCAGGGATCTGAGAGCGCCTCACCTGTCAAAAGAAAGCCAATATAATCCTTGGGTTGTAGTAGCCAACGCGTCTTCTCAATCCACTCTCTTTTATTGCGCGAGATCCAGAGCATCTTTGCCGGGCAAGCGGATGCGCCCCAGGGTAGTGATGTACCAATCAATTCCCAAGGATTACCGAATTTCTTCGATAACTCCTCAGCTTCACTTGTTGCACGATTGTCTTGCCAGATTAAAACTGGAAATGTTGGATGTCCTTTCTCATCTATCCCAAGTAAAGATGGAGTCTGTCCCGAAAGCCCCATTGCCGCGATTCGAGGAAAGAGGTCGCTACAACTAGAAGTAATTTCAATCAGAGCATCTTTGTAATCGATTGCATCTTGCTCGACGCAATCCTCAACTCTTCGAATCGGTAACTTTGCCTCTAACCGCTTTACGACTGTCCCACTTAAGTCAATCAGAATCGCTTTGATTGAAGAGGTCCCAAGATCTAGACCAAGAATCAGATCCTTAAGCAAGTTTGCTCCAGCGAGTTGTTACATCAGAGCGCTTCTTAAGATTAGGGTGAAGTTCAGTTCCAATGCCTGGGGTATTTGGGGGAGTAATAAATCCATCCTTGTACTCAGGAAGAACCGTTACAACTTCTTGATACCAACCGTAGTAATAAGCCCGAACCATCTCTTGTAGTTCGACATTCGGGAAAGCCACTCCGAGATGGGTTCCGACCGTCAAAACTACTGGGCCGGTGCAATCATGAGGAGCGACCGGCACTCCGTAAGTAGAAGCGAGTGCGATAACGGCGCGCGCTTCAGTTATGCCACCGACCCAGCCCGGATCAAGCATTAAGTGATCAACGGCCCGCGAAGAAAGTAAGCGGAGGTAATCCCACCTCGTACCCGTTGTCTCACCAACAGTGACCGGGATGCGATGTGAATTCTTAAAGCGAATTAGCGCCTCGGTGCTCTCGTGACGGAGCGCATCCTCAATCCAAAAGAGATCAAGGTCCTCTACGGCGCGCGCAATTCTTGTAGCAGCTGGCGCCGACCAGAGCGAATGCATCTCTAGCATGATGTCAAAGTTCTTATCAGCGCTACGCGCTGCTTCGATGATTGCAACACCCTCGCGCAAATCTTGATTAGAAATAGTCTGGCCACCGGAGCGAACCGCCGCCTCATCAAATGGCCAGATCTTCATCGCGGTAAAGCCCATCTCTTTAAGGCTTGCGACTAATTCAGCTGGGTGCTTTAAAAATCCAACTAGATCTTCATACTCGCCATTTTGAACTCCGCCTACTTGAGCCTCTCTACTTCTATCAATATTTGAAGAGCCTTTTGCATACGCGCTGCCGGCGCAGGTGTTATAGGCTTGAATTCGATCTCGCACTTTTCCGCCAAGTAATTGGTAGAGCGGTTGCTTTGTGATTTTTCCTAAAATGTCCCAGAGCGCGATATCAATTGATGAGGCCGCCCGAACTGCAACACCGGAACCTTGAAAGCCAAGAAAATCTTGATGTAGAGCTTCGTGAATCGAAGTTATTGCAAGCGGATCTTTACCTAAGAGCCTTGGTGCAATTGACTCGTGGATGAACTCCTCTACAACGCCAATCCCAACGCAATTTTCACCGAGGCCAATAACGCCCCCATCAGTATGAACCTGCAGGAAGAGCATCGCTGGATATTCAGCAATTCGAATGGTCTCTACTCCTACAACTTTCATTGCTCTCCTAGCTATTCCTTTTATTTAGATCGTTGTTACCCAAACCGTTGCTATATCAGGCTTCGGCCGATACCCTCGAGTTGTTAATTGTTAACGATTTAAGGGAAGAGGTCAAGAGCCATGAACGCAAAACCTGCAGAAATTGGAATTGATCGAGAAGAGATAATTAATGTCGCTGCAGATATCTTGATGCGAGTTGAAACCCCAAAAGAAAATGCGCTCTCAGTAGCTCAATCACTTGTTTCAGCGCAAGAAGCGGGTCACGCCTCACATGGAGTAATTAGATTAATTGAATATACGGGCTTCGTTAAAAAGGGAACTGTAATTCCTGGTGCGCAACCAACTTTAATTCGAGATAGAGGCGCAATAGGGATTATTGACGGGAATTGGGGCTGGGGCCAAGTCGCATGCAAATTTTCACTCACTAAAATTAGGAGTGAGATTTCCAAATATGGCACTTACACAATCACTGTGAAAAATGTCAATCATATTGGCCGACTTGGTGAATATATGGAATCGCTAACTAAAGATGGCTTTCTTGCCATGATGTGGTGTAACGCAGATCCTGCTGTGGCGGCATACGGCGGAGTTACAAGACTATTTGGTACAAATCCATTTGCTGCTGGAATACCAAATGGTGAAAACCCCATCATTATCGATTTTGCAACTGCAGCATCAGCTGAAGGCAAATTAAGAGTAGCAAGGGCAAATGGCCAATCCGTTCTAACCGGAATGGTTATTGATAAAGATGGCCGAGATAGCACTGATCCAAACGCTTTCTACGATGGCGGTTCAATTCTTCCCTTTGGTGGCCATAAGGGTTATTGCATGAGCCTCTTTATTGAGTTAGTCGGTGGAGCGCTATCCGGCGGACATGCTGCGATGGCGACTGGCTATACCCGCGGAAATGGGACGGTTTTAATCGCTATGGATCCCGATGCCTTTGTAGGAAGCACTGAATTTGAGGCAGAAATCGCTGAATCTTCAGCAAAAATTAGAGCTACGAGGCCAGCGAGAGCAGAAAACCCAGTCCTACTTCCCGGAGAAGTTGAGAATCAATCTCGCGCCCGTAATAAGGAGAGAGTCCACATAAGTGAGCCAATCTGGCAGAGCATCTTAGAGCTGCAGAAGAGTCTTTAAATAGCCTAGTTCACGAAGTGCTTTGATACGCGAGCAAGGCCTCGCTCCACGTGGGCTTTTATCTCCTTCAAACCTTTTTCGATGTCGCGCTTTTTAATTATATCTACGAAGATTATGTGGTCTTTATCCCAGGAGTTCATAAGAGATTTGTTTATTGATTCATCTCTAGTCCAGGTATAAATTAAGAAAGAGTGGATTTGGGAGCGAAGAATTTCCCAAGCACGGTACAGGCGATCATGATGCGCTGCATTGAAGATTGCAGAGTGGAATTCAAGATCTAGTCTGCTGACATTCTTGATATTTCGTTGCTTCTCACCTAGATTCCTAAACTCTGCAATAACGCCTTCAAGTATGGCAATATCTGCGGCTGTTGCATTCTTACAAGCCCACTCAATCGCAAGTTGTTCTAGAACTATGCGGAGTGAAAAGATTTCTTCAACATCACTTTTTCCCCAGGAAGCGATACGAGCACCTTTATGGCGTTCAATAACAATTAGACCTTCGCGTTCAAGTCGCGCTAGCGCCTCGCGAACTGGCCCACGCGATACGCCCATCTGATTGGCCAAATCATCTTCAGCAAGGCGTCTACCAGGCTCTAACTCGTGGGCGACAATTGCATCGCGCAGATCATCTGTAACTACATCGGCAAGAACCCTTCGAGTTGCGATTCCTAAACCAATCAGGCTCCCAGTCATTTTCCAACCTCATTCCAGAAATAACTTCGCAAGCACTCAAGTTGATTGTTGTTTGTTAACAACAACGATACTGGTTTAGAGGTTGATTGAGAAGAGGTCAGAGTCTCTATTTAGGCATTCCAAAGTGAGAGCCACCAGCATTCTTTGCAAGATTTCCACCATCCATTGGGATGAGGGCGCCTGTGATGAAAGACGAGGCGTCCGAGGCCAAGAGAATTGAAAGCCCTTTGATTTCCTCGGGCTTACCCAGACGACCAATCGGCAATCCTCTTAAGAAAGTATTCTGTAAATCCGGATCTTCCGCCATACGCTTCTCGAGGCCTTTGTTTATTACTTGCGCTGGCAAGATTGCATTTACCCGCACTCCTCGGCTACTCCATTCGGTGCTTAGCTCTCTTGTCATTTGAATAACTGCGCCCATCGCCATGCTGTACGCAACATGTCCACGACCTAGGGCATTAAATGACGCAAGCGAGCCAATATTTACGATGCTGCCCTTACCTTGCTTAAGCATTCTCTTCCCGCCCTGTTGACACATATAGAAACGGCTAATTACAAGGTTTTGAAGGACCTCCTGAACCATCTCAATTTTCATCTCCTCTGGCTTTTCAGAGGCACCGTTTCCGGCCACATTGCCAAGAAAATCTATTCGTCCAAACTCCTCATCTAAAGTAGACCAAAGTCCATCGATAGCTGAAAAGTCTGAGATATTGCAGACCGCAGTAACTACTTTCCTTCCAAGTTTGCGAATGTCTTGCGCGGTTCTCTCAAGTCCAGCTTCATCTAGATCTACAAGAAGAACATCAGAACCAGCTTCAGCAACTGCTGTAGCCATCGCCTTACCCATGCCATTAGCAGCACCGGAGACCATCGACACGCGACCACTCAAGTCAAAAATATCGAGAACCATTTCTTTTCCTCCTTCCAAGTTAGTACGCAAGAACCTTTTTTACTGCGTTGATCATGCCATCAACTGTTGGGATTGCAGCTTCGGCTGATTGTGGGTTAGCGCTAATAGGAGCGCGGATGCCACCGACTCGAACGATTGGGCCCTTTAAGTATTTGAAGTTCTCTTCCGTCGCAGTCGAAGCAATCTCACCAGTTATCGAACCGAATACTGGAGCTTCATCGGCGACGACTACGCGTCCGAATTTCTGCACTGTTTCGTTGATTGCATCTTTATCTAGCGGGTAGAGAGTACGAAGGTCGATGATTTCAACAGAGACACCGCTCTCGGCCAACTTTGCAGCGGCTTTCTGCGCTGTTACAACGGTGTAGCCGTATGTGATGATGGCGGCATCTTTCCCGCTTTGAACTGTGTGGGCGCTACCAAACGGAATTAGGACGCTCTCATCGCCAACTTCGCCGCGAACTCCGGAGAGCTTCTTATGCATTAGGAAGATAACGGGATCTGGGGCGCGCAGCGTGGTCTTTATTAATCCCTTCACGTCATAGGCACGCGATGGAACCGCAACGGATAGACCAGGGGTATGCGCAAAGAGAACTTCGAGTGAGTTGCAATGGTGAGCTCCACCAAGGGCAACGCCTGAAGTTGCGCGAATAACTAGCGGGACCGGTTTACCAAACATAAATCGAATCTTGGCTGCCTGGTTGATGATTTCATCCATTGCGCCAAGTGAGAAGTCGATGAAGTTCAAATCGATAATTGGATGGCAGCCATACATTCCAGCGCCAATACCTGAGGCGACCATGGCCGCTTCAGAGATTGGGCTATCTTTAACGCGTTCAAGTCCAAACTCTTGAGCAATACCTTTGACTTGAGCAAAGTGGCCACCGCGCTCAATCAAGTCTGTTCCCAAGATAAAGATTGATTCATTGCGGTACATCTCTTCGCGGACGCCTTGCTGAAAGGCTTCGGAATAACTTGGAAGTGTGTTTCGAGTTGTTTCAGTCTGAGTGCTCATTATGACTTCGTTCCTAACAATCCGGAATCAACATCTTCATAGATCGTAGATAAATCTGGGTAAGGGGATTGCTCGGCAAACTCAACTGCTGCATTTATCTGTGCAGTAACTTCTGCTTGTAGCGCAACATATTCATCTTGGCTCAAGAGACCTTCAGATATGAGTTGTGCTGAGAATCGATCAATCGGGTCGCGATTGTTTCGCCAATCTGCAATTTCTTCCTGGGTTCTATATTGACCCTTTTCACCGACGTTATGACCGTAATAACGATAGGTGAGTGCATTTATAAGTGTTGGTCCTTCGCCAGCAAGAGCGCGATCGCGCGCTTCTTTCACATAGCGATTAACTTCAAGGACATCTTGGCCATCAATTGTGAAAGATGGAAGTCCAAAGCCGGCGCCGCGTTTTGCGATATCGCGTCCACCAGTCACTCTGTCGATAAAGGTTTCGACCGCGTACTGGTTGTTATCAACTAGGCAGATGAAAGGGAGCTTATTTACAACTGCCATATTTACTGCTTCCCAAGTACGTCCAGTATTCATGCCACCATCGCCAACAAAGCCAACTGAGACTTTTTTATGGCCTAATTGTTTGATTCCCATCGCAGCGCCCATGGCGATACCGACGCCAGCGCCAACGATTCCATTTCCACCAAAGTTTCCATTATCAACATCAGCCAAGTGCATCGATGCGCCGCGACCTTTTGAGCAGCCGGTTGCCTTTGCAAATAACTCAGCCATAACAAGCTTTGGATCCATACCTTTAGCTAGGGTGTGATGATGGCTTCGATGTGTTGTTGCTATTACATCTTTTGGATCAAGAGCTGACATAGTTCCCACAGCAACAGCTTCTTGACCAGAAGAGTTATGCATACCGCCAGCAACTTTTCCGCGGAGGGTCAATTTATCTGCGGTCTCTTCGAAGGTTCGAATAACAAGCATGTCACGAAGGAGTTTAAGTTTCCAATCTTTATCGTTGCTCATCTTCTACTCACTCTCTCCTGCGCCGAGGACTACCGTGATTGTGTTACCTGCAGGAACTTCATCATTTGGCGCATATCGGTGGCGGCCTAAGATGCCCGAGGTTTCGCAAGTCAGATCCATCGTTGTCTTATCAGTCTCGATAATGGCAATTACATCTCCGGCATTTACTTGATCGCCCGGTTGTTTCTGCCACTCAAGTAAGACGGCGTTGTCCATCGCCATTCCGACTGCGGGTACAAATACCTCTTCCATATTTCCTCCGGGTTTGCTCTAGAAGGGACCTACTGCGAACTTGCCATTTAAAGTTGTATTGCCGCTCAAATATCCCAGAACATCCTTAACGCCCCAAGACATCAAACGTGGCCCGGCGCTCTGGGAGTACCAAGCGATATGCGGGGACATAATCAGATTTGGGGCAGAGCGAAGCGGTGAATCAGCTTGGAGCGGTTCTTTCTCAAATACATCAAGCCCGGCACCATCAAGGTGCCCTGATTTCAAAGCGGCAACGAGTGCATCCTCATCAATCAAGCCGCCTCGCGAAACATTTACCAGGATTGCTCCTTGGCGAAGCTTTGCTAGTTCCTTTGCACCAATCATGTTATGCGTGCTCTTCATGTATGGCGCGTGAAGGGAAACTATTTCCGAGCGCTTTAACAATTCATCGAGACTTGAAACTAGTTGAACACCAGGTAGTGACTTGATCGCTGGATCAAAACCGATAATTTCCTTGAACAGTGGTTTCGCTTTCTCGATTAACGATTGGCCAATTCGGCCACATCCAACAACTCCTAAAGTTGTATCTTGTAATGAAGTAATACGTGCAGTCTCTGGCGCTGGAATCCATTCACCGGCCTGCATACTTTTATTGGCCTGGAATAAGCCACGATGTAGAGCCATGATCATCGATAACGCGTGATTTGCTACTTCATTCGATGCATATGTCGGCTGGAAGATGACCGGAGTGCTTCTTGCTTTAGCAGCAGCAAGATCAATGTTGTCTAGGCCAACACCTAGTCGACCAATGCACCTTACCGATGATGGAAGTGCTGCAATTTTCTCTGCGGTTAACTTATGAAGCGCGACTATAATCGCATCGCAACCTTGCGTTCCAGCAGCGAGTGACTCCACGGTCTCGGTGTCGACCTCTTGATAAGTAAAACCCAGCTCCTTGGAGAGATCTGCCACCCAAGTGGTGCTACTAGAAGTTCCGGTCCCAAACGCGAGCTTCATACCTCTCCTAATCGAACTGCGTTTACTGTATACAATCCGAGCGGTTATAGATAGGGTTTTGGGAAAAATTTCCGAGAAAGGTTGAACTCGTGCCACTTCCACTTCCAAGGCCAAATAAGGTCATCGCTGTCGGTCTTAATTATCGAGACCATGCCAAAGAGGCAAATGTCCCCGTTCCAACAACTCCAGTCCTCTTTACTAAGTGGACCACATCATTAATTGGAGATGGCGAATCCATCATCATTCCGAAGGGCGTAACCCAGACTGATTGGGAGGCCGAGCTCGCCGTAATTATCGG
>Ga0208048_1001700_pt1 | contig 11143 bp, 12 predicted proteins | sample Malawi_45m_30L_FD_184163 | JGI IMG/M metagenome (GOLD analysis project Ga0208048, IMG submission 184163) | Freshwater microbial communities from Lake Malawi, Central Region, Malawi to study Microbial Dark Matter (Phase II) - Malawi_45m_30L... | ecosystem: Environmental > Aquatic > Freshwater >... | reverse complement strand
GCAAGTTCACCGAGAAAGGCAAAATCACGCTCGAGATCAAGCGGCGCGCCGACGGGATGGTGTCATTCGCCGTCACCGACAACGGCATCGGCATGACCCCGGAGCAACAGGGCAAACTTTTCGGTGAATTCGTCCAAGCCGACGCTTCGACCACGCGCAAATACGGCGGCACCGGCCTCGGTCTCGCCATCAGCCGCAAGTTCTGCCGCATGCTCGGCGGCGACATCACCGTGGAAAGCGCGCCGGGCAAGGGGAGCACCTTCACCGCGATCCTTCCGGTCGAAGCGAAGGAACCCGCGCCGGAAAGCGACACGCCGGAAAAATCCGAGCCGGTGGCCGAGTCCGCGCCGGCCCAAGATGGATCGCGCGGAAGCTTGCTAGTCATCGACGACGATCCCGCCTCGCGCGAATTGCTCAAACGCATGCTCGAGAAAGAGGGCTACGCCGTGCGCCTCGCCGCGAACGGACCGGATGGCATCGCTTCGGCCAAGAAAGACAAACCGGACCTCATCACGCTTGATGTCATGATGCCGAGCATGGACGGATGGGCTGTGCTCTCCGCGCTGAAATCCGATCCGGCCACCGCAGACGTGCCGGTGGTCATGCTCACCATGGTCGAGGACCGCCCGATGGGTTTTGCCCTGGGCGCGAAAGAATATCTGACCAAGCCGGTGCAAAAATCCCGCGTGCTCGAAGCCGTCTCGCGCTGCGTGGCCCACAAGTCGGATGACATCCTCGTCGTCGAGGACGACCCGATGGCGGCCGACATCGTCATGCGCACCGTGCAGGGCGACGGGCGCAAATGCCGCCATGCACGCAACGGTCGCGAGGCTTTGTCCATGATCCACCAATCCCGCCCGGCGTTGATCATTCTCGACCTCATGATGCCGGAGATGGACGGATTCACTTTTCTCGACGCATTGCGCGCCGAGGGCCCGGACTTCGCCGAAATTCCCGTTGTCGTCCTCACCGCGAAAGATCTCAATTCGTCCGAACAGGAGCAGTTGGCCGGCCGCGTCATGGAGACATTGCGCAAAGGGGCCGGTCAGCGCGAAAATCTTCTCGAAGTTATCCACCGCCAACTCAACCACGCCTGACCCATGCCCAAAATCCTCATCGTCGAAGACAACGAAATGAACCGCGATATGCTTTCGCGCCGCCTCGAACGCCGCGGTTTCGCCATCGCCATGGCGGTCGACGGACAACAGGGCGTCGACATGGCGCGCAGCGAAAAGCCGGATCTCATCCTCATGGACATGAGTCTTCCGGTCATGGACGGCTGGACCGCCACGCAAGCGATCAAGGCCGATGCGGAACTGGCCAAGATTCCGGTCATAGCACTCACCGCGCACGCCATGGCGGGTGATCGCGAGAAGGCGATGGGCGCCGGATGCGACGACTACGACACCAAACCGATCGAGTTGCCGCGTCTGCTCGAGAAAATCGGAAAATTCCTCCCGAATGTCTGATCCCGCCGCAACCGGCGAGGAAGCCGTGGCCGCCTTGCGCCACGACCTGCGCACGCCGCTCAACCAGATCATCGGATATTCCGAGCTGGTCGCCGAGGATCTCGAGGGCGACGCGCATGCGCGGACGCGCGAGGATCTGGAAAAGATCGGCCGCGCGGCCCGCGGTTTGGCCGAACTGATCACGCGTGAAATTCAACCGGGACGCATTGCGCTGGTCGGTGGAAGCACGGACGCGCCCCCTCGCGCGCCCGAGAACGAAAGCGGACGGCTGGGCCAGCCGTCCCTACCGGAGGATGAGGACACGATTGTTCCCGCCGCGGTCACGGCGCGCATTCTCATCGTCGACGACCAACCGGAAAACTGCGCCGTGTTGCAACGCCGCTTGGAAAAGGAAGGTCACACCTGCCTTTCGGTGAATGATGGCGCGACGGCGCTCGAACGGCTTGCCGCCGAGTCGTTCGATCTCGTCCTTCTCGACATCATGATGCCGGGGATGGACGGACGCGAAGTGCTCCGCCGGATCAAGACCGACGAGAACCTGCGTCATATTCCGGCCATCATGATTTCCGCCCTCGACCAACTGGAGAGCGTGGTCCAATGCATCGAGCGCGGTGCGGAAGATTATTTGCCCAAACCTTTCAATCCGGTGCTGCTCCGCGCGCGCATCGGTTCGTCGCTCGACCGCAAGCGTCTGCGCGATGCCGAGCAGGCGGCCTTCGCCGCGCTCAAGGAAAGCCAGGAAAAGCTCGCCGCGGAATTGGCCGAGGCCGCGGCCTACGTGCAGAGCGTTCTCCCCGCGCCGATCAAACAAGGTGCCGTCACCGCTTCGTGGCAGTTCCTGCCCTCGTCCTCGCTCGGTGGGGACGCGTTCGGCTACGGACCCGAAAAGGACGGCTCTTTCGGTATCTGCCTTCTCGATGTCTGCGGGCACGGCGTGGGCGCGGCCTTGCTCTCGATCAGCGTGCTCAATGTCATCCGTGCCGAATCTTTGCCCGGTGTGAATTTTTCCGACCCGGCCGATGTGCTCGGCGGACTGAACAACGCTTTCCCCATGGACAAACACGGCGAGATGTTTTTTACCGCGTGGTGCGGAATCTACGATCCGGCCGCGCGCCGCATGCGTTTCGCCGCGGGCGGACATCCCCCGGCCATCATGGTGACACCCGATGGATCGAGCACCGTGCTCTCGGCCAAAGGTCCGGTCATCGGCGCCATGCCGGGAATGCAATTCAAGCCCGGCGAGGCGGAAATCCCGGCGGGCGCGCGCGTTTTCGTGTTCAGCGACGGTGCCTACGAGATCCAGCAGCACGGCGGATCAATCATGACGCACGAAGACCTTCGCCAACTGCTTGCGCGCGCGCCACGGGACAATGCTCCCGCCTGGGTCATGGAGCAACTGCGCACCATCAACAGCCAACCGGTGTTTGACGACGATGTCTCGCTGGTGGAATTGTGCTTCCCATGACCGCGGACGCCGACTTCATTTCCGACCGCGCCGAGTTGGAGAAACTCGAGGGGTTCACCGCGGACTTCGCCGCCAAGGCCGGTCTGTCGGACAAAGATCTTTTTGCCCTGCAGATTGTGGTCGAGGAACTCGTCACCAATGTCATCGACTACGGCGGCGTGCCGGCGGGCGAACATGCCGTGCGGGTGGATTTGTCGACCGCGGACGGCGAACTGGTCATCGCCATCATCGACCGCGGTCACGAATACAATCCGCTTCTGCGGGAAGATCCCGATGTCACCCTGCCCGCGGAGAAGCGTCCCATCGGCGGCCTTGGTGTGCATTTTTGCAAGAAACTGACCGACTCGCAGGAATACGAGCGTCGCGACGGATGCAACGTGCTGATCTTGCGTAAAAAGCTTACCGCATGAAAATCGAACTACGCACCGAGCAGGGGATCAATGTGGCCAAGTTGATCGGGCGACTCGACGGCTTCGGGGCCAAGGAAGCTGAGAAATTCATGCCGTCCATCGCGCCGGGATCCGCCCTCGTCTTCGATTGCTCGGAATTGACCTACCTGAGCAGCGCCGGAGTCAGATTCCTCATCGCCGCGCAGAAAACCGCCTCTGCGGGAGGTGTGGCCGTGGCCCTCTCGGCCGTGCAACCTTATTGCGTCTCGGTGCTCGAGATGTCCGGCTTGGCCGGCATGATCCCGGTTTACGGGTCGCCCGGGGAAGCGGTGCACGAATTGGGCAACCGCGGCTCGGACAATGCCGGGAGCGAGTGCTGCGACACGGCCATCGGCGGTTTTGTTTTCCATCCGGTGAGCAGTGCGTCTGGAACGATCGACATCCTCGGCGACATCGCCAATGTGATCGACTGCGCCATCACGCCGGATTTGGTCACGGGCAAACCCTTTTTCGAAACCGAATACTCTCTCGGACTCGGCGCGCTCGGCGGCAGGCCGGATGACTACCTTCCGATCATGGGTGAGGCCATCATGCTGGCGGGCACGATGGTCTGGCTGCCGACCGATGGCAATGACACGCCCGACTACATGATCCCGCGCAAGGCTTCGACCAGCGTGGTTCTGCAGACCGGTTTCAATGCGAGTATCCGCGGCGGGTTCAACGAGTTCGTTGAGTTCACCGCCGCGCCCGGCCGCCCGGCCAGCGTGCGTGAGATTTACCGCGCGTTGTTCGATCTGGCCAAGGAGCGCCGCTTGGAATACCGCGGCGTGCTCGGACTGGCCATGCGCGCGGAAATCCACGAGGCCTTCGGCGCGGGTATCACCAAATCGCCGCTCCTCGTGAATCGCCCGGCCAACGGCAAAATGATCACCGATCCTTCGAACTACGACGCTTGGTTCGAGTCCGACAAGACCCCGCGCAATCAAGGCACGACCGCGCTGATCTGCGGGGCGGGGGAGGATTTGACCGCGGACCTTTCCTCGATCGACCAGGAACGATTGCGTCGCATGTTTTACATCAATCCGGCCAACAAGGCTTCGCAGAACGAAGTGCTGCATAACCACGCCGTTTTTTTCCGCCACGCCCCGGCTCCCGGTGGAACGCGCGACATGGATGTCGAGATGCGCCGCGTGGTCGAGGAAGGCGAATTCGTCGACATGCGGCATCTCCTCGACCAAACCACCGTCACCTCGGCCTTGATCGGCGTGAGCTACGTGCAGGAAGTGCGCGAAGATTCGAAGCGCTGACGCTTCAAGCAGGCTGCGACGACTTGCGTAGCCAGAGTGTGTATTCCTCGATTGTCACTTCACCGGCAGCAAGTCCGCGTGTGAAGAGAACGGCTTCCTCCTCGGGCGCGGTGAATTCGATCCCGTTGACACCCAAGAAAGTGTATGCAGCGACGAAGCCTGCGCGTTTATCGCCGTCGATGAAGGGATGATTTTTCACGATCTCAGCAGCATAGGCCGCGGCCATTTCGAAGGGTGTCGGCGTTCCGTAGGCGTGCAGCTGCCGTGGCTTGGCTAGCGCGGACTCCAAGAGATTTTCGTCGCGGATGCCCGCACTTCCGCCAAAACGGGCAAGCAACTGCGCGTGGATAGCGAGGACTGCATTCCGCGTGAGCCAGCGGGGTTTGTCGCTCACTTGGCCAGCTCTCGCAGCGCGTTGCGGTAGCGGGCCATGCACCGCTCAGCGACTTCCATAGTGCGGGCAAAGTCCGACTGCGCTGCAGTGAGCTGCATGCTTTGGTTCGGAGACTCGCTGAGGTAGAGGCTGGCGCCCTCCTGCACTTTCAGGGTCTCGAGGGCCTCCTTGGGCAGGATGATGCCGAGGGAATTGCCGATGCGGCGGACTTTGGTTTCGATAGCGATGTTATACTCAGTTGTTTTTGTCAAGCATGGCTCGGTAGAGCGTCACCGTGTGGCCGACGAGGAGGATTTGGCGGGAACTGGTGCGTGCGGAGAGGTCGGCAGCAAGTTGTTTGCGCTCGGATTTGTGGTCAGTGAAGCGGACTTTGACTAAGCCGTGGTCGGCGAGCGCTTGATCGAGGGCACTGGTCAGTGCATCGGTTACTCCATCGTGCCCGACATGAATGACCGGTTTGAGTTTTTGCGAGCGGGCTTTGAGTTCGCGCAGGGTGGGTTGGTTCATGTGGAAAATTTGAAGAGAGAATAAAAATGACCCGGATCAGTGAAGAGAATCTCGGCGGCCGTGAATCCGGCTTCGCGAGCGAAGCCTTGGTAATCCTCCGCCGACTCGGGGCGCTCGGATTCGGTCACGTGATCACGCAAGGCCGCACGGGCTTCGGCGGGGAAAAGATCGTAGGGTCCGTCCATCGCCGCAGCCCAGCGCGCAACGTATCCCTTGCGCGATTCGCCGCCGTGCAGGATGGGCTCGAACAAATAGAGCGTGCCGCCGGGTGCAACGGCGCGGCAAAGATGCCTCATGGTCTCTCTTTTGTTCTCCCGCTCGAGGTGGTGCAGGGAAAGTCCGAGGTAAACGACGTCGAAGGTTTGTTTGTTCTCGCGCAGAAAACGGGTGAAATCGGCTTCGTGCAGAGAGCGCGGACAACCGAGCTCGGCTGTTTTGTTTCCCGCCAAAGCCAGGGCGGGAGCAGAGAAGTCCACCCCAGTGTAAGCGTCTACTTTGGTTCCGTGCAGCGCCGCCGCCGTGAGATCGGCATCCCCGCAAGCCAGGTCGAGAAAAGTGAACGATTCCGCGCGGGCCGCTAGTGCGCGGCGCAAAATCGCACAGACTTCGCGATGGAAAAGCGTGTTGTGCTCGATGCAGAGACGGTAGATCTCCCATTGCGAGAAAAACGCGTGGACGGCTTCAGACATGGCGAGCGAAGAGATCGCCGGGTGTCGGATCGCCGCGGCCATGCCACCATGCGGTGAGGATCATGTGCGGCACGGTCAGGGCGCTCAGTCCCCAGAAAACGGTGCGGATCATGGTTTGGTCGTAAGCAGCCTCACGCGCGAAGAGAAACCAGAGGATTGCAGCGAGCACGACGGTCGCCGCGGTAAAGGCCAGACTTTCGCACAGGAGCCAACGTGCGGCGTGTCCGCCGTTTTCGGGGAAGCGCGCGGCACCCAAGTCGGCGATGTGGCGGACGGAATGGATAAAGCAGAAGTAGAGAAGAAATGCGGCCAGCGGATGAAACACCGCGAAGATTGCCGTGGTCAGAATCAATTCGGCGCAGGCCGCGATCCAGCCGGAGCGATGTTGGGACGCGCGCCAAATCAACGCGGCAACGAGGCAAAGACCCCAGACGATGGCGGCGGGCGATGAAATCGTGGCGAGAGCGGAATCCAGAGCCGCGGTCGAATCTGGTCCGACGAGCAGACTGAACAAATCACGCGTGGTCGACGGATGAAAAACGATCGGCGCGATCCCGGCGAAGCCGCCGCGAGCGACCACTTCCACCACGCGCTGCGCTCCACTCAGATCTTCCGTATCGCCGAGTCCGAAGTGAATGACGGCGATGAATAGGAAACCGAACAAAGCGATGACCGGTGCGAAGACCCAAATGGCAAGCACGATGCCTGCGGCAAGGAGATAAAGACGGCCGGCTGTCGCAAGCGTGAACCGCGAACCACTCGTCGCCCCGCGGACCAGATTGAGGTCGAGCGCACCGTGGGGCAGCCCGAAGATGACCACAGCCGCAGCGAGCAATGTCAGTTGCGTGGCGAGAGGAATCGTTGGCAGAAATGGAGAGGCGGCCAGCGCAATCGCGAGGAGAACGACAACCGCGACTGTGTGGCGGCGTTGGAAGGCAGGAAACCACTCGTTCATGGCAAGGCGGCGCGGAGGAACGGACCGATCGGCAGGGCGCGCATCACGTGGAGAATATCCGTGGGCCGCGGTTCCGACTCAAGGAAGCGGATTAGGGCGTCAGGTGGAACACGGTTGAACAAGCGGAAGAAAAATTCGGGAACGCGTTCGGGTTGATTGGCCATCGCCCGCAAAAAAACACGGTCCATCCAATCGAGCAGAGGCGAGCCGTGAACGGCTGCCGGATCTGGTCGACCGCTGCGTTGCCATGCCGCTGCCATGCGCTGCGAAGCGGCTTGGATGCGGGAGAAAGCATAACCCGAGGAAGCGCGCACGGCGCCGGCGGCGGTGCCCCATGGGATGACTCGTTGATTTTTTTCAACCGTAACCGGAGTCCCGCGAGAGCGGGACGGAGACGGCCCATGGGCAAAGAGCGCAGAGGACACAGACTGGGAAGAATCCATGGGAAGATTTCCTTCCTCGCGATGCCGGATTTGCCAATTGGCTGGGCAAAGATTTTTTGCAGCGTAGGAGAGGATTTCGTCATCGGAGAAAGTCGGGGGCTTGTCGGGAGGCACGAGCCAGGTGTCCTCGACTAAAGCGGTTTGTGCGTCGAGAGGGAGGACGTAGGAGAAGCGGATGCCTTCGGGTCCGGCCGATTGGAAATCCATGAGGGTGACGGTGGATGTATCCAGTTTGGCCTCCGGTGAGTGCAGTTCGAGTCCGCGAAAGATTTGGCGCCATGGGGTGTTTTCGTTTTGGGGTGGACGACTGTCAAAGACCCAGGATGACTCGATGCGGCGGCCATCGGAGAGGTGAAGTGCGGTGCGGTCCGCATGCTCTTCAATGGATTCGACAAAAACGCCGCGCAGAAATTCGACCTGCGGTGAACCGGTGAGTTTTTCGGCGGCAATTTGGTGGAGGCGGTCGGCGGGAATGCGGACGTAAGGGGCCCGAGCGTCTCGGCAAGTTGTCCCTGCTGTGGCGGTTCGGACGGTCCAGTTGTGCCAACGGTTGGTGATGGCTGCGTCGAAGGGATTTTCGTGGACTTGCCAATAGCACCATGTGCGATCGCGCACGAATTCATGACGCGGATCGACCAGCAGCATGCGCGGCGGATGGGGCAACGCGGCCAAACGTGCGGCGAGGCTTACTCCGGACAGCCCCGCGCCGGCAAAGACGATGTCGTAGTCCGGCTTCATGCGTGCGATCCGACCAAGCCATCCAGTTCCCGATGCAAGGCGATGTCATGCACAGGCTTTTCCTTGGACCAAGGAGCAGCACAGAACAATGCTCCGGCCACCAGTGCCGCCTTGCGCCACGCGGGAACAACGACACGGTCATCGGCGCGATGGGGTCCGCGCCGCCGCAACTCTTCGCCGATTTCACGGTAGATGCGCGCGGCGACGAGAATTCCACGGCGTGATTCGGACGGCAAATACACGAGACCGGCGATGCCGCTCGCGTAGTAGGGTTCGGCCAAGGCAAGGCAACGAAGCGCGGCTTGATGGACGGTATCCGGTGCGCTGCGGATGGAAGAGGGCGGGAGATTCAGCCAGGTGGCGGGCATGTAACGCCGGCCGTGATCGGCGTCCTCGTGGGTGTCGCGGGCAATGTTGGTCAACTGCAGAGCAATCCCGAGATCGATGGCATACCAAGTCGCCGCGGGATCGGTCGCGCCGAGGACACGCGCCATCATCAAGCCGACGGTTCCGGCCACGCCGTGGCAATAGCGGAGCAACGCGCGTTCGTCGGCGATTTCGGTTGGGCCGGTGTCATCGCGCAGCGCACGGGCCAAAGCGATCGCAGGTTCGGGATCGGGATCGGGCAGCGTGAGATAGAGCCCGGCCAGCGGATGGGATGCATCGCGGTTTTCCAAGGCCGAGGCCACCGCTTCGATTTGCGCCGCGTCGCCGGTTTCGTCGGCGAGGTCATCGAGGCCGCGACAAAAAGCATAGAGCTGCGTCGCGGCGCGCCGACGTTCGGACGGCAGGAATTTTCCGGCGAGGTGAAAACTTTTGCCCGCGCGGGCGAGGAGTTCTTCGGGTGTGCGCGTGCTCACTGGGACGAAGGGATCTTAACCGCAGAGGACGCAGAGGGCACAGAGAAGGTTTTTTATGCCGCGCGGCGGAGGATGTTTTCGACCACTTTGGCCGAGCTGAGGACGCCGGGCATTCCGGCACCAGGATGGGTGCCGGCTCCGACGAAATAGAGTCCGGGGACATCTTCGCTTTCGTTGTGGAACCGAAACCACGCCGACTGCGTGAGGATGGGGGCGATGGAGAAACCGGTGCCATGGGTGGTGAGGAGTTGGTCGCGGAAGTAGGGAGGTGCCACGTGAAATTGCGAGACGACGTGTTGCGCGAGTTCGGGGAGGATGGTTTTCTCCAGTCGATCGAGGATGCGCTGGGCGTAACGCGGTCCCTCGGTCTCCCAGTCGATGTCGTTCTGCAGGTTCGGAACGGGGGAGAGAACGTAGAAGGTGTCGTGTCCGTCGGGCGCCATGGACGGGTCAGTCGCGGTCGGACGATGCAGATAAAGACTCATGTCGTCGGCCAAAACGCCACGGTTGAAAATATCCTCGAGCAGTCCGCGATAGCGCGGTCCGAAGAGAATGGTGTGGTGGGCGACGTCCTCGTAGCGCCGATTGGTAGCGAAATAGAGAACGAAGAGACCCATGGAGTATGTGCGCGTGGCGAGTTTGGCGTCGGTCCAGGTGCGACGGTGCTTTGCCGGGACGAGTTTGCGGTAGACGGTTGGCGGATCGGCGTTGGCAACAACAAGATTGGCTTCGATCTGTTGGCCATCGGGCAAACGAACGCCGCTGGCCCGTCCCTCGCGGATAAGAATCTCGTCGACCGTCGCGCCGGTGCGGAAGTTCACGCCGTGACGTTGTCCGAGGGCGATCAAGGCATCAACCAGTGCCCCGGTTCCACCGCGGGGAAACCACACGCCCCACTGGCGCTCCAAGTAGTGGATGAGCGAGTAAAGGCAGGAAGTGTTGAACGGGTTTCCGCCGACGAGAAGGGGTTGGATGCTGAAGAACATGCGCAGCGACGGATCGCGGAGGTGGGAACAGACAAGATCGTAGACCGTGCGGTCGCCGCGCAGGCGGACGAGATCGGGCAAGATACGGATCATATCCGTGAGTGAGCCGAACGGTTCGGCCGCGAGTTTGGTGAAGCCTGTCTCGTAAAGCCTCCGCGATTTTTCGAGCAGGCGGAGGTATCCGCGTTGATCGAGCGGATTGAATTTGCCGATCTCGCGCAGGGTGTCCTCGACGGTGCCTCCGTAATCGAAGGCGCGGCCTTCGTGGTCGATCATGCGATACCATGGTTTGACCGGAAGAAATTCGATGTGGTCGCCGCGGCTTTCGCCGAAGAGGGCGAATAATTCGTCGAAGAGAAACGGTGCGGTCAGGACGGTCGGCCCGGCGTCGTAGAAAAATCCGTCGCGCCGGAAAACGCGGGCGCGCCCGCCATGATCCGGCTGGCGCTCGAGGAGCGTGACCTCATGTCCGAGCGCGCGCAGACGAAGGGCGGCGGCGAGTCCGCCGAAGCCGGAGCCGACAACGAGAGCGTGGCGGGAGGATGAGGCGACGGTCATAGACCGCCGCTACAACTAACCGGATTCGCGGTGCGTTGGAAGATGGCGGGTTCGCGGATGCCAGCGGCGAGGGCAGCCAAATGCAGGGCGAAAGGCGCGGGGAGTTTGGCGGCGGCGGTGGTGATTTCGTCGCAGAGTCTATGGAGGTGTCCCTGTGTGGCGGCGACGGCACACGAATCGAATAGGCGTCCGGGCCAGAAATCGAGCTGCGCGTCGTCCGCGCGTGCGGCGTGATCGCGGAGAAAGGCGAGTAAGGCGGCGCGCTCATCCGGTCGTAAGGCCAAATGGAAGAGCACGATGGAGTTGGCCTTGCCCTCGCGGAGGTCGAGTCCCGCACGGGCGCGGCCTTTCAAACCGAAAGCATCGGCCAAGTCGTCTTGCAC
>Ga0208048_1001699_pt1 | contig 11144 bp, 10 predicted proteins | sample Malawi_45m_30L_FD_184163 | JGI IMG/M metagenome (GOLD analysis project Ga0208048, IMG submission 184163) | Freshwater microbial communities from Lake Malawi, Central Region, Malawi to study Microbial Dark Matter (Phase II) - Malawi_45m_30L... | ecosystem: Environmental > Aquatic > Freshwater >... | reverse complement strand
CGTATCGGATCCAGCCGATCGAAGAGCGGATCGAAAGATGGCTCTTCGTATCCTCCTAGAAGCAGCGGCTCTTGCACTCGCTCTGACCGCTCTTTACCTTCTACTCACTTCGCTCTTTTAGAAAATAAATCGCTGCTTTAGACGTTGGTTAAAGCCTCGCTCAAGTTATCTGTCGCTGAATAGAAGGCATTGTAGAAACTCGTATCCCAGAATCCCTCATCTGGATCAAAGATATTGCCATCAACTTCTTTGCCTTTCGTGAGATAGTCAATAGTCTCTCGTGTGCTCTTGATCCACTCCTGCATCTCACTTCGAAAGTCGTTGGTGAGGCATTCAGGTTGCTTACGCATCTTCTTATAGATGCGAAGATCCGATTCCAGCACAACTAGGACTTGGCTAGAGATGGTGCGAACCAGCGCTGGACGCTCCTTCTTTGGTACGCCCTTCTCATACTTCATCACACTGCGATGGTATTTCTTCCAGTTTTCATAGGACGTCTCTTCTTCTTCGACGATGAACTCTCGAAGTTGATCACATGTAGTGAGCGCTACTTCCTTCTTCTGAGAAGGCTCGCTCTTGCTCTGGAATCTATACACGCCCCAACCGATACCGGATGCGCCAGCGATAAGCATGATGACCATCACCCAGATCATGGCGGGTCGCAATCTCACGGCGGTATTCTTTCATGAGCCAGTAGGCTTCTGCCGTGACCTCATCAGGACCAAAAGTTCTAACAAAACTCCCGATTCGAGAGCGAGTCGGCATTGCCTTCTCAGGTGGCCTTGACACTTCGGTGGCCGTCGCATGGATGAGAGAGAAAGGTGCGATTCCATGCGCCTATACGGCAGATCTTGGTCAATATGATGAGAGCGATATCGCATCCATCCCTGGTCGCGCAAAAAGCTACGGGGCAGAACTCGCTCGACTAGTTGATTGCAAGAGAGCGCTCGTTGAAGAAGGGTTCGCTGCGATTGCAGCAGGGGCATTTCATATTAGAACCGCTGGAAAGATCTATTTCAATACCACTCCTCTCGGCCGCGCAGTAACCGGAACACTTCTCGTTCGTGCGATGAGAGAAGATGGTGTTTCAATCTGGGGTGATGGTTCGACTTATAAGGGTAACGATATAGAGCGCTTCTATCGTTATGGACTTCTTGCCAATCCTGATTTGAGAATCTACAAGCCATGGCTTGATTCAGATTTCGTCAATGAACTCGGTGGCCGAGCAGAGATGAGTGCATTCCTCAAGGAGCGTTCGCTTCCCTATCGAGATAGCGCTGAGAAGGCATATTCGACAGATGCCAATATCTTGGGCGCAACCCATGAAGCAAAGCAACTGGAGTCCCTTGATGTCTCGATGGAGATTGTCGAGCCAATCATGGGATTGAGGCACTGGGATTCGAACCTCTCAATTGCCGAAGAGGAAGTGACGATTGGCTTCAGAGAGGGAAGAGCGATCGCTCTCAATGGCGATCTCTTTGATGATCCAGTTGGATTGATTCGAGAGGCGAATCTGATCGCAGGCCGTCATGGGCTTGGTATCTCTGATCAGATTGAGAATCGGATCATCGAAGCGAAATCGCGAGGCATCTATGAAGCCCCAGGGATGGCGCTTCTCTTCATTGCCTATGAGCGATTGTTGACCGCGATTCATAATGAGGACACTCTCGCCAACTATTTCGCGGAGGGTAGGCGCCTTGGTCGTCTTCTCTATGAAGGTAGATGGTTTGATCCGCAGGCTCTGATGCTCAGAGAGTCGTTGCAGAGATGGGTAGCCGCACCTATTACTGGTGAAGTTCGAATCAAGCTCCGTAGGGGAGATGACTACTCGATTCTTGATACGACTGGTCCCTATCTGAGCTATCACCCAGAGAAGTTATCGATGGAGCGCACCGATCAAGCGGCATTTGGCCCTACAGATCGAATCGGACAGTTGACTATGCGTAATCTCGATATCGCTGATACCAGAGCAAAACTCGATATTTACTCGAAGATGGGTCAAATCGATAATGAGAAGTTGAAGTTGATTGAGAACGGGGATAGTTAGCCTCAATGTCGCGTTCGATTATTCGACTGCTTACCTGTGGCAGCGTCGACGATGGAAAGAGCACTTTGATCGGGCGACTTTTGGTGGAGACCGATAGCGTCCCGCACGACACGATCAAGTCTGCCAAGACAGTAAGAAGAACTGGTTCCACGATTCCTGCCGGAGAAATCGATTTCTCACTTCTGACCGATGGGCTTGAAGCAGAGCGAGAACAAGGAATCACCATCGATGTGGCATACCGATCGATGGCTCTCCTTAATGGAAAACGATTGATAATCGCCGATGCTCCCGGACATGAGCAATATACGCGGAACATGGCAGTCGCGGCTTCGCGCGCTGATATCGCTCTCGTACTTGTCGATGCCTCGCGCGGGATTCGACCACAGACGCTACGACATCTCACTATCTGTTCCTTGATGGGAGTTGAGCGGATCATCATCGTCATCAACAAACTCGATGCAGTTGAATATGACCGTAGCGTCTTCGATTCATTGATCGACGAGCTTAATCCAACGATCACGAGGCTCGGAATAAAGAATCATAAATTTGTGCCAGTTAGTGCGCTCCATGGTGACAACGTCGTCTACAAGAGCGATGCTGCTGCTTGGTATGCGGGGCCATCGCTTTTGGATTTGATTCAAGAGCATGAAGCGGGAAGTGAGAAGGTGACTGGTTCGCCTCGCATGGCGGTTCAGATGATCTCAAGAGCCGAGAACTTCAGAGGGCTTGCTGGAACTGTGGTCAATGGGTCATTTGTAAAAGGTCAGGAAGTCATAGTCTTGCCACGACGAAAGAAGGCAAAGATTGTGCGTCTTGTTTCGTCCCACGGGGACCTTGAGAAGGTTGAGTCAACCCGCGCCGTGACTATGGTTTTTGAACCCGATATAGATGCCTCGCGCGGTGATGTAATCGAGATAGATGAGAAGCAGACAAATCCTGAGAGTCGATTCACCGCAAACCTGGTCTGGCTCGGTGAATCAGAGTTGATTCATAGTCGCTCCTATCTATTCATATCAGGATCGACTCAGGTGACTGGGATGGTCACCTCGATAAGACACAAACTCAATATCAATACAGGAGAGCAACTCTCGACGCGAACATTGGCTATGAATGAGATCGGAGTTGTCGAGATTTCCCTCGATACACCAATCTCACTCACTAACTACGATCAATCAAGGGTGACGGGAAATTTCGTCATCGTTGATCGCCTATCAATGAATACAGTCGGTGCAGGCATGGTCTTGCATCCACTTCGTCGTTCGAGCAATGTGACTGAGCACCATTATGAGATTACCCCCCAGATGCGAGCAGAACAGAAGGGGCAACGGGCAAAGGTCATCTGGCTGACTGGGCTCTCTGGTTCTGGAAAGTCAACGATTGCAAACGCAGTTGAGAAACGTCTCTTTGCACTCGGTATTCATTCCTACATTCTTGATGGCGACAATTTGCGACTTGGGCTCAATAAGGACCTCGGTTTCACCAAAGAGGATCGAGCAGAGAACGTTCGCCGCGTTTCAGAGGTCGCACATGCAATGGTCGATGCCGGCCTTGTCGTCATTGTCGCCTTAGTAAGTCCCTTTATCGCCGATCGCCTCGAGGCGCGAACTCGATTCGCAGGTGATCAGTTTGTCGAAGTCTGGGTGAAGACCCCAGCAGAAGTTTGCGCTGAACGAGATCCCAAGGGGCTCTATAAGAAGGCGCGAGATGGCCAGATTCCGAATCTCACCGGTGTCGGTCAGGAATATGAACCGCCAAGCGATGCAGAGCTAGTGCTTGATGGAACTGCAGAGATCGATGAGAATGTCGAACGTTTACTCAAGGTAATCGTGTGAATCTCTTCTACTTCGTTCTAGCTGGATCAGTGGCTCAATTGATTGACGGATCACTGGGTATGGGATTTGGTGTCACAAGTGCCACAATCTTGCTGGCGCTTGGAACATCCGCTGCCGCAACTTCAGCCGCTGTACACGTTGCAAAGATTGGGACAGGGCTTGCCTCAGGCATTGCCCATTGGCGACGCGACAATGTTGATAAGGCAGTCTTGTTCAAGATTGCTATACCAGGCGGTATTGGCGCATTTGCTGGCGCGACATTTCTCTCTTCGATAGATCTTACGGGGGGTACTTATTTCATCTCTACCATTCTTCTGCTCCTCGGTCTTGTCTTGCTTTACCGCAATATCTTCCGGCACCAAGTTCAGGTCAACCTCGCTGCTGTGAGTGATCCCAAGTACTTGAAATTTATCGGGCTTACTGGTGGTTTTGTCGATGCCTCCGGTGGAGGCGGTTGGGGACCTGTAGTCACACCGACACTTTTGGCTACAACCGAACATGAACCTCGAAAGATAATCGGAACCGTCTCTGCAGCAGAATTCATCGTCGCAGTCTCTGCCAGTCTCGGATTTCTCGCCTCACTTTGGCGACTAGATATTAATTGGGAAGCTGTCATTGGACTCTCTATTGGCGGCGTCATCATGGCCCCCATCGCAGCAAGGCTTGTTGGGTGGCTACCGAGAAGGACTCTCGGAGTTGCTGTTGCCGGAATAATAATTATTCTCAACGGACTTCGACTTACGGGATTGATCTAGGGGAATTCATGGCCGATCGAATCGTGATCCATGCGGGCTTTCACAAGTCTGGAACGACTGCACTGCAGTCCTGCTTTGCCAAGAATCGAAATACTCTCGCAACGCTTGGAGTCATCTATCCACGGGTGGAGGGAAGGGCCCATCACCATCCAGCATGGTCACTACTGGAGCGGACATGGGGTTGGAAGGATCACGGCGGAAAGTTAGTTCCCGCCAAGGTTTGGAAGGACTTTGCTCGGCGGGTGCGAAGGAGTAACGGGACAGTCTTGATCAGTAGTGAGTTCTTTTCCGAGGCTAATCGTGAGCAGCTTTTGAAGGCGAAAAGTGAGTTAGGTGATGCTCCCTTTGACATTGTCTTTACCGTGCGGCCTTTCGTCAAGATCCTCGCCTCGTCATATCAGCAGTTCCTTAAATATGGGATCAAGCTTGGATACGAGGAGTGGCTGGAGGAGATGCTCCGTAATCGAAGAGCGAGCGTGCATACGCCAACATTCTGGCCGAGGGCTGCAGTATCAGAGGTAGTTGCGCGTTGGGCTGAGGTATTCGGGGCTTCCAACGTCAGAGTTGTGTTGGCAGATGAAGAGAGACCGAACTTCATCTTTGATGAGTTCAATAGCATTCTTGGATTAGGTCAAGGATTTCTGAAACCATCGGAAGTTGGTGGAAATCGTTCCATGACGGTAGATGAAGTAGAACTATTGTTACGGGTGAATCAACACTTTGATCGAAATCGAGGGTGGGATGAATATTGGGTGATGATTCGAGAGGGCTATGTGCGCTACCTCGCTGATAAGACGCAAGCTTTACCGGGTTCCGCTCGCTTGCTCACCCCTAAATGGGCAGTTGATGAGGCTAAGAAAATTGGGGAAGCCGATCTTCTCACGTTGAAGGATTTGGGCGTCAAGATCTCAGGTGACGAAGAGGGCTTTCGTCACTCTGTTGTGCCAGAGGGGAGCAATGATCCGATAGATAAGATTGATATTGAACGGGTTGCCCAGATGCTTGCTTCGTATAACTTGAAGGCGATAAGGCGCTTCCCTGGAATTGTGGTTTTTCGAGAATTAAAGCGAAGAATCAGCCGTAATCGAAAGGGAAACTGAGGAGAATGAGATGACAGCAAATTCAAACTCGACTGGTCAATGGCAGAACGAGTCGGTGATCGCCAAGGTCTCAGCCGACTATGTCACCGAAGCAGCCAAACTCAGTCCGATCAACTCCACCAATCTTGGGATTCCCGGCCTTGATGATCAACTTGATGATTACTCACTCGAACATGCCGAGAAGGGGGCGAAACTTCTTCGTGATTCGATTGCAAAGATCAACGTAGCTACGCCGCTCAATGACTTTGATCGAATTGCCCGTGATGTAGCGCTCGAGCGGATGCATTCATACCTAGAACTTCACGATTCAAAAGAGGCATTCGTGCTCTGGGGAGTCCCATGGTCCCCAGTCTCAAGTATTAGGCAGGTCTTTGAGATGATGAATCCCGAGGCTGCGAATCATCTTGCCAATGTCGCCTCAAGAATGAATGCTGTTGGAAGATCTTTTGAAAGTTGGCAGAAGACTCTGCTCGAAGTCGCTAAGGCAGGAAAAGTGACGTCAAGGCGCCAGGTGCTTGGTGTCGCTGAGCAACTCGAGACCTTTGCAAAGGGAGCTTTCACAGAAATTGCTATGCGCTTTGACGCGACAGCGAAGAGTCCAGAGCTCCACGCTGCTGCTAAATCGGCAGAGTTGGAGTGCAAGAAACTCTCAACGTGGATGCGAGAGGTATATGCGCCGATATCAAACCCCACCGATCCTGTTGGTCGCCAGAGATACCTTGTTTGGGCCCGTCATTTCACTGGCGCAAACCTTGATCTTGAAGCGACTTATCAATGGGGCAAAGAAGAATTGGATCGGATCAATGATCGTATGTGGAAGGTCGCTGCAAGACTCTATCCAGATGCAAAATCGCTTCGCGAAGTGGCCGATCGTCTTGAAGAGGATCCACGATATGTGATTCAAGGTTCTGAGGAACTTCTTCGACGATTACGAGAATTTGTTGATGCGGCAGTTAAGCGACTAGACGGCGCAGAGTTTGATATCGATCCACGGATAAAGTTCTGCGATTGCAGGTTGGCTCCGGAGGGAAGTGCTTCAGCGGCTTACTACATGGGGCCTTCAGAGGACTTTTCTCGCCCCGGGACAACATGGTTTCCAACAATGGGCAAAGAGAAGTTCAGTTTCTGGCATATCGCTTCGACGTGGTACCACGAAGCGGTTCCGGGCCACCACCTACAAGTTGCCACTTCGATGGTCGAAACTGAGCGACTCAATCGCTATCAGAGAAACGAAGCATGGACATCAGGCCATGGTGAAGGTTGGGCGCTCTATGCCGAGCGTTTGATGGATGAACTTGGCGCATTCTCTGATCCTGGTTATGAGATGGGGTATCTCTCGGCACAGGCACTTCGTGCAGCTCGTGTAGTTGTTGATATCGGGATGCATCTTGGATTCGAAGGTCCGGATGGAAAGCCTTGGGATGCAGAGAGCGCTTTCGAAGTCCTTCGAGATCGTGCGCTCTTGGATGAAGTCTCGGCGCGCAGTGAAGTCGATCGATATCTTGGACTTCCGGGACAAGCAATTTCTTATAAAGTCGGCGAGCGGGTCTGGATGAAGACTCGAGAAGATGCAAAGCGCCGGTTAGGCGAGAAGTTCTCGCTCAAGACTTTCCATAAGTTTGCCTTAGCACTTGGTCCGATGGGTCTTGATCCCTTTGAAAAAGAGATGGCTGCTTGGAAAGGTTGATCACCAGGTGAAGCAGAAGATCTACCTAGCTAGGGATTTTTTTTAAGAGATTAAGGCTTCAAGGCCGACTTCGACCATCTCTTTGAGAGTTCGTTCACGAGCTGTTGCATCCATGGCTTCATGTGTGATGACATGATCTGAGACGGTGAGAACTGCAAGCGCTTGACGTTTGAAACGCGCTGCCAATGTGTAGAGAGCGCTCGCCTCCATCTCTAGGGCAAGTACGTTGTATTCGCGAAGCTTGGCGAGGGCATCAGTGGTGTCATAGAACTGATCCATTGAAGAGACCCCTCCGACATGAACGCGATACTTCTTTGCAACTTCGTAGGCCGACTTGAGCAAGTGGAAGTCACAATGTGGCGCAAAATCGAGCCCATTGGTAGCTCTTCGATTAACGGCGGAGTCGGTAGAGGCGGAGAGAGCCAGGATGAGGTCGCCGACCTTGGTCTCATCCTGGATTGCGCCACAGGTACCTATCCGAATCGCGCGCTGAACGTTGTACTCAGTGAAGAGTTCGTGAACATAGATGGAGATTGAAGGGATGCCCATTCCGCTACCTTGAACCGAGACGCGCTCGCCTTTGTAGCTTCCTGTGTAGCCAAACATATTTCGCACCGAGTTGTACTGAACTGGATCGGTGAGGAAGTTCTCGGCAACCCACTTAGCGCGAAGCGGGTCACCAGGAAGCAGGATTCGATCAGCAACTTCTCCGGGTTTGGCTGCGATATGAAGACTCATCCAATCAACTCTCTGTCGTAGTTGGCTCTATGAAGTGTCGGACAACTTCTCTTGATTGGATCTTTGGCGCAATCGGCACATAGAAGAAGTTGTTCATGGCATGAAGGATCAATGCAATTATGAAAGTCCTTAGTCTCGGCGGCGCAGCTGTCGCATCTTCCAATCAAGGCGGCATTAGGGGCGAAGTCGATGCTCATCCGTGCATCAAAAGTGTAGAGCGATCCTTCCCATAATCCCTCGTTACCGTACTTCTCGCCGTAACGAACTATTCCACCTTCGATTTGATAGACCTCGTCAAAACCTCTCTCCTTCATGATGGCTGAGAGCACCTCGCAACGTATTCCCCCCGTGCAGTATGTGACGACTGCTTTTGACTTCAAATGATCGTACTTTCCGCTCTCGATCTCAGATATGAAGTCACGAGTAGTCGCGGTATCTGGGACGACGGCATTCTTGAAGCGGCCGATCTTCGCCTCGAATGCATTTCTGCCATCAAAGAAGACAACATCGTCAGCACGTTTTTGGACAAGTTGATGAACTTCCTCTGGTTTGAGATGTTTTCCACCACCGACAACTCCAGATTCGACAACTTTGATCTCGGTAGGTCTACCAAATGTGACGAGCTCAGATCGTACTTTCACACTAAGCCGCGGAAAGTCATCACCTCTGCCATCAGACCATTTGAAATCAATCTTCTTGAAGCCTGCGAATTCCTTGGTCTTCTTCACATAACGCTTAAGTCCCTGAATGGTTCCACCAAGGGTGCCATTGATGCCATGAGGTGAGATCAAGATTCGTCCTTTGAGATCAAGTGACTCGCACAGATCTCGCTGCCAGAGTCGTAATGCTTCAGGATCTGCGAGTGGGGTGAACCCGTAAAAGAGGATTATCTTGTTGAGAACGGGACGAGCCGAGGACATGAAGCGCAGTCTAACTTGCTGCATTTACTATGAGAAAGTGAAGGTTCCCTCGAAGGCAAGACTTGAGGGTCTGGCCATTCTCTCGGGCGTAATGATCGCGCTACAAGCGCGAGCAAACGGCGAACTCTCGGCCGAGCTGGGAAATAGTTTGCAAGCGGCTTTGATCTCATTTTCTTCTGGGCTCCTCATCATCTCTGCAATTGCCCTCTGTACGCCAAGAATCAAATCAGGGATGAGAGCAATCATCGTCGCGGTAAAGGCAGGAGCACTGCCGAAGTGGCGACTCTTTGCCGGGATGCTTGGGGGAGCCTTTGTGGCGATTCAAACCAACATCGTTCCGGTTATTGGAGTGGCGGTTTACTCTGTCGCATCCATTGCGGGACAAGCGGTGATCTCACTACTAGTTGATCGAGTTGGTATCACTGGGGGTGGGCCTAAGACGATAACTCTAAGGCGCGTAGGTGCAGCAGGGGTAACAGTTCTTGCAGTCTTCGTTTCGGTCATCGATCGTTTTGACGATAGGAACTTTTCGATTCTTGCGGTCCTTCTGGCCTTGTTGGCTGGTGCATTCGTTGGAGTTCAACGAGCTCTCAACGGTCAAATCAATGAATTTGCGAAGGAGAGTTTTGCGACATCACTTCTTAACTTCATCATGGGAACAATATTTTTGCTCATCTTCTTGCTCTTCTTGGTAGGTGGTGCAGCATTGCTTTCGCCTGCGGAAAATGGGTTCTCGCTCTCATCACTCCCGACAGGTCCTTGGTGGATCTATACCGGCGGAGTGATTGGAGTCATTTACATCGCTTTCACCGCGTTAATCGTTCAGCATCTTGGCGTCTTAATCTTCACCGTTTTGAGTGTGGGTGGACAACTTCTTGGCTCACTGATCGTCGATCTCTTTCATCCTGAGACATCTGGTGGTGTAGGCGTGGCACTGATAACGGGGATTTGCCTCACCTATCTTGGAGTCATCGTGAGTGGTGAGCGTAGGAGTTCCAGGGCGTAGTCATTTCCCAAGGGCCTGGTGCATAAATCTGACTCTAGTTTGCGGTGACCGTGGTGTGGCATTAAGAGTCGCATCAGACGTCGCAGCTGAGGCATCAACGGTTCTCAAGAGAGAGCCGTCCCGGGTAGAGGAGTTGGGGTCGACCCTTGGGCTTAACTGGTTCAAGGGTTACCTCGATGGGGTCGCATCGGGAATCTCCATTGAACAGTTCCTCAGAAAGCTTCATCACGATCTAGAAGGTTCACTCGCTTTGAGGTGTAGCGAACTCTTTGTATTTGATAGCGAGGGCCACCTAGTTCACGCGGGAGGACATGGGCTCTCGTTGGAAGAGATGCGCAAGGTGCGACTCGGCAGAGACTCAGTCCACCCCGTTTCAGATGCTGCTCGTACCGAAGATGTTCTCGTCATCGCTTCAGCAGATGAATTCATTCAGCGCTATCCAGCACTAAATCAGTCGTCACATCTCGCCTCGCCAGAAGCTGGTCCTGCCGTCTATCTGCCGTTGATGAGCTCAGGGGTGGTCGATGGTGTCTTTGCAATGACCTTTTCGAAATCTCGAGTCATTCAGTGGAGCGACGAGGGGAGCCTTATTGATCTCCTTGAGGTAGTTGCACGAATCGCTCAGTTGATTCTTCATAGGTCGACAAATCAGAGTGGTTTTTCGACACCAGAACAAGATCTTTCAGGGCTCACTTCAATGGGATTGAGCGATCGTCAGATAGTTATTGCAAAGATGATTGCCGATGGAATGACCAATCGAAATATTGCGAAAGAGCTTGGCTTTAGCGAAGCGACGATTCGATACGAGACGATCAAGCTTTATGAGCGGTTGCGGGTAAGAAATCGCTCTCACGCGGCGGCGCGGATACATCAACTGAGAATCGGTTAGGCGCTCACTCCTAGTCCAAATTCATGTAGGAGACTTGCTCCTGGAACTCCTTTGAACTCTCCCGCAAAGTCTTGAAATCACCAGTTGCAATGAGGCGACCTTTATCGAGCAAGAAGATTTGATCGGCTTCCTTGATGGAAGCGAGTCTGTGCGCAATTACGATGATAGTG
>Ga0208048_1001698_pt1 | contig 11145 bp, 10 predicted proteins | sample Malawi_45m_30L_FD_184163 | JGI IMG/M metagenome (GOLD analysis project Ga0208048, IMG submission 184163) | Freshwater microbial communities from Lake Malawi, Central Region, Malawi to study Microbial Dark Matter (Phase II) - Malawi_45m_30L... | ecosystem: Environmental > Aquatic > Freshwater >... | reverse complement strand
GTATTCTTCCTTGCAGTGGGGGCAGAGTTTGCGCACCAGCCTTTGCGCGACGATGCCGACGATGTTGCCGGCCATGATGTCAGGCAGGATGCCGATGTCGAGCAGGCGCGGTATCGCGCCGATGGCCGAATTGGTATGCAGGGTCGAGTACACCTGGTGGCCGGTCATGGCGGCGCGAAAGGCCATCTCGGCGGTGTCGGCATCGCCGGTGATTCTTCCCGATGCCGTCGGTGCACCACCGATCCGCGCCATCGCCTTACCGGCGAGAGGCAGCAACGGCACAAGCGACAACTGGCCACTCAGATCACGTGCGACCTGCATCGCGAGTCGCGAATACTCAGAAACTCCGGGGATCGGTCGACTAGAGAAGAAGTGGTCACCGATTTTTAACAGCAACTCATCTTTCTGAAAACGGACCGTTGCCGTGAGCACCGAGCCCACCTCCCAGCGCGCTGCGGCACCGACCGAGCTGGGAACGCTGATCGCACGGTCCATCGCCGGGGCCAGCTCAGGATCCGGCGGTGCGGGAAGCTGCGGGGGTAAGCCGATGGGGCTCAGCATAAGAGCGAATAGTCGACCGGGATCGGGTGGGCTTTAGGAGTGTGTGGAGTATAGTCCGAGCAGGAATTTGTGGGACCGAACGCGATGCCTCATCGAAAAATTAAGCTTTTTGGGCTCTTAAAAATCAGTCCGACGTTACTCTGTGTGCTACTCGGTGGGGTTGCGGCCAACGCCGCAGACGATCCGGTCATCAAAGGCGGTCGACCGGCCCCCAACCCGGATCCCCGCTCGAGAACGATTCCGGAGCTGGTCTGCCTCGCTGAGCGATCCGTAACCGTGGCGCACACGACCCTAGAATCGGCCAGCGAAGAAGCGCCGGTGCGCTTGCGGCTTCGCGGCAATCTCCTGTACCTCGGGCAGTCGGCCAACACCGAAAAGTTTGCAGGACTCATCAGTCGCGCCGACACGCGGCGCTGGGTCGCTGGCGAGGCCACACTCATCCTCGACGATGCGCTGCAGCAAGGTGTCTGGATCCGAGCCCAACTTGGCACCACTCGAGTGACGCCCCTCGCCTGCCAACCGTTCGATTCCTCCAAACGATGATTCAACGACCACGGGCCTCATGGGCCGCGCTGTGGCTCGCAGCGCTCGCCGCCTGCGGTGGCGGTGGCAGCGGCGGAACACAGAGCAACGGTTCGGGCGCTGTGCAAAATCCGACCGCGAGCGGAGCATGGGCTGACTTGGCCATCTCAGGCCTCGCCTACTCAACGGCCTCGGTGTCAGGCACTACCAGCAGTACCGGGGGATTCACTTATCGCTGCCCTACGAGTTGCGAAACCGTGACCTTCAAAATTGGTGGTACGACGCTCGGCAGCATCACCGGCGCCTCAGCCATCTCGCTACGAGAGTTGTCGGGCGGTATGACCGATGGCGTGCTCTCTGAGATTACGATTCGGCGCGCGCAATTTTTAATCGTGGCCGACGCCGATGCCGATGCCGGAAACGGCATTGTGCTGACGGCGGAGTTGGCAGCTGTGATGGCCAACCGATCACTCGACTTCAGCGCATCGTCCTTCGATGCCGATCTCGCCTCGCTCGTCGATTATCTGCGTGGCGACAGCCGACTCTCGACCGATTATCGCGCGGCATTGAAGGCGCCCACCCGCGGCGTCGCGCGCTCAATCGCCGAGCAGGCCGAGGCGCTCGCACGCGGCGTGCTCGTAGACACACCGAGTGCAAGCACAAGCCCGGTCGCCGAAGTACGCAAGCAGGTGCTGCGCGTGCCAGATGCCGCGCTCGTGCCCTACACAGGGCCCTCAGTGCAGATCAAAACTCTTTACCCGAAAGGATTACGACCAACGCTCGGTGCGGGTTTGACGTTAGCGAGTGGCACTACGTCGGGCAGCGTGCAACTGCGCGTGGTCACCGCGCGCGGCATCGCCGTACCGGCGCCCCATTATTTTGACGGCATCAATGCGCGCAGTGCGGAGGTGCTGGTCAGCAGCGATCCGAACGGCTTGCCCTCACTCGGCAGCATTACTTTGTCAGGCAATACCGCCGAACTCGGCGCGCTGCTCACGCTGCGGGCAACCGACGGCTCGACCTTCTCCGGTCGACCCACGCCGACCGATTCGTCGGGTAGCGACGGCGCACGTAATCTCGATGAAACGCTGCAGCCGCGCTCACCGGAATTCGATCAACGCGGCCTCGATCCTGCCGGCATTGCTGAGGGTGAGGGCGGAACTTGGGTATGTGATCGACGCGGACCTTTCCTGCTGCAGTTCGACAGTCAGGGACGTACGCTGCAACGACTGGGTCCCGCAGGAAATGCCGGATCATTGCCCGATGTCAGTCGTCGCCTACCCGCCATTCTCGAATCACGGACAGCAGGACTCGGCTGCGGCGGTGTCGCTGTGCGCAGTACGAGCGGCGAAGTTCTGCTAGCCGCGGGCGCAGCGCTCAACATCAACAGTCGAACCGCCAATGCCGCACGGCTGTTGCGCTTGGTCGGATTCAACCCTCGAACCGGCGTGACGCGCCAGTTCGGCTTGCCGATACGGACCAGCGAAATTTCGTTTCGTGTGCTGGATCTAGAATCTTTGAGCGAACAAAGAATCATCGCTCTAGTTCGCTATCGGGAAGGCAGTACCTCGGGGCCGATGCGCTGGGAGGTCCGCGTCATCGATCTAACGAGCGCCAGCGATCTCACCGGTAAATCATTGACGAGCGGACCGAACGCAGGACTCGCCCTCGAATTTGGTACGGCCGCCGAGATCGAATCAAGTGCGGGCGCGCTCGCGACGACCATCACTCTGCTGGAACTCGGCGCGTTGGGCTGGATCAGCGAGGGCGCCGAAGGCATCGCACGAATCAACGCCCAGACGCTCGTGGTGATCGGCCAAGCAAACGGCGGCATTACGAGTCGGATCCGCGGCGGAGACCCGTTACTGTCGGTCACCGAACACCAAGTTGATCGCAACGGCGTCATCACGCCCCGCCCCGCCGGCAGTTCGAGCGCACCGATCTTCGAATTGATCCCCGCGGCCGCGGAGTCACGACAGACGCTGCTCTGGTCCTTGCAGTTACGTCAGCCGCTCAACTGAGCGCTGCATGGCAGGAACGCAGCATTGCGTAGCTGCGGCAACACCATTAACGCAATTCGGGCAGCAGGCACCCGGCTCCGCCGCGCGTGAGTGCAGCACAGACCAGCTCGGCCTCCTCGCGCGAGGCCACCCCGACACGCAGTCGATACAGCTTCGAGCCCCTGACCGGCGACTCATCGACGGTGGATTTACGCCCTTGTAATTCAGCAAAAGAGCGCTGCAAGCGGGTCCATGAGGTTCTTGCCGAGGCGGCCGATGAGAAGGCGCCGAGCTGCAAATATACCGTTGCAACCGGCGCCACAGGCACCACGGGTGCGGCCGGAGCGGCCGGAGCTGCGCCCGCTGTCGGTGCCGGTGCGCGCGGCGCCTGCGCGGGGTTACCCGCGGTGATGTCGCCTGTTTTCAGGGCATCCAGGCGTTTTTTGGCTAGTTCGCTCCAGACCCCATCGGTATGCGCCTCGAGGTACGCCACATAGGAGTCGGCGGAGTTTTTCCGCTTGGCCACCGACCAGTCGCGCTCGTCGATCAAGGCATCGCGCCGTGTTCGCGCCTCCGCGGCCCGCGGACTGCCAGGGTTTCTTTCGAGGAAACGCCCGTAGGCGTCAGGGGTGTCGGTACGCACGGCCTCTTGCCAGGCCTCCTCGCTCTGCCCACAAGCCGCGAGCAGCGCGATCGCCATCGCTATCAACAATATTTTGCCGGACCGAAAATAGCGAAATTGCAAGGGGCGATGGGACACGGTTGCCGGGGGCCTGCGCTGCCAAAAAACAGTAGGCATTGAGTATAACGGAGCGCTGTTTGCTGTCGACTTACTGCCCTGATGAGGATCGATATCCCCACCCTGCTCGGCCTCGGCGGCACCGTGGCCGTCGTCGCCATTGCGGTAACGCTTGGCGACGGAGAGACCCAGTTCTTCGATCCGGCGTCTTTCCTGCTTGTTCTCGGCGGCACGCTGACGGCGGTATTGTCCCGCAGATCGCTCGCCGATTTCGTCGGCCATGTTCGCGCGCTCTCGACTATCGGCCGTTACGCTACTCATGACCGGCGGCGACTCTCCTCGCGCGTGCAGCAGTGGGCAGCTATTGCGCGGCGGGACGGAACACTCGCGCTCGAACAGCACATTGATGCCAACGACCCGCCCTTTCTGCGCGATGCGCTGACCCTGGTGGTCGATGGCGCCAATGAAGACTCGCTGCGTCAGGGCCTGCAGGCGCGCTTGGCGTCGATGCAGGCGCGACATAGGCGAATCATCGCCACCTGGGAGGACTGGCTGGTCGTTGCGCCGGCGATGGGCATGATCGGTACGTTGATCGGGTTGGTGCAAATGCTCGGCGCGATGCGCGATCCAGCAGAGGTCGGCCACGCAATGGCGTTGGCGCTGCTCACCACGCTCTATGGCGCGTTTCTGGCCAACGTGATCGCCGCACCCGTCGCCAGCAAGCTGCAGCTCAAGCACATCGAAGAAGTCGAGTGGTGCGAATCAATCATCGCCAGCTTTGAGCGCATCGTTCGCGGCGAGAGTCCGCGTCGCGTCGCCGGGGCGGTGGTAACGCCCTTCCCACTCCAGCGAAAGCGTCGTCCTGAAGAGGCCGCGTGATCAAAGAGGAGCGTGCGACGCTGTCGTTACCGTGGGCGATCACCTTCGCTGACATGGCACTGCTACTACTGTGCTTTTTCATCATGCTGACCACGATGCGCGGCGATATCGTGCCGACGGCTGCGTCGTCCGAACCAACTGTCACGGCGACCACTGCGACCGCCGCGGATGTATCGTTCGCAGCTACAAGCCCCGCCGAAATCATGGCGAGCGAATTTTCGAAACGCTTCTCGAGTGAGATCGCCGAGGGTTGGCTAAAGGTCAACGCACAAAACTCGATCTTGCACATCCGCCTCGGTACCGGTGACGCCTTTGACAGCGGCAGCGATGAAATCACCTACCGCGCTGCGAGACTGGTCAATGCAATCGGCGAGGCGCTCGTCACTAATGACGCGCGGGTCGTCGTCGTCGGCCATACAGACGATCAACCAATCAGTACGGCTCGTTTTCGCGATAACTGGGATTTGTCCTCTGCGCGCGCCGTATCGGTGATCCGCGAACTCATTCAAAGACACGATGTCGCACCGACTCGACTCGAAGCGAAGGGCTTTGCGGATACTCGGCCACAGGCACCGAACGATTCAGAGTGGAATCGCAGTCTGAACCGGCGTATCGAGATCGAGGTTATTTGGCCGCACTGATCACGGTCGAATAACTGTCGAAAATTCGTCACTTGCATAGACAGCCACTCTAAGCCTAGTTTATTCGAGCTGAATAGTGTTCCGAGGTCGATAGCATGTCGCATATCAAGGTTGCTCATCTTCGAATTCAGGGGATCGATTTTGTTTTCGTTCCGCTGGACGCAAGGATGTCGCAGGTCCGGCCGCCAGATCAGAATCAATTAGCGCTAGAGCTCCGAAAGTTATGTCAGAGCGCAGGACTTTCGGGTGACGTCGTGCCGGTCTGGCAAGGCGGCTCGGGGACCTCGTTCATGGCGAGCCCCGCCCATCAGCCGATGCTGGCTAAATCGCTACGGCTCGATTTTGTGCACAAAAACCTCAATAAAGATATCAACGCAAGTAGTGCATCACCGCTTCTCTCGCAACTCGCTACAGGGACTGCCCCCGTCGTGGCACCGATTGCGGCAGCTGCAACCAGCTCGCAACCTGCGACCAAGACAGCTGCACCATCGCAGGCCGACGAGCGACGCTCGTTACCCACTAGTCACCCTGCAACGGGGAGTAAAACTTCCAATCGTGTCGTAACGATGGTTTTCTCGGATGTAGTCGGTTCGACCAAACTCAAACAGCAATATGGCGATGCGCAGTCAATGCAGGTGCTGAATCAGCACCATGCGCTGGTGCGATCACTGCTAAAGAGTACTACTACTGGAGAAGAGGTATCGACGCAAGGCGACTCGTTTTTCATCGCCTTCGCCGTCCCTTCGGAAGCCGTCGTGTTTGCACTGCGTTGGCAATCAGCAGTTCGCGACTTCGCCGAAGAGGAAGGCGTGAGCCTGCAAGATCGTATCGGCATCCATGTCGGTGAGGTCTATGCGGACAATGCCAAGGTCGCCGGCAAGGAATTTGACTTCAATGGCATCCAGGTCGATACCGCCTCACGCATTATGTCGCTCGGTCAAGGCAACCAGATTTTGCTGTCCCAATTTGCATACCATAACGCGCGGCAAATGCTTGAAGGATTTGAGTTCGATGGCCTGGACGACCTCGCGTGGCGAGCGCACGGCCTCTACGATGTGAAGGGCGTCGATCACCCGATTGAGATCTTTGAGGTCGGCGAGGTCGGACGTGGTCATCTTAAGGCACCACCCGATAGCGAAAAAGCGAAACGCCATTCGAAATAATTGTGAACGATCGCAGCCCGAAGGTGCTGGATGACGCGCTGATCAGCACGCTTGGCAAAGTATCGCTGTACGCGGGCTTGTCGCGCCTGTAGTTGATCTGGCTGCTGAGCGCGACGACACGGGTGACCGTCGGCGCCAATTAACTTTATTCTGACGAAGGCAACGCGACTGGCAGTCTGTATGTGTTCATCGCTGACGAGGCTGTCGTCGAAAACCGTAAGGGCGAGACCTGGCAACTCTTGTCGGCCATGAGACCGGGGCAGACTTTCGGCGAGTTGGCCATCATCGACCAGCTGTCGCGCTCCGCGCGGGTCCGTTGCGTGACGGACACTCTCTCCCGCAATCGAAGGGGATCAGGCTCGAAAGCTCCCCCGAAGTGGCGATGGTCACTAAGCGCAACATCGCGGCCATGCATACGATACGGCTGCGCGCGGCCAATGAGGCCATGACTTCGCGTTAAAATTGAGCGGATCAAGCCGCAATCAGGGCAAGCCACGATCCGGGCTGATCCACGTTGCCGGACGCCCGCTACTGCGCGAGGCCGCCAAGGGAAAGCCGACCACCGTCGTGGCCACCTGTACCAACCAAAAAATAAGCGGGTAGAACAGCAACCAACCCGCCAAGCGCTCGATTCCCGCGTCGTAACGACGATCGATGAATAGAGCGATCGTCATTTGCAGGGCAAAACAACTAAATAGCACCATTGCCGACAGCGGCAGCGACCACGCCGGGCTACCGAGGCTCGGCATGGCGAAATGGCTGACCACGAGAGCCTCCAGAAAAGCCCAGCTGCTGGCCAGCAAGCTGATGACGATCAAGTAACTCCAGCATACGCTGAGCAGCATTTCCGCCACCAAAAATTTCAAGCCGATCGGTACGGCACTCCAGATGACATCGATATTTCGCGCCAGCACCTGCGCCCAACCCACCGCCCAGCGCAGGCGCTGACGCCAGAGACCCCGAATCGTTTCGGGCGTCAGAATCCAGACGAGTGCACGCGGTTCAAAACAGGTCCGCCAACCCGCCCGTTGCAGTTTCCAGGTGATATCCATGTCCTCGGTCAGTGCGTCACGGGTCCAGTAATCGACTTCACGCACGGCGCATTTGCGGAACCCAGCGATCACTCCCGATAACGTGAACAGCTGTCCGACCAACATCTGCGTTCGCTTGATCAAGCCGATCATCGCCGAGAACTCGCCCACCTGAATTTTCCCGAGCACCGAGCGACGGTTGCCGATTCGCGGATTCCCCGTCCCCCACCCACCGCCGGGTCATCGCGCAGGGAGGCGGCGATCCAGGCCGGCGCGTGACGATCTAGCATGGCATCGCCATCGATGCATAGCAGAAACTCGTGCGTCGCAGCTCTTGCGCCCGCCTGAAACGCCGCCGCCTTGCCCTGATTGGAGCCGAGCGAGATCACCCGCAGTCGATCATGCTTGAGGGCAAGCCCTGCCAGGATGTCGGGTGTGGCATCGGTGCTTCCGTCGTCGACCGCGATGATTTCAAATTCGTGACTCAAAATTTGCGTCGCGCGATCGATGGTCTCGGTGATCTGCCGTTCCTCATTGAAGCAGGGCACGATAATCGTCACCGGAATCGCCAATGCATCGGCCGCAGGCTCACGAAAGTTTCGTGCTCGTGCTTCCCAAAACGTGTAGCGTATGAGACCACCCAGCGTCCAAACCACCGACATTACCGCCGGAAACAAAAACAAAAAAAGATCGACCGAATAGCTCATGGCGCGGGCAATTCCGGATCGGCGGATATTTTCGAGAAAACTTCCCGCATCCGCGCCGGTTCCGGATGAGACTGGAACATCATGTCGGGGTAATAGGCGACGTGACGCACCCCCTTGTTGTACAGCATCTCGATGACCCGTGCGATTTCTTCGGTCGGAATCAGCGCCTGTTGGTGTCGCCAGTCGACAGTCTGCAATTCGAAAATCACCTTGCGCCGACTGTCGGGGAAGCGCTCGACGCTTTTCAGCAAAGCGCGCTGAAACTCCAACGGATCCTTGGCATTTTCCATGTACGGCATCGCCATGATCGCCGTAAAATCGTAATTGCGCAGCGAGTTCTCGAGTGATTGCGAATACCAAACCTCCGCTCGCGGTTCGAGTACGACTTGCGCATAGAGATTGCGTGCGCTGTAAAGACCGGGTTTATCGCGGCGCACGATCCCGATCGCCTCGCGAGCGAAAGCGTCGAGGTAGTTGATCTTGAGCAGTGTCCACCGCCCGAGAAGATCGTCGCTGGCGCGAATGCTCTCGATGTTATCCGGCAACCCCCAGCCTCGATACTGCGCGAGCGCCTCGGGCGATGCGTCCTCATGATCCGAGAGGGTGATATCGTCGTGGAAGATAATCCCCTCGAAGCTGTTGTAACGCGCCAGATCTTCAAAGATTTCGAGGATGACTTTACGAGCGTCGACAGAGAACGGCGTCAGGCGCTTGTACGCCATGCTGACGCTCGCCTGCGACGCGCCAGCGAGCGCAACCACTTTATGCCCAGCGACCGGATGCTTTTCCGGCAACTCCCAGGCCAATAGCGGCATCCAGGCATAGACCCGCTTTACCGGCGTTCGTGTGCGGATCTCCCACGCGACCTGACCAAAAACATTGGCGCGAACCGGAAGGTGCCGATTGCTGAAATACGTTTCGCTGGCAGAGCCGTTGGCGTCTGGATCGGAAAATGCTTGCAGGTATACGGCATTGACGCCGAGCCACGTCAGGCGATCCACTAGGTGATTGAGATTTCTTTCGAACTGGGCAGGATCGCTGTCGTAAATATAGTCGAGATCGACGTGGGCGACTTTCTGTGCACGGTCGTTTTCAGTTGCGCCGCTCGCACGTACTCGCAGCTGATAACGCAGTTCGCCGATATTGGTTTTCGATTCGATCAAAATTCGTCGCAGACCGAACGGGGGCACGCTCGTATCGTTGGCGCCATCGTCTAGCGTCAGCCCGATCGTCATCCCCGCGGCTGCGGCAACCTCGACCGCCGTGTCGTTGAAACGCCCATAGGGCCACACCATCACGCGCGGCGACTTACCGACCCGCTGTCGAATTATTTTGTTCGCCCGGCGCAGATCACTGTTGATACGTGCTCGATACGCCGACTCGGATTCGTATTGCTTGCGGCCGTAATCGTAAAGCCGCGTGGTCGCGGCAGCCTGCATGCTGCCGCCCGGATTGCTGGGAATGCCGCGGTGCAAATCGTGACTGTGGCTCGCAATTTCCACCATCCCGGTAGCTTGCATTTCGCGCAATTGCTCCCAAGTCATGAATTGTTTTCGCGGAACGGGCTTGCCGCCGAAATCGACGGTGGAGGATTCCTCCTGGCAACGAGTGACGACGGCGATCACCGACGGAATGCCGAGCATCCGCAGAATCGGCCATGCATGCTCGTAAACCGAGGAGTAGCCGTCGTCGAAGGTCAGCAAAACAGGGCGATGAGGCAGGGACGCGCGACCCGCCCTCGCGGCCATCACCTGATCGACCGTGACAAAGTGATAACCGTTATTGAGCAGCCAATCGATATGCCGGACGAATGTCGTCGGATCGACTGAGTAATCCGGAATCAGTGCACTCGATGGGTCGGTGACTTCGTGATAGGCGAGGATGGACAGCGGCGGCAGCTCTTATGCACTGGCCGAAGAATGACCAAGCATCACGAGCGACAAAACGATGCTGACGACTAAATTTTTACTGAAGGTACCGATCTGCGTTGCACGCATGGCAATAATATAGCGTGCCTAGGGTTTACTGCCCGCCCATCAAACTTTTTTATCGACGAGTATGCCAGTCAGCCGATCGATGTTACGTGTAACGTTCAACGCCTCCTCAGGCGGGATCTGCCGAATCTTCTCGCCGCTCTCGCTGTCCGAGACACTGACGACGACAATATTAGTTTCTTTATCGACGGAAATACTGATGGCCCGACCTTGTTGAATCAGGCGTTCGTTGGCATCACTGACGGCCTCGCGGAAATCTTCTCGCAACGCATCGATCGATTGCCGCTGACGCTGATTCTCTCGAACGCTTTTTGCGCGATCCGCGGCATCATCACGGGCGATTCTCTCGACGGCTGTCGCTCCTTCAGCGGCCGCTACACGCATCACGTCGGTATTCGGCAACGCAGACACTTTCGCCTCCATTCCCGTCTCCCCGCAGTTTGTTCCTGGACAAAAAACTAGCGATCGGAAATCGCGCCGTTACCGGAACAGTCACCGGACGGAGTGTGCGCGAGTTCTGTCGGGAATGGAAGTGTTCGGAACGACCGCCCTGAACCGATCCGCGTGCGCCACGACCCAGCTGGAACGGTAGAGCGCAGGCAAAGCCGCAAAGGATGCGCTCGCCGGGTCGAGCAATACCCCGTAGTCGATTTCAGGGTACATTGAGGACAACGGAACGGGCTGACCCTGATTATCGCGGGTCATGAAGTGCCTGGCACCGACCTCGCCCGGCGTCGCAAGGCCGGCGGCCCCCAAGAGCTCAGCCAGCGACTGCACCGTCGCACGCTGGAAATTCATAACGCGCAGCGCTTTTTCGCCGACATCGAGTCCGCGCTGTCGACGGGCGTTTTGGGTGGCAACACCCGTCGGACACTCATCGGTATGACAGATACGCGACTGAATACACC